>Ga0315291_10000499_pt1 | contig 52075 bp, 47 predicted proteins | sample YL17G12_20_MG_FD_203070 | JGI IMG/M metagenome (GOLD analysis project Ga0315291, IMG submission 203070) | Sediment microbial communities from Yellowstone Lake, YNP, Wyoming, USA - YL17G12_20 | ecosystem: Environmental > Aquatic > Freshwater > Lake > Sediment | place: USA: Wyoming | collected... | reverse complement strand
GGTAACGGCATGGCTGTGGCCCGAATCGATGGAAGATGTGATCGTGATGTCCCCAGTGGAAGCAGACTTCTTGGAACATGCCAGGCCCGCCAAGGTTCCGACTACGAGCAGGCCTGCCATCCAGACTATGGCCATTCTGACTAGAGACTTGTGCAGCATCTATGCGACCTTCTTTCTCTATCAAAGAGCAGACACTGGACGCGGACACTAAGCGTGACACTGGTCAATGCTAACTGGGCCATCGGAGCAACATGATGGCGAAAAATGCATGGACCGCTACCGAGGGCCAGAACAGAGCCCACAGATAGCAGTGCTTGCCAAAGAAGCGTTGATACTGGGGGTACTTCTTCAACCTGCCGCCTATCCTAGAGGCAGGGAGGCATCGGCAGGTAAAGTAGATCAGGACTATCAGGACGAAGTTGAGAATACCCAGAATGAACACCAGCCTGGCTGCCGTCACTGACTGAAACACGTCCATAGCTCCCCCCTTTGGTGTCGTCCAGGACGAGTACTCTAGGAGAACCGGCCGCGGAGTTCTGCCTCTGTTCTGGTGTCTGAGGCAGCTTCGCGGGAACCTCCCCGGAGGAGGTTCGATGGTATCACAACCGAGCCGGTGCTTCAATAGGACATAGGACTAGTGCCAAGCACATACAGGAGACGCGTGTATATGATATCGGATTGCGGCTATCCGGCGGGTTCTGGCTTCAAGCGCGCCAAGGGGACTCGAGGAGGTGGTTCAGACCCCTGATCTGCTATTGCGGGTGGCTGTCACACCGTGGGCGAGTGAAGATCGTGGCAAGGGGACATCGACTGCTGATCTCTGGTTGCGAACTGGGCGAACCTGATGAACCGCAAACTGCCGCTGAGGGCTGCCCAGTGCAATACTCGCGAGGACCTACGGCGCGTAGCAATCACAGGATGTCCAGGCAGGCCTGGACATCCATAAAGACGCTGGTCTTGGCAAGGTCAATGGCCCAGGGTAACAACCTGCTATCTCCACAGGCGATTCTCGTCCACTTGCTTCACTGACATCTGCGAGATGCCCCCGAGGAATCCCAGTGGAATGCATGTGCCGTCCACACAGACATATCCCTGCGGACAGCGTTTATCGATTGAGCAAGATGGCCCCAATTGTGGCTTGTCATGCAACTCACGCGAATCACGGTTCTTCCGCCACTCCATCATCTCGCCTCCTCAGGATACAGAATCCTAGCCAGCCTTCGACTGCACTGCGGGGCACTGTTCGCCACCGTCCCACTCTTCGGCCATCATGGTCACCTTGGCACTTATAGAACTAAGGCGATCACTTTAGTCCACTTGTCGATGCACCATGCTACCAAACCTGGACAGGCGTTGTCAATACCCTGGCGGTCTCATTATGATCTCTGTTAGAGGTCCCCTAAACGGCTGCCGGGTGGGAAGATCCCCGTCTGTGCCCGTGGGTTACGTCCGAATTGGGCGTGGCTGGCTTTCCGTGCGCCCGGAGGGCGAGGAGCACCGCTGCCGGTTCGTGGGTCAGTGAGGTGGCCGCCGACCTCTCGAGGCATGTACGCTGGGTTCTGGCCGCCAGGAAGCTTCTGCATCGGCCGTACACCGAGTAGTGCTCCGCTACGCAGGCTGCGGCCGCACTGAGCACCAATCACTGTTCGGAGGGATTCAGGCGATCTCGGAACGCCACCAAACGGGCGCTTCTATCTTTCTCAGCATCTTCTAGGTAACTTCTAATCTGATTCCAATCCAAGGCCAGGTCCCGTCCACTATCCTGGTGTCGTTCTAGAGAGGTACCCCCCGCTCTAGACAAGGAGAAGCCCACCGAAGAGATGGGCTTTTTTCTTTGCCCGACAATTCATCGACTGATCCCAGTCCCTACACGACAGCACCTGTGTTTCTCTCGTGGTCGACAGTTTGTCAGATTATGGACAGTTATGCAGAACATTTTGTGACAATCCCGATGGCTTCTGTGACCGTCCGGTTATCTGCTCCATCTATGATCTGGTAGCGATGCTATCTTTGCACACATATTGCCTGTCGTGATGGAGGTTTCGCTATGTCAAGAACCAGCCGGAAGAGTCAGTTGGTCGTCTTTGGGGCACCGAACACGCCACGCCGTCGTGTAGAAGAAGGAGGCGGATCACCATCCGCCAAGTCGTCCTCGCCGCAAGCGGAGCGGGAGGTCCTGCTCCAGTTGATACCGGACCAGGTGTTTCGCATCAAGGCGAAACAGGACGGCTCCGTCTGCGTGAAGGACGGCCGCACTCGCATCCAGATCGCTACCGATGGAGCGGCCATGCCTGCCAGCGAGCCTGGCAAGGAGGACCAGCTGGTGGGACCGACGAACAGTCTCGGTCAGCAGATGGCATGTCGAGGCAAGGGACTCATAGATGCCTTTCTGCGGACAGGGGAGATGCAGGTCCTGGAATTCCAGGTTGAGTGCGGCGGGCGTACCACCCACTACCGGGTTCGGGCAGCAGCCTGCGCCCCCTGGGAACTCCTGGCTGTGGCTACGGACATCACAGCTCGCAAAGAGGCGGAGGCCGGAATCGCCAGATCGCTCAATGAAGTAGCTCGACTGAATGAAGTTCTCCAAAACGAGACTTCGCTGCACGCTGAGGATGAGCAGATTCTGGACAACGCCTTCGCCAAGCTTGGTAAACTCTTGGAGGACACCATCGGGGCGATACAAATGATTGTCCACCAGAAGGATCCCCCCACTGCTCACCATCAGGCGCGCGTGTGCAAGCTCGCCTGCGCCATAGCCCGGGAGATGGGCCTGGCAAAGGGCGAGGTCGATACCATTGGCCTGGCGGCACTCCTTCATGACCTGGGCAAAGTGTTCATCCCTGCCGATACGCTCAACAAGCCTGGCAAGTTGACTGAGGCCGAGTACTCGGCGGTAAAGAACAGTGCCGAGACCGAGTTTCAAATACTCAAGACTATTGACCTGTTCTACCCCATTGCCGACATTGTTCACCAGCATCACGAGAGGCTGAATGGATCGGGCTATCCTCTGGGCATAAAGGGTGACGATATCCTGATGGAGGCGCGCATCATTGCAGTGGCGGACGTGGTTGAGGCCATGGTCTCAGATCGACCCTACCGTCCGGCGCTGACCCTGGAAGCGGCATTGAGTGAGATCGAGTCTGGCAAGGGAAACCTGTACGATGCGAAGGCTGCTGCAGCCTGCATCACGCTGTTCAGAGAGAGCAGGTTCGGCTTCGACACGGCGGAGACTGTTGTGCCTCAAGAGATGGCCTATTCCGGAGCCTAAACTCGCGCCTTTCGGCCTCGCCCACAGCTTCTAGGCCTTCAGGCTGTCCACGAACAAATGGGGCCTGATAGGTATGACTGCATCACCCCCTGAAGTCAAGATGTGGACGGACAAACAGGGTTTCCATCTAATGTGGTCCTATATCCCAAGTGACTTTTCAGCAGTTCCACGGCCTGCATGGACGGGGCACACGCTGGCTCTTCATCAATGGTGCTCTCCCAGATGAGGTAAGAGGATAGGTCTGATGTGAACCGGCGTCAACTCCAGCTTTTGATATGGCCTTGGAGCCATGATATAGTTGGAGCGCTGTGGCAAAGGTGTTCTTCGTAACTGGTCTGATTGCTTTCATTGGGGCTTTCATTGCTGAGCTTGCTTTCATGATGTTAGGATTGACGGCTACCAGCGAAGGCACCACTGGCTCACCGAATTCGAGCTCGGCTTTGGCTGTTTGGGGTTGCATTGGCCTGGGTGTCCTTTGCTGGATGATTGCAGCAGCTCTTGTGCTCATTGATTACTTCAGGAATAGGGTTTAGCTGCCTGCTGGTGCGCATCGACATATAGGTTCCCATCATCGGAGTCCCACCCGCCACGAGTTGTGCCACCTCTGAGGTTAGGGGGAAACGGTATCATAGCTACCAACCCCGCCAGCCGCTTCCAAAACTTCAGGCTGTTCTCCAATCGAGTATTCGGTAAGCCGACCATAGCCAAGCACCGTTAGGTCAGCCGGCACCGGCGCGTTCAGACACCCTTCTGAGGATGTCCCAGAAGGCCCCGCGGTATCCCTGACGGATCGCCTCCACCAAGCAGCTGTTGTCATTGTAGTTGTAGTTCATGTCCCCGGCCTGCGGCGGCTTCATGAAGAGGAATCGCTCGTCGCCGTCTATCAGCTTCTCCAGGTACTGAGCGGCGTCCTCGCCCAGTTGTGCCGAAAGATAGAACATCGGCCTGAAGAAGCGGTCGTTGCCTTCAACAGCGCCGTGCAAATGGGGATTGGATTTCAGTGGTCCCGACTGCCTGATCATCTCGGCCAGCCGCGTACCCGGGAAGACGCGAACCCCTATGGCCGCGCCTACACGGTCAGGAGACATCTGCTTCATGGCCTCGATCGTCCAGCTCAGGCTTTCCCTTGTCTCTCCCGGCCCGCCTAGCAGGAGGTCATACATGAACACCAGGCCCTGCTCATGACAGATCGCCGCCGTATGCCGTAGATCGTCCACCCCGAAGTCCCGCCCCAGCGCTCGTAGGATTCCGTCGTGGCCGCTGTCCACTCCGAAGTTGATGCCCCGGCAGCCCGCCCTTCGGTATAGAGCCGCCATCCCGTTCGTGAAGGGCACCGGGCTGGCGTAGGCATACCAGCCGATCTTCTCGCCCAGCCCCCTACGTATGATCTCGCGACAGACCTCCTCGGCATGAGAATCAGGCAGGTTGGATTCGGCATCGCAGAGATGGAGGCAATCGATGCCCTGTGCCAGGAGCGTTTCGATTTCGGCGGCCACACTCTGCGGCGAGCGGTACCTCAAGGCGCGGCCTTTGCTGAGGGCGTCGACGCAGTAGATGCAGCCTCTGTTGCAGCCGCGCTTCGTCTCGATGCTCCCCATGCCGCCCTCGGCGAGGTAGCGCCGATTGTCCACCGCCGATCGGCTGGGCGCCTCGGCGCTGTCGAGGCTGCGCCACGCCGGAGCCTTGCGCCAGAACCCGAATGCGTCCCTGTAGACCAGTCCTGGGACGGACCGGTGGTCATCCCTGGCAGCCAGCTTATGTACCAGGAGAGGCAGCGATTCCTCGCCGTCGCCGACGATTCCGAGGTCAAGTTCGCAATAAGCGAGGACATCCTCGGGCATGATGGAGAAGCCTGATCCGCCCACGATGATGGGGGCGGCTGTGCGACGGCGGAGGTAGTCCGTGACTTCCTTGAAACCGGGCAGGAAGAACTCCTGGCTGGCGAAGGTGGTGTCGTCGATATTGCGCAGAGTGACGCCGACCGCATCCACAGCGTTTCGGGTGAAATAGTCATCGGTCGCTGCTCTCCACTCCTGGCAGAGGCAGAGGTCGAGCACGTCCGCCTGTATTCCCTGTGCGCTGAGGGCATGGGCCAGGTAATCCAAGGCAATCGGAGTGACCGGGGGCTTCATCCGGTTCGGGTTGACCAGCAGGACTCTCTGAGGCATGTAATGAATCTCACACGCGTAGCAGTGAGGCTGTCATCGCGAATCCTTCTCGCGCTCCGCCTTCTCTAGGGCATCGAGGAACCAGTTGGGAGCGCGGGGTGACGCTTCGCGTCGCGGCGCGACAGTCTGTTTCTTGGGGGCAGGTCGCTTCTTAGGTGGAGCATTGGGCTGTCTGTCCGCCTGCGGGTCCTGTCGCATGGAAAGCGAGATGCGGTGGCGCTCCTTGTCCACCTCCAGGACGGTGACGGTGACCCTCTGCTGCACCTTAACCACGTCAGTGGGCGTTCGCACAAAGCGGTCGGAAAGCTGGCTCACATGCACCAGCCCGTCCTGATGGATGCCTATGTCGACGAAGGCCCCGAAGTTCGTGACGTTGGTGACGATCCCCGGCAGCTTCATGCCCGGCTGGAGGTCGTCGATTTTGTTTATTCCCTGGGCAAAGGCGAAGGACTCGAACTGGACGCGCGGGTCGCGCCCGGGCTTGGCCAGCTCGTCAAGGATATCGGTCAGGGTAGGCAATCCCACAGTCTCCGACACATACTTGTTGAGGTCAATCTGGCCGCGCAGTTCCCGGCTTCGGATGAGGTCCGCGACAGAACAGCCCAGGTCCGCCGCCATGCGATCGACGATGGCGTAGCTCTCCGGATGAACGGCGCTGCGGTCCAACGGGTTCTCGGCATCCCGGATGCGCAGGAAACCAGCGCACTGCTCGAAGGCCTTGGGTCCCAGCCGGGAGACGTTACTGAGGTCGCGACGGCTCTTGAACGGGCCCTTCTCGTCCCGATAGGCGATGATATTCTTCGCCAGCGCCGGGCCGAGTCCAGAGACGTAAGTCAGCAGCTCCTTGCTGGCCGTGTTGACCTCCACACCCACTCCATTGACGCAGCTCATCACCACGTCATCCAGGCTGCTCTTCAGCTTGGCCGGCTCGATGTCGTGCTGGTACTGGCCGACGCCGATGGACTTGGGGTCAATCTTCACCAGCTCGGCCAGGGGGTCCATAAGTCGTCGCCCGATCGACACAGACCCCCGCACGGTAACGTCTTGGTCGGGAAACTCCTCGCGCGCCACCTCTGACGCCGAGTATATCGACGCCCCGCTCTCATTCACCAGTACGACGGGGATCGACTTAGGGAGATCGAGGGCTCGTACCGCGGCCTCTGTCTCGCGGCTGGCTGTGCCGTTGCCGATGGCGATGGCCTCAATCGAGAACCGCTGCACCAGGTCGAGGAGAGTCTTTTCGCCTTCCGCGGCCTGCTTCTCGGAGTGGGTCAGGAAGACGGTGGTGTGGTGCAGCAGCTTGCCTTGCCGGTCCAGGCAGACCACCTTGCAGCCGGTGCGGAATCCGGGGTCGAGTGCCAGGACGGCTTTCTGTCCCAGCGGGGAGGCCATGAGGCATTCGCGGAGATTCCGGGCGAACACCCGGATGGCCTCGTCGTCGGCGCGTTCCTTGGCTTCGCGCCGGATGTCAGTCTCTATCGAAGGAGCCAGCAATCGTCCGTAGCTGTCCCTGACCGCCTCGGAGACATGCTGCGATGCCGGGCCTCCTCCTTTGACATAGCGCTGATCGAGGAGCGAAAGCGCCCTCTCCTCATCGGGCCGAATAGTGAGCTTCAAGAACCCTTCGGCCTCGCCGCGCAGCATGGCCAGCACCCGGTGCCCGGCGGCCTTCCTTACTGGTTCTTCCCACTCGAAGTAGTCCCGGTACTTGGCTCCCTCTTTCTCCTTGTCCTTGGTTACCTTCGAACGGAATGTCCCTTCGCTGGCAAACAGGTTTCGCATCATCTGACGCGTCTCGGTGTTCTCGTTCACCCATTCGGCGATGATGTCGCGCGCCCCGGCCAGAGCGTCTTCGATACTGGCTACTCCCAGTTCTTGATTGAGGAAAGCCTCGGCTTCTTTCAGGGGATCAGCGGACGCATCCTGGGAAAAGAGCGTCTTGGCCAGAGAGTCCAGTCCCTTCTCCCGGGCTATGGTGGCCCGGGTCCGCCGCTTGGGCCGGAACGGCAGGTAGATGTCCTCCAGGGTGGACATGGTCTGGGCTCCAGCAACGGCAGCCTTCAACCCGTCGGTGAGCAACCCGCGCTCCTCCAGGGACTTGAGGATCGCCTCGCGCCGCTTGTCCAGTTCGGCCATCTGGGCCAGGCGGTCGCGCACGGTGGTGATGGCCACCTCATCCAGCGAACCGGTCATTTCCTTGCGGTAGCGGGCGATGAAGGGCACGGTGGCGCCTTCAGCGAGGAGAGCCTGGACAGCCTGCACCTGATGCTGGGCAACGCCAAGCTCACCGGCTATGGTGGTGGAATAGGCTGTGGTCATAGTGGTTTCTCCTCTTCCGCGGTCAGGTGCAAGGGTATGTTGCCGATGATCATGCGTGGACCACTGGCTGATCAGCTGGCTTCATTCTACGATCATTGTGCAGAGCAGGCAATTCGCGGGGCGAGCGTGGGAAAGTGAGAGGGTGTGCAGGATGCTAGTTGGGGTTGAAGAGCACGACCACAACGTCGCCGTCCTGCACTTCATAGGCCCGGCCTTCAACGCGCTGCTTGCCCGCCTTGGCCACAGCAGCCTCGCTGCCAAGTTTGACCAGGTCCTCGCAGTGGATGACCTCCATACGGATGAAGCCCTCTTCCATGTCTGTGTGAATCTTGCCGGCAGCCACGGGTGCTTTGTCGCCGCGGTGGCAGGTCCACACATGAACTTCTTTCGGTCCAGCGGTGAAGAAGTTAACCAAGCCCAGCATGCGGTTGGCCGTCCGCAGCAGCCGCTCCATCGAGGATTCCTGTAGGCCCAGCACAGCCAGGAACTCCGGCCGTTCCGCCGGATCGAGACGACTGATGTCGGCTTCGTCTCGCCCGCAGACAGCGAGCATCTGAGCGCCCTCAGCGTCGGCAATGCCTTGCAGTGCCTTCACGTGTCTGTTGCCGATGTCGTCCATGGACTTGATATTGGCCACATACAGAACCGGCTTCAGCGAGACCAGGTGGCACTCCCGGATGTTGGCTAACTCCTGCGGGCTCAGGTTCTGGCGTCGCGCTGGAATACCCTGATCAAGCGCGGCCTTCACCTTTTGACAGTCGGCTACCTGGCGGGCCACGTCGGCATCAGTGCGGGCTTTCTTGGCCAGTCGATTGATTTTGTTATCGAGCGGCAGGCTATCGAACACCATCATTTCGAGGTCAATGGTCTCCACGTCCCGCGCCGGACCTATTGTGTCGTAGGCAAAGGGAACACTTTGGTCTTCGAAGCAGCGGACTACGTGCAGGAGTGCGTCAACGTCCTTGAGATGCCCTAGCAGCTTGGCTCCTCGACCGTCAGCGGCCGTCGATCCTGAAGTCAGGCCGGGAATGTCCACCACTTCGAGCGTGGCCGGCGTTATCTTGGGAGGCTGATAGATGCCAGCTAGGGCCTCGATGCGCTGGTCCGGAATGCTAACAGCCGCCCGGTTCAGCTCGGAGCCGTTGTAGCTGGCCGCGCCCGCGGCCGTTATGGCGTTGAAGATGGTAGTCTTGCCGCAAGAGGGCAGGCCGACTAGCCCGCAGTTGAGTGCCGTTCTGGGTTCCTTTCAGCGATCAGGCAAGCGTGGACAGCTCAAATGTCATCGACTTGCGCCGTCGAAATGCATACTCCAAAGTAGATATTGTAGTTGATTCGGGCTCCGGGTTCAAAGCGGACTGCCTATCTATATCTCCAGTCCGATGCGGTGTCCATCAGCTATGGCCTCGGCTATCCCTCTCGGCTCCACGCAGTCTCCGGCGCGGTACACCGCACCCCCCGCACCTTTCAGGTCTTCCATCAGCGTCTGGTTCGGCCTGCCGCCGACAGCGATCACGACCGTGTCAAAGACAATCGTCTTGTCCTCACCTTCCCTGTTGGTGATGAGCAGACCGCGGTCGGTGAACTCCTGACACTTCACGCCCGTTAGAAGGGTCACCTTCATGTAGTCCAGCCGGGCCAGAAGCATCTTCCGCAGAGCCAGCGGCATCACCACGGCCACCTCATCCAGCATCTCCACGATGGTTACCTTCTTGCGCTGTTTGGCCATGTACTCGGCCGTCTCGCAACCAACCAGCCCGCCGCCGATAACGACTACGGTGTCACCGACTTTGGCCCCGTTCAACACTTCCTTGGCGGTGACGACGCTGGCATTGCCGATTCCCGGAATAGGAGGCAGGGTGGTGATCACTCCTGCAGCGAGTACCACCACGTCCGGCTTGGCCTCGGATATCAGTTGATCCGTAGCCTCAACGCCTAGCTTCACGTCGACGCCCCTGTTCGCCATCTGGCCGGCCAGGTACTCCAGGAAGGGCTTCATGTTGTCCTTGTGCGGCGGGACTATGGCCTCCAGCAACTGCCCACCCAGCCTGGCCTGCTTCTCATACAGGGTTACCCGATGCCCTCGCAGAGCGGCCACTCTGGCCGACTCCATCCCGGCAGGTCCACCTCCAACGACAAACACCTTCCTGCTCTTCTCTGGCGGCTTGACCTCAGACTCCCGCTCTCTGCCCACAGCGGCATTGACCGAGCACATGATGCCTTTCCCCTTGACGGTCTGATTGTCGATGCAGCGCAGGCAGCCTATGCAGGGCCTGATCTCGTCCAGTCTGCCCGCCTCTGCCTTCATCGGGAGGTCAGGGTCCGCGATCAGCGCTTTTCCCATGGCGATGAGATCGGCCTGCCTCTCCTGCAGTGCTTTCTCTCCGAGCTCCGGGGTGATCCGGCCCGCGGCGATCAGCGGAATTCTAACGGCGTTCTTCAGTCCGTCCATGAAGGGAAGGAGTCCCCCGGGAGCTTCTGCGGTTGACGGAGGCAGGCGAGGGATGACGCCCCACAGCATGGCGGCAATCTCCAGAGCATCGGCTCCAGCCTCTTCGGCCATCCGGGCGACCTGCTGGGCTTCTTCCACCGTGATGCCGGCGCCAGGGCCGAGCTCCATGGCGCTGATCTTGCAGAGCAGTGGGTAATCTTGGCCCATTGCCTCCCTGACGGCCTGGATGATCTCAGTCAGGAACCTGGCTCGTTTCCTCAGACTGCCGCCGTACTCATCCTGACGGGCATTCGCGGTGGAGGACAGGAACTGCGCCACCAGATAGTAGCCGGTACCATGGATCTCCACTCCGTCAAAGCCGGCCTTCTTGGCTCGTTGGGCTGCTTTGGCAAACTTGCGAACCAGTTCCTTGATTTCGGCGACAGCAAGCTCCCTGGGCATCTCGCCTTCATAGCCGACCTGAGTACCATAAGGCATGGGAATTGGCGAAGGGGCGACGGGTTGGACTCCGGTGATCCGCGACTTGGCTCCTCTTCCGCCGTGCTGAAGCTGGAGCACCGTCCTCGCGCCGTGCTGGTGGATGGTTTCCGCCAAGCGACTCAAACCCGGGATGAACCTGTCGTCGTCTATGGCCAACTGGTACGCGGTGGTCTTGCCCACCGGGGCATCGACGCATGTGGTTTCCACTATTATCAGGCCGACGCCACCCCTGGCGCGTTCCCTGTAGTAGCACACGATTTCCTCGGTGACGTGGCCATCAGGCGTGGCCATGTTGGTTCCCATCGGCGGCATCACGATGCGGTTCCTGATCTCCATCAGCCCGATGTGTGTGGGCTCAAACAGCTTTCGGAACTGTGGCGTGCTGTTCAAATGTGAACCTCCTTCGACCACGGACATCCGACGCTTACGTGTAAGGGAGATCGGTCGGCATCTCTACTCGAACTGGCTGTACGTATGATATTGTATATGCTGACTGGCCCGGTGTTCCAGCGGATGAGTGCACAATCTACATTGCGGAGGTGGCCGGATGATTGGAGCCGTGATTCTGAAGCTGGCGTTGCGCAACGCCATGGATGACCTGAACAACAGACGCAAAGACAAGATCATCGCCAACTATGCAGAAGACGCCGTCATTATCTACCCGGGCAAGATGTCGGTGAGCGGGACCCGGAAAGGCAAGGCGGCGGTGAAGGAGTTCTTCGACAAGTACTTCGATCAGTTCGTCGAGGAGCACTGTGTGGCCAGGGAGACCTATATCAAGAACATCTTCGCGCTGGGACTGTCCAATACCATCGCCATCAGATTTCACACCAAGAGAACCAACAAAGGCGGAAAGACGCTGGAGAATACCGGAATAACCGCACTCAAGATCAAGGGCGGCAAAGTCGTTGAACTGCAGGATTTCTACTTCGATGTGGAGAAACTGCAGGAGATGTGGGGCGAATAGCCCACTTTCCTCAAGAAGGTGCAAGGGGCTTGTGCCTGGCGGGGGTTTGGTCGTAGACTCGCCTCAGGATGAGGGGTGTCCCCCAATCGTCCTTCTCTATCCCCCAAGATGGAACATCCGTCTCAGGCGGAATGGGGGCCAGGGGGTTGATGAGAGTCAATCAGGGGTTCCCTGGGATGGCGGCTCAGGTTTGTCAGGCTTACTTGCCTTGTAGTAAGGCGACTGGCTCAGCATCCACCAGCGAACCAGCGGTGACAACAGCCGCAAGCCATATCTCATTGGGCCCAGGGACGCCTCGATCTCCTTGGTGAAGTCCTCAAACGAGTGCCGCTGGTAATGCAGAAGCCTCTGGCTTTCGGTCGTGTCGATCCAGTCGGAGAAAGCGCGGGCGGTAGTGGCGAAGGCTTTGTCCGGCAGACGTCCGATCCCCATCGACTGCATCATCCGCCCGACAAAATCCCGGAAGTACACCTGGCTGCTCACCCCACCGCCAATGAGCAGTATCTTGCCCCACACCCCATCAGAGGTCACCGCGTTGGCGAGAGCCAGACCCACGTCGTCGGGATGGACAAATTCTGTCCGCTGACCGGGAGGAGTATCGAACATCTTCGGGGTGAACCCGCCGAGTGACTTCGGAGGTACGACACCCAGGCGGAAGATCGTCCAATCCAGACCCGATTCCCTGACCATTTGCTCGCATTCCACCTTATGGCGATTGTAGTTGTCCATCGGCTGAACAGGATCGGCGGCGGTTCTGGGCGGTAGCCTGTGCTGACACGCCCCGTAGACGCTGAATGAAGAGATGAAGATGATCTTGGGCCGCGGGGCAAGGGCTTTGCATGCTTCAATGACGTTCTTGGTGCCGCCGACGTTGACCGCCTCGGCGAAATCGGGCCTGTCGTCACTTGCGGGAGGCAGGATGAAGGCAAGATGAATGACAACCTCTTGATCCTTCACACCAGCCGCGACGTCGCCGGCTTGCCGCAGGTCGCCCCACACAAAATCCACACGACTTCCGAACAAGCGGACATTCCTGGCATTGGCCCTCGTCTTGAGGTCAAGACACGTGACCTCGTGTTTTTGCCTGAGTAGCTCCGTGAGGCAACTTCGTCCAACATTGCCCAGTCCACCTGTCACCAGAACTCTCATGGCTACACCCCCATCGCAATCGGCTCTCTCAGAGAAGACCACAAGTCACTGGCCGGTCTCGCCAAGCTCCACAACAGGAATACTAACGGCAACCCCGGCCTACTTCGAGACTCTCTCGTCGATGAGGAAGGTCCGTGTTTTGCCCCGGTCCTGGAACTTCTCCTCATCTGCCAGGAATATCTTCCCGATGTCTGTCTTGTAGTCGCCCAGGATCTCCTGGACCTTCAGGGCTCCCTCCAGGTCATCGAACCAGAACTCGGTGATGCAATCGAAGTCCGGTTCAGCCGTGCCGGGCATGGCGATGGGGTAGTTCCGCACGTACCTCTTGAACGTGGGAAAATGTCTCAACGCCAGCGGGGCATGTTGCTCTTCGTAATGCTTGACGAAGTCCTCCTGAGACATGCCGGGCTTCCTTTTGATGAAAGCGATGGTCTTGATCATGCAGCTTCGCCTCCTTTAATGTGGTAGTCGACTATGTCGGCCGGCAAGGATTAATGTCCCACTATGTCGTCGGCACAGGCAGTCCCGGGGTCAGAGCGCATTCCCAATCAGTTCCTCTATTGGGAGCATTGGTCCGTCACCAGAGACGCGAGAGTCTGGGCAAGAGCACTCGGGTTGAGGTTGCCTCGGACGATAGCAGTCTTGGCCTAGAGTTGTCAAGACGCGGACGCGCAAGTCAACAGATGCACGTCAGAAGGCGGAGGAAGCATTTGCCGAGTTTTGACTGGTGACGAGACTCGGATGTATAGTGACCAACAACTGGGCATCAACAGAATTGTCCGTCGTGGTTCTGATCGCAGATTGAGCTAAAGGGAGGAACGAACGATGAGGACACTTAAGAACGAGAAGATACTATTCGCCGGACTGACGGGGCAGATCGGCTTCCCTCTGGCTCTGCATCTGGCGAAGGACAACGAGGTGTGGGGCATTGCGCGATTCCGGGATGAAGGCAAGCGGAAGCAACTGGAGCAGGCGGGGGTGACCACACGCGCCATGGACTTAGCGAAGCCGGACTACCGGGATGTGCCGGACGACTTCAGCTGCTTGATTGACTTTGCTGTATACCAGGAGGGAGGGCTGGACTTCGATGAGGCGTTGCGCGTCAATGCTGAGGGGACTGGTCTTCTGATGGCACATTGCCGAAGAGCAAAGGCAGCTCTGGTGATGTCGAGCTGCGCGGTTTACCAACTGCCGGACGACCCGAACCATCCTGTCAAAGAGACGGACCCTCTGAATGGGCCACAGTCGGCGCATTGCCCGACCTACGCCATATCGAAGACGGCAGAGGAGGCCGTGGCGAGAGCCGCCGCGCGGCAACTGAGTCTTCCCACCACCATCGCCCGGATGAATGTATACTACGGCACGTACGGAGGATTGCCGCCCTGGCAGTTCGAGTGGATGCTGGCTCGCATGCCGGTGCCGGTCCAGCCGAACCGGGCTTCCGTGTGCAGCCCTATCTACGAGGAAGATATCAACAACCATGTCGGTGGTCTTCTGGCCGCGGCCAGCGTTCCGGCCACCATCGTGAACTGGGGCGGAGACGAGGCCGTAGACGTGCGGAGCTATTGCACGTACATGGCAGAGATAAGCGGCGTGAAGATTCAATTCCAGGATGCCCCGGACGACCCTCTGGCGGCTAGGACGGTGGTGGCGGACAGCGCTCGGCGCAGACAGTTGGCAGGCGATTGCCGGGTGAACTGGCGGGAGGGTATGCGTAAGATGATTGCCGCACGCCATCCGGAGATCAAACTGAGACCGTAGCGGGGTTATGGGCCGAGACCGGCATTCTGGCGCAGGGCAGTGTTGGTATATGACTACCGATTTCTGCATGAGACGGGCAGGCGCTTTCAAGAGTCAACATAGCGGAGGAGTGAAGAGTTGAAGGTGCTTAAGAACGAGAAGATACTGATCACTGGCCCTACGGGGCAGATCGCATTTCCCATGGCCGTGGAGCTGGCCAAAGACAATGAGGTTTGGGGTATCGCCCGCTTCAAGGACCAGTCCAAGCGGGAGCGGCTGGAGGCCTTGAAGATCAAGACTCGGGCGGTTGACCTGGCCAATGCTGACTTCCGCGAATTGCCCGATGATTTCACCTGCGTCATTCACTTGGCCGCCTTCATTGGACCTAAGCCGAATTTCGATCGAGCCCTGACTGTCAATGCGGAGGGGACGGGCCTGCTGATGAGCCACTGTCGGAAGGCTCGCGCCTTCTTCAGCATGTCGAGCTGCTCAATATACGCACCTCCGCAGGATCCCCGCCAGCCGGTCAAAGAGCCGGACGCGCTGTAGGGCGAGGCATTGCCATACTCGCCCACTTACATAGCATCGAAGACGGCCCAGGAAGCGGTGGCCAGGCTCTGTGCGCGGCTCTTCAACCTGCCCACGACGATTGCCCGCATGAACGTGTCCTACGGCCCGAACGGCGGGCTCCCCGCGTATCAGTTCGACGCCGTGCTGGCCGGTCAGCCGGTGCAGGTCCTGGTCAATCGTCCCTCGGTGTGCAGTCCGATCTACCAGGATGACATCATTGCCCAGGTCGGAGGATTGCTGGCGGCCGCTGCTGTTCCGGCTACCATCGTGAACTGGGGCGGAGACGATCCGGTCGACGTGGAGACCTACTGCAGCTACATGGCCGACATGGCAGCGCTGAAGCCCAGATTCGATCGCTCGCGGGATGGCATCAGACATACGGTGACCGACAACACTCGCCGCAGGGAATTAGTCGGCGAGTGCCGGGTGAAGTGGCAGAATGGCATGCGGCGAATGGTTGAGGCGCGCCATCCGGAGCTGAAGCTGCGAACCTAGCCAGCCAGTCCCGCTACAGCCAACGTGTCCATGACGATCACGCGCTCCTCGTCCGTCGGCACCACGAGGATGCTCGCTCTAGAGGCCGGTGTACTGATCAGCTTCTCCACACCTATCGCCTCTTCGTTCTTGGTCTCGTCCAGTGAAATACCCATGCACTCCAGGTTCTCGCAGATCATCCGTCGGATCAGCGGGGAATTCTCACCTATTCCCGCCGTGAATACCAGCGTATCCAGTCCTCCCAAAGCTGCCACGTAAGCACCGACATACTTCTCGGCCCGATAGGCAAACGCTTTTAGAGCCAACCGGCATCGCTGGTTGCCTTCCCCCGCCTTCCGGAGGACGTCTCTCATGTCGTTGCTGGTTCCGGAAATGCCGAGCAGTCCGCTTTCCCTGTTGAAGAGATCCTCTATGCGATCGATGGAAAGGCCAAGCTCCTGGTGGAGGAAGAAGATTACGCCTGGATCAACGTCACCCGACCGCGTACCCATGATCAGGCCTTCGAGCGGCGTCAGACCCATGCTGGTGTCGACGGACTTCCCGCCGTCCAGTGCCGCCATGCTCACGCCGTTGCCCAGATGGCATATGATCATCTTGACCTCTATCAGAGGCTTCCCCATCAACCTGGCCGCTCTCAGGCTCACATACCGGTATGACGTGCCGTGAAACCCATACCTCCTGATCCTGTGCGTTTCATAGAGCTCATAGGGCAGCGCGTACAAGTAGGCCTTAGGTGGCAAATTCTGATGGAAGGCTGTGTCAAATACGGCAACGTGGGGGATCGCGGCGAAAATTCGCTTGGCCTCCCGGATGCCTATCAGGTTGGCTGGATTGTGCAGCGGGGCAAGCGGGATGCATTTCTCGAGCTCGGCGATCACATTGTCCGTGATGAGAACGGAATCAACGAACGTCTCGCCGCCGTGAACTACCCGGTGTCCTACCGCCGATATCTCCGAAACACTGGATATGACTCCTCTTCCAGGATGGAGCAAAGCCTGCCTGATGGCCTCAAAGGCCTCGCTGTGAGTCGCTGCAGCTACATCCTTCTCGATCACGCTGTCTCGGGCCTGATGCCTGAGGCGGGAGCCTTGCTCTCCGATCCTGGCCACTATGCCTTTGGCCAGCACGCGGTCAAGGCCAACATCATGAAGCTGATACTTGACCGACGAACTGCCACAGTTGAAGACGATGACTTTCATGGCTATGCGCATCCGCCAGAGGACTTCGGACCTGTGTGCCAATAGTCATCGAGCGGCTTCCTTGCTGAATACTACAACGAAAGCCGCTCGACAGAAGCCTTCAACTCGGAAAGGCTGTGCGGGAAGACCGCTACTTCCCCGGACGGCTGGCCGCGTGCCCACCGGCGCGCCGACCGCCGAAAATACAGTCCGAGATTGAAGATCCGCTGGCAAAATAGCCGTTAGAGCAAAGACCTACAGCATTCCGGCCAGCGGCGTAGAGACCTTCGATGGACGACCCGTCCTTCTTGACTACCTGACCTGTCTTCTCATTGACCACGAGGCCGCCCAGGGTCATGGCCGCAGTGGGGATTCCCATCTTGGTGTTAATCGACTCGTCCACTGCATAGAAAGGCGGAGCATCCAGAGGCACAAAACGCTTCGGTGTCTTGCCCAGCGGATCAGGTTTGCCGTCCTTCGCCAGGGCGTTGTATTCGGATATTGTCTTCTCCAGCTCCTCCGGAGGCAGCTTGATCTTGGCCGCCAGTTGCTTGATTGTGAGTGCCTTCTTCCGCAACAGCCGCAAGGTCGGGATCATCGTAAGCTTCTGGAACCATGCACACTGGTCACCAAAGTGACTGACCGCTTCCTTGTAAGTCTTGCTGTCGAAGATCAGGGTCGCCCTGCCTCCACTGGCAACAACGTAGTCGCCCTGTTTGGCGCCATACAGATCCTCGCTACAAATGCGCTTACCCTTCTTGTCAACCAACACGCCCTGCATGAGAGCCTCTGGCGGAACGTAGAAGCGCCAGGGGGCCATACGGTCCATTTTGGCCGTTGTCCCACCGGCGCTCTCACCCAGGCGTATTCCCGCGCCGTCGTCACCGTAGGTGCCGAGAGGGAGAGTCCCCCCGAAGTTGGTGTTATACTTCCGTACCATCTCGCGGTTAAACATAAAGCCGCCGGCAGCCAGGACGACACCCTTGCGCGCCTTCACTCGATATGGCTTTGACCGCACCTTGGCGATCAAAGAGTTCATGCCATCCAGTAGCTTGCCATGCGTAATGACGTCATAGGTGTTTGCCTTGGCATTTATGAAGGAAATCGCCCCATGGAGACGGTACGACACCGGGCCGAGGACCGCACGGCCCTCGACCCCTATGACGCTGCCATCGTCGCCGAAGACCAGCCGCTGCACCTCGGTCTGACAACGTACCTGGGCTCCCTGCTTCCGAACGGCCTTCTCCAACGCATGGAACAGAGTAAGGCCCGACATCCCCGCGCCCCTGGCACGGTGACCACGGGGCGCCGGTTTGGCGTTGGCCTTGTAGGTAGTGTGGTTCTCGTTGCCTGAAAAGTACAGGAAGTACTTGTCCGTGGGATAGGAGGTCTTGAACGGGCAGAGTGAACCCTCAAAGGGGACTCCCGCCTGCTCCAGCCAGTGAATCATATCCACAGACCCCTCGCAGAACCGCCGGAGTGTCTCGTCGGAGAAGACATCACCACTCTCTTGCTTCAGATACTTGTACATTTCCTCAGGTGTGTCATCATATCCCGCTGCCTTCTGATATGGAGTCCCACCCCCTGCGTAGATAATGCCGCCGCTGGCAGCCGTGGCTCCACCTCCGTGGAACCGATCGAGGACAAGCACTGACGCTCCCTGCTGAGCAGCCTCCAGCGCCGCAGCAGCACCTGCACCTCCAAACCCGACCACAATGACGTCAACCTCGGCATCCCACTTTCGAGTGTCCTGTTTCTCAGCCATCGTTCTCGATCTCTCCTTTCCCCGTGGGGAGCACCGTCCACGACTTGCCGCTGCCCCGACCAACCCCTGGAGGAGCCGATCCGGATTGCTGCTCCTGACCGTGGATGCAATGTCCTCCCGACAAGGGAGAATACCAACAGACGGACGAATCGTCAACTCTGCCGAGGCATCCGGCCAGGACACCTCGCTGCTCTTCCGCTCACAACGGTCCGAAAAGGCCGAGACCCGGCGAGCGGCCTTTCGGCAGAATGCCCTTCCCCATTGGGAGACCAGCGTTTCACGGAACGTTCCGCTATGCCTGCTCATGCCGGTGACCGGAGCTGTAGCCTGGGCAAGGTCACGCCAGCTTCACCAGCGAGTATCCGACGCTGGCTTTGGTCAGAATCAGCTTCGGATCACTGGGGGTGGGTTGAAGTTTCTGGCGGAGTTGCCTGATGTACGTCCTCAGAGTCACCACCGCTCCGGCGTAGTCCTCATCTCCCCAGACAGCTTCGGCAAGCCGGGTATAGGTCACCACGCGACCGGCGTTCAGCATGAGCTGTCTCAGGATATGGCCCTCGACAACGGTGAGGCTTATCTCTCTTGACCCATAGGTGAGTTCGAACGTTGCAGGGTCGAGACGCAATGGCCCGTAAATGATGGGGGCATCTTCTCCAGATGGCGTCTGCCGGCGCAACTGCACTTTCAAGCGCGCCAGAAGCTCCTTCATCTTAAACGGCTTGGTGATGTAGTCGTTCGCACCCAGGCCAAGAGCCCTCGTTATGTCCTGCTCTTCCTGTCTCACCGTAAGAACCAGAATCGGAACGGAAGAGAAGAGACGTATCTCCTGCAGAACATCCAAGCCATCCTTGTCAGGAAGTCCAAGATCCAGTATGACAACGTCCGGGTGTTCGGCCCCAACGAGGTCCACCCCCTCTTCGCCCATCCTAGTTGAAAGCAAGGCGGCATGAGGCCATTCAGCCTCCAGGGCTAGGGAAATGGAGTTAACGATCTGCGGGTTGTCTTCGATAATAAGCACCTTCCATAGTTTGCCCGGCTTGTCGGTCTGCATCGGGAGGCTGCCGGGTGTTTCCACGGGAAGAGAGAAGCCAAAGGTCGACCCCTTGCCCAAACGGCTCCTCACCCAGATTTGTCCATCATGGAGGTCAATGAACATCTTGCACAGGGCCAGACCCAAACCCATTCCGTAGGGACGCACCCTGACGCCCCCTTCCGGGCGACGATAGGGTTCAAAGACGTGCTTCTTCTGCCTCTCGGACATTCCTGGCCCGGTATCCTTGACCTCGATCACAACATTAGCCCCGTGGTCTCTGGCAGACAACGTGACCTTCCCACCCCTGGGCGTGAACTTGACGGCGTTGTGCATCAGGTTGGTGAGCACCTGCTCCAGGCGAGTGACATCAGCCCGGACCTTAGGCAGATTCGGGGGCAGATGCGCAACCAGAGACAGCCCATTCGACAATGCCAGCGGTGTCATACCATCAGCCACGGCTCGCAGCATCGGCCTCAGATCTGCAGACTCGAGTCTCATCTGAAGCATACCGACCTCGCCTCGCGCGAGATCAAGAAGTTCGTCTATGCGCTTGTCTAGAGCGGAGGCTCCCTGAGCGATGTTCTTGGCCAGTTTCAGTGAGCGCTCGTCTTGCAGCTCATCAGCCAGCGTGTCGATCGAAGCCAGTATGGGCGTCAGTGGCGTCTTCAATTCATGTGCCACTGCTCTCATGAACTCCAGCCTCCTTTTCATCTCTGCTTCGACCTGCTGACGGACCTTGCGCTCCTCTGCATACAGTTCCCGGAGTCTCCCCTCGGCCTTCCTGCGGTCGGAGATGTCCCTTATAACCACCACCATGCCCCATACTCGACCATCCTTCTTCAGGGGTTTGGAGGTTACCTCAGTGTAGATCGGGGTTCCATCGGCTCTTAGAAGCTCAACCTCAGCGAGTGGCGGGTTCTCTTGTTGCATGAGGGCGCTGAGATCGTGAAACCACACCTCCTTCTCCTGGAGGCTGTCGCTGCCGAAGATGTCAACGTCGACGAAGCGTTTCCCCAATACATCCCGGTCTCCGTATACCTCCTCCACCTTCTTGTTCACGTAAACAACCGTGCCGGTCTGGTCGATGACCAGGATCGCGTCACCTGCACCGCGAAGTATCGCCGAAACTTGCTGGAGTGAAAGGCCGAACGCACCGTCTGGGATGCGGGTCTCTCTTGCTGCATCTGCGTGCAGCGTGAGCAGCGATCCCAGCCTAGCATTCTCTCTGCGTGCTGCCGCCAGCTCGTCGATCAACTCGCGTTTGCTTCTGACCCTGTCCTTTGACATGTGGTCAATTATACACCTCATATGTAACTCATTTCATCATCATGTTTTAATCATCGCTACATGATGTCATTGGAGTGTCATGCGGTGGCCGAGGGGGATTATTCCGCCGCTTCAACCGAAGACGACTTCGGTATTCAGGTCAGCGTCATTAGCGCGGTATTGCTTCTGAACAGGAGGTGGTCTGTACGGCGGCACTGATACGCTGGCAGTCAGAATGCCCATTGAGACACTCTTCACGACGACCTGAACGGTATTCACGGGGTCACCAGCGATATCAAGACCGTGGGAAGAGGCTCAGATGAGGGAACTGAACCCACACCCTAGCGAGCGAAGGAATCCATTTTGAGGAGGTAGAAATGGCCCAGAAGTTTGACATGATCATCGTCGGGGGCGGCCCGAACGGGCTCACAATCGCTTCTTACCTCGCCAAGGCAGGACAGAAGTGCCTGCTGCTGGAGAAGAGGTTCGAGGTCGGCGGGGGCTTGATGACCGAACAGGTCACCCTGCCCGATTTCTTCCACAACACCCACGCCATCTACCACATGATGGTGGACTATGCGCCGATATACCAAGATCTGAATTTCGATGAATACCTGGTCAAGCACATCAAGCCCGAAATGCAGTGGGCCATGCCCCTGAAGGACGGCAAGTGTCTCAGCATCTACACCGATGTGGAGAAGACCTGTGCTTCCATAGCCAAGTTCTCCAAGAAGGACGCCGACACCTACCGCAGCATGCACAAGCTGTTCGACGAGATGATGAAGGCCATAGGGGGCCCGCAAACCTATTATCCGATGGGGCCCGCTCCGCTCATGGCCGCCCATGCCGAGTCAACGGACCTGGGCCGGCAGATGTACGCCATGGCCGAGAAGACCCCGGAAGAGGTGGTCTGCGGGATGTATGAGAATGACCACGTCAGGACGCTCATGCTCTATGCGTGCTGCCACTGGGGCCTGGACTATGCCCAGTCAGGCGTTGGCTTCATGCTGGCTATCTACATGGACCGGCTGGCCAACTACTACATGGTGGCCGGCGGCTCCCACCGCATATCCAATGCCATCCTGAAGAGATACTTCGAGAACAAGGGGCAGGTCCGCACCAGCGCCCAGATCAAGCGCTTCATCATCGAGAATGGCACGGCCAAGGGCGTGGAGCTGGAAGACGGCACCCAGTACCTGGCTGACAAGGCCGTCATCAGCACTATCGACCCCCACCAGACCTTCCTGAAGTATGTCGGAGAGAAGAATCTGGACTCAGAACTGGCCGAGATGGTCAAGATCTGGCAGTACGACAAGTGGAGCCTCTTCGATGTCCACCTGGCGCTGGCGGAGCCGCCGCAGTTCAAGGCCGCCGCCTCTGACCCCCAGGTCAACAAGGCCTTCATCTACCTCATCGGCTGCGAGAACCTGGCCAGCCTCAAGCGCCACTGGGACGAGATGAAGCAAGGCAAGATCCCGGATGATGCTGGATACAACGCCTCCTTCCCCAGCGTCCATGACCCCTACCAGGCGCCGCCGGGCAAGTGCGCCGGACTGATCTCCCAGATGGCGCCCTATGACCTGAAGGACGGCGGGCATGAGAAATGGCTCAACCGCAAGTTCAGACAAGAGTACATGTGGAAGCAGATCGCCAAGCTGCAGCAGTATGCCCCCAACATCACCAAGGACAAGGTGCTGCAGACATATGTTACCACCCCGGCCGACATCCAGAACAAGTTCGCCAACATGGTGAAGGGTGGCTACAAGCAGGGCGCCTATCACCCGCTGCAGATGGGCTACCTCAGGCCCAACCAGTACTGTTCGCAGTACAGGACGCCCATCAAGAACCTCTACGTGGGCGGGTCCAGCGTTGCCCCCGGCGGCTGTGTCATCTGGGGGCCCGGCTACAACTGTGCCAATGCGGTGGCCGAGGACTTCGGGATAAAGAAGTGGTGGTCGGAGCCCAAGATAGTCACCGAAGCCATCAAAAACAACTACGTCATGAAAATGTGAGCAGGCTCATTGGAGGGAGTTACACAAGATGCTAATGCGATCAACGGGACTGGGAAAGACAGAGCTCAGGGGTAAGATAACCGGGCTGGTACGTATCGGGGACTATCTGGTCCTCCAGGTAGAGACCATTGAGCCGGTGAAGTGGAAGATCCGGGTGGCCATCGCCAAGCCGGACATATGGCAGGTCATCAAAGGCATCCTGAGATGGAAGAGCATCAGCCTGCTACTATCCACTAAGTGGAGAGCCGAGCCAAAGCACCCCGGCGAGTTCTAATGCTGGAGGTAGACCTGAGCAATCTCCGCAACCACAACGATGTCAGTGAGTAGACAGAGCTACTGAAAGGAGTCACGATGGCTGATCTGACGTTTGATGCAGTGATAATCGGTGGAGGCAACAAGGGCCTGATGCTGGCGATGTACCTGATGAAGTACGGCGGCATGAGCGTGGGCATCTTCGAGAGGCGACATGAGATCGGCGGGTGCCTGGCCACCGAAGAGACCGCGGCTCCCGGCTTCCGGGGCAACACTCATGCCAACATCATCCTGCCCATGTACTATATGCCCCTCTGGCGGGACTTTCCCGATTTCTGGGAGTACGGCGGCCGCTGGGACCAGCATCTGTGCAGCGATGGGTTTGTCTTCCGGGACACAAAGACGGCGCTGGGCATCTACAGCACCAAGTACGATCCCGAGCAGCACAAGACAGCGGAGCAGATCGCCCGGTTCTCCAAGAAGGATGCCGACAAGTGGGTAAAGACGTCGGCCATGGAGCGCAGCCGTGAGTACTGGAGATGCCAGGCAGACCTGATATTCAACCCGGCGGAGTTCAAGACGGACCCGGCGATCCTGAACAGGCAGATTGAGTTCTTCCCCAAGATGATGGAGGCCGGCTACATCCCCGACGGCGTGATTATGGCGGGGAGCTCCTACCGGGTCATCAAGGAATGGTTTGAAAGTCCGGAAATGCAGTCCTGCATTCTTAGATTCGCTGTCTCCTCTGTAAACGACATCAATGATGCCAATTACGGTCCCACCGCCATGGGGTTCGCGTCGTACCTGCCGATCATCGGTTTCACACCTGGCGGAACACATCAGATAGCCCATGCCTGCCACCAGATACTGACGCAGTTGGGCTGCAAGTTCTTCACCCACGCTGAGGTGGACAAGGTCATCATCGAGAACGGGGCCGCCACCGGGATCAAGCTGATGGACGGTGGCCAGGTCAAGGCCAACAAGATTGTCGTCAGCGCGGGCATGAGCCCGGCCCAGCTCTGTTTCGACCTCATCGGCCGCGAGAAGATCGATCCCATGCTGGCCCACCGCGTCGAGATGATCGAGAACACCTTCGGGTGCCTGATGTGGTATACCTTCGCCGTTCACCAGGCCCCCATGTACGACGCCGAGGCCTTCTTCCCCGACATTCACGAGTGTGAGTGGCTGGGCATGCAGCCCGACTCCAGCCCAGACCACATCGCCAGGGAGTGCCAGTACATGAAGCTGGGCATGTGGCCACCCTTCGAAGACTATGCGCCCACGGTAGGTTGCCACAGCCTGGCCGATCCGGCCTACGCTCCTCCGGGGAAGCACGTGCTCCAGAACGAACAGTTGGCGCCGCCGGCAACGAAGCACACGGAAAAGGAATGGCTGGAGATCAAGGAACGCTATGCGGATGAACTGATCCAGATCTGGAAGCAGTATGCTCCCAACATGACCTGGGACAACGTCATCGGCGTTGACACCAACAGCCCCTACGACCACCTGCGCATGAAGAACCTGGCGCCCAACGGCACCATGGCCGGCATCGACCGCAATCCCTGGCAGCTAGAGGGCAACAGGCCCACGCCGGAGCTGGCCAACCACCGGACGCCAATAAAGAACCTCTATGGCACCGGAGGGTGCTGGCACCTGGGATCAAATGCAGGGGCAAGTGAGTCCTACAACTGCTACAAGATCATAGCCAAGGACCTCAACCTAGCGAAACCCTGGGAGGAGTCCGACAAGAAGGAGCCGGATTCGCTGGTGGACCAGGTGATCGCTGCCAAGAAGAGGCTCACGGATTGGGGTGCGGCCCACCCCAAGAAGTACGGGTAGCGCTCGGCGCAATGCCGGTTCGAAATCGGAATCTACGTTGGCGGCGGCAGAGAACCTGCCGCCGCCAGAGCGTCTATACCCGGAACTGACTCCAGTAGGAAGACGGAGGAACCTCTAGCGCTCAAGAGCGAGCGACTGCATTGCCCTCTATTGACATGAGTCCCCCCTCTTTGCTATACCGTAAATGGTAGGGATAGAGCAAAAGCAGTCAGCCGAGATCCTGAGGTAGGGGCGGGCAAGGAAGGGAGAGCGTATGTCAGGGCATTCCAAATGGTCCAAGATCAAGAGATCAAAGGGGGCAGCCGACGCCAAGAGAGGCCAGATGTTCACCAAGCTTGGTAGGGAAATCGCGGTTGCAGTTCGTGAGGGAGGACCTGACCCCGAAAGCAACTTCCGTCTCCGTCTAGCCGTTCAGAAATGTCGTGAGAACAACATGCCTATGGACAACGTCAACACCGCCATCAAGAAGGCCAGTGGCGCCTCTGGCGGCGGTGCCGCTCTTGTCGAAGCAAGTTTCGAAGGGTACGGACCTAGCGGCGCGGCCATCCTTATCCAAACCCTGACAGACAACCGCAACAGAACCCTCCAAGATGTCCGCAACGCACTTAACCGCGGCGGTGGCAGCCTAGCAGAAGCCGGCTCCGTGGCGTGGTTGTTTGAGTCCAAGGGCACGATCACGATAGACACTGGCACAGCCAATGGCGAGGACATAGCTCTTTCAGCCATCGATGCCGGGGCCGAAGATGTCAGCATTGAGAACGGCTACCTGGAGGTCTACACGGCACCCAACATGCTGGAGTTGGTGCGCAAGACTCTCGAGCAGGCCAAGTACACCATATCCTCGGCTGAAGTCTCGATGATACCCAAGACCACACTGGAACTCGGCGATGATGAAGCCTTGAAGGCACTCAAGCTCATGGACAGGATAGAGGAACTCGACGACGTGCAGAGAGTGTTCTCCAATGTTGACTTCTCCGATGCTGTCGTAGAGAAGCTCAGAACTGGAGCCTGAGATGACCTTGCGATCATATGGTAGTTACCCATTGCCACGGTGAACACTGATGCGAATCCTTGGTATTGATCCCGGAACGCTGGCTATGGGTTATGGAGTATTGGAGGACAACGCCGATCAGCCGAGGATGATCGAGTGCGGAGTGCTCACCACCCGCAAGGCTATGCCGCTAGCAGAACGCCTCCACGAGCTGTATCTAGGCCTCACAGACCTCTTTATCCGTTTTCGTCCGGAAGAGATGGCTATCGAAGATCCATTCGTAGCGCGTAATGTCCGCTCGGCTTTGGCTATCGGCCGGGCGCAGGCCATCGCGATGTTGGCCGCCGCCAGCCACAGCATCCCGGTCTCCACCTATCCGCCGGCCAAAGTGAAGCAGGGCGTGGCCGACTACGGGCGCGGCGACAAAGAACAAGTCCAACGTATGGTATGCATCCAGCTCGGGCTAACGGAGAGCCCGGGGACAAGTGATGCGACTGATGCCTTGGCAGTGGCTTTGTGCCATCTCCGAGAAAAGCAGTTGGCCAGGCTCATAGCGAGGAGTGAATAGATAGAGCATGATTGCCGGCCTCGATGGAACCCTGGAGCAGCTCAACTTTGACTCGGCCATCATTAAGGTCAGCGGGGTAAGCTTTCAAGTTCACACACCAGCCTCCACTCTCACTAGGCTGGGCTCAATAGGAGATAGAGTTCACCTCCACACTTACCTGCACTGGAAGGAAGACTCGACGGCCCTCTATGGATTCACCTCACCACAGGAGCTTGGTCTGTTCAAGATGCTCATCGCCGTGAGTGGTGTGGGTCCGAAATCGGCTTTGTCTATGCTCTCCAGCTTGACACCGGACGACCTGGCCTCAGCGATTATCAGCAGCAATGTCGATCTCATCACTCAGGCACCGGGCATAGGCAGAAAGACGGCTAGCCGGGTGATTCTGGATCTCAAGGGGAAGCTGGAGAAGGGGTGGGGTGGGGTGGTGAGTAGCTATCCGACGACAGACAACGCAGACATAGTCACAGCCCTAACCAATCTGGGGTACTCGACCGCCGATGCTACCCGCGCTGCCGCCGCGGTGCCAGGTTCGGAGGACCTTACTCTGGAGGATAAGATCAGGCTCGCCTTGCGCCACTTAGCCCGCCAATAACCGCCGAATGGGAACCACTGCGGGACCTCTAAGCACGTTTCTCAAGAGCCTGCCTGGCTGCATCCTTCTCCGCAGCCTGCTTGCTCTTGCCGGATCCCCGGCCTATGGTCTCTCCACCAACCACGACCTCTATCCAGAACGTCTTGTCATGGTCTGGTCCCACAGCCTCAACGAGACGATATGTGGGTCTCTCCTGCCTCTCCGCCTGTATCAGTTCCTGGAGCTTGGATTTGTCGTCGCTGGCCAGCCCCTTCTGCCTCACTTCCGAAATACTCGACTCAAACACTCTCAATACCAGGGCCTTGGTGGCCTCGAATCCTTGATCCACCAACGCCGCGCCGATCAGAGCCTCCAAGGTGCAAGCCATGTTCCGCGATCTCTTTCGTCCCCCACCCTTCTCTTCCCCCTGTCCCAGATAAAGATAGTCTCCTAACCCGTGAGACGAAGCCAGGCGAGCCAAGCTATCCTGCCGTACAAGGTCCGATCGGAGTTTGGTCATCTCGCCTTCGCTGAGGTCCCCAAACTCGCGGTACAGAAACTCAGCAATCACCAAACTCAGGAAAGCATCGCCCAGAAACTCCAGACGTTCGTTTGATCCCAACTTGAAATCGGGGTTTTCGTTGAGATAGGACCGGTGAACAAACGCCTGCTCTAGTAATGAGAGGTCATCGAAGCTTATTCCTAGTCTCTTCTGCAACGCGGTCCAATCAGTCATGCTCAGAGTCCTGTGCTTCCCAGCCTAATATCTTGGGCGAAAGTTGTCAAATGGTTTACCGCATGCGATTCGGTCTAGCGAAGTGTAGGCGCCCGGCGGGGTTGCAGAACGAGGGCCTTCTGTCCCAGAATAGGGGTGGTTTCCCGGACGGAAGGAGAAGACTATGAGTGAATATGACATCATAATCGTCGGTGGCGGACCTGCCGGCTTGACTGCAGGTCTTTATGCATCGAGGGCGGGCTTGAAGAGTCTCCTCCTGGAGCGTGGCGCATTTGGGGGACAGATGATCAACGCCAGAGTAGTGGAGAACTACCCTGGCTTCCCCAACGGAATCGCTGGTGTTGAATTGGGATCACTCATGCAAGAGCAAGCCTTGAAATTCGGCCTGAAGACGGTCTTCGCCGAGGTGTCCCAACTCGCGCCAGGGCTGAAGCACCGTATAGTGACAACAGAGGGCACTTTCGAGGCGGGGGCAATTGTCGTGGCCGCCGGCGCACAATACCGCAGGCTAAACGTGGCAGGTGAGATGCAGTTCCTTGGCCGGGGTGTCTCGTACTGCGCCGCCTGTGATGGTTTCTTCTTCCGCGATCGGGATGTGGCAGTGGTGGGAGGAGGAGACACTGCTGTCAGCGATGCCATCGAGTTGAGCCACTACGCCCAGAAAGTCTATGTCATACATCGACGCGATCAGCTGCGAGCTGGACAGGCGCTGGTGCAGCGAGCCTCCGCCGAATCGAAGATAGAGTTCATCTGGAATACCGTCGTGGAAGAGGTTACCGGTGACCAAATGATGAACGCACTGAAGGTGCGGAACGTGAGGACTGACAACGTGCACACGTTGAAGGTGGCGGGAGTCTTTGTGGCTGTAGGAATAGTGCCGAACACCCAGCCCTTCGCTGATGTCCTGAAGATCGACGATGGCGGCAGTATCATAGTGGATCAGGATCTCGCTGCGTCGCTCCCGGGCATCTATGCTGCCGGAGACATACGGCAGCATTCACCGCGACAGATTGCCAGTGCCGTCGGAGATGGGGTTACTGCGGCTTTGTCTGCCCTGAGGTATGTCCAGACCCAGACTTGACCCGGCGGTCCAGACTGGAGACAAGCGCGAGACGCTTGGTTATCTCTTGCGAGGCATGATGACCACTTTGCGCAGTTCGCCCTCGCCGACGCTCTGAGTAACAACGTCAGGATTCACCGAAAGCGCAAGGTGCACAATACGCCTCTCATCGGCCGGCATGGGCTCCAGCGTCATGGACTGCCTGGTCGACACTGCTTTCTGCCCCAGCCTCAGTGCCAACTCCCTCAGTGATCCATACCGCCGTTGCTTGTATCCCTCGACGTCAACGGTCAAGGGCACTCTGGCCTTCTGCTGGTGAGCGACAATGAGACGCATAATGTACTGCAAGGCCGCCAGGGTCTCACCACGCCGCCCGATAAGAATCCCCAGGTCTTCTCCGTCCACCTCAAGGGCAATTGGCGGAATGTCAGACTCCGCCTCGTCCTGCTGCACATCAGACCGCAACTCTACATGAGCCTTCAGCTTCATCCTCTTGAGGATCTCTTCTAAAGCCTCCTTAGCCGCAGCCGGGAGATTGCTCTGGTCCTGGGCCGGAGTCAATGGCGTCAGCCTGACCACGGCTTCCTCCGAACCCATGCCCAAGAAACCCGACCTGCCCTTGTTTAGGACCGCAGTCTCAACCTGATCACGCGTCAAACCCAGTTGCTGGAGACCGCGCTCAATAGCTTCCTCTACTGTCTTCGCGCTTACTTCCAGACTCTCCATGCTTCATATCCTCCGGGTTACAGATCGCATCAAAGCTGACAGGACCACATGCCCCTAGTCAGTTTTGTCACTCTTCTTCTTGTCCGCTTGTTTCGGCTTGAAACGGGTCAGCAGACCCCCCAACCCAAACCCCTCGCTTTTCGCCCCTTCCGCTGCGGACTCCGACTCGGCACCTTTCGCGGGCGCCTTCACCTTCTCGGACTTCCCATCCTTCTTCATCCCTGCCTCCGGTGCAGGAGCTTTGGCAAACAGTCCGCCCCATCCGTAGACGAAATACTGAATCACCATGGCGATAATACCAGACACGAGGAAGTAGATCCCCAGTCCTGAGGGGAGGGTCAAGGTTATGAAGGCCATCATCAGTGGCATCATGATCTGCATCATACTGTTCATCGACTGTTGCTGTGGATCCGTACCGGGCTGAGTTATCATTTTCTGTGATACCCACTGCGTCACCCCTACCAAGACAGGAAGGACAAAGAAGGGATCGCTGCTGGCCAGATTGAGCCACAGGAAATGACCGGATATTGGCAGCCCCTGAGTTGCCAATCCCCAAGAGTAGAGATTCTGAGACAGCCCGAGGAAGTCTTGGGGAGTAACCGCCAGACCCTGGATTATGGCTCGGTAAAGGGCGATGTAAATCGGCAATTGGATGACCGTGGACAGTAGCATGGGTGAGGACAAGCATCCGAGGGGACTGATGCCCGCCTCCTTGTAAACCTTCATCGTCTCCTGCTGCAACTTCTGTGGGTTCTTGGCGTATTTCTTCTTTAGTTGCTCCAGCTTTGGCTTGACTACGCTCATGGCCTCTGTCGTCTTCTTGCTGCTGCGCAGTTGCATAAGCGTCAAGGGCAGCAAAACCAAGCGGACTAGGATGGTGAGCGCTATGACGCCAAGGCCAAAGTTGCTGAACAGGAAATGGGTGAGGACCAGCAGGATATTCAGGATGGGTTGAAGCAGAATAAGGTTCAAGAATCCCAAGTTAACGCCTCAATCACTTGATCACGTCGGTTCGGAAGCTCCAAAGGATTTCCTTGGTTGACAATTCGAAGGCATAGAGTGTGTGAGTCCCGTTCTGAGAATGGAAGTAGACTATTCCCCTAGCCGGATCGATGTAGAGGGGTGCAAAGATCGGAGAAAGCGGCTTCTTGGGCTTGTCGGGCAGTTTGACCAAATCCTCGGTCTTGGCATCTATGGTATACGCGGACACATCCTTGGATTCAGCATCAACGACGTATATCGTGCCATCCTGTGAGCCGACAACGACCAGCCCATCCACTGACACGGGGGGGGCATACACCATCCCCCCGGTTGAAATCTCCTCGACAAGTTCCAGTGTCTGAGCATTAAGAACGTACACGTTGTGGTCAAGGCAACCGACCCAGATTTCGCCGTTGCGGGCCAGGGCCTGAGTCCAGAACCAGTTGCTGGCTCCTTCAAAAACGCTACTAGCGTCCCTCGTTAGATCAGATGGGCTACCATTCTCTCGGGCATTAGCGTCCAGGCGCTCATCTTCCGTAGCGGCGTCGATGGAGTAGAACTTTCGGTCACAGCCACCTATGTAGATCTTGCCATGCGCCAGGACAGGTGTGGACATGATGGCTGCTTTGGTCTCGAAACGCCATATCTCATTGCCGGACTCGACATCTATGGCATACAGGTTGTGGTCCGCCGAAGCAACGTAGACTACATTGTCACTCACTACCGGGGTTGACCAGATCTTGCCTTCTGTCTCGAAATACCATCTCTCTTTCAGGTCGAGGGTGAGCGCGTACAGCTTGCCATCAGAGCTACCCACGAAGAGTGTGTCTCCATCAATAACCACGCTGCCAACAATCGGGCCACCCGTCTTAAACTTCGTGCCACTGACTTCACCGTTGGTCGTGACGTACAGCACATTGCCGTCGTAAGCCCCAATATACACTTTCCCATTCTTGACAGCGGGCGTGCCGTACACCCCCATCGGCGTAGATACTCGACCGCAGGAGAAGCCCCCACCACCCAACGCCTCCACGACATCTAGGGGATCCCACTTCATCTCTGGTGGAAAGCCCTCGCCAAAGTCGGCTGTGGTGAGATCCAAGGCCAGGATCTTGCCCTGCAACGTACCGACATAGAGGACGTTGTCGGAGACCAGTGGCCCGGACCATCCTCTGCTCGGTGCACCAGCGCACCCCACTGCTGCCAGAGCAGCAAGGGCCAGCACCAAAAGGAGCAGAATCCGAGATAATCTCGGCTTCGTGGCGTTAGAGAGCATCAATCAAATTCTTTCCAACGGGTAAAACGGGCACTATCCAATATACATAATCAAGGAACAGGGTCAAAACCACCGGGGTTGAATGGGTGGCAGCGCATTATCCTCCGGCTGCCGAGACACACTCCTTTGAAAAAGCCGTGTTTCTGAATTGCCTCGTAGGTATAATGAGAGCATGACGGAGTGAAGCGACAGACAGAGGGCACCACCCTTGACCACGTCAACTGATAGCCGCGAATCAGCCTGAGTGCGATCCCCTTCAACCTCATTTCCTCATGTTCGATCGCTGAGCCAAATCGTCGACTGCTTGTCCGATCTCATGGGAGTCGCACATCGCAGTCCCCGCACGCGCTATGAAGACCACATCCCATCCCGTTTTCCAATCGCTCAAGCGCACGGCCTCTCGGAGCATTCTCTTCACCCGATTGCGAACAACCGCATTCCCCACCCGCTTGCTCACCGAGAAGCCAACTCTGCTCTGCTCGCGCCCACTGGGGAAAGCCCTCATGACCAGCAGCTTGTTGGCGCAAGACTTACCCTGATCGTATACCCTGGCAAAGTCCCTGCTGCGAGTAAGGCGCTCTTCCCTTCTCATCGCCAATGTGGGCAAGAAGCTGCCTGAGAAGCTCCTATACCGTCAATCGATGACGGCCCACCAGCCGCCTCGACTTCAATACGGCTCGCCCCCCCCGAGTTCTCATTCGGATTCTGAACCCATGTACTCTTCTGCGGTGCATTCTCTTGGGCTGATAAGTTCTCTTAGGCATTTCTGTTCAGTCTCAAGGGCGTATGATACCCTTTTTCGCAGTATGAAGTCAAGGCGCTGTGATCTGAGACCATCAGCTTGAGGACGCTGAAGGCAGCCCTGTATAATCTGATACCATCGAAGAGACATCGCTCGCGGAACGACTTGACTGCCGCCTTTGGCCTGGCGTTGAGGATCTCGAATCAGGATCGGAGGACTAAAGATGAAGGCCGTACTGCTTGTTGGTGGTGAGGGCACGCGACTGCGACCGTTGACCTGCAACACCGTGAAAGCTATGGTGCCTGTTGTGAACAGGCCCTTCTTCGAGCATTTGCTGGACTATCTGAACAGCCATGACGTAGATGACATCGTTGTCACTCTTTGCTACCTGCCGGACTGCATCGAGAGTCGCTTTGGGAACGGTAGCGACTGGGGAGTCAAGCTGGCTTACGTGATGGAGGAGACTCCGCTGGGAACGGCTGGCGCAGTGAAGAATGCCGAGCCGCATTTGGATGGAACTTTCTTCGTGTTCAATGGAGACATCATCACCAATATCGACCTTCGTGCCATGCTGTCCTTTCACCGCCAGCGGAAGGCCCAGGCCACCATCGCTCTTACTCCCGTGGAGAATCCATCGGCCTACGGAGTGGTCGAGACAGGCGCAGACGGTAGAGTGAAGCGCTTCATAGAGAAGCCCCCGCCTGGCCAAGCACCCACCAACCTCATCAATGCCGGCATTTATATTCTCGAGCCGGCAGTCCTGCGAGGTGTATTACCGGGCGTCCGCTGCATGTTCGAGCATCACCTGTTCCCCAGCCTCCTCTCTGAGGGAGCGGCCGTCTATGCCTATCCTACGGCAGACTACTGGATTGACATTGGCACGCCCGAGAAGTATCGCCAGGTGCAGTATGACCTTCTTGTGGGCACATGCGCCAGCTCTCTGCCCCACAAGAACAGAGGGAGCGAGAAAGTGCATTCGACCAGCACCAGTGTTCACCCATCTGCGATTGTGGTAGGACCGGTCGCCTTTGGTGACAACTGCTCCATCGGCGCCGGGGCCTGCATAAAGGGGCCGGCTGTCCTTGGAGATGGATGTATCATCTCGGATGGTGCTATTGTAGACAAGGCCATCATGTGGCGGAATGTCCTGGTTGGCAAAGGAGCCAGCATCCGGGAGTCCGTGATTGGCGACAACTGCTCTGTGGGCGACCACAGTATTATCGAGTCCGGATCAGTGGTGGGCGACAATGTGGTCATTTCCGAGGGAAGTCATCTGCAAGCCAGTCAGAAGGTTTGGCCGGACACCACAGTCTAACTCTCACCCTCAACAACTGCTATGCCCAGCGCACCTGGTCCCAGGTGCGTTCCCACGACCGGTCCGATGACAGACATGTAGACGCGTTCCTTGGGAAAGACGTCATCCAGGTCGTTCACCAGCCCCGCTGCGTCCTCAGGCGTGGTCGTGTATGCCACCGCCAACTCGGCGATGCTGTCGAAGCCTGCAGCAAACTTGCGAAGGTATTCAATGGCCTTGGCCCGCGTACGCCTTCTGACCACAGGCATCGCCATACCGTCCTTCAGCGTCAGAATCGGCTTGACGTCCAGCATGCGGCCCATGAAAGCCTCCGCCGCTCCGATACGTCCGCCCTTCCTCATGTACTCCAAGGTGTCGAAGGCCATGCGGACATGGATTCTGGAATACAGCCCCTTGGCAAACTCCGCTACGCTGTCGAGATTTGCGCCCTCCCTGGCCCGCTTGGCAGCGCCGATGACGACCAGGCCCATAGCCATGCAGAAAAGCTTGGAGTCCATTATCTCAACCCGGCATTTCTTGTCCTGCCTCAAGTCCCGGCCCTGCAAAGCGACGTCGTAGGTGGCGCTGAGCTTGGAAGACACGGTAACGGCCAAAATCTCGTTCGTCTCCTTCGACAGCTCGTCGCAGATCTGGGCAAACTCCACCGGGGCTACCGTGGAGGTGGTAGGGAGGGTCTTGCTGGCCGCGAGTTTGCGGTAGAAGTCCTGAGGGGCCAAGTCGATACCGTCGCGAAAGACCTTGTTGCCAAAATGGACATACAAAGGCATGACGCGGATGCCGAGCTCTGCGGCCAACTGTGGCGGAATGTCAGCGGTGCTGTCGGTGATTATCCTAACTGGCATGTCTTCGAGCCGCTTTCGTGATTCTAGTGCAAGCACCAGCGCCTGTCAAACATGTGCCTGCCCCGGCTACCGTGTGCGCTGAGTCGCGCCATTGACGTCCGCATCACATGCCAATCATACTGCGCCTGATGGGAGGCGTGAGGAGGCACAAGAATAGAATAGAGTCCAGCAGATCACGCACAAGGTAGAAGCCATTATCGCGCTGGACCTGTCCAATCTACAGGATGAGAAGGAGATAGTCAGACTTCTCAAATTGCGGACCACTCTGGAGAGACCGCATTGTCTTCCCGTCGATCTCAGCAATACCCACTTCTCGAGAGCGATCATTAAGGAAGCAAAGGAGAACGCAAAAGCCGAAGGCCCGGTGCTCAAAGCGTTTGCCAGAACAAGGTCCGCCCGCATGTCTCCTCTGGCCACCCGGATGAGCAGTGTCAGTTCCTGCTGGTTCAACCATCCTCCTTCAGACAATACAGACCCGAGAGGTAGCGGAGCCGCTCGTCGTAGTCCAAACCGTAACCCACCACGAAACGATCTGGGACGCTTAAGCCAATGTAGTCAATGGGGACATCGACCCGCCGGCGAGCACCCTTGTCAAACAGCGCGCAAACCCTGACCGAAGCCGGCCGCCTTCTGCGCAAGTACCGAAGCACAAAATCTCCTGTGATCCCCGTATCTACAATATCCTCCACAACTACCACATGCCTACCCCTGACACTCCTGCGCAGGCCTTGGATGACCTGAATCTGGCCCGAACTCAGTGTCCGTCCCGGCCCATAGCTCGAAAGAGACACGAACTCGATCTCAAGGGGCATATCCAAAGCCCTCACTAGATCGGCCATGAAGACAAAGCAGCCCTTCAAGAGTCCCAGGAGAACGGGATTCTTGTGGCGGTAGTCCTGCCTGATCTCCTGGGCCAATCTGGCAATGGCAGACTGGATGTCGCCAGGCGTGAATAGAACCTCCAACTGAAAGCCAGACAACGGTATGTCCTTCCTAAGAATTCCGTATCCGTGGGCGTGGAAACACATTATATGTTTTGCCGGAGCCAGCCACAAGTGGTCATGCACCAGCCACGAGCGTAATCAACTATGGCCGTTGCCGGAAGGAAGAACAACCACGTAGGGAGTGCCGGTCACCGGGTGCTTCTGGATATACACTGGAACAGAGTATGCCATAGCTATCGTGCCTGAGGTCAGCACCTGGTCTGGTGAACCATCGGCAATTATGGCCCCGTCTTTCAGCAGGACCAATCGTCTGAAGTAGGCAGACGCCAAGTTCAGATCGTGCATAGCGGCTATGATGGTCAGATGTCCCTTCTGATTCATGTCGGCCAGGAGTTCCAGTATCTCCACCTGGTGGCTGATGTCCAGATGGGCCGTGGGCTCATCGAGCAGCAGCAGTCCTGTCTCTTGGGCCAACGCCATGGCCAGCACCACCTTCTGGCGTTCACCTCCGCTCAATTCACTGAAGCATCTCCCCTCCAGGTGCTTGATCCCAACCGTGTCCATAGTCGTTGCGATCACATCTCTGTCCTTCGCCGAGGAATCGCGGAAAGGCTTCATGAATGGGGTTCTCCCCAGCATAATCACCTCCTCGACCCTGTAGGCAAATGGCATGTTGAACTGCTGTGGAACTACAGCTACTCCCCTGGCAATGGTACTTCGTTTCATGCTTCTGGTGTCCAGACCATCGATCTGGACTTGACCTTGCTTGGCAACGAGGATGCCGCTTATCAATCTGATCAGGGTGGTCTTGCCGGCACCATTGGGGCCGATCAGTCCTACCATTTCACCCTTCTGAATGCAGAGGTTCACATCGCGAAGGACTGCGCCATTCGAGTAGGAGAAGGTGACTCGATTCATCTTGATGGTAGTCATGTTCATAGCGCGTATTCCTTTCCACCACGGCGCAATAGGTAGATGAAAACGGGGGCGCCAATCAGGGCAGTGATGATTCCCACGGGTATTTCACCAGAAGAAGGCAGGGTGCGTGCCAGCATGTCAGCGATCACCAGAAACGCAGCGCCGGCCAAGGCTGAGCTGGGAATCAGAATTCTATGGTCAGGTCCCAGCAGCAATCTCAGAGCGTGTGGAATGACTAAGCCAACAAATCCGATGAGACCGCTGATGGACACAGCAGCCGCAGTCAGAACTGAGCCCAGGGCCAGGAACCAAGCTTTGTTCCGCTCAACATCGATGCCAACGTGTGCTGCTCCTTCTTCCCCAAGAGCAAACGCATTGAGTCGAAAAGCCCACAGGCGGGCTAGTATGACGCCACCAATGATGATTGGCGCCACTACAGCTATTTGTCCCCAGCCAGCCACCGATATCCCCCCCATGAGAAACATGTAGACGGAAGTGACCCGTGGATGGAGTTTGTCGCTCGTAGTGATTATGAGGAACATCAACGCTGTCAGCATAGCGCTCACCACAAACCCCGCCAGGAGGACGCTGACAACAGGCGTCTTGCCGCCCACCCGGGCCAGGTAGTACACCAGAAACACCGTGCCCACAGCCCCGCCGAAGGCGAGAACCGGCACCATGCCAAATCCCAGAAAGGCCATGCTCAAAGGGAGCAACATGGCGATGGTCGCCCCCAAGGCTGCGCCTGCGGAGGTGCCGATGATGTACGGATCAGCCATGGGATTGCGCAAGAGCCCCTGGAAGAGCACTCCTGCTGTTGCCAGAGCTGCTCCGACCAGGGCTCCGCCTATCACCCGAGGCAGCCTGAGCTCAAGTATTATCGTCTCATCGCCCGATGGCCACGTGGCCGCGAAATCGAACGGTGAAAGCTTGTTCCAGCACATTCTGAGCACGTCGTCGAAGGCGATAGACACTGCGCCGAAAGCGGTGGCCGCAACCATGCTCGTCATCAAGATGACCAGGAGCAGCAGGATCACGGTGACGTGGCGATGGCGTCCCACAAAGGTTCTCATCGGTTCATCTTCAGACCCGAGGCGGTTGGCTGGCCTACCGGTAGGCCAGCCGTTCTGACCTCGATCCAGGAACGATGCCCCCTACTCGCTCTCAGAGAATAGCTCTGGGTGGATCGCCTTGGCCAGCATCTCCAAGCCATCCACTATACGTGGGCCATACCGACAGGTCAGGTTGGGATCTTCGATTGGGTAGACCCTCCCCTTCTTGACCGCGGTAAGACTGCTCCAGCCCGCACGGCTAGCAATGCTATCTGGGGTGACGCCGTACTGGTAGTCCTCCAGTACTATCAGATCGGGATCAGTGTTGAGTATCTCCTCAATACTCATCTCATACCAGCCCGACCTGCCCGCGGCGATGTTTGTTCCACCGGCCAGGTTGATCAGGTCATCCTGGAATGTGGCGTAACCGGTCGTCCAGGGATTGTTAGCATTCCAGCTCCCGTCTACCTCATAAAACACCGTCGGCTTACCGGCAGCGACGCTGTTCTTGGCAATCACGGCATCGACTCTCTTCCTCAGGCTCGCGACGAGTTTCTCGGCCTTGTCGCGTTTGTCGCTGAGTTGGCCCACCAGTTGGATATCGCTGTAGATGCCATTGATATCTCTCGGCTGAATCACTACAACTGTCACCCCAACCTGCTCTAGCTGCTGAACAATCAATCCAGCCACCGACACGACCAAGTCCGGCTCAAGAGCGACGATACGCTCCATGTTGAATCCGGGGAAAGGTGAACCGACCCTCTCTATGGACTTGGCTTCCTCGGGATAGTCGCAATAGTCTGTTACCCCAACCAACCTGTCACCCAGATCCAATGCGAAGATGATCTCCGTTATGCTGGGCCCCAAGGAGATGATTCTTTCGGGCGTGCTCTCTATGCGGACCGGGCGCCCCAGATCATCAACGATTGCGAAATGGGACACCGGTTCTTTGCACGCCGTCACCAGGGAAGACGTGATAATCACCAGGAATACAACAGCCATGACAATCGACTTTCTCACCAAATCCTCCTTAATACCTTTCAAGATCGCACGGTGCAAGGACTTCCTCGTCCTGATCCTGGATCGACACCATATCCAACGACCTGGAGCTGCCCAGCCACGCCACAAATACGCGCCGGGGCAGAAGACCGGATCAGGGATGGTCAGAGCTATGAGGCGTCTGCCAATGCAGCAGCCACGCCATGCTCAGCCGGTGGGGGTAAAGAAAAACCCCTGGCTCGGCAGAGCGAGGGGTTTCAGGGTGCTCTCGTCATGGTGGCTCCCCTTTCTCCGCGGAGGCTCTTGTTCGCCCGGCCATCGAACAATTTGCCGGGCTGGCTAGACAGGGGTCGGAGTTCTGACTATCACAGCAGGCGGGACTGTGCCGGGATTTCACCGGACTTGCTACCCTATTAAGCCCTCGCTCTCGCTCGGGCACCCCTGTATAGGGTATCTGGAACAGAGTTAGTATATCAGTTGCCCTTCTGGCAGGCAACTGACGTGGTGTATGAGTTCGCTGGACAAATGCTGGGGGATTGCGTATCACGTATGTCCACTGTCGACGGACAATCCTCATGGACTCTGAACGATGTCCGCGGGCGGCGCAGGATTCTAGATGTTGCTCTTGCGTTTCATCTTGTACGTGGCGATAACTGCCACCGTCTTCTTTGCTCCGTACTACCTGATTACCAAGAAGTACTCTCAGCAGTACTCCTCTGGCGACCGAGTTGTGGGGGCCTTCGTGTTCGGCGTTTCCCAGATCATTCTGAGGGAAGTCGCGTCAGCGTTCCCGTTGAAGCTGACAAGCCTGAATCTCCTATTCCTGAATACTTCTCTTTCTACGGGCGTGATGCCACTTGCCGGCCTTAGCCACGGGGAGATGGTGAGGCAAGCGACCGAAGCGCGGGAGAGCGTAGTCAATTTCCTCGAGATGGCTCTCAGACACAGGATAGTGTTGATCATACTGGGGCTTGCGCTCTTCCAAGTGAGCTGGTGGGCTATCATGGCTTGGCCTATTCCCTCATACTCATGGGATGAATTCTCCTATCATCTGCCCAATGTGGCGTTCATGATGCAGAGCCATCGGATCACCAGTTTCCCGACTGGCTTCTATTGGCCTACTCAGGATCCATTTACCGTCGAATTGGTGTTCTTGTGGAACGTGATCTTCCTCGATGATGACATTGTGGTGAACGGGTCACAGACACTCTTGGCTGTTGCCACGGTGTTGCCGATCTATGGAATCGCCATGAAGCTTGGAGTCAAGCTGACCTTCCGCCAGTCTCTGGTCGAACGCGCGCAGGTAGTTCAATAGGTGCAGCATCAGCCCCACCACTTGTGCCTGAACGTGCGCGTGAAATCATAGCCGGCTTGTCGGCAGCGTCAGCTGTCATGCCGGCAGAGGCTATGAGGCCGGAGTGCGGTCTGTGTTTCCCCGGTATAAGGGCATCGTGTTTCAAGACCCGTCCTGAGAGACTGCCCGATGGGCAGGACGGTGCTTATCGGAGAATCCTCAACTTCTCGAAACCAGCGCCACCCCAATACAGATAACCGCAATTCCCGCCCATCGCAGGGGGTTCACATCCTCCTTGAAGATGATAAGGGAAAACAAGGCCACAAAGAAATAGGACAGAGCCATGAAAGGATAGATGTGGCTCAGCTCCGCTCTGGTGAGGGCCAGAAGCCATGCCAGGGCAGTGACGATCGTTAGGAGAACGGCGCCAATGACGTACCCATTGGTATAGGATCTCAGCAGGAAAGAGCCTAGGTCCGCTATGTTGCGGGGATACTCCCCCACTTGAAGAAGGCCCTTCTTGAGGAGTAGCTGGCTGCCTGACATCGCGACCACTGATACGAGGACCAAGAGATAAACCATTTCATCCCTCCATCTCCTGATGACCCCAGGCAGTCTGTTGTCTACTGAGGCGATCTGGCTTGCTGTGCATTCACTCACCCGACGGTCAGTCTCTGCGTGCCACGACGAGCAGGGAGGTGCCAATCCGCAAGTTCCGCCGACGGTCGATCAGTTTACTCTCCAGGGATAACAAGAAAGCGAGGAGGCCGTTGACAACTGGGATGACGCGCAGCTCGCTGGAGGCTAGGTCTCTGGCAGCGTCTATGTCGGCAGCGGCGTTGCGGCGCTTCAGCGACCTGACCCGTCGTCCCAGCCAGACTAGGGGGAGGATGCTTGCCATGTAGTAGGTGGCGTATTCAACTCGGTATCCCGTGCTAACCAGTTTGCCCCTAAGCTCATCTACCTCATAGCGCCGGCAGTGATGAGATGCCTCATCGAAGTAGCTCCAGAGCGACGGATGTGCCGGTACCGCTAAGAGCAGCACGCCACCACGCGACATCAAGTTGTGAATGGAGCCCAACACTCCAACGTCGTCGCGAAGATGCTCGAGCACATCGAAAAGACAGACGACGTCAAACGGTCGCGCGAAGGGCAACGCATTGATATCACCGCATACCAGAGAGCAGGACGTACGCTGACGCGCGTACTTCAGGCCCTCGGGGGAAAGATCCATGCCCACAACCATGCCGCCCGAGCACGTACGTTCTAGTACTCTCAGTACGTTGCCCGTCCCGCATCCTGCCTCGAGGACTCGGTACCCATTCTTCATGCGGGCCGCAACCTGGCTGGCCAGCGCAGCTATCGCTTTGTTGCGCGACCGGAACCAGAAGTGCCTGTCCTCTGCGAAGAATAGTTGCCCGAAGGAATCAGGAACATGGCTGTGGCGTTCTGCGGTTTGCATGGGACTTCGTTCGACGTGCTTTCTGGTCATCCGGACTCCTTGATTGCGGTAACAACTCGTTCCTGATCTTCTTCAGTCATGCTATTGTAGAACGGCAGTCGAAGCAGTCTGTCACTTACGTCCTCGGTCACCGGGCAGTCGCCTGGCTTGCCGCCGTACTGCCTACCCATGGGGGACAAATGAAGCGGCATGTAATGGAAAACCGCTACTATGCCCTTGGACTTGAGACTCGCGATCATGTTCTGTCTCTCGTCCAGAGATGGCATGATGAGATAGAACATGTGATATGGCTGGTCACAATGAGATGGTATGAAGGGGAGGCCGACGCCGCGTTCTGCTGCCCAGTCATTCAAGTGGGCTTTGTAGTAGGTCCAGATACGTCCTCTTCTGGACTGGATTTCGTCTCTAGCCTCCAATTGTGCACACAGGAAGGCGGCTAGAATATCGGAAGGGAGAAAGCTGGAGCCAATGTCCACCCATGTGTACTTGTCAATCTGACCCCGAAAGAAACGGCTGCGATTCGTCCCTTTCTCACGGATGATCTCAGCCCGCTCGAAGAACTCTTGGTTGTTGATGAGTAGTGCTCCACCCTCACCGCAGGTGAGATTCTTGGTTTCGTGAAAACTCTGTGTAGCCAGTCCACCAAAGCTACCCAACCACCTTCCCCTGTACTTTCCGAACAGACCATGAGCGTTATCCTCAACCACTGGAATGTTGAAGTGCCGTGCTATGCTCATTATCGTATCCATTTCACACCCTACGCCGGCGTAGTGAACCGGCAGTATTGCCTTTGTTCGGGATGTGATCAGCGAGTCTAGTCTGCTCTCATCCATGTTCAGGGTATCCGAGCGCATGTCGATGAATACTGGCCGGGCACCCCGTAGAACAAACGCGTTGACAGTCGAAACGAAGGTAAAGGAGGGGACTATCACCTCATCACCAGGTTGCACGTTCAGCAGCAAAGCTGCCATCTCCAGTGCATGTGTGCAAGACGTTGTCAGAAGCACCTTGGGTACTCCAAGCATCTGTTCGATTAGGTTTTCGCACTTCCTCGAAAAGGCGCCGTCTCCGGAAATGTGCAGGTTCTGGATGGCCTCCTGAATGTAAGCCAACTCCCGGCCAGCAACAAAGGGTCTATTGAAAGATATGGACTTCAAACGCAAGCTCCCCTTAGGGCAATCTCATGCACATGTGACCTGTTTGAGCCTGTACACGGTCTCTTCGAAACCGACGGAAGCCAGATAGGACCCACGAATGAGTGCGGACAGGAAGACATTCCCCCCACTTGCCGTAGTCCTTCGGTGGGTGGCTATGAGTCCGCCATCGCCAGCCCGACTCCTGTCTTTCCAAAGTCATTGCCGTTATAGAGCATATAGCGCTTTCCATCATGGTCGAAGACGAAAGGGTATTCTATCATCTCCGAATCCCATCCAGAAGTCGAGACATCTATCCCTGCCTCTGCATCCTTCCGCTGCCAGCTTATGCCGTCTAGGGACTCCGCGTAGCCGATACGGTAGCTCTCCCCCCTGCGGGAATACCACATCTTGTAGACACCATCTTCCTTGATTACACAGGGTCTCGCAAGGGCAGATTCCTTTTCGGATTCCAGCCCAATTGCTATCACCCCTTGTCTATTCCACCGGATACCATTAGACGACTCGGCGTATTTGATGACGTAAGCCATGTCTTTCTGACCCGGCCCCCATCGCAGGTTTGACCCATACCACATGCGCCATAGTGCCCCCTCTCTGATCACCCATGGATAGGAGAGACTCAAAGGATCCATATAAGATCGGTCTACGATTGGTGCTGGTGAGTACTTGCTGAACGAGACCTCGTCAGATGCGGCGGTCGCCAAGCCTATGCTGTTGCGCCAGGGAGCTGTTACTCCCAGGTTCCAGCCCACGTAGAACAAGTACTTCTTGCTCCTTGTCTTAACCAGGCAGGCCACAGACGTGCCGCTATCGTCGAACGTACCCGTCTCGCCAGGGCTGATGACCGGCTGACTGCTGACCCGCAGAATTGCCACCGGGTTGACCATGTCCAACTCAATGAAACCGATGCTGGATCGCTGGTCCTTGTCCCGACAGCTGAAGTACACTCGAAAGAGTGATTCGCCAATGTGCTCGGCTACTGGATTCGCTGCGTGAGACAACATCCAGTCATAGTTCCTGTCTGGACAGAAGATCAGACCTTGCTTAAGCCATTTCATCTAGAGCAATTGCCTAATCACAATTCGATCTCGTCGCTACGCTTATTCATCAGCTCCGCCCGCTGCGGAACGTAAACGCCCTTTTCCCTAGTATCCTCCATAACAATGGCACCAGCGCCGATCAATGTCTCCTTGGCTATCGTTATCGAGTTGCGCAGTGTGGCATTAACCCCTACAAACGAATAGGCTTTCACGTGCACGTGACCTGAGATGACCACGTGTGAGGCGATGAAACAGTGATCTTCAATGATGACGTCATGACCCACATGATTACCACTCCATAGAGTCACATTGTTCCCGATTCGCACAAACGGCTGTACCGTATTGTCCTCCAGAATGAAGCAGTTGTCTCCGATGGGATGGTCTGTGAGAAACGTACAGCGGCTGCTCAGGTAGCTGACCAAGCCATACCTCGCAGCCTTGGCTTGGTAGTATTTCTCTGCGCGCACCTTGTTCATCCTGGCGTAGCTCAATGCAATGAACATCCTGTGATGCTCCGGCGGGTATGCATCAACCACGTCTTCGAAACTGACGAGAGGCAAACCCAAGTACGTGTCTGCCGTGCGATAAGCCTTGTCAACGGTGAAGGCGACGACGTTATGCTCGCTATCGGTAACGAAATATTTGTGCGCGAGCTTGGCGATGTCCCCGGCTCCGAAAATGACGAGTCTTGCCATCAATCAAACTCAATACCTCACCAGAATGGTGAATTCGTAAAGGGGGTAGTCATGGAGAAGTGCCACGAATCTTGAGAATTCTCTCTTGCAGTAGTCAAACCAGAACAACGGATCAGCATAATGCAGGTCAGCGCGTCTACGATCAACGTCGGAGTACAGGCTCAAGGCATTGAAGCCGAAGCCTTTGGCGCTGAGGGCAGCCAGTTCATCCAGTGAGCAACGCATGTATTCATACCATTCCTCATCGCTCGCCTGCAACTTGACGTTGAAGACTCCGCTGGCCACAGTATAGTCTGCCAAAGACAGAAGCCGCCTGTCTGCAAAGAAGTTGCACCGCTCAAAATCCTGGTGCAGTTCTCGGGCCTTGTCTATCATTGCGGTGGAGACATCGAATCCTGAGTAAGTGAAGTTGAACCCCCTCATGGCCAAGTACTCGATAAGCGCACCATAGCCGCAGCCATAGTCGTTGACAGAGAAGTCCGCCGAATTGCCGAAGACCTTAGCCAATTGCTCGAAGCGCATCATCTGTGATTCGGCGGAATTCCAGTCGACCCCTCTCGGGATTGCACCGTACTCATGGATCTTGGCGCTATAGTACTCTCCTACTCTGTGCAATATTGCCTCAAACCCCATCACGTTCCTTCTCACCATGATCGTAGATTTTTCGTATGACTGTGTATGGACGATCCTTGACCTCCGTGAAGACCTTGGCCAGGTATATGCCGACAATGCCGATGCTGAGAATGGTCAAGCCGCCCAAGAACCACAGCGAGAGCATCAGTGATGACCATCCAGCGAGGAAGCCTCCGAAGAACAACCAGTTGGCAACCAGGTACAGTGCCGTGGCGCCGGATACAAGTGACATTATACACCCGATGTAGAAGATGAGGACCAGGGGGCGATTGCTGAAAGATGTGATTGAGTTGACGAACACCGAGAGCTTGCGTCCCAGATTGTAGGTAGACCCCTTCTTGGACCCCTTCTGTACAACCACGGGAATTTGCCTGAAGCCAGTGATCATCCATAGGCCCAGCAGGAAGACCTCTCTGTCTCGGTGTTTCACCAGATTTGCTACGTAGTTCTGGGTCATGAGTCTGGCCGTGACGACATTCTGGGGGACTTCGCAGTTGGAGAGAAAGTTGAACAGTTTATAGAAGACATACCCGCTGACTCGCTCAAACGGTCCACCTTTGCGCTTTCGCTGCACACCGTAGACGACATCAGCGCTGGTGGCCTGCATCTCGGCTTGGAATCGCTGCAGGAGCTCTGGTTCTTCCTCTAGGTCGGAGTCTATCAAGAATACGAGACGGCCACGGGCATGAGACAGTCCAGTCATCATTGCCTTGTGGTGGCCGAAGTTCCGGGAAAGTTCGATGACTCTCACCCCTTTGTCACGCTCATAGAGAGCCAGTGCAACCTCCATGGAGTTGTCAGGCGAGCCGTCGTTGACGAAGATGATCTCGTATTCGGCTGCGCAGCCCTGCGCGGAGGCACTGATCCGTCTGTAGAATTCCTCAAGATATGGTGCCGACTGATACATCGTGGTGACAATAGACAGATCCATGCTCAGAAGCTCCTCATGTAGCTGGTCGCATTTGGTCCGGTGTTGAGTATCAAGTCGATGACGCTCACTCGGTGCTCAAACGGCGGGCAAAGCTGCGGATACTCTGGATAACCGGAGTAGTCAATATAGCGCAAGGCGATACCTTCCGATGCAAACAGTCTCTCGTCTATGTAGTCCTTGGCTGCTGGTCCCGATATATACTCTGCAGCGCCTGCTTGCTTGCATAGACCTACCAGCCGCTCTGTCTTGCCTTCGACCAACTCATAGTCCATTGACCAGGAAATCTTGGTCTCGATGCCCAACAACTGGCAGATGGCCTTGAGAAAACGATAGTTCAATTCGCTGAGGTAGCGTTCGCTCGATCCCAGGTACAGGTCCTCAAAGAACGAACAGTAGTCTTTGAAACAGCGAGCCCTGGAATAGTGGTGAGATATCGTCTTCCAGTGCTTTCTATTCCATTCTGAGTCGCTTATCACAGTCTCCTTAATGGCTTGGAAGTACTTGCCTTTCACTTCAACCGGCACAGTCAGCCAAATGAGTCCCGTTGGAGTCTTGACTATGTTCCGGTTCCTCCAGTCCCGTCGGGTATACTGCGCATCGTCGTACAATATGAACTCATCGACCATGTGTATCAGGTCAAAATATCCCTTCCAGGGGATATAGTTGGACTGTAGTATAGCAACTTTCTTGCCACCACTCATTCTCACTCACCTTCCTTCAGCCCCACGGTAGAAATGAAACAAAGGTTGGCAGCGTTCCTATGTCGTGCCCGTGTCATAGGTGCCTAGCGTGCTGCCATCCGAGGCGTCAAGCTTTGTGACGTTGCTAGAGCCATAGCTCGACACCCAGATATCCGTGCCGTCGAAGGCGACGGCAATGGGGTGGGGTCCGACGCGGTAGGTCCCCAGCCGGCTACCGTCCGAGGCGCTAAGCTTGATGACCCTGCCACCGCTGTAATCCGTTACCCAGACATTCGTCCCATCAAAGGCCACGCCTTTTGGCTTCCCTCCAACGTCATACGTACCTATCAACGTGCCGTCTGATGCGCTGAGCTTGGTCACTGTTCCGCTGAGGTAGTTCGTCACCCATATATTGGCGCCATCAAAGGTTATGCCGTTTGGCCGGACGCCAACCGCATAGGTTCCTACCAGAGCGCCGTCCGAGGCATTGAGCTTGACAACGCTATTGGTGCGATCGGCCGTAACCCAGATACTCGACCCATCGAAGGCCACTTCACCCGGGCTCCCCGAGACCGCGTAGGTTCCTACAAGGCTTCCGTCGGATGCCGTGAGCTTTGTTACGGTGCAGTCAGACCAATTGGCCACCCAGATATGGACTCCATCGAAGGTTATGCCATCGGGGGCACTCCCGACAGAATAGGTGCCCAGCAGACTGCCGTCTGATGCTCTGAGCTCAGTCAAAGTGTTGTCATTCCAATTCGTCACCCAGATATTCTCCCCATCGAAGGCGACACCGGTTGGCTCCTCACCAACAGAGTACCTACCCGCTAGACTGCCGTCTGATGCTCTGAGCTTGGCCACAGTGTCGTCCCATAGTATCGCTACCCAGATATGAGTTCCGTCGAAAGCCATACCCCAAGTGGCCTCGGACCTACTGCCAACACATGCTGCACCCAACACCGATCCGGCCACCATGACGACCAGGACGGCAGCAACCAGGACTCTCACAGGTCTCATAACACCCCCTTCTGCAGGCACGTCGCCATCCTGACGCCAGAGCTCGGATCCAGCTGGAGGCGACGCTGGTGCGGCAACCGCTTTTCACGGTACTACAGCTCGTCCGGGACTGTCAAGCCAAGCCCGGACACGCAGGGCCTCGCCGCGAGGTGAATGGCCGCGCCGGATTTCCGCGCCAAACCCGAGCCCACGTGCCCCAACACTGCAACGGTCTCGTGCCGAGGTGGTGGGACGAAGTGCATGGAGTCCTGTCGAAGCGGCAGCGCAGGTCCTTGGGGTGATGAGGAACCCTATGCTTCCATGAGGCCGGGGACGCGTTTGTTGTATGGTTGTGCCAGCTTTGGCAGTATCATGTGCCAAACACGGCTTGAATAGAGGTCGTTGAGATGTTACCATAGGGCGGTGACAAAGCGTGCGGACATGTTCTGTCGCGCATCGCTTGATTGGGGGGGCGGGTACGATATGGATGATTGCGGACTGACAACAAGCTTTGCTTCTTCAGGTCAGGCATCTGGCAATGCGCCAAAGAAGGCGACTGCGATAGCGCTACTAGACCCCCCCGGGCGACTGGTCAAGCCATTCCTCGACCACTGGCAGATCGCTTGCCTCATGATCATATCCTTCTGCATGCACCTGATCATACTCCCCGTCGCAAATGTGCTGATCTACGATGAAATGTTCTGGGTTCCTGATGCCAGGCTTATCGTGTCGCGTGGACCTCTGTTGTGGGTCGATTATCCTGCTGTGTCTAAGCTGTTCATAGCATCTGGAATATGGTCTCTTGGCGACAACCCTTGGGGGTGGAGGATTCCGTCAGTTCTGTTTTCAACTGCTGCCATTCTCCTCGTCTATCTGATTGCTCAGAGGCTGGCAGGGAAACGCGTAGCTTTGCTGGCCGCTCTACTGTTCACGACCGAGAACCTCGTTTTCACGTTGTCAGGTATGGCAATGCTGGACACGTTCCTTGTTCCATTCATGTTGCTGTCGTTCTTGCTCTACCTCCGTCACAGACATAGCCTCTCAGGGCTCTCGCTGGCTCTCGCCGTTGCATGCAGTGCAAAGGCGGTCTTGGCAGGCATCGCCATCTTGCTTCACTGGTTCTTTGTGAGGAGGAAAGGCGGGTTGCGCAATATCAGCGTCTTTGCTGTCACATCTGTCTCTTGCTTCCTCGCCATCCTGGTGATTACCGATCTCATGGCGACGGGTGAGTGGTTCAACCCTCTCCAGAGGCTTGTCGACATGTGGACAAGTCAGACGTCGCTCACGGTAAGTGAATGGATTCCGGAGGAGCTAGCGCATTCGTTCCCCACACGTCCATGGCAATGGATTCTAGATCCTACGATAGGGACTGTTCTTAATCCGGCGGAGTTCCGCCACATCATGATGATCACTCCCACTATATGGGTTCTGGCAATCCCTTCAATCGTCTACCTCCTGTATCGCCTCATCTTCGTAAAGGAAGACAAGAGCAACCCTAGATTCGTTCTAATGTGGTTCTTCGCCACTTATGTCCTCTGGGTGCCTTTGGAACTATACACGGACAGGCCCATGTTTCTCTACTACCTCTTGCCAACCATGGGCGCAATCTGTATTGCGATCGCGTACGCGATGTACCAATACTGGCAAGTAGCCGGCAGGGTCAAGTCCTCAATCGTACGGAAGTCGCTGCGAGGCCTCTTGGTTGGCTATCTTGTTGTTCATGTCTTGTTCTTCCTCATATTCTCCCCTCTGACGGCAGTACTCCAGACAATGGCGGCTTGACACCCAACGCACGGCCTCTCTTCTTGATGGTTACATCACATGTGTAGTGCTTGTTGCTCTGGTCGCGCGTCTGTTGTGGATTCTGCGCGTCCTGTGAGGCGAGATGGTTCAGATGCGCTCGTTCACGGCGCTGTTGCGCCTTACCGTCGTCCTTCTCTCGCTTCTCTTCGTCGGAAGAGACGCGGGTCCGGTGTCATGAGAGTGAATTGGGGTTCATCCATGTTGGAGTGCTGCCCATCTGAAGGAGAGGAGCTTCACCTGAGAGACGCCGTGTTGCCAGTCAGAATGTGATCAGTGCTTTGCCTCCCGCCGCTTCCTGTCCACGTACCAACTGATAGTGCGTAGGATTCCTGTCTCGAAGGTCTCTTCAGCCCTCCACCCCAACTCAGTTTCGATCTTAGACGGGTCTATGGCATACCTTCGGTCGTGCCCAGGCCGATCTGCCACAGAGGTGATCAAATCCGCGTAGGACTTGATGCGCGACCCCTGTCTGAGCTCCGGGGCGATTGTGTCCAGCGCAGCGCAGATCCTCCTGGCAATGTAGATGTTCTCCCTTTCGTTTCTGCACCCAATGTTGTAGGTCTCTCCAATCCTTCCACGGTGATAGACGATGTCGATAGCCTTGCAATGGTCGAGGACGTACAGCCAGTCTCTGATATTCCTTCCATCTCCGTATATAGGAATGCTCTCGAGGGAGAGGGCCTTCCTGATTATGGTGGGGATGAGCTTCTCGTCATGCTGCTTCGGCCCGAAATTGTTGGAGCAGTTGGTTATGACAACGTTAAGTCCAAAGGTTTGGAAGTAGCTCCTGACGAGCATGTCCGCACTAGCCTTGCTGGCACTATAGGGGCTGTTGGGAGCATAGGGTGTCTCTTCTGAAAACAGACCAGTTGGGCCGAGGCTCCCATACACCTCATCTGTTGATACGTGGTGGAAGCGACAGGTCTCATAGCCTGGCCTCGGGACGCCGGGAGCGAGCAACCAGCTGTTTCTGGCGACATCGAGCACTGTGAAGGTCCCTTCAACGTTTGTTCTGATGAATACGTCCGGGCCCTCGATGGACCTATCTACGTGAGACTCAGCGGCGAAATGCAGCACGCCTTTGATCTGAAGATCCGTGAACACGTCTTCGACCAATCGCCGATTAATGATGTCGCCTCTTATGAACCGGTATCGCGGATGGTTCTCGACCTCCTCCAAATTGGCCAGATTCCCCGCGTAGGTCAACTTGTCCAGGTTGACGATCCTACAACCTGCATACTTGTTGAGGAAGTATGGTATGAAGTTGGAGCCGATGAAGCCCGCTCCACCTGTGACGAGAAGAGTCAGAAGATCGCCCATTCTCCCAAGCTGCTCATGACAATACTGGCCATCACGTCATGCGTGGCGCAAACAGGGGATTCACATCAGCGCCCTCGGCAATGTCAATCAGGTAATCACCATAGCCGCTGTTTCTCAGCGGCTCAGCCAGTTCAATCAACTGCTCCTTTGTTATGAAACCCATGTTGTAGGCGACCTCTTCGATGCAGGCCACCTTGAATCTCTGGCGCTTTTCGATTGTCTCGATGAACGATGATGCCTCAAGCAGGCTGTCAAAAGTACCTGCATCCAGCCAGGCAAAGCCTCGGCCCAAGATCTCGACGTTCAGTTTCCCTCGTTGCAAGTAAACCCTGTTCACATCGGTGATCTCCAATTCGCCTCTCGGCGATGGCCGGATCCCTTCCGCTATCTCAACCGCGTCTTGGTCATAGAAGTACAGGCCCGTGACCGCGTAGTCGCTCTTGGGTTTGTCGGGTTTCTCCTCTATTGATAGGGCTCTCCTATCGGGGGCTATCTCAACCACTCCGAACCTTCTCGGCTCCCTGACTCTGTAGGCGAAGATGGTGGCTCCATCCTGGCGAGCGGCTGCCCGCTGCAGTGCTGGTGTAAATCCCTGTCCATAGAAGATGTTGTCGCCGAGAATCAGAGCCACCCTGTCCCGGCGGATGAAGTCTTTGCTGATGATCAACGCCTCCGCTATCCCGCCAGGCGAAGGTTGCGCTGCATACGACACGGTAATGCCCAATTTGCTTCCGTCCGACAAGAGTCGCTGGAACTGCTGACTGTCCTCTGGGGTGGAGATAACCAGGATGTCTCTGATTCCCGCCAGCATGAGTACTGACAGCGGGTAGTAGATCATGGGCTTGTCATAGACAGGCAGCAACTGCTTCGAAACGCACTTGGTCAGGGGATGGAGGCGTGTCCCCTTACCTCCAGCCAGTATGATGCCCTTCAACACTCCCCCTCGGTTGTCAGAGCTGAGTACTCCAGGCTCTCGTTCTGGTCAAGTGTCACCATCTTCTCTCAGATGTATCCACAGGTTCCCGGTGTGCTCCCCCTAGTAGACCTGGCAGATGCTTCGGCCATCGCCTGACGATCACGGGCCGGGTTACTGACACACGGAATCATAGCACGGTCTCGTGATATTGCCAAGCTCCTGTATGCTCCCACGAAGTCAGAGCCTCCGAGGACAGTAGGGTTTATTCCCACGTTGTGCGTCCGCGTCTCCGAGAGTCTCAACGACATCAGCCGCTCCTGGTAGCCAGATCACGCACCATGGATGGAGGAAGTATCCTACGTGTGGTCGGATGGCATAGTGGGTAGTGTCAACATTCTTGTGTAAATTGGGGCAAGGGGTTCTCCTTCCAGTGTTGGTTCAGATGGCTTATCACGCCGTATATGATGCGATTGACGCTGT
>Ga0315291_10000497_pt1 | contig 52166 bp, 59 predicted proteins | sample YL17G12_20_MG_FD_203070 | JGI IMG/M metagenome (GOLD analysis project Ga0315291, IMG submission 203070) | Sediment microbial communities from Yellowstone Lake, YNP, Wyoming, USA - YL17G12_20 | ecosystem: Environmental > Aquatic > Freshwater > Lake > Sediment | place: USA: Wyoming | collected... | reverse complement strand
CTTGGCTAGTTCTTTTTCTTTTACAAGCTGTTTAATTTGGTGTAAATCTTTCTTGGGCATCGTGTTTTAGTTAGTAAGTAAGCGCTTCTAACGATACACGGTGTCTTAAATGTGTGTGAGTTGTTTAAAATCATGAAAATCGTGGTTGAAAATCAGAGTGAAACGTGGTATAATATATAGATTATAACTAAATGACCAAATCCTCCGTAGGAGTCCGTAACTCTACGGAGTCTGCGGACCAATGACCAATGACCAATTAGTTCATAATTCTTAACTCTTAATTCTTAATTTGAAAATGGTGGATTTCGAAGCTTTAATGAAACAGGTGCTCTCATCCAATGTTCCAGATCTTCATATGCGGGTCGGGCAGTACCCTGTTGTAAGGATGAAAAATGGGAATATCTCGGCACTAAATGAGTATCCGGTTTTGAAGAAAGAAGATATTGATGAAGTGATAGCAAAAATCACAGATGAAGACCAGAAAAAGCGCTTCAAAGAAAATCTGCAATATGATTTTTCTTATCACGTTCAGGGTTTCGGCAGATTCCGTGTGAATATTCACAATGAACAGCATGGCCCGGCAATAGCGTTCAGGCTTATAGCGGATAAAATACCCACTCTGGAAGAACTGGGTTTAGGCGAAGCTGTTGAAAAACTTTTGAACTTGCCCAGAGGCCTTGTTTTGGTTACTGGCCCAACAGGCATGGGTAAATCAACCACCCTCGCCGCGATGATAGAATATATAAACCAGAACCGGCAGGCGCATATAATTACGATTGAAGACCCTATCGAATTTGTTTTTCAGGATAAAAACTGCCTTATCACACAGAGGGAAGTTAATGTGCACGCCCATACATTCTCAGACGCTATTAGGGCAGCATTAAGGCAGGACCCTGACGTTGTGATGGTCGGAGAGATGAGGGATCTGGAAACTATAGCCGCGGCAATAACACTGGCGGAAACAGGGCATCTTGTTTTTTCGACTCTCCATACATCTGACGCCGCGCAGACAGTAGACAGAATGATCGATGTTTTTCCGCCTTATCAGCAGGAGCAGATAAAAAACCAGCTTGGGAATACTTTGAAAGGCGTGATTTCTCAAGTATTGGTACCGCGCGCAGATGGGGAAGGCAGGATTGCTGCAAGGGAAATAATGCTGGTTAACGATGCTGTAAGAAACTGTATTATGCAGGGGCAGATACACCAGCTGTATTCGATGATACAGATCAATGCGGCGGAAGGGATGATTTTAATGGATCAGGCATTGGAAAATCTGGCGAGAGAGGGTAAGATAACTAAAGAGGTGGCGCTTTCAAAAGCTACTGACATAGAAACATTGGCCCAAAATCTTAGTAACTTATAAAATGCCGAAAGAAAAAAAACAGGAATCAAAGGGGCTCGTAGAAATTCAGAAAGTTCTGAAGATTGCCGATGAAAAGAATTTTAAAGCGGGTGAAATCATTTTTAAAGAAGGCGAAACGCACCCCGTGTTTTACATAATCCTGAACGGTAACATTGAAATAAGCAAAAAAACGACCGAAGGCCAACAGAAAGTCATAGCGCAAATCGGGGAAGGCGAGTTTTTGGGTGAAGGTGTGCTTTCCGGAACAGTAAAAAAGCCTGCAACAGCAAAGGCTATAACCGATGTTACAGCCATGGCGATTTCCGTTGAAAATTTTGAAAAACTGATGAAAGAAGATCCGAGGACAGTGGTAAATTTCCTTCTCTCAGTTCTTCAGACTGCAAATGCCCGTCTTTCTGAGACCAATACAAAATTACTTGCGCTATTTGAGATGAGCCAGCTCATGGATATGTGCGGGGATGACCTAAAGGCACTGGCAAACGGGCTTATTCAAAGGCTTGTTACGATTACCGAAAGCAAAGACGGTATTTTCCTTTTGAAAAATCCTTTCAGCACGACTTACAGGGTAATTTATTCGTCATCGGATGAACTTGATGAACAGGCCCTTACTGAGTTTGATTTAAATAAAACTCAGTCCATAAGCGGCAAAAACGGCCAGTTTATGATAGTAAATTTAAAGAATTTAGGTAGTATGGCTTTGCGACGTACTTTAAACAGCGTGCCTTACAACACTAACCAACTGCGTTTGATTATGCTTGTAGCCGACCAGGCGGCCGCGACAATAAAGGATGCATCCGAAAAAGCCTCGCTTAAAGCAAAAAAACTGCTTGAGGGCAAAAGGTTTCAAATTTAATAAACTTAGTTCCTAATAGGGGACCTAATTGGGGCCCTAATTGGTGACCTAATTGGAAAATAACAGTTAGACAATAACAATTAGTCACCCATTAGGTCACCGCCCCGATATAACATCGGGGCAGGCCACCAATAAGGCCACCAACAAGAAATATGGAAAACACAAATCCACCAGAGGAAAACAAAGGGGCTGAAAAACAGCTTGCCGCAATAAGTTATTTATCGTTTTTCAGCGTTTTTATATTACTGGCGAAAAGGGATAACGAGTTTATCCAGCATCACGCGAGAAGGGGATTTACGCTTTTTCTGTTTTCGGTTGTTTTGTGGATTTTCCCGTTTCTGCGTTACGGTGAATTTGTGATTTTGGTCTTTGTGGTACTTGGTTTTATTTCAGCTGCTCAGGGAAACGAAAACACGATGCCTATACTTTCCGAGCTCGCAGACGGTACACTTAGCTTAAGGCATATTAAACTTTACTGGCATTCTCTAAAACATGGAGTTATAAAAATATTTAAACCAGATCATATAACGCCTGCATACCGCACACAGTTAACAGCGCAATATAAGGAATCGGATAAAGAAGAAAAATTTATAGAAAAGGAAAAAGAAGCCACTGGCCTCGAAGAAAAAAAGCTTTCCGCGCTTTACCATCGCGTCGGTGAAGATGAGAAACGCATCGACGAACTTGCCGATGAGGTGCACAATATGGAAAAGGAGATGGATGAATTGAAAAAATAATGGGATTCAGGATTCACGATTCGGGATTCAGCTGTATTACATTGAAACGGTTTTTCGCCGAATCGCGAATCCGGAATCGCGAATTCAGTAAAATGTTTGACCTCACAAGAATGAAAGGTTAAGATAGTTCAGAAAATAAATTAAAAAATATGTATAAACGAATAATGCTTAAAATTTCAGGCGAGGTCCTAGGAGATAAAAGAGGCCAGGGGATTGATGTCGAGGCGCTTCTTAAGATAGCTAAAGAAATTGTTAAGGTCAGCAAAGCGGGAATCGAAGTCGCTATTGTGTGCGGGGGCGGTAATATTTGGCGCTACAGGGATACGAAAGAGGCTGGCATCGAAAGAACGACATCGGACTACATGGGCATGATGGCAACGATTATGAACGGCGTCGCTTTGCAGAACGCGATTGAAAAATCAGGCACCCATTGCAGGGTCGCTACGTCATTGGATCTGCCCCAAATCGCAGAACCATATATAAGAAGGCGCGCGATACGGCACCTTGAAAAGAGAAGGGTTGTCATCTGCGCCGGCGGTACCGGAAACCCGTATTTCACAACCGACACCGCGGCCGCCCTGCGGGCCGTTGAACTTAATTGCGACATCCTTTTGAAAGCTACAAAGGTAGAGGGTGTTTATAGCGCTGATCCCATGAAAGTAAAGAACGCAAAAAAATATGACAAAATCAGTTTCCAGGAAGTAATCGAGAAAAACCTCCAGATCATGGACCAGACCGCGTTTTCGCTTTGCAGGGAAAGCAACATGAAAATCCTTGTGTTTAATATGCATCGTGAGAACGCGATTTTGGAGGCGGCTAAGGGGAAGAAGATTGGCACCCTCGTATCATAATTTTAAATTACAAATTTTAAATTACAAATTTTCATTTATGGTAGGTAAAAAATAATTCGGTTCAAAAAATTGTAATTTGTCATTTGTTATTTAAAATTTAAAATTAAGGATTATGTCCCAGCAAATATTAAATGATTTAAACGCTAATTGCGAAACCGCTCTTGATCATCTTAAGCAGGAATACGGAAAAATTCAGACAGGCAGGGCGAATGCTGCGCTTATCGAAAATATTATGGTCGAATGCTACGGCTCGAAAATGCAGATGAGGGCTGTTGCGAATATCTCTATCCCTGAACCGAAACAGATCGCTATTCAGCCTTACGACAGGGGCCAGCTTTCTTACATCGAAAAAGCAATCATGGAAGCTAACCTTGGGCTTAATCCCCAAAACGACGGAATCTTTATAAGGCTTAATATTCCGCCCCTGACTGAAGAGAGGCGTAAAGAACTGGTTAAACTTGTCCACAAATTTGCGGAGGATTCAAGGATTTCCCTGCGTAACGCGCGCCACGAGGCGATCAATCAGTTTAAGGAACTGGAAAAAAAGAAGGAGATAAGTGAAGATGATCTCCGCGGAAAAGAAAAAGTCATCCAGGAAAAAATAGATGAGTACAATAAGAAGATCGATGAACTTGCGAAGAAAAAGGAGCTGGATGTTATGACCGTATGACTTAAACTCTAAATCCAAAATCCTAAATTCTAAACAAATTCCAATTTTTCAAACTCAAAACCCAAAATCACTGATAATATTATTTCAAAATTGTTAAGTTTAAAATTTAAATATTAGAGATTTGAATTTTGAATTTATTTGGAATTTAGAGCTTAGAGTTTAGAATTTCATAAAAGATATGATAATTACTGCAATAGCTTTCATCGTCATTTTTTCTGTATTAGTCCTCGTACATGAGTGGGGACATTTTGCCGCGGCCAGGCGCGCGGGCATTTTTGTGGAGGAATTCGGAATTGGTTTGCCGCCCCGCGCAAAAAAAATATTTAAGGACAAGAAAGGTACAGTGTATTCAATAAACTGGATACCATTTGGAGGTTTTGTACGTCTTTTCGGTGAAGATTCGACCGATCCCAAAATCTTGAAAGACAAAAAAAGTTTCGCGTCAAAAAGCATATCAAGAAGAGCTGCTGTTATTATCGCGGGGGTGTTTATGAATTTTGTCCTCGCGTGGGTCTTGATCACCATTGGATTTATTATCGGAATGAAACCATTCCTGGCATCGCAAGAAGATGTGGATAAATCGATAAAAGCCGGAACCGTTGAAGCGCAATCGATCTATTACGTGCATGAAATAGATAAAGACTCACCATTACATAAGACTGGATTAAAACCCTACGACTATATCATCGCGATAAACGGAATCACTGTTACCGAAAATATGGTATTAGCCGATGTTATAAAACCGGACCAGCTTGTAACTTTAACTTACCTTCATGAGGGCAAAGAAAATACTGCTGTTGCTTTAACAAATGATAAAGGCAAATTAGGCATGACGATTTCTCTGGAAAATTATATCAAAAATATAAAGAATATCCGCTATCCGTTTTATATCGCACCGTTCAAAGCGATTTCGGAAATCTGGAGATTATCCGTGTTAACTGTAAAGATGCTCGGTAATGTGATTGTCAGCCTAGTCGCCAAGTTTACGGTACCCGAGGGCGTCGCGGGACCAGTTGGCATTGTTAAGATGACAAGCCTGTATGCTAAGCAAGGTCTAATGGCGCTTGTTCAATTCACATCGTTATTATCTATTTCGCTTGGCGTGATAAACATAATGCCTTTCCCCGCGCTTGACGGTGGTAGGTTTTTGTTTATCGTCTATGAACTTGTATCCAGAAGAAAGGCGAATGCAAAATGGGAAACGATAATCCATTCCATTGGCTTTGCTTTGCTTATGCTTTTTATATTGGCGATTACGTGGAAGGATATTTTGAATTTATTTTAACGATTGATATCGATTGATTTCGATAGACTTCGCTGGATAACGTTCAATAAAATCAATCGAAATCCATCGAAGTCCAATGAAGTCTACCGAAATAATGTCGAAAATTCCGACAACAGATTTTGCTAGTCCATAAAGTATTTAAAATTCCCGCAATCGATTTTGAAAAAATGAAGATGGCTTAGGTTTGCGGAGTTTTTGATATCGCTTATTTTACGACCACTTTGGATATGCTTCGTCAATCCCAACCAGCTTGAAAAAAAGTTTTAAACATTTAATATGAAAGTCCAAAAGTTAGTCATCAAATTTTTTTCAAATGAAGGGAAATGCTCAGATTTGTAAAAATCTTCTACGCAGATTGTTACAAATCTGCCCTCATTCTGCTACGGATTCCCCTTCGGCAAGCTCAGGATAATCCTTGCTCCATTCGGACCGCATTTCTCGCTTCAATCAGGTAACACAAAAATAAAAAGTTCAGACGTCACTTCGATCTGAATCCCGTGTTATCCTTTGCATTTAAAAAAGGCAATAATTTAACTTCTTAATCTCCCAATTTCTATGAACTTCAAGGACCTCTGGCTTTCCATCATCAGGGATATTGAGACCGAGATTAAGCGCCCGAATGTAATTACCTGGTTTAAGAATACCGCGATACTTTCTATTGAATACGGAACAATGACGATAGGCTTACCACTGCCTACTTTTTTAGGTTGGCACGCGCAGAAATACGCCAGCCTTACGCTAAAGACCGCGATGAAACTTAACCCCGATGTTAAGCAGATCGCTTATATAGTAGATATCACATTGTCGGAAAACGACCCGCGCACCGTTGACCTTTTAAACTATTTCCCCGAAAAAGAATCGCGCAAACTGCCGAATAAGCCGGAAGTAAAACTGGCGAATGGTGTGGTCTCAAAAATACTGAACCCAAAATACTCGCTTGATAATTTTATCGTTGCGCCGGAAAACCGCTTGGCGCACGCGGCTGCGCTTGCAGTTTCAAAATATCCGGGTGAAAACTACAATCCTTTATTTATATACGGCGGAGTCGGGCTTGGAAAAACCCATTTACTCCAGTCTATTGGAAGGGAAGTACTAAAGAACGACCCGTCGAAAGTCGTTGTTTACACTACGACGGAAAGTTTTACAAATGATTATATCGAAGGAATCCTGTCCCGCAACATGAATAAGTTCCGGAATAAATACAGGAAAGTCGATATTTTTATTATCGATGATATCCAGTTTATCGCGAATAAAGACAAAAGTGAGGAAGAATTTTTTCACACATTCAACACGCTTTTCGAAACAGGAAAGCAAATAGTCATAAGCTCCGACCGGCCACCCCAGGAGTTAAAGTTACTACAAGAAAGGCTGGTCTCCCGTTTTGAGTCAGGGATGATGGTTGACGTGAAAATGCCCGACTACGAAAGCAGGCTCGCTATCCTTAAAAACAAGTGCCAGGAAGCACAGGTTTTCATTAATGAGAAGGTTTTGGAATTCATCGCTTTCAATATCGATACGTCTGTGCGCGCGCTCATCGGCGTTCTTAATCAGGTCATCGCGATATACGAACTTGAGCACATCGCGCCAACTGTTAAATCAGTTTCCGAAATTATTAAAATGACTAAAAAAGAAGTAAAGATGGTCGGTTTTATACAGGATGACCCTACACCCCGCCACGCGGTTACGCTTGATCAGTTAACTGATTTCGTATCCGAATATTTCACTATCCCGAAAAGCGAGGTGCTTGGCGAATCCCGCGCCCGCGAATACCTGCTACCGCGACAAATAATAATGTATTTAGCTAAGGCAAAACTTCGCCTCTCGTTAGCTAAAATCGGAGGTTATCTGGGCAACCGAAACCACACAACCGTCATGAACGCCATTGAGCGCATTCAGTCTTTGCTCCGCGACAACCGCCAGCTTTTGTGTGATGTAAATGCTATTACCAGAGAAGCTGGAATACACTAAAAAAAGCTATAAGCTTTGAGCTTAGAGCTTTGAGCGGCTCATAGCTCACAGCTAATAGCTCTTAGCTCAAAAATTAGCGGCAGAATGTTTCAATAAAGCTTCCGCAGAAGTTCGCCAGCTCTTTTTTCATCATCCTTACCTCTTCCATAGTTACTCCCTGGTCGACGTAATTATCATGGATTATCTGGGATGAGCGATTATGTGTCATAGCTTCTTCAGCGGTTGTTTTTTCAATATGAGCGGAAAGCGTCATCTCTGTCTTGCAGCGGTCGCAGACCACATCAAACATGCAGTCATCACCGATGATATCCGTGATCTCAATGTTATTAGGAAGAATCTTCGCCTTGCACTCAGGGCAATCCAGGGACTGGGATATCTGAGAGATTATTTCATGGATATCATGCTGGTTCATTGTATTTTTATTTTTCAGGTAATAAATCTTATAATTATAGCAAAAAAATCAGAGGAAATCAATGAACCAGCTAATCAAAATTAATAAATGAAAGAAATATTAATTGACAAATAATAAATTTTATGTTAAAAATAGATACTAATATTTTCATGAATAATATATGGGCGAGTCGGAAAAATCTGAGAAATTTGATGGCAATTTAGTTTTTGTAACGAATGACTGTGATGTTAGAGATGGTCAGTTTTATTTTCATAATGAACATTTGGGCAGATTTGTTCCCATGTCTGAAAGTTTATTGCGCAGCCTTGCATTCAGGCATGAATTGATAAAACATGGAGTACGAGGACTGCCTGAAGAGTTTAAAAAATGGTTTATTAATCATGAACTAGCCGAGAATATTGCCAAGGAGCGTAAGGACTCAAAAAGACTGCCACACCCTGAAATTTATGAAATTTTAGAAAAAGGGCGTTTACAGATTTCTTTACTGCTGAACTCTCCTGGGAGTTATGGTTTATATCTTGATAACATCAAACGAATTTGTGATTATATCAAAGCAAAAAAAGGAGAATTATCTGCATTCGGTTCCCTAGAGGCATTAAGCGCCGCCGCATTCTTATTTATGCATGCGCCAAAAGGACGACGTTTTTTATCACCTGTTAGCAAATTAATGTTCCATTTAGGTAGCTCTGCATACGGACCTACTGAGGATAAACTTAATTCAAAAGTAAAGCGGGAAAGAAGAAGAAAAGAAGAAATTGAAATAAGAAAATTATTGTCTAAAAATACAACTAAAAGGCATCGTCAAAAAATGAAGGCTATTTTAGATCGCGCTTTTAGTAAACCCGAAACTCCTGACTGCCCTATATATTTTAGCGGACGGGAAGCAGATGAGTTAGGTTTAGCACAATTAGAGTATGGCCTTGAAGAGAAATTTCAAGAAACTCATGAAGTCAGCAGAGATACATATAAAAATACTCCAATCGACAAATTTTTCCGTATGTTAAATCAAGAACTTTTAAAAAGAGCTAAAGAAAGTTTATAAATATATGAAGAAACCTGAAAAATTCGACGGCAATTTGGTTTTTGTAGCGAATAACCGTGAAATCCAAGATGGCCATTATTATTTTTATAATGAGCATTTAGGCACATTTCTTCCAATATCCGGTGATTTATTGCATACCCTTGGAGGATGGCATTACCTTAAAGGGAAGGCGGGAGTTTCTGAGATACTGAGAAAGCGTTCAGATTGGGAAATTGCAAAGGCACGCAAAGAATCAAAAAAACTGGCACATCCAGAAATTTATGAAATTTTAGAAAAAGGTCGCTTGCAGATTAATTTGCTTTTGAATTCTCCGGGTGGGCGTGGATTATTTTTTGACAGTATTAGAAGTGCTATTAATTATATTATACAACAAAAGGGAAGAGTGGCCGCATTTGGTGGTCCTGAAATATCCAGCGCTGCAGCTGATTTATTTATGCTGGCACCAAAAAATCAAAGATTTTTAGGACCCCATGCTGAATTAATGTTTCATTTAAGTAATATTGCAAGCGATGATCCAATCCGACAGGCGAATGAAGTTTTATCGATGGATGAGTTTGATATACAAAAATTTGGGTACGCTAATAAAGATGAAGCATTTCAAGATGCATTGGAATATTATAATAAAGTTGCTATCCCAGCGGAAAAAGAACGTCAAGAAGCTGAAATAAAGGATTTATTACTTATTAATACATCAAAAAGAAAGCGTGAAAAAATGAAATCAATTTTAGATCAAGCCTTTAATAATCCTGTTAAACCTGATTGTCCTATTTATTTTAACGCTATCCAAGCTGAAGAATTAGGTTTGGCTAAACTGGTGGATTTTCTAAGCCATGAATTTCAACAAATAAATGGGATTAAGAGTGATTCTTATAAAAATACAGCTATCGCATCATTTTTTGACCAGGCAGATATGGAATTTGCCAAAAACTTACTACAAGGCTTATTAAAAGATTTAACTAAAGTACATAAAGGTTTTATAAAGCGTTAAAAGACAATACCTTTGAATATCGTCATCACTGGCCACCCTTTTAGCTTCATCCCGTCAAACGGCGTATTCTTCCCTTTAGAAACGAATTCTTTGCTGTTCACCTTTTTTTCAGAATCCAGATCTATGATAGTCAGATCAGCTGGCGCGCCTTTTTGGATTCTGCCGGACGGAAGGCTAGAGATTCTCGCGGGATTGAATGTCATTAGTTTAATAACTTTCATTAAATCGATTTTTTGTTTGTGATGAAGTTCGGTCAGAGTCGCTGGTACCAGTATTTCAAGCCCGGAGAATCCGAATGCCGATTTCATTAAGTCATCATTCTTTTCATCCATGCTGTGTGGAGCGTGGTCGGTTACAATCGCGTCGATTGTGCCGTCTTTTATGCCTTTTATTAATGCAAGACGGTCTTTTTCGGTTCTAAGCGGGGGATTGACCTTGGCTAAACCGCCTTTTTCAATAACCTCATCTTCAGTAAGACAGATGTGGTGTGGCGTGGTATCACAAGTAATCAGATCACTATTTTTCTTCGCTTTCCGTATCAGTTCAACGGATTCCTTTGTGCTGATGTGCGTAAAATGCGCCCGCGCGCCAGTTTTTAACGCAAGGCGGATTCCGCGTTCAACAGCTTTATATTCCTTTTCATTCGGTTGCCCAATAACACCGAGTTTTCTGCTGACAGCGCCTTCGTTAATAACTCCATCCGGCGCAATCGAGTTCATTTCGGGATGCGTCATAACGATAAGACCGTTTTTTTTTGCCTCAAGATATGCTTGCTCCAATAATGCTTCATCATTCACATCAGATCCGTCATCCGTCACAAATCTGATTCCGAGTTTTTTGTATACCGCGAAATCAGCAAGTGTTTTACCTTTCTGGCCAACGGTTATCGCTCCGCATATATAGGTATTAACGGCGGAATCGGTTTTTATGACGTTCTGATATTTTTTTATCGTTTTGGCGTTATCCAAGGTAGGTTTAGTGTTCGGCATGGCAAAAATAGTCGTGACTCCGCCTTTAAGAGCCGCTTTTGTACCCGTTTCAACAGTTTCCTTATAACTTTGCTCAAAATCACGCAGATGCACATGCAGGTCGATGACTCCAGGTATTACAATTTTGCCTTTGGCATCAATCGCCTCCGCATCTAACCACGGATTTGCAGGATTAATTTCTGACCGCGGATTTACAGGATTAATTTCCTTAATGACGCCGTCTTCGATCAGTATATTAGCGACTTTATCCAGCTTTGTTTCTGAATCGATTACTCGGCCGTTGATTATTAATAATTTTGCCATATTACTATTGTGGCTACATCGTGGCTACCATTGTGGTTTGTTAATGGATTTATTTTTTCCACTATTGTAGCCACCATAGTAGCAACCATTGTAAACACTATCGGTTATAGTTTTTCCAAAGATTCTTCAAAAGCGCCATCCTCATGTAAACTCCATTTTCAGCTTCGCGGAAATAAGCGGCTTGTTTTAAGTTATCAACGCCAGTTGTTATTTCGTCGATTCGGGGGAGAGGATGGAGGATGCGGAGACTCGGTTTGCCGAGTTTTACGATGTCAGGCGTGAGGATGTATGAACCTTTTAAGAGCTGGTAATCTTCCTGATTTTCAAATCTTTCTTGTTGGATTCGCGTCATATAAAGGATATCGATGTCAGGCATGTGCTTATTGAGCTCGGAATCTTCAGTGTACTTAATATCATTCTTTTTCAGCATTTTAAGATATTCCACGGGGATATTAAGTGCTACAGGGCTTATAAATAGTATTTTTTTGATTTTATAAAGCGCCAGAAGATACAACAATGAATGCACAGTGCGCCCGAATTTCAGGTCACCAACGAAAGCGACAGTTATCCCGTCGATTTTTCCCATTTCCCGGTAAATCGTATACATATCTAAAAGCGCCTGAGTGGGATGCTGATTAGCCCCGTCACCGGCATTGAGGAAAGGTTTTTTGGTGTATTTTATCGCTTCCGCGGCAGCGCCGGAAACTGGATTCCGCATCACTAAAATATCCGCGTAATTATCAACCATCCGTATGGTGTCGGCCAGAGTCTCGCCTTTCTTCATCGACGAAGTCGCCGCGTCGGATACCGTAATCACTCTTCCGCCAAGCCTGTGAACAGCGGACTCAAATGAAAGCCGTGTTCGTGTGCTTGGTTCGTAAAAAAGAGAGGCGACGATCACGTTATCCAGGTCTTTTGTCCGTTTGCCTCTCAGGCTATCCGCTTCCTTTATAAAAAAATCGACCTCTTCTCTTGTAAGGTCTTCTGTAGTGATTAATTGTGTTCGGTTCATAATTTTATAATTATTTCCCACCCATTTTATTACAAGATCGGAAAATTACAAAGTTATAAAAATAAGGGTCAATTTACTTTTTTTTATCTGGATTTTTATTGGGTAAAAGCGAACGCATTGTCCTTGTCCTCAAAGACCTTATTTCGTCTATAAGATTTTCAACATCGGTCAAAAAAACTTCCAGTTTACGTAAATATGGACCAGGTATAAGACTTCGGAATTTCTGCTTAATTTTACTTACTTCTGCAGATAGCTGTGTGACTATAGTGATTTTACTGCTATCACCACTCGCTTCCTCTATAGGCGGAATTACATCCTTATACAATTTATTATACTCATTATCCAAGGCTTCTAAGGCTTCATTTGCTATTTGATCATCTGATTTGCGTTCAGTTGGCATAATTATTGATTACTTATTCCGAACATCATCATTTTCAGTTACACGCATACCAAGTGCTTTTTTTAAGAGGTACAGCATATAAGATCTTATGTTTTCAGATATTTTTGAGGGAGGGCGACATAGGAATGTAGATTCCATAAAAGCATCTTCTAATATTTTCCCTTGGTTTCTTGCTGATTCTTCATCCAAGCCAGGTTTTTCAGAAGTGAACTCTTTAGAATCAATTGGTTTTTCTTCCGGATATAGTATTTTCATTCTTTCAGCTAATTCATCTACAGGGATTCCCAATGCTTTAGCTAAAATATTTCGCATTTCTTCTAGGCCGCCAATTGGTAAACCTAGCCCATCTGGTTTGGTTTCTTTAGTCATAGAAATATAATTAATTAAGGGATATATAATACCGAATTATTAAATTTTGTCAAATAATACTTTCTTTTCCATAAATAATCTTGTAATCTAATAATAAATTAATCCTATTAATCCTTTTAATCATAATAATCCGTGGTATGCACTTTTGTGATGAAGCAAGAATACAGGTAAAAGCGGGTAACGGCGGTAACGGTAGCGCCAGTTTCCGTCGAGAAAAATATATTCCTCGCGGAGGTCCGGATGGCGGTAGCGGCGGTTATGGCGGAAATATAATCATAGAAGCAGATGAAAACATGAACACGCTGACAAACTATTTAGGAAAAAAACATTATAAGGCTGAAAACGGCGATAACGGGTTGGGGAGGAATATGACCGGTATAAACGGCAAGGACGCGATTCTGAAAGTCCCTGTCGGCACATTAGCTTACGATAACACTACTAATCAACTTATCGCCGATTTAACCCGTCATGGTGAACAGGTTATTGCCGCGAAAGGCGGAATGGGCGGTAAAGGCAACCTCGGTTTCACAACATCAGTCCGCCAGGCGCCAGATTTCGCGGAACTCGGTGAGCCGGGTGAGGAAAAGCAGTTACGTCTTGAACTGAAGCTCATAGCCGACGTCGCCATAATGGGTTACCCGAGCGTCGGAAAATCAACCTTGATTTCCAGGATTTCCAATGCCCGACCAAAGATTGCAGATTATCCGTTTACAACCCTAGTTCCTAACCTTGGCGTTGTGAAAGTGGATGACACGGATTTCGTGGTCGCGGATATTCCGGGATTGATCGAAGGCGCGCATAAAGGAAAGGGGCTTGGCGTCGAATTCCTTAAACATATCGAGCGCACAAAGATTTTAGTTCACCTTCTGGACATAACTCACGACGATCTGAAAACGGATTACAAAAATCTGAATATAGAACTTAAGTTATTCAGTGAAGAACTCGCCAAAAAACCGCAGATGCTTGTTGTAAATAAAATCGACACCACGATTCCTGAAATAATCGATGAAACGAAAAAAATATTCAAAAAGGAGAAACCGCTATTCATTTCCTCCGTTTCAGGAGAGGGGATACAAGGGTTTCTTTATAAATTAAAAGATTCGATTATTAAAGAACGTCGGACCGCCAAAGCTCACAGCTCAAAGCTCGCAGCTCACAGCTCGCACAAAATATTCCGCCCGCATCTCGAATTACCCGATGCCCGGCAATTTGATGTTGTTAAGGAAAAGGACGGTTTCCGTATAACGGGCAGACGAATTGAACAGATCGCGGTCATGACCGATATGTCCAAACGTGGCGCCATTATGCGCATGCACGATGTGCTCAAGAAAATCGGCGCCCAGAAAGAACTGGCACATTTGGGGGCAATGGATGGAGATAAAGTTTATATAGGAGTGAGGGTTTTTGAGTTTATGAAGGAGTAATATTTTAAGGAAGGTTTGGCAAAGCTCTGAATACACGCCTAAACCTCGATAAATCTCCTTGTCTCTGATTCCTGACATAATCGATAATACCTTCAATATGTATTTGGTCTGCTGGCTTTGCGCCACACACCAAATCTGCAGTATGCTCATCACGAGCATCGGTTATATCTTCGATCACCTCATCGATACCTTCATTTAAAGCCTCACGTTCTTCAAGATTGCGCCCCATAATTTTAAAGTTAAATAATTATACGCAGTCATTTTATCAGATTAACTATTTCTGACAACAATTTTTATAATGCTTGAATAAAAATTTCAGTTTCTGGAAAGAAGATTTGATTGACTTTATAATAAAATTATGATTAAATATAAAACCATAATTTAACAAATTTACAAATGATTAAATCATTCATAGAACTGGAAGAAACAAATACCCCTGATCCCAACGACGTAATCGATACAATGGAAGATTATGCTAAATCAGGCGCGGCAATTTCAGGAAGAGTCGTAGTTGATGTAATTAATAAAGCCGGGCTTTCTCGCGATGCGCTAGAAGCATGTTTATCTTCGGCTACCAAAGGGAAAGAAGTTCACAAGGTAATGTCAGGGGGAGGAAAAGGAGAGATAGGTAAGCCTGAAGCAGAACAACGGGAGGCGCGTGAATATGAAATTGTTGCTAGTCATATACGCCAGCTATTGGCCGTTGCATAGTTTTGACGACTTTTTAGCTAATGCGGTCTTTCATTTAAGCTGATTTTTTATAGCTTATTCCTCTTTTTATAACCTTGCGCTATGATATCAGCATGAAAACCAATCGAAAGATCTCCATCATCGGCGCCGGCCATATTGGCTTACAGTTAGCCAGTCAGTTCATTAAGCATAAGATTGTTAAACCATCTGATATTACTGTTACCAGAAAAGATGAAAACGGATTATCTGAGATAAAAAAAGAATTTAAAATCAATACTTCTTCCAATAATCGGAAAGCGATTGAAGGCAGTGATGTAGTCATTTTGGCTGTGAAACCTCAGGACATGAAGAAGGTTGTGGAGGAACTGAAAGTCGTAATTCAGAGAGACCAGATCATCGTCTCAGTCGCGGCGGGGCTGGGTTTGGGGTTTTATGAAAAATATTTCCCACGGAATCAGATTTTCAGAGTCATGCCGAATCCATTTTTAGCAAGCGGACTTGGTGCTATGGCTTATGCCAAAAGCAAAAACACCAACTCGTCCGGCATAAAGTTAATACGACAACTGTTCGGCGGATTATCTGAGGAATTCATGGAAATAAATGATGATGAGATGCATATTTTTACAACTCTATCTGCCAGCAGCGCGGCGGTGTTTTATCTTATTTTCGACGCCTTTCAGAAAAACGCTTTAAAGAATAAATTCAGAGCGAAAGACGCGAAAAAATTGATTCTGCTTTCCGCTAAAGCCGCGGCGATTCATTGTATGAAAACGGATAAAAGTTTTTCAGAACTTGTGGATGGGATATGTACACCCAATGGTATGACCATCGAGGGCATCAAATATCTGAAAGACCGAAAAATCAGCGAACAGATCAATACGGCTTTGCAGAAAATAACTGATCAATCTAAAGAAATGGGGAAAAGTATTTGAATTTATAAAAAAGAGAAAGTAATAGTTCCTGGATATTATTTTAATATCCATGATTGACTTTAAAAATTAACATTTTACAATTAAAACCTTCAAATGTTCTTTCAAATCACCATAATTGCGCTGGGACATCCGCTATCGAGTATCGATTAACCACATCAGATACTGGATGGGAAGGGATTCCCCCAGTTCAATTTTGAAACAGCAAGGAGCAGGTCATGCCAGAATACGGAAAAGAAGAGATGGAACAGCTTCTGAAGCAAGTTCGGGAAGCTGGGCTTGGCAATGTGCTCGCCAGCCTCTCACCGCAAAAACGGAGTCCAAAAGAAATAAGAAGCGTTGATGAAGCGGTAAGGAAGATCGAGGAAGCGAAGCAGGCGGGCAAGACTGTCGGTTTTGCCTCGGGATGTTTCGACATTCTGCATGTTGGCCACGTCCTTTTTCTTGGCGACTGTAAGGAAGGCGCTGACTTGCTTTTTGTCGGCGTCGATTCAAACAGCAACGTAGGCTCCGCCAAGGGGCCTGACCACCCTGTGTTTGACGAGTCCGAAAGGTTGCTCGTCGTCGCGTCGCAGGAGGTAGTTGACCGCGTCTTCCTGTTCGACGGCCCCTGCGCGGAGTTGCTCAAGAAGCTCAAACCGACCTTCTACTGTGTCAGCCCGTTCGATCCGAAGTTCGATAAGAAGCAGGAAGATGCCAAAAGGGCCGGCGTGAAGCTGAAAGAGTCCTGCTATTATCTGAAGTCCTTTTCAGGCTCGGACACCGCGGGCTACATCAGAATGGCTTTCCTTCTGAACCGCCGGTGGTGATAATAAAACCTTCGGGAATCCCGCCTTTTTGAGGGCCAATGGAACATCCCTGCACTGTTCAGCGCAGGACCATTGGCCTTCTTCCTAATAATTATTTCTCCATACCAAATGTAAGTCCGCTTAAAAACCTTTCAGGATTTTCAATATAAATTTTTTTCAGTATCTCAGAGCTCAGATTAAGTCCATTCAGTTTTTTCGTTTCGTTGTACCATCTGGTAAATGACTCTGTTTTCTGTTTACTGGTTTTGCAGAAATCATCTTCTTTAGGATTGCATTTTTCAAAGATCTCACGGTTTTTTTCCGAAACCTTCTTATAATAATCATTTACAGGGGCGCATTTAAAAGATTTCTTTTCAAGTATTTTTTTATAACATTCCAATATGGTTTCCATATAAGCCTGATCCTTTTTCTCCATATCCGTAAGCACCATGTCAGCGCCAAAAAGGATCCTGTCTGAATATTCGCTGAAAAACTCTTTATATTTCTCTATATCAACGCTAATTCTATGAAAACCAGCGGAAAAATACGGGTCGTAACCAAAGCTTATGTCGGTGTATGTATTAGGATAGGTATCAAGTATATGCTCAACTTTGGAAAGATTTACGCTTGAGACCATGAAATGGGGGATTGAAACGACCATGTTCGGGTGTTTTTTTAAAACATTTTCAAGCTCTGTTCCGTATTGTGTTAAATTCACATGATATAAAACAGGCAGTCTCTCTTTTTCAGCGTAATCGTAAATCGAATCCATGATTTCCGAGTCCAGAGGCATATTGAATACCCCATAATATAACGAATGACCGTTATATAACTTTAACCCTTTCCCGCCTCGCGAATGACAATCTATAAGAGTATCCAATGCGTCTTTATCCAAAGGGCTTACGGTGCAAAAAGGGATGAAATCATTAGGATATTTTTCAGCGATTTTCAGTATTTCATCAACATTTTTCTTATATTTAGTAAATGATTTCCTGCCATTTAGCGTAATAGTCTCATTAGGTGATGGGATAAGAAATGTTTTTTCGATTCCGAGATTTTCCATTGCCATCCTTAGCTCTTCCGCCCTGCGCATGCTTTGAATATGCTCATGTGTGTCCATGATTTTCATTTCGGAATATGCTTTTCTGTACGACAAAAAAACCAATAACAGGACGATTATGATTATCACAGCCCAAAAAATATGCGGAAAATATTTGTGGTGCCGAAATTTTTTAAACATAGTCTTATTTTAATTGTATTTAACAAAAAGCACAAACCGCATCAATTTAATAAGATTGCCAACAACAATTGACATTTTCCGCCAAAGGCGGATCAGCCTCTGGCTGAGACTTCTAACCTTTGGCTATCAATGGTCAATTGTTAAAAGTAACACGATTGTGTTTGTAAATTTTGTTTTTACAAATTAACGGACATCTGCTAAATTAATAACTGTTAAAATTTAAACTAAAAAAATATGAAATTAGGAAAATACATCGTCGGTCTTATAAGCGGACTTACTTTCGGTTTGCTGTTTGCGCCGAGAAAAGGCGAAGAGCTAAGGGCTGAGCTTTCCAAAAAAAGTTCAAAATCAGGCGCAGAGGGCCTGAGGGTCCTGGGAAACGCATTTAAGGGCGCGGGCAAAGACGCTTTATCTGAGTTAAAGAATTTAAGCGAACACGAACAAGTGGCTGCTTTTCTTGAGCTTTCCCATGAGAAAATGAAAAGTTTTCTTGAGGCGGCTGAGGAGAGGGGCTATGATGTCGCGGAGGCAGTTCAGGAAAAACTGCAGTCGTTCGCTGAAATGGCGAAAGACAAAGCCATTGAAATTAAGGATAAAATTGTGGGCGGAAAACCAAGATTCAGTGCCATGAAAAACGAAACTTTTTCCTCACGGAAAATTGGGCTTAAAAAAACGAGGAAGAAGCGAGCGAAAAAAAGTGTGAAAAAATAAATTAATCCTATAGGAGCACCAATCCAGCCTACGTAGCCACTTCGGCGGAGTAGGCTTGTAGCTCCAATTCAGCCTACGTAGCCACTTCGGCGAAGTAGGCTCGGAGCTCCTATAGGGGCTCCATTTTGGTAAATAATATAAATCTTAATAACTTTAACCATGACCACATTATACCTTTCTTTAGCAATCGGAATCCTGAGTTTGGCTTATGCAGGGTTTAACACATATCGCGTGATGAAACATAGTGCGGGTTCACAGAAAATGCAGGATATATCAAAAGCGATTCAGGAGGGCGCTATGGCTTATATGCACAGGCAGTTTAAGACAGTAGCGATTTTCGCGGCAGTTTTATTTATTATCCTTAGTGTTGTTCTTGACTGGAAAATCGGGATTTCATTTCTTTTTGGCGCAATTTTTTCCGCGATCGCCGGTTATATCGGCATGAACGTTTCGGTCCGATCTAATGTAAGGACTGCGGCCGCCGCTGAGAAAGGGTTAGACAGCGCTTTATCAGTAGCCTTTATGGGCGGTTCCGTAAATGGACTGGCTGTTGTGGGTTTATCGCTTGTGGGAGTAAGCGGGCTTTTCCTGATGTATAAAACAATGGGTGTGGATGCTTTAAAAATACCGCATCTCCTGATTGGTTTTGGGTTTGGCGCTTCCCTGATCTCTTTATTCGCCCGTGTAGGCGGGGGGATTTATACAAAAGCCGCTGACGTTGGCGCTGACATTGTAGGAAAGGTCGAAGCGGGCATCCCTGAAGACGACCCAAGAAACCCGGCTACAATCGCTGATAACGTAGGCGATAACGTGGGTGACTGCGCGGGCATGGGAGCCGACCTGTTTGAAACTTACGCTGTGACGCTTATCGCTGCGATGATACTCGCTGTTGCGGAAGGATACTCTGACACATTCGTCTTTTACCCGTTACTGCTTGGCGCTGTAGCTGTGGTAGCCACGATAATCGGTACAAATTTTATTAAAACAAATAAGAAAGGTTCGATAATGGCAGCTCTTTATAAAGGAATGGTTGTAACTCAGATTGTATCTCTGATCGGTTTCTTTTTTGTAACGATGTATATTTTCCCGGCAAATTCAGATCCCATAAAACTTTTTCTGACCACATTTGTCGGCGCGATTGTGACAGTTCTTCTTGTCGTCATCACTGAATACTACACTGCCACGAAATACCGTCCTGTGCAGGAAACCGCGCGCGCTTCTGAAACGGGAGCAGGAACAAATGTGATTATCGGACTTTCAGTTGGTATGGAAAGCACATTCCTGCCAGTCCTTGTCATTGCTGCCGCAATAATGGCTTCTTATCATCTCGGAGGACTTTACGGCATTGCGATTGCCGCGGTTTCGATGCTCAGCACAACTGGAATGATTATTGCTATGGATTCTTATGGGCCTATTACAGATAACGCTGGAGGCATTGCTGAAATGGCTCATCTTGATGAAAAAGTCCGGAAAGTAACTGATGCTCTGGATGCTGTAGGAAATACCACAAAGGCTGTTACAAAGGGTTACGCAATCGGTTCCGCCGCTCTCGCGGCTCTTGTTCTATTCCAGGATTACAATGGAGCTCTGTTGGATTCAGGTAAACGCCTGATTTTTGACCTTACTGATTATCAGGTAATTATTGGTTTGTTTATAGGAGGCTTAATTCCTTACGTCTTTTCATCCGTTACCATGAAAGCTGTTGGTAAGACCGCGCATGCCGTAGTCCAGGAAGTCAGGCGCCAATTTAAAGAGATAAAGGGTATTATGGAAGGAAAGGCAAAACCTGATTACAAAAAATGCGTTGATATAGTTACAAAAGCAGCCTTGTTTGAAATGATTGTACCTGCTTTGATAGCCGTTCTGTTCCCCGTTCTTGTTGGGTTCATCCTTGGACCCAAAGCCTTAGGGGGTATGCTTATCGGTGTAATCGTTTCAGGCTTGCTTTTGGCGATATCGATGTGCAATGGTGGGGCAACATGGGATAACGCGAAAAAATACATCGAATCAGGTCATTTCGGCGGCAAAGGTTCACCAGCGCATAAGGCTGCCGTTGTCGGCGACACGGTCGGCGATCCTTACAAAGACACCTCTGGCCCAGCTTTGAACGCGCTTATTAAGGTGATAAATACAATTGCGCTTTTAATAGCCTCGCTTATCGCTTCGTGGAGCTTATTCTGATTGATTTCGATTGACTTCGGTTGATATCGTTGGACATATCTGGACACCATCAATCGAAGTCCATCGGTTAAAGTTCCAATAATTTCTCAACAAGCTCGTCTATTTCATTGTCATCAAGCCCATGGGCTTCGCATGCTTCCCTGAGAGTTTCCATAGACTGGACTTTTGAATTCTCTGAAAAAATTCCATAGCTGAAGAAAAGGTCTTTCGCATGAGGTTTGATTACCAGCACCTCATTTATTGTCATGTCAGCGTGTATTTCTGGCATAATATTTTATTTATAATGTAATTTATTTGTTAATAACCAATAACAAATTTTAAATAACAAATTTTCATTTAGGTTTCCGTATACAAAATTGTAATTTGTTATTGGTAATTTTCGTGCCAAAGGCAGATCCGCCTTTGGAGGAAAAATTTAAAATTCATCTGTTAATCATTTTATCAGAATTAATCAGTTTAACCAAATCCTGAATTTCTTCATCCGAAAGACCGTGCGCCCTTGCCCCTTCTTCAAGAGTTTCGACAGCGCCAAGTTCACAGCCCGCACAACCCAAACCGAAATCAAGCAAAATTTTACAAGCTTCGGGCTTGGTTTTGAGAATTTTTTGGATAGTCATATTTGCGCGTATATTTTTCATAAAATTTTGTTACATTTGACTTTTTCAGCCAGTGACTGATCTGCCTATGGCTGAAACTTTTGACATTTGACAGTCAAAGGTCAATGGTCAATTGTCAAATGTGAATCAGGTTCTTTTCCTAGATACTTTAATAACGCGTTTTTTACTGAAACAAGACCAAGAAGAGCGCATTTGCTTCTTCGTAAACTGATTTCGATTCCAAGTGCCTCAAAAAGCTCTTCTTTTGTCATTGCCAAAACCTCATCAACAGTTTTTCTGATCAAAAGGTCACCTAGTATATCAGCCGATGCCTGACTAATAGCACACCCTTCACCGGAAAATGTGTAACCTTTAATTTTAGAGTTTAGAACTTCGAGTTTAGAGTTTAATCTATCCCCACACGAATGATTTACTTCCTCATTTTCCGCGTTCGCCTTCACCGCCTTATCTTTGTAATAAGGTTCCTTGTATCGATCTAAGATGTTTTGGGCGTATAGATCCATAGATTTACTATTGTGGCTACATCGTGGCTACTATTGTGGCTTGGTTGTAGGTGAATTTTTTCCACCATTGTAGCCACTATCGTAGCCACCATTGTGTTAGTTAAAATATTCATAAATCTCCTTCAAAACTTCACAACACCTATCAATCTCCTCAGTGGTATTATAAAACGCCAGACTTATCCTCGCTGTTCCGGGTATACCGAGTGAGTCCATATATGGCTGGGCGCAGTGGTGGCCTGCCCGTATGCAGATATTCTGTTTCGAAAGTCCTTCGGCAATGTCATGCGGATGTACGTTTTTCATTGTAAATGAGACGATCGAACCACGATTTCTATTATCTTTGGGACCGATAATTTTGATAAAAGGCATCGAATTCAGTTTATCAAGCAAATAAGAGGATAGAGAATGCTCAGTTTTGATTATTTTTTCAAATCCGATTGAGTTTATATAATCAATCGCTGATTTAAGTCCTACAGTGCCTGCGATATCCGGTGTTCCGGCTTCGAATTTGTTTGGCAAAGGTCCTGCGGTAAAGCGGTCCAGATATACTTCGTTTATCATATCTCCTCCGCCAAGGAACGGAGGCATTTTGGTTAAAAGTTCTTCTTTTCCATATAACACACCGATTCCCGTCGGTCCGTAAACTTTATGACCAGTGAATACAAGGAAATCCGCATCCAGTTTTTGTACATCGATCAGTTGGTGAACCGCAAGCTGAGCCGCATCTATCAATACTTTAGCTCCGACCTCGTGAATTCTTTTTATAATAGGGGGTAGGTCGGTTATTGCGCCGGTTACATTGGACATGCCGGAAATAGAGACCAGTTTTACAGATTCATCGATTAAATCTGGATTAAATTTGATAAATCCGTCATCAGTTACATCGAAATATTTTAGTTTGATTCCTTTTCTTTCTTTAAGCTGAAGCCACGGCACGATGTTGGCATGGTGTTCCAGTTTGCTGAGGACGACTGTGTCTCCGTGTTTCAGATTTTCGCCGAACGTCCGCGCAACAAGATTTATCGATTCAGTCGCGTTGCGGGTAAAAATGATTTCGTTGCTATTCTTCGCGCAGATAAAATCAGCAACAGTTTGTCTGGCGTTTTCATAAAGCACAGTTGCTTCTTCCGCGAGGAAATGTGGTCCTCGGTGGATATTGCTGTTACTCTGTTCATAGAAATTCTGGATAGCATCGATTACTGCCTTCGGTTTCTGGCTTGTGGCGCCGTTGTCAAAATATATGAGGTCAGGTCGGTGATGGAAGATGGGGAAATCTTGTTTGAAGTTCATATGGTTATTGGTGTGTTTCGGTTATTCTGAAGGCGCGAATCATCATTCGCGCTGGCGCGATTAGGGAATCGCGCCTTCAGATAATCTGATATATTTCATTCCTCAATTCAGGTAAGTCCGATATCTTATCCAATTGTTCCGCCACAAACCCGTTTATAAGCATTTTTTTCACGTCTTTTTCACTGATTCCACGCGTTGCCAGGTAAAACAGAGACTCATCATTCAGATTGGTAACCGACGCGCCGTGACCTGCTTTTACGTCATTGGTCGCGATGTTGAGTTTAGGAGTCGTTCTTAGGCTCGCGTTTTTGCTGAGCAGTAAAGAATCCTGTCTTAAATGAGCATCGGTTCCACCACCCTTGTTCGTTATGGTTATTGCGCCGTTTATCATCAACTGACCTTTATCAAGCGCAATGCCTTTAGCGATAATCCTTCCATAGCCGTTCATTGATTTATAAGTATTAGAAATATCAAAATGGTGATTTTGGTTGTTATGTGTTCTGCATAAAAGATCTGTGTTCAGGCTCCCATATTCATTGAGTGAAACCTGTTGAAGAGTGCTTCGGATATCTTTTCCGCCTAATTGGAAGTTTATAAAATGAACTTTCGCGGATTTTTTGACCTCAATTTCACAGATATCAGTTAATTTTGAGCCATTAGAGAGATTCTGGAAGATAATAAATCGCAAATCAGAGTCTTTATCAGCGAAAATCCGGGAATGAAACATAATTGTTTGGTCTTTTTTATTTTCGAATCGCTCAATGATCGTGGCTTTAACATTTTTTCCGATTTTAATTATCAGATTAATATTTAAATCCTTTAAGGTGTTATTAAATGTGATATTCAGAGGCTCCCTCACAATAACGTTATCCTTAATAGACAAAATATACTCATTTTCTGAGTCGCGTTTCAGCAAAACGGATGGATTAGCGGAGTCTAATTTTATTAATTGACTGTCTGCCATTTAGAGCTTAAATGTAAAATGTAAAATGATAAATGAGAATGCGAAATAAAGTAGGCGTTAGCCTACGCTGTTCTCCATCTCCATCTCAATCAGCCTGTTCATCTCCACCGCGTATTCCAAAGGCAGTTCGCGGACAACAGGGTTAATAAAACCGTTCACTATCATCGCCTCCGCCTGTTCTTTCGGTATACCGCGTGAGGTAAGATAAAAAATATCCTCTTCATTAAGTCTTCCCACGCGGGCTTCATGATTTACTGTGGCAGTTTCATTATCGACTTTAATATCAGGAATTGTGTCTGATGCCGAGATCGAATCAAGGATAAGCGCGTCGCATTCGACCTGTGAAATAGCGTTCTCAGCAGTTTTCGCCACACGAAGAAGCCCTCGGTAAACAGAAATTCCGCCGCCTTTTGAAATTGATTTCATGACAACCCGTGAACTTGTATTTTTTCCGATGTGATAAACCTTCGCGCCGGTGTGCTGTATCTGCCCTTCGTTGGCGAAAGCGATTCCCAGATGGTCAGCCTTACTGCCATCGCCCTTAAGAATACTGCATGGATAAAGCATCGTAACACCGCTACCCATATTCCCGCCAACCCATTCTATTACCGAATTTTTTTCTATTATCGCCCTTTTGGTATTAAGGTTATATGTATCCCTGCTCCAGTTTTCAACGGATGAATAACGAAATTTCGCGTTTTTACCGACAAATATCTCCACACATCCGGCATGTAGCGCATGCGAGCCATATTTTGGCGCGCTGCAGCCTTCTATATAATGCCCCTCAGCGCCGTCCTCAATGATTATAAGAGTATGTTCAAACTGCCCCATGTTCATGGCGTTCATCCGGAAATATGATTGAAGTGGTTTTTCGACTTTCACTCCTTTCGGGATATAAAGAAACGTTCCTCCGCTCCAGACCGCGCCATGCAAAGCCGCGAATTTATGGTCATTCGGCGGTACGCATTTCATAAAATATTTTTTTACCAGTTCGGGATACTTGTGAAGGGCGATATCAAGGTCAGTGAAAATAACGCCTTTGTCAGAAAGCTCTTTTTCAATTGAATGGTAAATAGCCTCGCTCTCATACTGCGCGCCAACACCCGCCAGAACCTTTCTTTCAGCCTCAGGAATTCCTAGTCGTTCAAAAGTATATTTGATTTCTTTTGGGACATCTTCCCACGTCTTAAAACCACCTTTCTTATCCGCTGCTTTGGCAAAGAAACAGATTTCATCAAAATGAAGCGAGTAAAGCTCAGGTCCGAATTCAGGCAAGGGGAGGGTATTGAAATAATCAAATGACCTTAACCTTAAAGCAAGCATCCAGTCAGGTTCGTTTTTATCTTTTGATATGTATTCGACTAATTCACGCGTCAGGCCTTTGCGGAATTTCTTGATGTAATCTGCATTATTCTTATGGTCGAAAACATCGCGCGTTAATTTAGCGAATATTGGTTTGTGTTGCGCCGATGGTTTTTGTTGCGTTGGGTTCATAATGAGCAATATCGATTGATTTCGTTTGACTTCGCTGGACTTCGGTTGACATCGATCGATATCTATCGAAATCCATCGAAGTCCATCGGCTTTTAAGAAATTACGATTATATAACGGATTTTCAGATGTTCTGATAACCTGTATCACATAATTCCCGCGCAAACTCCTTCCCTCCGGATTTAATTATTCTCCCGCCTTTAAGAACGTGCACATGTGTCGGTTCGATATATTTAAGGATTGTGTGGTAATGGGTTACGATCATCGCGGACATATTTCCATGGCTTTCTTTGTGTAGTTTTTTAATTCCGTCGCACACGTTTTTAAGCGCATCCACATCAAGGCCGGAATCAGTTTCGTCCATAATAGCAATTTTTGGTTTTAAGACAGCCATTTGCAGAATTTCTGATTTTTTCTTTTCGCCACCTGAAAAGCCATGATTCAGATATCGTGTAGCTAACTTTTCATCCATATTGAATTCTTTCATGATGTCGCTTAACATCTTCTTAAATCTAAATACAAGGACTGGTGGTTTGTCAGGGTGTAAATGTTTTTGATTAGCCCTGTATGCTGCGAGCAAAAATTCTTCCAATGTTACGCCACTGATCTCTTTTGGGTACTGGAAAGCGAGAAAAATCCCCAAAAGCGCTCTCATATCTGGTTTCAAATTCAGAATGCTATTTCCGTTAAACAAAATATCTCCTTTCGTTACGGTATATTTAGGATGGCCCATTATCACGTTTGATAACGTGCTTTTTCCGGATCCATTCGGTCCCATTAGCGCGTGGATCTCGCCTGGTTTGATTGTCAGATTTACACCGTTTAATACTGATTTGCCGTCAATGGATACATGGAGATTTTGGATTTGAAGCATGGTTCTTAATTTAATTATTATTACACATACCGTAGGCGAGGATGGCCATCCTCGCTTTCAGGTATGAGTTATTTGTCCTTTACGGAGGCTTCGTTCAACTGGATAATTTTTTGCAGATCCGAAAAGTACAATATTAAAATCGTCGATTTTATTCACGACAGAGTTGTCAGGAATCAGATTTAAAATTTCTTTCTTATCAATTTTAATGTCATAAATCGCTTTTTTATCCTTGCATACAAAATAGGCTTTTTTAGAAAGGTCAGCGTCAAAACGCGCCGGTTCGCCGGGGATATCGATGCGTTTGATAATATTTTGCGAAGAGAGGATATCCAGATTCCTGTAAACTGTACCCACGCTGATTTTTGGCAGTTGTTTTTTCGTCAGTTTATAAATCTGTTCAGCAGTCGGGTGGTAGCACGCGGACTTAATGACTTCCAGAACGACTTTTCTCTGGTTTGTAAGACGGGTTTTCATATTATTAGGAATAATTCCTATTAAGCTTAAATATTTTACTGTATAGACTGGAAAAAACAATGAGGTTAGATAAAGTTTAGTTGACAAAATATATAAATTATGCAATAATATACCACTAATTTTTTTCAATGGAAGTTAAAGTAAACGGATCAACCATCAAAGGCGAATATGGATTGCTGTCAGATCATGACGGAACTCTTATTTATGGAGGCGAAGAAGCTCATACGGTTCTTGCGAAAAAGTATTTTGAGCTTTTGCAAATTGACCCAACACTTTCCGAAACAGGAACGTCATTCAGCGATTTACTAAAAGGTCAGTTAACTGATCAAAGATTAGTTGAGGCTATAACTGATTTATTTTACTTAGGCAGAAATTTGGCTTTCCAAAAACCGACAGATGAGGCGATTACAGAGGCTTTAGATAAAGTGTATTTGCCCTCAGGTGAAGTGGCAGATGGGAGATTCTTTCATGAACTAAGACAGGCTAGTGAAAAAGTAATCCGCTCATTAAGAGATAATCTCCAAGTTTGCCTGTACGACGATGCCAGAAGATTTCTCTCGCAACCTCATTTCCCTAAAAGAAGCTGTATTGTTACAGGTTGTTCTGCTGATATTATGAGTTCTAATGCGCGTTTCCATGGGATTGATTTTAGCAGTTCTTTTAAAGGAGCTATATGCGCCGATGACAAAAATGGCCCACAGAAACCAGACCCAGCACCTTATCTTAAGGGGGCAAATTTGATAGATATGCCTCCGTCAAATTGTATAGCTTTAGAAGATTCATTTTCTGGCTTGCTTTCAGCTGCCAGGGCAGGATGCATATCGGTTTTTGTCCATAGAGATGAAAAACCCATATCCCCGAAAGTAAAATCATTAGTGTCTGAAAATGGCGTATTAGTTATCAAATCCCTGGACCAAGTCAGATTTTCAAATTAGGTTTAACAAACAGATAATAATATTTTATTGATCTGTATGCGAATCAGTTATACGATGAAATTCAAATCTTCCGACGTACAGCAGAGCTGCGACGTCAAATAGACACCGGATAGTCAATTTGGACTCAATCTGGATTCAATATGGCGTCTATTTGGCGTCAATCTGGAGTCAATTTGGATCAGGAGCGATGCGATTTCTTCCTTTTCTTTAGAACTTTTAACTGAGCAATTGACTGTTCCAGTAAGGCAGTTGCATCCGCAAAAGAACGGTCGTCTGCGAATTTCCTTTCTTTTAAAGCATTTTCTGCGCGTTGTTTTGCCTCTAGAATCTTTTCTTCAGTAAGTTCATCAAGAAGGTCAGCAGTATCCGCTAAAATAGAAACCTTATCACTTTCCACCATCAGGAAACCGTTCCCGATAGCGAGAAATTTTTCATTTCCGCCTTCTTCGCGTATCTTGATTTCCCCGGCTTTTAACGGTGTAATCAAGGGTATATGATGAGGAAGAATAGTTATTTCTCCTTCTATCCCCGGTACGGTAATGGATACGGCATTACCGTCAAACACCCGGCGATACATACTTATGATTTCTAAAGATAAATGAGACATGATTGGCAAATTACAAATTTTAAATGACAAATGACAAATTTTAATTTTGCTTCCCCGTCAATAAATTGTAATTTAAAATTTAAAACTTAAAATTTAAAATTAGTTTATTTCTTAGCGTCAGCGATAACATCATCGATAGTGCCTTTCATATAGAAAGCATCTTCAGGCAGATTATCGTGTTTGCCTTCGATAATTTCTTTGAATCCTCGGACAGTTTCCTCGCGCGAGACATATTTGCCGGCTCTGCCTGTGAACACCTCAGCAACGAAGAACGGCTGTGAAAGGAATTTCTGGATCTTACGGGCTCGGCCGACAAGCATTTTATCTTCAGGTGTCAATTCCTCCATACCAAGGATAGCGATGATATCCTGTAAGTCTTTATATCTCTGAAGTATTCTTTGAAGCTCGCGGGCTACCATATAATGCTCTTCGCCGGCAACTTCAGCTGAAAGTACTGTTGAAGTGGAATCCAGCGGATCAACAGCGGGGTAAATACCGAGTTCAGAAAGATTGCGGGATAATACTACTGTTGAATCAAGATGCGCGAAAGTAGCAGCCGGAGCTGGGTCAGTAAGGTCGTCGGCTGGCACGTAAACTGCCTGAACCGATGTGATAGATCCTTTATGTGTTGATGTTATGCGTTCCTGCAGGGCGCCCATTTCTGTAGCAAGAGTTGGTTGGTAACCCACAGCAGAAGGCAAGCGGCCCAGAAGGGCTGATACTTCGGAACCTGCTTGTGTGAAACGGAAAATATTGTCGATAAACAAAAGTACATCTTTACCCTGTTCATCTCTCCATTCTTCAGCAACTGTTAATGCGGAAAGAGCTACGCGGGCGCGGGCTCCTGGCGGTTCGTTCATCTGTCCGAATATCATCGCGGTCTTTTCAATAACTCCTGAATTAGTCATTTCATGGTAAAGGTCATTTCCTTCACGTGTCCTTTCCCCAACTCCCGCAAATACAGAGTAACCGCCATGTTCTGATGCAATATTGCGGATAAGTTCCTGAATAACTACGGTCTTTCCTACGCCAGCGCCTCCGAATAGACCTACCTTTCCGCCTTTAATAAATGGAGCGACAAGGTCGATTACCTTAATACCTGTCTCGAAGATCTCGAGCTTGGTGTTCTGCTCTTTAAAAGATGGAGCTGGGCGGTGAATTGGTTTCCTTTTCTTAGCCGTAAATGGCTTGTCGTCGATAGGCTCGCCAAGGAGGTTGAATACTCTGCCAAGAACTTCGTCGCCAACAGGAACGGATATAGGGGCGCCCAGGTCTTCGATCTCCTGACCTCTTCTGAGGCCATCGGTAGATGACATGGCTACAGTGCGAACTTGTTTTTCGCCTATGTGTTGCTGGACCTCAAGGATTAGCACCTTGTCACCGATTTTAGTTGATAAAGCATTGTAGATATCGGGGACTTTGTCCTGGAATTCGCAGTCTACGACTACGCCGATTACTCTTGTGATGACACCTTTATTCATTGTTTAAGATTTAAAGATTAATGAAATTTGAAATTCGAAACTTGAAATTCGAAATTTTTTTGTTTATAAATTGTAATTTTAATTTAGAACAATCATGTAAATCCTATTAATCCATCCGTGAAATCCATTAAATCCTGAGAATCTGCGGTCAGGTTTTCATCGCCTCGCCCGCAGTCACGATTTCCGCAATTTCCGCGGTAATCCCGCTTTGGCGAATTTCATTTCCGGTCATAGTTAAGTCATTGATGATGTCGCCGGCAGCGTCAGTAGCGTTTTTCATTGCGACCATGCGCGCGGAGTGCTCACTGGCTTCGCCTTCCAGAATCGACTGGTATATCTGCATCTCAGAAAGCCGTGGAACCAAAAGCTGAAGTACCTTTGTAGGTTCCGGTTCAATAAGATAATCATAATCACGATGAACAATAGGTTCGTTTTCTTTTCCCAGCAATTCTCTCGCTAAAGCTAAAAGGTTTTTGCGTGAAAGCGGAAGCAGGGTTTTTACAATGGGTATCTGTTTTACTGTGTTTACGAAATGGGTATACGCTATCATTACTGAATCTGTTTTTTCTCCAATATACTCATCGAAAACCATTTTAACTATCGGTGCCACTTCGTTATAAAAAGTTTTCTTGATGCCGGAAAAATCAGCAGCAATGGGATAACCCAATCTCATCAAAGTATCTCGGCCTTTTTTGCCAATAGTAATAATTGTATAAGATTCTTTCGGATGTGTTTTAAGGAAATTATGGGCTTTATTTATCACATTCATATTAAACCCTCCGCAAAGCCCGCGATCCGATGTTACGACAATCAAAGTTGTATGTTTAACCTCGCGTTTCGCGAATAGAGGATGCCGCACCTTACCAGTACTGGAAGAAAGGCTTACAAGGATTTCCATAGCTTTTTCTGCGTAAGCCCTTGTTTTAAGGGTTGCCATCTGGGCTTTACGCATTTTGCTGGCAGAGACCATTTCCATGGTCTTAGTGATCTGTTTGGTGTTCTTAACACCTTTTATGCGCCTGCGGATTTCACGTAAAGAATTTGGCATGTTTTAAGAATGGATTATTGTTTAATGACACCCTTAAAATGGAAGGGGATAAGAACTCTGAATCGACGGCTTTGGTCGACTAAAACCGGAAATGGAATTAGCCGTCCTTCAAGGATTTCACTCGCGCTTTCCGTATTGTAATTGCACAGCGCCGCCATATTTTTTCTTAAATTGTCCGCAGCCTTTGCAATGCGCATATCAAAGCAGCCTCTTTCAATCAAATGCTGTTGGAATTCACCGCTGTCCATGGATATCCAATCTATGCCTCTTACAAATTCCCAATCTATTTTTTCGATCTTTTCCCAATCAATAGGCTGGGCGTCATCCTCAATGTCTACAATTTCCTTCACCATAACGGCAATCGGCGCTTTAACAAATTCTTCTTTTGATCCGTATTTATCCATATGTTGCTGGGCCCTTCCTACTTTCCGGTTTGTCCTGACAATTTCACTGGCGAAAACAACATTACCAGGAACGTTCTGGGTGTCACTGCTGGCGACGGCAAATGCCATATATTCTTTAAATGGTTTGAAATCGCGTTTCGTGACTGAGATAAAAGCCTCCTCATGTTCACCGTAAGGATATTTACCATTGGCATTGTTGCAGAATCCGCTGAAAGCGCTGGCCAGAAGCAGCATGGCGCGTTGCTGAATTTCTGCCACGTCTTGCATATCAGGATAAATTTTGGCCAAACTTTTTTTAATAAAAGGTAGAATTTTTGGTGCCATCTCTTTTAAAGCTTTCCAGAATTGGATACCTGTAACTTTATACAGCGTTTTGAGATCGGGTTTCGGATCAAATTGCTCGTAGGCAGAGCGGAATAAATCCTGGATATGAGGAGACATAGCCAAATTTTCAGTTGAAAAAATTTGACCTTTTTTTTGAAGGTCGGTTAAGACGTCTTTTGTGAATCCACCCGCTTTTTTTGCGGCCTGAAGGGAAGGGTCAGTCTCAAGTCCCATGTGAAGAAAACCATTGTGAACATCAAAACTGATTTGAATCGGAAGGACCTGGCCTTTGCCGGCAGAGTAGTTTTTCATAGCCTCGCCCATCTTCTTTTTCCGGAGCACGTCGACCATTAAGCCGTCATCCGGCCATTCATTGCCGCGGGCGGTCTCCCATCTTTTCCGTGCGGCGCAAGCCAGGTGGCTGTCCAGAACCTGTGTTATGGTTTTATTCTGCTCAAGAGATTTATCGATCATTCTTGCTAAATTGGAACCTGGAATGATAACCATTTCTCCCGTTTCAGATAAAATGCACTCACGCATATCTCCCGCGGGAAGCGCTGTCGCCCCGACTCCGCGGACTTTTCCTACAATCCCGAAAGTATAGACAAGCGCTGTACGCCCGTCGATACAATGGTTTTCATAAACCGGTAATGGAAGAAGTTCTCTTTCGATCTCTGTGGCCTCGGCCAGATCCTCGATTTCATCGGCTCTGTAATTACGCTCCGCGACAAGTTCATCTAAAAGTGATTTAAGAAATTCGATATCTTTAGGTGTAAGCACGTTACGCCTCCCATTATAAGAATCGATAAATTGGTTTACTTTCATTTGTACAGAATTAAAATGTTCAATAGTTGACGGTTTAATGATTGAAGAGGGGGTCTGGCCTGTTAACTTTGCTATTTCCGATACAATGTGAGTAAAAGCTTCGGGAATTTCTCCACGTTCTCCTTGTTCCATGATTCTGTCTCGGGTACCTTTAATGCCTAATTTATCCCTCTGAAATTCGCCTCTGTCATCAGCTTCCGGTGTTTGGTCTGGTTTTCTCATTGCAGTTAGTTAAAATAATTACTTCTTCTCAACAAACCAATCTCTTGAAACATGTTTTTCCTTAAATTCCTTTAAGCCATGTTCAAGTTTTTTGGTTATTTCGTCTGTAAGTTCCCGTTTTTCTGTAATATCTTTTTCAACAGATGGATGATGTTTATCCATAAATTCAAAAAATTTCATTTCAAACTCAAATAATTTTGAAACTTTTAAGTCATCCAAATGACCTCTTGTGCCGGCAAAGATGATCATTACTTCTTTCGAGAAATGCAGAGGAACGAAAGCGCCTTGTTTCAGGATTTCTGTCATGCGTTTACCGCGTTCGATCTTATTCTTTGTAGTCTCATCAAGGTCTGAGCCGAACTGGGCAAAGGATGCGAGTTCTCGGAACTGGGCAAGGTCAAGGCGAAGCTGGCCGGCTACTTTCTTCATGGCTTTTGTTTGAGCTGAAGAGCCAACGCGTGAAACTGAAAGGCCGACATTAAGAGCAGGGCGGATACCCTGGTAAAACAAATCTGTTTCCAGGTAAATCTGTCCATCGGTAATAGAGATAACGTTAGTGGGGATATAAGCGGAAACGTCTCCGGCTTGTGTCTCGATTATCGGCAAAGCAGTCAGAGAACCGCCACCATAATTTTTATTAAGTTTAGATGCGCGTTCCAGAAGTCTTGAATGAAGGTAGAAAACGTCTCCCGGGTAAGCCTCGCGTCCTGGTGGTCTGCGTAATAGCAAAGAAATCTGTCTGTACGCGACAGCGTGTTTAGATAAGTCGTCATAAACGACCAAAGCGTCTTTTCCTTTATCCATAAAGTATTCCCCGATGGCGCATCCAACATATGGCGCAAGGTAGTTAAGCGCAGCAGGCGCGTCGGAAGGGGAGGCGATCACGATGGTATAATCCATCGCGCCTCGTTTTGTAAGTTCAGCGACAATACGTGCGACTTTCGCCTGTTTCTGTCCAACTGCGACATAAATACAGATCATGTCTTCGCCTTTCTGGTTTATGATTGTATCAAGGGCAATCTGAGTTTTACCGGTTTGCCTGTCGCCGATTATAAGCTCGCGCTGTCCGCGTCCGATAGGTATCATGGCGTCGATAGCCTTAATACCGGTATGTACAGGCTGTTTAACAGATTCGCGTGTAATTACGCCTGAAGCGATGCGTTCGACAGGATAGAAAGTCTTTGCTTTGATATCGCCTTTGCCGTCCACAGGTTCACAGATACCGTTTACGACGCGTCCGATCAGCTCCTCGCCGACAGGGACTTGCAGTATTTTTTTAGTGGCTTTCGCAGTCTCTCCTTCACGGATTTTTAAGTAATCGCCAAGAATAATCGCGCCGACAGAATCAGTTTCAAGGTTAAAGGCAACGGCTTTTACACCCGATTCAAATTCGATCATTTCGCCGTTGGCGATATTCTTAAGGCCGTATATTTCGGCTATTCCGTCCCCAGCTTTAGTGACAATGCCGACTTCTTCCAGCTTTGCAGTCTGGTCGGATTCTTTGATCTGGCCTGTTAAATCCTTAAGGATGTCCTCAATGGATTCGTTAGAATGTGTTTTGGTTGAATGGGTCATGGGATTAAAGTATTAAGATACAAGTTTTAGAATATTTTTTAATTGTCTTTTGATAGTGGCATCGAGTAACATGTCGCCTGCAGAAACCGCAATTCCGCCTAACAGATTCGGATTTGTATTCTCTATGATTATTGCTTCTTTGAAATTTCCGATTTTTTTGACAAGGGCGGTAACGGTTTCTCTTTGTTCGTCAGTCAGCGGGGTAGCAGTCGTAACATGACCTTCACCGACGCTGAACATATGAAGGCGAAGTTCTTTCATGGCAGATACGACTTTAGAAATGGCGCCAAGCTGGTCGATCTTTAGAAGGGTAATTATCAGATTTTGAGCATCTAGACTCAGATTCAGGCTATTAGATATATTTTTAAGCCATTCTTCCTTATTAATAGATGTAAAGGATGGATTCTTAAAAAAGCTGTTAAGTTTTAGCGTTTTAACTGTATCAGAGATCAGGCTAAGTTCAGTTATCACGGAATTTACCGTTTCAATGCCTTTCGGCTTCATATATTCCATGAAAGCCGAACCTATGGTTTTAGGGGATTGTCGCATCTTTTAGACATTAATTTCTTTAAGCGCTTTATCCACGCTTTTCTGGCATAACTCTTCATTCATGTCCTGTTTAAGCACTTTAGTGACGATAAATATAGCCAGTTTGCCGGCATTCTTTTTGACATCAGCGTAAAGAGCATTGCGCTTATCGGCTATATCTTTTTCAGTTGCAATCTTAACAGCCTCAGCTTCCTTTTCAGCTTTTTCAAGTATGATCTTTCGGGTTTTTTCAGCGTCAACACGAGCCTTATCAACAATTACCGAAGCCTCTTGGTTAGCTTTAAGTAAACAGTTATTGTATTCCTCTTCAGAAGCAGCAGACCTTTTTTCGATTTCAGCGGCTTTTTCAAGGCTTTCTTTGATCCGCTTTTTCCTTTTATCAAGCGCGTTTAAAATCGGCTTATAAAGATAGTGCTTAAGAATCAGGAACAATATCCCGAAATTGATTATCTGGGCGATTAAGACTTTAAAGTCAATCCCTAGCTTTTGTAGAGCTTCCATGATTTAAAATAAATTAAATAATTCGGTTAAACGAATTTAAGGATCAAAGCCACAACAAGGGCGTAGATCGCGACCGCTTCAGCGAAAGCGATCGCAAGGATCATTGCGGGTTGGATTTTATCGGCCGCTTCAGGATTTCTGCCAAGGGCTTCCATCGCGCGGCTTCCTATTAATCCGATTGCAATAGCCGGGCCAAGGGCTCCGAGGGCGATTGCCAAACTGGCTGATAATAATTTAATGCTTTCTGCTTCCATATTTTTAAAATTAGGAATTAAATATTAGTGCGGAGTGCACAGTGCGGAGTGCGGAGTGCGATTCTAAGCACTAAGCACTATGCACTAAGCACTGATAAAAAATTAATGATGGGCAGTTGCACCCTTCAGGAATACAAGAGTCAGGGCTGCGAAAACACCAGCCTGTACGGCGCCGACAAATACTTCAAGGCCGTAGAAAGGGACTGGTACTATTATCGGCACAAGGAAGGTCATAACAACAAGTAGCACTTCACCCGCGAAAACGTTTCCAAAGAGACGGAAGCTGAATGACACCATCTTGGCGAATTCGGATATAAGTTCCAGTAAGCCGACAAATGCGTGTATTGGATTTTTGAAATTAAAGAATTTTTTCAGATAAGCGAATTTAAGATGCTTAAAGCCCATATACTGAACATATAAAACCGCCCAGATAGCAATAGCCAGCGTAAAAGAAAGGTCGCTGCTAGACGCGCGGAAAAGCGGAGTAAATTCGACTTTGTGAGCAGTCTCTGCCACTTGTTTTTCAGACTCAACCTTTGCTTCAGTTGCCACAGGTTCTTCTTCAGTCGGTTTTTCAGTTGCGATTTCAGCTGTGCTATCTTGAGCAGGAGCTTGCTCTTCGGCAGATACAGTCTCTTCTTTAAAGAAGCCGATCGAACCAACGCCTGGAATAAGGCCAAACCAGTTGGAAAATAAAACAAATATAAATATCGTTGCGACGATAGCAAAAAATTCCCTGGCCTGTTTGGCATCGCCAAGAATACCTTCAAATACTCCTTGAAGGACATCAAGAACAGATTCCATTACATTCTGTATCCCAGAAGGAATTTCTTTTATATTCCTTCCGCCAAAAATAGCTAAAATAATCAAAATCGCCATTACGACCCAGCATGTAAGCAAAGTATTGGTTACAGGGAACCAGTTGAATACTGAGAAGATTTTTTCAGCGGCAATGGATATGGCGTGCATATTCGCTAAATTTAGAGGGATTATTTTTTTATTTCAGATTTTTTTTCGTCAGAATTCTTTTTAAGCGCTTTATAATCAGCTTTATATTTTCTCTGTAAAGGCTTTACGATCTGCCAGACAAGATACAGTGAGGCAACAAGGCCGAGAAAGATTCCAAGAAGTGTGAAGATAGGGGATTTCCCCGTGATATTATCCAGATATTTACCTCCCCACACAAAGATAACAGTTGTTATGGCGACAGAAAAACCGATTTGTGTAGCCATGAACGCCACCTCCTTATTCGTCATCAATTTGTTACTTTTATCATTTTCCTCCACTTCTATTATATAGATTACAAAAATACAAACTTTTGAATTTATAATTGTATAGATGACAATTAAAAAAAAGTCAACGGTATATTAGTATGTATTAAAAAATATTACGTTATTTATGTCAAAAATATATAAACAAAAAACACAAATTTCCCAAAATGCACAAAACACAAACAAACTAGTCAAAACACAAAATTCACAAAACCCAAACATGACTGTAGAGTTTTTGAAATTTATAAAATTTGTGCAGTTTGTTTGGTAGATTTGTGCAATTTGTGAATTTAGAAAGGTCTGTGATAAAATAACATCAAATATAAAATATAATTATGATTGACGCAAAAAATAAAGCATGGATGTGCAAACCCTCTAAAAACGGTGTTATTGAATGTATGTGCTGCAGCCATCACTGCAAAATTCCGAAAGGCAAAACCGGCATTTGCGGCGTAAGGTATAACGACGACGGCCAGCTTAAACTTTTGGTATACGGCCGTGTAGCCGCGCGCAATATAGACCCGATTGAGAAAAAACCGCTTCACCATTTTTATCCAGGCACCGAAATATACTCGATCGGCACAATGGGTTGCAATTTCCGTTGCCAGTTTTGCCAAAACTGGGATATTTCGCAGTACCATAAGGACCATACTGTAGAAGAAGTCAGTAAAGCTGGCATTCCACTTAGTCCCGAAGAAATGGTCGATTACTGCCTGAAAAACGATATCCCGAGCATAGCTTTTACTTATAACGAACCGACTATATTTTTTGAATACACATTTGATACCGCAAAACTCGCCAAGGAAAAGGGCTTAAAAACAGTTTATGTATCAAACGGTTTTGAATCCGAAGAGGCATTAGAGAAATTGATGCCGTATATAGATGCAATGAATATTGATCTTAAAAGTTTTTATGACGATTATTACGTCAAAATATGCGGCGGACGGGTTGAACCTGTGAAAAGAAATATAAAAAACCTTTGGGATAAAGGCATGTGGATTGAAGTTACCACTCTGATTACGACAAATCATAACGATACCGAAAAAGAGTTTAAAGAAATCGCTGAATTTCTTGTAAATATATCTCCTGATATCCCATGGCATATTTCCAGATACTTCCCGGCATACAAAATGGATGATCCGCCGACACCAGAAAGTACTTTAGAAAAAGCTTATAAAATCGGCAAAAAAGCGGGCCTGAATTACGTGTATGTCGGAAACATCATGGGCTTGGATAAAGAAAACACGCATTGTCCGAAGTGCGACGAGCTCTGTATCCGCCGTGTCGGCTATATGGTGGAAGATTACACGAAAAAAGGCATATGCCCGAAATGCGGATTAAAGATCCCTGGAAGATTTTAATCACGAGGTTGTAGTTTGTAGTGGGTAGTTTGTAGTAGATACAAGCACTACAACCTACAAACTACAACCTACAAACTAACTATTTAAAAAATATGATACGAAAACCAGCAGTCGCAGGCATGTTTTACCCCTCAAATCCGGATACGCTGAAAAAAATGGTCAATAAATATATTGATGACGCGAAAGATTTCGATTTACCGAATCTTAAAGCTGTTATCTGCCCTCATGCCGGATATCCTTATTCTGGGCCAATCGCTGGATATTCGTACCGGCAAATTAAGAATTTAAAAAAGAAACCATCCAAAATATTCCTTATCGGTCCGTCTCATTATGCTTATATAGAATCGTCTATCGGTAATTTCGGTTCATTTACATCTCCATTAGGCGCAACTATAGTTAATAGAAAATTTGTAGAAACGATTGAAGAAGAAGGAATACCATCAGTTCCGGAAGCTCATATGAAAGAGCATAGCCTTGAGGTACAACTACCTTTCCTACAGGTGATTGCGCCTGATTCTGAAATAATCCCAATACTTTGCGGGTCAATAAGCCCTGATCATTTGGCTGAAATATTAAATAAATATTTTCTAAATCCTGATTGTTTTTTCATAATCTCATCCGACCTTTCACATTATCTGCCTTACGAGGAAGCGGTTTTAAGGGATCAGAATTCATTAAAGATGATTGAATTTATGGATTTAAGTAATGAAGATAAAATCGACGCCTGCGGAAACATCGGTATAAGGACACTGATGCGCCTAGCCAAAAATAACGGATATAAAATGAAGCTTCTTGATTATCGCAATTCCGGCGACACAGCTGGCGATAAGTCTGCAGTTGTGGGGTATGGAGCTTTGGCAGTATATAAATAAATCAATAGTTGGGCTTGTTGTGGGGCAAATTGTGGGGCTGATTGTGGCATAATATGCAACCATTTGCCCAACAAAGCGAAGCGACGCCCAACAATTAGCCCAACAATAAGAAATATGTATTCAATTAGTGAACAACGCTGGCTTCTGGCTCTTGCCCGGCAATCTATAGGCCATTATTTAAAATGGAAAAAGTTGATTACTGAAAAAGAAGATACTTTCCCTGCAAGTTTTTTAGAAAAAAGGGGTGTGTTTGTTACACTTACAATCGAAAAGGCCTTGCGTGGATGTGTCGGTAATATTAAGCCAGTATATCCTTTATATAAAGGAGTTATGGATAACGCTCTAAAGGCTGCTTTTGATGATCCAAGGTTTTTGCCGTTGTCGATTGAGGAATTTAATCTCACCGAACTCGAGATTTCAGTTCTTTCAAAACCAATTCCATTACAATATAATGGCGCCGATGATTTGCTTAATAAACTGAAACCCGAAATTGATGGGGTTATTATTCGGAAAGGATTTTATGCCTCTACTTTTTTGCCGCAAGTATGGGAACAGATAAGGAAACCTAATGACTTTTTGTCGCATCTTTGCGCCAAGGCCGGCCTGAATCCGTTTGAATGGAAAATGGGTGACTTAAACGTGGAAACTTATCAGGCGGAAGCATTTTATGAAAAAGATATACTTGTTTTAGCTGGCTGAGATTTTAAATAAAAATAATAAATATGAAAGAACAAAAAAAAGTCGCAAATAAAAATATCGCTTTAGTTTCTGTAGAAAAAACATTAAATGCCAAAGAAACATCAAAAGTAGAAATACCTCTGCTTTTAAAGTCACTTGGAACAACAGAAAAGGGCCTTTCAGACAAGGAAGCGCATAAACGGATAAAAATATATGGAAGGAATGAAGTTGTTACGGAAAAACGTAAAACTTGGTTTACACGTCTGCTTTCCAATATTAAGGATCCATTAAGCGGACTTTTGCTGATTTTAGGCATTATCTCTTATTTCACGGGAGATATTAAATCAACGGTTTTGATTATTTCTATTTTGGTTTTAAGCGTGATATTCAGATATGTTCAGGAGACCCGGGCAGATACTGCAGCTGAAAAGCTTAAAGCCATGGTCCACACAACAGCAACTGTGCTTCGCGATAAGATGGAGAAAGAAATTCCCCTTAAACATCTTGTCAGAGGCGATATAATCCTGCTTAACGCTGGCGACCTTGTGCCTGCAGATATACGGCTTATATACTCCAAAGACCTCTATATCAATGAGGCTTCTTTAACAGGGGAATCCTTTCCTGTTGAAAAACACGCCCAGCCATCAGACGTGAAAAGGGGGTCAGAACTTCAGAATATATGTTTCATGGGTACGAATGTGCAAAGCGGCACGGCAACAGGCGTTATATACGCCACCGGAACGGCCACAAAATTCGGTGAGTTGTCTGGAGATATCTCATCTGAACGCATTCTTACCAGTTTTGATAAAGGGGTAACTCGTTTTACCTGGCTGATGCTTCGATTTATAGGAGTAATGGTACCTCTGGTTTTCTTAATAAATGGTATTGGAAAAGGGGATTGGCTTGAAGCATTTCTTTTTGCCTTGGCTGTGGCTGTCGGACTAACTCCTGAGCTTTTGCCAATGATAATGACCGTAAACTTGTCTAAAGGCGCATACGATATGTCAAAACAAAAAGTCATAGTAAAAAGGTTGAACTCAATCCAGAATTTTGGCGCAATGGATATACTTTGCACAGATAAGACAGGTACTTTGACCGAAGGCCGAGTTGTCCTGATAAAACATATTGATATTGAAGGAAATGAAGACAAAAAGATTCTCGATTTTGCATATTTAAACAGCGCGTATCAGACTGGCCTTAAAAACCTTCTTGATGAAGCTGTTCTGCACCATAGCACGGAAGAATCAAAAAAACTTATCAAAAATTACAAAAAGGTGGATGAAATCCCATTTGATTTTATAAGGAGGCGAATGTCAGTAGTGATTGAGGACTTAGATGGTAAGCATCTTCTTGTCTGCAAAGGCGCTGTCGAGGAAGTACTTGCGAAATGTACTCATGTCCAGATGGACGGAAAAGCGGTGGCGATTGAAAAATACCATCATGAAAATAAGGACCAGTTAGTGACAGATCTTAATTCCGATGGATTCCGAGTTGTTGCGCTGGCGTTCAAGCATATGCTGTTAAGCAAAAAAGTTTACTCGCCAAATGATGAAGAAAGTTTGACATTGATGGGTTTTCTGGCATTCCTGGATCCGCCTAAACCAACCGTTGGAAAAGCTATTTCAGAACTTCAGAAATACGGGATATCCATTAAAATATTAACTGGTGACAATGAACTAGTTACACGCAAAATCTGTAATGAGATAGGGCTTCCTATAAAACGCGTGCTAAATGGGGATGAAGTAGAAAGGATGACTGACTCGCAGCTTAAAAAAGCTGTTGAAGAAGCAAACATATTAAATAAACTTGAGCCTCAGCACAAGGAACGCATCATAAAAGCTATCCAGTCGCTTGGACATGTAGTCGGCTATCTTGGAGATGGTATAAACGATGCTTCAGCGCTTAAAGCCGCTGATGTAGGCATTTCGGTTAACGGCGCGGTAGATATAGCCAAAGAATCATCGGATATTATTTTGCTGGAAAAAAGCTTAATGGTCTTATGTAACGGTGTCAGAGAGGGGAGGCGGGTATTCGGGAATATCTTGAAATATATAAAAATGACTGCCAGCTCAAATTTTGGCAATATGTTCAGTGTTTTGGGGGCAAGCCTTTTCCTTCCGTATTTACCTATGCTGCCAATTCAGGTAATCGCAAATAACCTTCTTTACGATTTTTCTGAAGTGACAATTCCGACCGACGGAGTTGATGAAGAATATATAATAAAACCGCGCCAATGGGACATCGGCATGATAGAGAAATATATACTTTTTCTTGGCCCTGTAAGTTCAATATTTGATTTTATAACCTTTTTTGTGATGATATGGCTTTTCCGCTCATGGACGAATCCTGAGCTTTTTCATACTGGCTGGTTCGTGGAATCACTTATCTCGCAGACGTTGATAATCCATGTTATCAGAACCAACAAAATCCCATTTATCCAAAGCCGCGCGAGTTTGGCTATGACAATTAGTTCGCTTGCAGTTGTCGCTATCGCTGTATGGCTTCCATTTTCGCCTTTGGCGGGTATTTTGGGCTTTGTACCGCTACCACCGCTCTACTGGCTTATCTTACTTTTTATCATAATTGCATATTTTTCTTTAACGCAACTAATAAAACGTTGGTTTGCCAGAAGATTCGCATGGGAATAAATTTAAATTTTGGATTCCGCATCATCAAATTAATTTTTTTCAATTTAATTGCAAATAAGATGTAACAGTTTTAAACTTCATGTGTATAAATATATGAAATTATAATTTAACCAAAAAAATTATGAAAAAAATTGCTTATATCTTAATAGCGGTCATGTTATTAACATCCACCGCTTTGTTCGTAAATGCTGATGAAACCACAGGCGGTACAGAAGGTACGACCACAAAAACAGAGGCTGAAGTTGAAGCGGTAGTAACCTGCATGGCGACTGCTGTTGAAACGCGAGATACAGCTTTAATTGCTGGATTTGATACATATGCAACTGCTGTAAAAGCAGCTCTTACTGCAAGAAAGGACGCTTTAAAAGCCGCATGGTTGATTCAAAAAAGAGATGAAAGAAATGGTGCTTTAAAGGCCGCATGGGTTGCTTACAAAAAATCCATTAAAGACGCTCGCGTAGCATGGAAAGCGACAAAGAAGGACACATGGTCTGCCTTTAGAACAGCTCAAAAAGCTTGCCATCCCAAAGTAACGTCAGATAAAACGAATATTTCAGTAGATAACAGCTTGTAAAGATTAATTAAGATGAGGGGTCCTTCGGGACCCCTCTTTTTATATAGATAAATAAATTAATCTATTTTAATAAAGGTTTGAAAAAATTATTGAGATGACTGCGCTTGAAATTAAAATATTTATTTATGGCAATTCTGAATTAATTCTGTTTCCAACTTTTCTTAAAAATTGCCATAGATAAAATACCGTACCATTTACCTTCAATAAACTCTTCTTCTTTCATGTTCCCTTCAATCACAAAACCTAGCGATTTATATACACTGATAGCATGAGTATTGGCATCTATTACACCAAGTTTGACTTTGTGGAGTTTTAGTTTATTAAAAGCATAATTCAAGAGCCATTCCACACTTTGTTTTCCAAATCTTTTTCCTCGATATTCATCTTCTCCGATAGCAATAAACAAATCGGCATTTAGATTTTTACGGTTGATATTTGATAAGCCCATGATTCCGATAGGAATACTATTAATGCAAATCGTAAAAAATTTCTTTTTCCGATCTTTTGAATAATTATTAAACCACTCCGTTTCTTTTTTAAGAGTTGTTTTTTTATTCGGTTCATCTACTACAAAACGAGAAACAAGTGGATTATTCAGCCACTTAACTCTTAATGGAATATCTTTCCTTAAATGTAGTCTTATTTTTAGCATAAATTAAGTTTAAACCTCTAACCATAAAGTAATTATACAGATTTCATAAATATCCTTTTAAGCCATTTTTTAACAATGGTCGGGGTGACCCCGCAATGCGGGACGACCACACGACCCGGATGGTCGGCCTGTCCAACCACGGATTGAACTGGTGACTACATGGTTCGATGAGATTATCAATGAATCTGTACTTGAAATCAAAGGCTTTTTAAATGACTTTAATATACGGACTTTGGAGCAATTTAAAAGTCACTTATGCTTTTTTACTTAACTGATCGAGAAGTTTACGATCATGGAAATAATTATCGATCTTGTAGCCTAATCTATTATATAAATCCGGATCGTCCTTTTTAAGACGATTGAGATACTCACCTGCATTTTCATTCAATTTATCCAGTAGCTCATGGTCAACCGCCGAGAAATTAATACCATCAAGCGAAACGTTGATTGGGCCAAGAAATTTTTTTGGAAAAACTTGTTTTGGAAAATGATAAAAGGACATTATAAAAGTATCATTTGGTCCTTCATCTATGATATTAAAACTTATTATATGATTATCATCGGTAGTTTCAAATCTATAGGGAAGATTTGGTTCTTCTGGAAACGTATTCACATCTACTTTATACCCGATATCTTTTAGAGCGTCTTGAACGATATTTACATCTTTACGCCAGCATATTAAATCAGCATCATCATGTTTTCGAGAAATACTCCCAAAATGACCATCAAGGGCTAATCCGCCCATGACATAAACAAAACATGATTTGTGCAAAACTTTTAATAATTTATTGAGTTCTGATAAAGGGTTCATATAAAAAACAATAATTAATATTTATTTTTGTTAGACATATTATACTATGATTTTAATGGTCGGGGTGACAGGACTCGAACCTGCGACCACACGCACCCCATGCGTGCATTCTAGCCAACTGAACTACACCCCGATTACTTAAGCTCGAAATTTGAAACTTGAAATTCGAAATGAATTATAAGTTCAAATTGTCAAAATTCAAACAAATTCAGCTTAAGACAGATATTTTACAAACCATTTGGAAGCAAGGCGGGCGACTTCTTCCAGAGTACCAGGTTCTTCAAAAAGATGTGTGGCGCCAGGGACGATTTTAAATTCCTTTTCGCATTTCATTCTGTCGAAAGCGCCTTGGTTTAGTTCAATTACACCAAAATCATTACCGCCGACAATCAGTAGGGTTGGAGAATTAAGTTTTGGCAGATAAGTATCCGCTAAATCAGGACGACCGCCCCTTGAGACAACCGCTTTAATCGATTTGCCGATATCAGCAGCAGCGATTATTGCGGCGGCTGAACCTGTGCTGGCGCCAAAATAGCCAAGATTTAAATTTTTGGAAATATCTTGTTTTTTAATCCAGTCAGTAACAATTTCCAGGCGCTCAGCCAAAAGAGGAATATCAAAACGATTTTCATAAGTCTGATCCTCTTGTTCTGACAATAAATCAAAAAGAAGCGTGCCTAAACCAACTTTCTGAAGCTCTTTGGCAACAAAAGTATTACGAGAGCTAAATCGGCTACTTCCCGCCCCGTGGGCAAAAAGAACCAATCCTTTGGCGCTATCAGGTAAAGAGAGAATGCCTTCAAGTTTAAGTGAGTTAATCGGAATTTGTGTTAATTTTTCCATTTAAATCAATTAAAAAAATAAAACTAAGTTATCGATGCATTTAAATCGTAGGGTTCGGCTTTTACAATTATAACATCATAAAATTGGTTCAATTTGATAGATGATTTTGATTTTACGATAATTTGGCCATCTATTTCAGGCGCAAACCTCATATTTCGTCCGATATAAGCTTTTTTTGTTTTATCATATTGTTCGATTAAAATTCTTTGGGTCAGGCCGATAAGTGATTTATTTCTTTCAAATGAAATTTTCTGCTGCAGTAGCATAGCCTTATGCCGCCGTAGTTTTTTGGTTGCATCCGAAACCTGATTAGGCAAATTATACGCGTCAGTGCCTTTTTCACGCGAATATTCGAAAACACCGACATGGTCGAATTGGATTTTTTTTAGAAATTGCAAAAAATTGCTGAAATCTTTATCAGTTTCTCCCGGGAATCCCACTATTATACTTGTTCTTAATGTGATATCTGGGATCATTTCTCTGATATACAGGATTTTTTCAAGAGTTCTATTGATATCAAATGGCCTGCGCATAGATTTAAGTATTTTTGGATCGCCATGTTGGAGAGGAATGTCGAGGTAATGGCAGATTTTAGGCGATGATGCCATGACTTTTAAAAGCTTATCATCAATCCTTTCAGGGTAAACATAAAGTACCCGAATCCAGAAATCACCCTTTAAAGAACTCAATTTTCTCAGAAGCTCAGGCAACATTCTTCTGCGGTACAAATCGACACCATAATATCCACAATCCTGGGCAACAAGAATGATTTCCTTAACACCAGTCTTTATCAGATATTTGGCTTCATCGATTATGGATTTTAAAGGACGGCTCCTGTACACGCCTTTTAATCTCGGAATAAGGCAAAAACTGCACGCATTATTGCATCCTTCCGCGATTTTAATATAAGCGTACGAAGGATTTGTTATGGGGAATTTTCCTTCCATCTCAACATATTTGATCGGCTCGGGGCTCACCGCGTAAATCTTTTTGCAGATATCAACGGATTTAACGATATCAGAAATTTCGGGATAATGAACTCCGCTTACAATTGCGTAAAGCTGAGGATAAGCTTTAAATTCATCTTCTTTCAGGAGTCCTGCCATACATCCTAAAAGTATGACTTTTTTGCCTTCAAGGTGATCGAGCTTTTCATAGACTTCATCTCTGGCGGTTTTCAGAAAAGCGCATGTGTTCAATAGCACGATTTCAGCCATGTCGACATTTGTAAGTATAATGTTACCTGGCAATTTTGCTAAAACACTCTCAGTATCTGCGGTATTTTTAGGGCAACCCAATGTAATCACTCCGACTTTTATGATAAATCTGAAAATTAACTTATAAAGTTTTCTGAATTATTAAATGAATTGCCGAAAAAGGCAATTAAATATATTACCCGTCTACAAAATCTAGGTTGCTTAAAATTTCAGCCAATCCCAAAAATGGCTTAATGCACGACTGTAAACACGGTAAGGTTTTGGCCCAACAAAAACTTTTTCGTTAATAAAAATTGTCGGAGTGCCGTAAATGCCGGTAGTAGCAATCGAATCATATTGTTTCTTCGTGATCTCTACTGTAGATGGGGCCTGTATGCAAGCTAAAAATTCATTTAACTGATAGCCGGCTTTTTCAACAAGATTATTCACAAATTCTGGCTTATCTAACTGTTTTAATTCTGATGCAAACAACTGATCATTTAGGCCCCAGAATTTATTTGAATCAAGGCTGTAGGCGCAATAATCATATGCTGAAAGGTAAGCGGTATCGGGTTTAACTGGGAAATGCATAAATGTATAATTGACGTTATATTCCTTCCGTAATTGCTCGATTAGCGGATAAGTTTTACGCGTATAATCACAGCTGTAACAGCCAATCATTATCAAATTATCCTTCGATTGATTATCAATATGCGGGAATGAATTTAAATCAACTCCTTTAAGGCTGAGGTTTTTTTCAGAAACAGGATGTGTCGGGCAGGACTTATTTGTAATCGGTGATATTTTATTATTCTCTCCTGTTGGGTCAAAAAGGCAGAAGCCTGACGAGTTAAGTCCATTACAGCTACCATATAAATAGTAATTATAACCGCCGCGGACAACAAAAACCGTACTCCATATCATCAGTATTATAAATATCCATGAAAGGAGTTCAGAATGACGATTGAAAAATCGCGCTAAAACTGGAGAGTGGGTTAAAAGCCTTACTGTAACGTGCCCCTTGATCTTTTCTTTAAAGCCCGTGTCGCATGGGCGCAAAGTTATACGGCGGAAGACACAAGCCAATGCTTCCCGAGCGAGTGCGCGGTGCGTGGCGCTAAAAATACCGAGTATTGAAAATATTATAAGAGAAACTATGCAAATCATAACTAGAATAGGGTTAGAATTTCCTTGAATACTTTAATGAATTTTTCCGCTTCCTCAAGTGTATTATAAAAATAGAAAGAAAGGCGGGCAGAACTGTGAACATCGTGCGCTTCAAACCAGGAATGAACGCAATGGCGACCAGAACGTATCATAATATTTGCGCGGGCATCAAGCATAAGGGATAACTGATGTGTATCAACCCCATCGACATAAAAAGATAATATACCGCCACGTTTAACTGGATCTTGAGGCCCGATAACAGTTAAACCAGGAATATTTTTAAGCGCATCCGTAATGGTTTGGTTCATCAATGTTTCCTGATGTGTAATGTTTTTAAAACCCACATCTTTTAGATAATCAAAAGCTTCTTTTAAAGCGATGATACCTGCGTAATCCTGCAATCCGGCCTCAAATTTCGCTGGTGTAGGAAGTAGAGCATGTTTTGTGTATGTCGAATATTCTACGGTTCCGCCACCTGTCATAAGAGGTTCAAGATTTTCAAAAAGGTCATATTTGCCATATAAAATTCCTGTTCCGCTTGGTCCGAGCATTTTATGCCCTGAGAAAGCCATAAAATCAACGCCAAGAGCCTGGACATCCATCGGATGGTGCGGTATGGTCTGAGCCGCGTCTGCAAGTACAAGAGATCCGTTTTTGTGTGCGAGTTTGACGATATCGGCAAGCGGAACGCTGACACCATCGAGATTTGAAGTGGTACCGATGGCAACTAGTTTAACTTTTTTATTAAGTCTGGTTTTTAGCGCTTCCAGATCAAATGTGTTATCAGGAGCTGAGGGTATAGTTTCATGGATTACGCCAATATTTTCAGAAAGAATCTGCCAGGGGATAAGATTTGAATTATGCTCCTTATCAGATGTAAGAACGACATCGCCTTGTTTAAGGCCAAGACCCCGGGCAACCAGATTAATGCCTTCTGTGGTATTTTTAAGGAAAATGATTTCATTTGGTTTTTTGGCATTGATGAATTTTGCCGCGGCAACTCGGGATTCTTCAACTTTTTTTGTAACCATATCTGCCAACCGATAATTACTGCGCCCTCCGCATACAGGATATTCTCGGTAATATTGGTTAATCGAGTCTATTACACTTTGCGGTTTAAGGGTTGAGCACGCGTTATCAAAATAAATCGGTGTTTTTTTGCCGGTTTCACGCAGAAGAGGGAAGTCTTTATGTAATTTTATGGGGTCGAACATTTTTTTGATTTAGGTGTAATGGAGTATATCGGAAAAAGGTTCAGCGTTCAATTCTATATTACTATTAATTAGTAAGTATTAACCTGTCAATCCCGAATGTGATCTTTGAAAAATGCGAGGAGGTCTGGGCCCTGAACCAGACAGTGAACCAGCGCTTGCGCGCGGTGCACTGGATTGGTTCAGGGGGGGTATTTTTCGAAGAGGGACCCAAAAGCGGGCAAAACCTGAAGAAAGAGGCTCGGTAGAGACTCATTCGCAAGGTAAAGCCCGCTTTTGGGTGGTCGGGGTGACAGGACTTGAACCTGCGACCTCGTCGTCCCGAACGACGCGCGCTAGCCTCAGCCAGAGGCTGATCCGCCTTTGGCGGAAACTGCGCTTGAAATTATCAGATCTCTTATTTTTCTGCCAAAACCCGATTTATAAAATTTTTCACGGTTAAGAGCATCGGTTTTGCAGATATAAGCTTCAAAATACAAGAGTTCAAAAGGTCTGTTTTGTCTGGAAAATATATTACTTCCATTATTATGCTGTTTTAACCTTTCTTTTGGTGAGTTATTGGTAATTCCTGTATAGATTTTTTTATTTTTAAGGCTTTTCATGAAATATACGTAAAACATAGATTAATTATTATGGTCGGGGTGACAGGACTTGAACCTGCGACCTCGTCGTCCCGAACGACGCGCGCTAGCCAACTGCGCTACACCCCGTGGAGCCGAAGATGGGACTTGAACCCACGACCTACGCGTTACGAATGCGTTGCTCTACCAACTGAGCTACTTCGGCTTTACTGTCAAATAAGAAATTATATGAAATTACTTTGCCAAGCAACACAAAAATACCTATTCTTATATACGATGATAAGAGCTTTTAGCCAAATTTTAGGCACACCTGTAGTTGGTCATGAGGATGGAGCTTTGCTTGCTATGATTAGAGATATAATTATTCATCCTGATACAGGTAAAATTGAAGGTTTTTGGATAAAGTCATTGTCATTGCCTGTTAATAACGCGATTCTTTTAAGCGATTCGATCCTTGAATGGAAAAAAAATATTTATATTAAGGATGTAAGAGAAATCGCTGATGCCGATGATGTTATTAAAATTTCTGAAATATTATCCAGACAAACAGACTTTATAGGCAATCTTGTTGTCAATGAATCAGGTAAAAACGTAGGACAAGTTTATGATTTGGACTTTGATACAAATAAATTATATCTAATGAATATCTATACGCATAAATCGATTTTAGGTATATACAAATATGATCCGCGTGCTTTTTCATTCGACAGTATAATCCAGGTTCTGCCCGAATACATTTTGGTAAAAGATATCGAAGATAAAAAAATTAAAGTAAAAGAAGAGCTGCTCGCAGATGACAAACAGCCAATATTAGATGTGTAGAAAATTTTTTTAGCATAAAAAACCCTGTGTCAGAATATGACGCAGGGTTTTTTATTATCAGTTTATATTTTCTATATTAGCCCAAAGCGCTGGAAACGAATGTGACGATGGTATAAGAAAGAAGGATAATCACAATGCCCGCAACAGCATACATAATGATTTTTCTGGCTTTAGTTACCTGCTCCTCAGCACCGCCTGCGGTGACCATAAGAATACCGGCATAAATAAGGAAAGCAACTGCAACTAGTCCAAGAATGCCAAGGAGATAGTTAATAATTGTAGTTACATTTGCACCTAGAGTGCCTTGAGCGGCTACATTTGGCGCTGTACCCCCCTGAGGATTATCCCAAAAGCCAGTGCTTTGCGCGTAAGCTTGGTTTACAAACAAAGAGGCCACAAATGCGGCGCCTGATATTTTTTTGATTAAGCTTTTCATTTTTATATAGTTAATGATTATTTAACGGTAACATTATAGCAAATAGTATTATTCCACGTCAACATCCATAAAAACCCTGCACTTTATTATAGTACAGGGTTTTGTTAATCAGTTTAGATATAATGTATTAGCCAAGGGCGCTGGAAACGAATGTGACGATGGTATAAGAAAGAAGGATTATCACAATACCGCCTACAGCGTACATTATGATTTTTCTGGCTTTAGTTACCTGTTCCTCTTTCCCGCCAGCCGTTACCATTAAGACACCCGCATAGATAAGGAATGCTACGGCAATTAAGCCAAGGAGGCCAAGAAAATAGTTGATCAATGTGGTTATATTTGACCCTAACGTTCCTCCAGCAGTTGCCGATGGTTGACCACCTGATACCGGGCCGAATAGATTTTGACCCTGAGCAAATGCTTGTTCTACAAATAAAATAGCCACAAATGCGGCACCTGATAATTTTTTGAATAAACTTTTCATTTTTGTTTGGTTAATAATTATTTTACTAATTAAATATAACAAAAACTATTATCTCACGTCAATAATGGAAGAAAAGTCAGAGTGAAAATTAGTTGACAAAAAAAAGACTGGTTACTTAATTGTAAAGTAATCGTTTTAAAAGTTTATGGTGGGCAGGGAGAGAATCGAACTCCCGAAGGCTCGCGCCACCTGGTTTACAGCCAGGCCCATTTGACCGCTTTGGTACCTGCCCAATTTATTTTTGCTGATTCACATTAATAAATTTATTGAAAAAAGACAACATAATTTTATTCTAATAATATTTATACTTAGTTTTACGGCGATTAGTCTGTTAGAGGTGGGGAAGGTAAAGTAAGGGTGAAGAACCTACTTACTAACCTCCCCCGGCTATGACTATATTTGAATTAATGGGCTTA
>Ga0315291_10000496_pt1 | contig 52225 bp, 49 predicted proteins | sample YL17G12_20_MG_FD_203070 | JGI IMG/M metagenome (GOLD analysis project Ga0315291, IMG submission 203070) | Sediment microbial communities from Yellowstone Lake, YNP, Wyoming, USA - YL17G12_20 | ecosystem: Environmental > Aquatic > Freshwater > Lake > Sediment | place: USA: Wyoming | collected... | reverse complement strand
GCAAGTTTTTCTGGCAACTTGGTGCCTGGGGTCGAGCGGAGCGAGCCCCCAGATGAGCCTGCTGGGGGCGGCCTGCGGCCGACCGCCAGCCACCCACGCATCCGCCAGAAAAACTTGCCGCACACGACCCTAGTTCGGGGTCGGAGGGTCGGCATTTGTCGAAGGAGCGTGTTCGTTTTCCGCCGCCCGGTTTCCCCCTTCTGCATTCCCCCTATCCCCCCGGCCACGTTTGCCGACCTTGTGCCCGGCCGGATTCCCGGCTAGAATCAGGAAGAAGCTTTGTATGTAGCGGTCAGGCTTTTCTGGCAGTTTTCCTGTGTTCTTGAGGGGTTCTTCATGACTTGTTCGACCGTTTCTACCAGCCGTCGCTGGGCTTACTCCCTGCTGCTTGCCTCGTTGCTTACTCTTGGCCTGCTCTCGGCGGCGCGGAGTGAGTTGACTCAGCCCAGCGCGATGGACCGTGAGACCGCGCTGGAGGTGGCTCGGCTCTTAACGCGCGATCATCTCTCGGGGCGGAAGCTGGACGACGAGATCTCCCAGCGGGCCCTGAAGACGTTCCTTAAGCTGTTGGACCCGTGGAAGCTGTATTTCTACCAGTCGGACGTGGATACGTTCATGAAGAGTCAGAACGACCTCGACGACATGGCTGGCAAGGGCGACGTGCATTTCGCCTACAAGGTTTTCGAGGTGTTCCTGAAGCGGGTGGACGAGCGCGTGGCGCTGGCCGACGAGTTGCTGGCCGTGCCGCATGACTTTACGGCCGACGAGCAGATGATCAGCGATCGGGAGCTGGTCCGCTACGCCCAAACCGCGGCCGACGCCCGCGACAAGTGGCGGCAGCGCGTCAAGTACGATCTGCTGATGCTGAAAGTGGACGGGACCGAGGGCCAGGAAGCCCTCAAGAAGCTGGCCAATCGGTACAACAGCTTCAAGCGGCGGATACACCAGACCGACGGCCAGGAACTGCTGGAAATGTACCTCGGCGCGCTGACCACGTCCTACGATCCGCACACCAGCTACATGTCGCCCGACACCTACGAGGACTTCCTGATGATGATGCGGCTGGAGCTGGAGGGGATCGGGGCGTCGCTCTCGCCCGAGGACGAGTACACCGTGGTCAAGAGGATCGTTCCCGGCGGCCCGGCCGACAAGCAGGGCGAGCTGAAGATCGACGACAAGATCGTGGGCGTGGGAGAAGGCGCCGAGGGTGAACTGGTCGACACGGTCGGCATGAAGCTCAGGGACGTGGTGAAGATGATCCGCGGTGCACCGGGGACAGAGGTGCGGTTGGAGGTGGTCCCCGCCGACGGCTCCAAGCGGAAAGGGATCAAGATCACGCGGGCCAGGGTCGAGCTGAAGGACAGCGAGGCCCGCAGCGAGATCTTCGAGGCGGGCCGCAAGCCCGACGACCACCCCTACAAGATCGGCGTGATCGACCTGCCCAGCTTCTACATGGACATGGAAGGCGCCCGAAACGGCGTCAAAGAGTACAAGAGCACCACCCGCGACGTGCTGCGGATTCTCGAGCAGTTCAACCAGAAGGGCGTCGACGCGGTGGTCCTGGACCTCCGCCGTAACGGCGGTGGGTCGCTGAGCGAGGCCATCGACCTCACCGGGCTGTTCATCGACGAGGGCCCCGTGGTCCAGGTCAAAGACGGCGACGGCCGGGTGCGGCCGTTTCTGGATCGTTATCCGGGCGCGGCCTGGTCGGGGCCGCTGGTGGTGCTGATCAGCAAGTTCAGCGCCAGTGCCAGCGAGATCCTGGCCGGGACCGTGCAGGACTATCACCGCGGCCTGGTGGTCGGCGACCATGCCACCCACGGCAAGGGAACCGTGCAAAGCCTCCTCGACCTGGCACAGGAGTTGTTTCGCACTCCCAACCCGCCACAGATGGGAGCGCTGAAAGTCACCACCAGCCAGTTCTACCGCCCCAACGGCGAGAGTACCCAGAAACGCGGCGTGCTGGCCGACGTTGAATTGCCCTCCTTGACCACCCACCTCGACGTGGGCGAGGCGGACCTGGACTACCCGGTCGAGTTCGATCAGGTGGACCCGCAGAATTTCAAGCGGCTGGGCCAGGTGGACGCGGCCGTGGTCGATCGGCTTCGCTATCTCTCCGAACAGCGCCGCGGCAACTCGAAAGAGTTCCAGAAGGTGCTCAAGAACATCGACCTCTACAAGGAGCGGAAGGCCCGTAAGTTCGAGACGCTCAACGAGCAGAAATTCCTCGAGGAGCGCGCCGAGCTCAACGCCGAGAAGAAGGAAAAGGAGGCCGTCGAGAAAATCAACGAGCCCGATCAGCAGCCAATTAAGCGCGACTACTACCTGGACGAAGCCCTGGCCATCACCGTGGACTACCTCAACTGCCGGCAGGTGGCCAAGGCTGACTGAGAGCATGTTTGGGGATTCTCCCCAGTGGCATCAGCGGCTCACTCCCCAGGCGGCGCCGGTAGCCCTCAAACCCCCGAGAATCCGCACGTGCCGACGGGCTTCTTGGGCGCAGCTCGTGCTCCTCGTCCTGCTGTAGGAGCCTATCCCAAAACCCCTCACCCCCGGCCCCTCTCCCCGCAAGCGGGGCGAGGGGAGAACGTTTTGGGATAGGCAGCCGGAGTAAGCTATACTTCCTTCGGCGTGCTCCTGGCACACCTTGCGGCCGCCGTGTCTCCGGGAAGCGCGTGCCTGGAAAGCCGCGGGCCGCCGTCCTGCCTGACGCCGAACGGGGGTTGCGTCACTTTACCTGGAGAGAATCACGATGCGCCGAGCACGAGATGTAATGATCGCGGATCTGCTGGCGATCCGCACGGACGCCACGGTGGAAGAGGCCATTCGCAGCCTGCTGGACCATCGTGTCAGCGGGGCACCGGTCGTCGACGAACAAGGGTGCCTCGTAGGTATCATCAGCGAGTTCCAGCTTATCGAGGCAATCTACAGGCCCGAGGTTAAACAGGAGCAGGTACGCGATCTGATGACCAAGGACGTGATCACCGTGACGGAGGACGCCGCCCTGTCTGAAGTGGCCAACCTGCTGCTGTTGCACCGCATCCGGCGCGTGCCGGTGGTCCGGGCCGGCCAATTGGTCGGCATCGTCACTCGCCGCGATCTGCTCCGCTGCACCCTGGAGGCGGATGATACGCGAGAAGAACTCGCCGACGAAGTCAAGGCGTGCTCTGGCGTGCACTGACCGCCAGGGCCGGCGGCTTCGACCGGGCGGAGAATCGCAGGACCACGTCCAGCGGCCCTTCGGCCGCTGCGGAAAGCTTCAAATCCAGTCGTGCTCCGAAGGAGAATACGGTCTGGTTGATGCGCAGGATCTCCGGTCCGCCCTGCTGTTCGACCGTCAATTCGGGCGTCCTGGCGAACTGCGGACAGAAGGCCAGGTGCACGGTGGCCGTCCGCTGCCCCTCGGCAAACGGCGCCCGTAACCAGCCACAAAGCTGCTCGCTGCCGTCGGGGGCCTGGCTGCGGGTGAGTTGCTGGAGTACGTCGACGCCCGGCACACCACCGGTCAGGGCGGTGGGCGGCCCGTGCGCCGCGGGCTCTTCCGCCGCACCGACCCCCACCCGGCGCCAGAGCGGCCGGGCTTCCCGCCCGCCTGGTGGGCTGCGCCACGTTGCCGGTCGCCAGGCCCAAGACTCTTCACCGACCAGCATCGCCCAGAATGCCGCCAGGCCCCAAGGGTCCGTGCCGGGCAGACTCAAGGCGGCTCCCAAGCCCAGCACCGCCGCAGAGGCCAACAGCGGTATGAGCCAGTCGGGCCGCGAAGACTCGGGCTGCGCCGGAAGGCATCGCCGCGCGAGCCGAACGCCCGCGGCCGCGACGGCCACGAGCGCACCCACCGCAAGCAACAACGCCGGCTGCAAGGGGATGCTGATCGTTCCGGCCAGCCGGCGCCAACCGATCAGCAGCGCGGCGCACCAGAGCAGCCCGACCAGCGTGCCGGCCGCCCATCGCCGCAGCTCCGCCGCCGGCCGATCCCACGGTCGCAGCACGGCCGCGGCGGTAGAGTTTGCGGATGGTTCAGCGGCCATGGTTCGTTCCGTGGTCCATAAGCCACCATGCCGCGACCGGTGGTCGCGCACACAAAGCCGCGACCGGTGGTCGCGCACACGAAACCCGCGACCGGTGGTCGCGCACACGAAACCCGCGACCGGTGGTCGCGCACACGAAACCCGCCAAACGCTCCTCCGGCAATCCCTCGGCGCGACCAACGGTCGCGGCTTTATGCCTTGGCTATTTCGGCCAGTTCGGCGGCCCGATTGGTCTGCTCCCAGGTGAACTGCGGTTCACTGCGTCCGAAATGTCCACCCGCAGCGGTCAACCGGTAGATGGGCCGGCGGAGATCGAGGTAGCGGATGATTCCGCTGGGAGTCAGCGGGAACAACTCTCGGGCGATTTCGCAGAGGCGCCGATCATCGAGCTTGCCGGTTCCGTTGGTATCCACTTGGACACTGACGGGTTCGGAGACGCCGATGGCGTAGGCCAGTTGGATTTCGCAGCGGTCGGCCAACCCGGCGGCCACGATGTTCTTGGCGACGTGACGGGCCATATAGGCGGCGCTGCGGTCGACCTTGGTGGGGTCCTTGCCGCTGAACGCTCCTCCCCCGTGACGCGCCCAGCCGCCGTAGGTGTCGACGATGATCTTCCGCCCCGTCAGACCGCAATCGCCGTGCGGCCCGCCCACCTCGAATCTCCCGGTAGGGTTGACGTGGTAGGTGATTTCGTCGTCGAGCAGATCGGCCGGCAGCACCGGCTTGACGATGCGGTTGATGACGTAGTCGCGGATTTCCTGATGGGTCACGTCGGGGTGATGCTGGGTGGCGACGACCACCGTGTCCACCCGCACCGGCCTCTGCCCGTTGTACTCCACCGTGACCTGGCTTTTTCCGTCCGGGCGGAGCCAGCCGACTTCACCGTGCCGTCGGGCGGCAGCCAGGCGGTTGGTGATCCGGTGTGCCAGGGCGATGGGCAGGGGCATCAGCTCGGGCGTCTGCCGGCAGGCGTAGCCGAACATCATCCCCTGGTCGCCGGCGCCGATCTCCTTGCCGGCCGCCTCGTCCTCATTCACCCCCATGGCGATGTCGGGACTCTGCCGTCCGATCGAGAGCATCACTGCGCAGCTATCGGCGCAAATACCCATCGCGTCGTCGGTGTAGCCCACCTCGCGGATCACCTGCCGCACCACGTCCGCGTAATTGATCATCGCGTTGCTGGTGATCTCCCCGGCCACGATGGCGATGCCCGTGGTCACCATCGTCTCGCAAGCCACGCGGCTCAGCGGATCTTCGGCCAACAGTGCGTCGAGGATGCCGTCGGAGATCTGGTCGGCCAGCTTGTCCGGATGTCCCCCGCTGACCGCCTCGCTGGTGAACAAGTACTTGCCCTGAGCCACGGAAAGACCCTCCTATCGTGCCTGAAGTCCTTAAGCCGCGCCTGACGCCCTCTGAGGGAGACCGGCTATTATAGGCACGACTGCATCAAGTTCGCAAGCGGAGCGTAGGCCGCCTTGTGGTTGGCTAGGATTCGTGGTTCAATGGCGGCTTCCGACTACTCGGGAGCACGCCCATGGACCGCTACCAGGCACGACGCGACCGACTCCGCAGGGCGGTGAAGAAGGCGGGGCCCGACGCCCTGCTGGTGACCAGCTTCACGAACGTCACCTACTTGACCGGCTTTACGGGGGAGGACAGCTACCTGCTGTTGCGTGGCGATGGGGAAGTCGTTCTGAGCGACCCCCGGTATACCACCCAACTGGGCGAGGAGTGCCCCGAGCTGGACTTGCACATCCGCCCGCCGGGGTCGAGCATGGTGCGGGCCATCGGCAGGGTGCTCCGCTCGGCGAAGATCCGCCGGCTGGGGGTGGAGGCAGAGTCGATCAGTGTGGCCCTGCGGGACCGCATCGCTGCGGAGCGGCCGAAGATGGAGATCGTGCCCACCGCGGAACAGGTGGAGGCCCTGCGGCAGATCAAGGACAAGGGGGAGATTGCGCGGATTCGCCGGGCAATCTGGTACGCCGAGAAGGCGTTTGGGGTCCTGCGGGCGACCCTGCGGCCGGAGAAGACCGAGAGGCAGGTGGCCCACGACCTGGAGCACCAGATGCGGCTGTTTGGGGCCAAGGGGAGCAGTTTCTCCAGCATTGTGGGTGTGGGTTCCCGGGCGGCGCTGCCGCACGCCAATCCGACGCAGCGGCGGGTGGGTGAGAGCGACTTCATCCTGGTCGACTGGGGCGCGAACGAGGGGCTCTACAACAGCGACTTGACGCGGGTATTGGTGACCGGTAGAATCTCGCCGAAACTCGCACGGATCTATGGGACCGTGTTGCGGGCCCAGACCCGGGCGATTGCCGCCATCCGTCCCGGGGTCACCACACGCCAGGTCGACCGCGCTGCCCGAACCGTCATCGCCAAGGCCGGGTACGGCCGGCAATTCGGGCACGGGTTGGGGCACGGGCTGGGGCTGGCGGTGCACGAGGCGCCCCGCTTGTCGGCCCACAGCCAGACGGTGCTCAGGCCGGGGATGGTGGTGACCGTGGAGCCGGGGGTCTACCTGCCGGGCTGGGGTGGCGTGCGGATTGAAGACGACGTGCTGGTCACGCCAGACGGCCACCAGGTGCTGACCAGCGTCCCCAAGCGACTGGAGGAGGCCATCGCCTGCTGATCTGCCCGAAGGCTGCGAAGCGACGGGCGAAGCGAATACTGGAGACACTCGGTATGGGAGACTCTCCGTCCGAGCAGGACATTTTCGACGTGGGCAAGATTCGCCATCTGGTCGAATTGATGGAGCAGCACGATCTCAGCGAGATCGACCTGCGGCAGGGCGAGACGCGGATCCAACTGCGGCGCGGCCGCCAGCCGGCAGTCGCGGGGGTCGAGCTGTCGGCGGCTGCGGCCGCCGGTTCGGCTGCGGCGGCGGGCCAGGCGACTGCGGCCGGCAATGACGCGGGAACGGCCGCCGACGAACACCTGGCGGTGATCAAGAGCCCAATGGTCGGCACATTCTACGCGGCCCCCGATCCTGACTCGCCGCCCTACGTGAAGGTCGGCGATCGCGTGGGGCCGGAAACCACCGTTTGTATCGTTGAGGCGATGAAGATCCTCAATCACATTCCTGCCGAGGTTTCGGGCAAGATCGTAGCGGTGTTGGTGGAGAACGGCGAGCCGGTAGAGTACGGACAGCGGATGTTTGAGGTGGATACGCGGGAGTAGTAAACGGGGCGTATCGGCGGCAAGTAATACGACAGCGCTAGGTTTAATAGTTGCAGGTGCAGTTGTCAGTGGTCAGTTATCAGTTTTCAGCTCTCAGTTCGCGGTTCTCAGTTTTCAGTTTCCAGTTCCGCGTTGTCGGTTTTCCGTTGTCCGCGGTCACGAACCAAGGGCTGATAACTGACGACCGAGAACTGAGAACCTCCGGCCGCAAGTGATATGACCGGCATGTGTTGCGACAAGTGACCGTACATGACTTGGCGCGGTGCCAGGCGAGTGTTGTTCCACCGCTTGATCTTATGGGGGCATTCAGCTTCGCCCTTCCAGCGATGTTCAAACGGATTCTGGTTGCCAATCGCGGTGAGATTGCCTTGCGGATTCTCCGCGCCTGCCGGGAACTGGGCATCGAGACGGTGGCCATCTTCAGCGAAGCCGATCGGGGGGCGGCCTACCTGGAGCTGGCCGACGAGGCGTATTGCGTGGGGCCGCCGAAAGCCGGCGACAGCTACTTGAAGATCGACCGGGTGATCAGTGCGGCGGAGGTGGGCAACGTGCAGGCGATCCACCCGGGTTACGGCTTTCTGGCCGAGAACGCCCATTTTGCGGAGGTCTGCCGGAGCTGCAACATCGAGTTCATCGGCCCCTCCCACGAGGCGATGGCGCTGGTGGGCGACAAGAATGCCGCCCGGCGACTGGCCTGCGAGGTCAAGGTCCCGGTCGTGCCCGGCAGCGAGGGACTGGTGGAGACCGAGGCCCAGGCGGTGTCGGTGGCCCGCCGGATTGGCTTTCCGGTGCTGATCAAGGCGTCGGCGGGCGGGGGTGGGCGAGGGATGCGCGTGGCGGTGAACGACCTGGCGCTGCGGGCGGGGTTGCAGCAGGCCCAGGCGGAGGCGGAGGCCGCCTTCGGCAACGGCGAGCTCTACCTGGAGAAATACGTGGAGCGTCCGCGACACGTGGAGGTGCAGGTGCTGGCCGACTTGCACGGCCACGTGGTGCACCTCTGGGAGCGCGACTGTACGATGCAGCGGCGGCACCAGAAACTGATCGAGGAGAGCCCCGCCCCGCAGCTTCGACCGGAGACGCGCAGGGCGATGTGCGAGGCGGCGGTCCGCCTGGTGCAGGCCGCCAAGTACACCAACGCCGGCACGGTGGAGTTCATCATCGACCGCCAGGGCGATTTCTACTTCATCGAGCTGAACGCCCGCATTCAGGTGGAACACCCGGTCACGGAGATGGTGACCGGCGTGGACTTGTTGAAGGCCCAAATCCGCGTGGCGGCCGGTGAGCCGTTACCGTTCGGCCAGGAAGACGTTCGCCAGGAGGGATCGGCCATCGAGTGCCGGATCAATGCCGAGGATCCGCAGAAGGGCTTCCGGCCGACGCCGGGCACGATCACGCGGTGGATCGTGCCGGGGGGCTTCGGGGTGCGTTTCGATTCGCACGTACACGCGGGATACGTGGTCTCGCCCTACTACGACTCGATGATCGGCAAGCTGATCGTCCACCAGCCCACCCGCCAGGAGGCGATCATTTGCATGGAACGTGCGCTGGCCGAGCTGCGGATCGAGGGCGTTAAGACCACCGTTCCCTTGTTGCGCGAGATTCTCAAGCACGGCGCCTTCAGCGCAGGCCACGTGGACACAACATTCATCGAGCGGACGTGGCCGAGCTAGGAAATTCTGAATGCTGAATGCTGAATTCTGAATGCAGAATGTCCCCTCCATCCGCCTACTGCCTACTGCCTACTGATTCCCGCCAGAGCATAGATTGGAGCGATCGATGAGTACGAGCCTGTCCAGGCCGCCCCACGCGGAGGTCAACATCCGCAGGGTGGCGATTCTGTTCGCGGGAGGTCCGGCCCCGGCGGCCAACGCGGTGATTTCCACGGCGGCGGTCTCCTTTCTGCGGAACAATATCGACGTGATCGGGATCAAGTACGGCTACTCGCATTTGCTGGAGTATGGTCCCGATCATCCGATGCAGGAGGGCCGCGACTACATTCAGATTACCCACCAGGTGCTGAAACGGACGCGCAACACGCAGGGCATCATGATCGGCACCGCCCGGGCGAACCCCGGCAAGGAAGTTTCGGACCCGGCGCATCTGCGGGATCCTCAGCGGACCGCCCAGCTCAAGACCGTCTACGACGCGCTGGTTTCGCTGGGGGTGGACGCCTTGATTTCGATCGGCGGCGACGACACGCTGAAGTCAGCCAACAAGTTCAAGCTCTTCCAGGAGCACTTGCGGGAAGGCAGCCATCACATTCGCATCGTCCACCTGCCGAAGACGATCGACAACGACTACACGGGGATCGATTTCACCTTTGGCTACTTCACGGCGGTGGAGTTTCTGGCGGGCGAGATCCGCAACCTGCTGGCCGACGCGGAAGCCTCGCAGAGCTATTTCGTGGCCGAGACCATGGGCCGCAGCGCCGGCTGGCTGGCCTACGGCGCCGCGATCGCCGGCGAGGCCAGCTTCGTGATCAGCGTGGAAGACATCACCGGCAAGTACGAGGTCAGCGAGGAGAGCACCGACCCGAAGACCGGCAAGACGCGGATCCGGCGGGTAATGAACCTGGACGAGGTGGTCAAGCGGATCGTGGCCACGATGCGGGTCCGCGAGGAGGCCGAGGGGAAGGAGTACGGGGTGATCATAATCGCCGAGGGCCTGGCCGAGTACCTGCCCCAGGAACACATCCGGGGAGTGCCCCGCGACGAGCACGGCCACATCGCCATCTCCAAGCTGAACCTCGGCCGGCTGTTCTGCGAGCTGATCGGCAAGGAATACACGGCGCAGACGCGGAAGAAGCGTAAGATCACCGGTCTGCAGCTCGGTTATGAAAGCCGCTGCGCCCGGCCGCAGGCCTTCGACGTGATGCTGGGCAGCCAGTTGGGCGTGGGGGCCTATCGCGCGTTGGCCGAACGGCGCTTAGACGGCGTGATGGTCTCGGTCTCCGGCCAGCTCGACCTGAACTACGTCCCGTTCAATCAACTGGTCGACCCGGCCACGCTGGTCACGGTGGTCCGCTACATCGAGCCCGGCTCCGATTTCCACCGGCTGGCGCGGTTCCTGGAGACGTACGTGCACGATTGAGGGCCCCGGCCACAGTCAGTCTCGCGCACTTTCAGCGCCGCTGAATCTTGCCGGCCTTCGGCCATGCGATCGCGGTCCTCCAGCACTTCTCCCACCAACTCCCGCAGTTTCGCACGGGCCTTCTTCAACAGCGTCTGTCCGCTTCGGGTGATGCGGTATTTCTTCCTTCGTCGCCCGGCGACCACTTCGTCCTGACAGGTCAGGTAGCCCGCTTCCGCTAGCTGGTGCAACATCGGATAGACGGTGCCGGGGCTAAGCCGATAGCCGTGTCGGCGGAGTTCTTCGATTATTTCTACCCCCCAGATGGGTTCTTTGGCGGCGTGATAGAGGATGTGCAGCCGGACGAAGCCGCCGAAGAACTGCCGTAACGAATCGCGGCCGGGCATGATATCGTTTTCCGATATTGACTTCCGATATTGGTCCTCTACAATCCATTATCGCCGCGACGGCCCATCCCGACAACCCACCGGTCCCCGCAGGTGAAGAGAACATGCCCCTAGCTTCCACCCCTGGCACCGGCCTGGCCTTCCACGACCAGGCCCTTGCTGAGAACCGCACCCTGGCGCGTCCGTCGCCTTCCATCCCCCAAGGTTTCAACTTGCTGAGGTCTCGATGCATCCGGACGATGATCGTCTCGCCGCTTTTCCCCTATGGGATTCAGACACTCTTGCTGACCCTCTTCGTGTTCATGGCCGTCTTTGCGTGGGGTCAGTTTCCTCCCGATGGCGTTAACGACAAGCTCTATGCGAAAACGAACCTTGTCAACCTGTTAATCTGGGGGCTTTGGTGGCCCGGCATGGTCTGGACCGCAGTACTGTTCGGACGGGTCTGGTGCGCCGTATGCCCGCTGGAACTCCTGGCGAACGGGACCGAACTGCTGGGCCGGGCGCTGGGGGTCAGGCAACGTGTCCTGGGAAGGTGGCTGCGGTCGGGTGCCCTCATCGTGGGCATCTACGCCATGATCCAGATGTTCGTGGCCGGTGCCCACCTGCACCGCATCCCGGCCTACACTTCTGTCTTCCTCTGGGGGCTGCTGGCCGTGGCGGCACTGGCAGGCTTTTTCTTTAAGGACCGCGCCTTTTGCCGGGGCTTCTGCCCGGTGGGTCAACTGTTGAGCACTTACGGGCGGGGCGCGATGCTCGCCGTTCGGCCTGATTCGCAGGGGAAGTGCGCTGCCTGCTCGGGGAAGGATTGCGTGAGGGCCTGCAACCGGACTCGGTTGGACGCGCGAAGCTGCCCAAGCCTGCTGAATCCCGCCAAGCTCCGCAGCAGCAGCGACTGCCTGGTTTGCGGGCAGTGCATCAAGATCTGCCGGCCGGGGAGCATGGGGCTGTACCTACGTCGCCCGTTCCACCCCGCCGATGCCCGACAAGCGCTGGCCTCGTGGCCGACCACCCTGTTCCTCATGCTTGTTTCAGGATTCGTCATCGGTGAACTGTGCAGCGAATGGCGCACCGCCCAGGCCGTCTTCCTTTGGCTGCCCGAGGAGGTGACAAAATGGTTGGGCCTTTCGGCCTACGCCGGGTGGATCGAGGGTCTGTGGGCGCTCTTCGTGGTTCCGCTGGTGGTGTGGCCGACCTTGGGTGCCCTGGTGCTGCTGTCCCGTGGGGCGACCAACCTGACCGATGCCTGGCGGCAGTTGGCGCTCCCGTTGGCCGTGCTGATTGCGGCCGGGCACATGTGCAAAGGGCTGGCGAAAGTCGCCTCTTGGGCCGGATTCCTGCCTCTGGCCATACAAGACCCCAGGGGCGTAGACACGGCCCTTGGACTGGGCATAGAGACGATTCCACAGCCGGCATCCCTGTTGCCCATGTTCATCGTGTCGGCGATGGCCGTTCTGCTTGTGTTGAGCGGGGCCTATTTCGCGTTGCGCGAGGTTCGCTTGACATATCCCGAGACACACCGACGCTATCGTCCCGCTCTGGCTGCAATTGGGGCGTGTTTCCTGTTCATCGTATTCGGCTGGGGATACTTGCCGTGAAGGGGCGTTGGCATACAATTGCGCCCGGATTGCGGCGTCAAGTTTTCTTCGTGAATTGGAAGCTCCACCAACAGTAACCATCAGCAAGACGGAGGGAGATGCCATGAAGACTCCACGCAGGCGATTTCTTACCGCCGGGGCAACCCTGGGTATCACAGGACTGGCGGCTGGAATGCCAGGAGTCCTGGGCGCGGACCCGAACGAGGAGGATTCCCAGAGGGGAGAGCCGAAGGGGGCCGCGGCGGGCGAAGTGGCAGAGGTCTCGCCAGTGGAAGACCTCATGCGTGAGCACGGCGTTCTGAAGCGGATCCTGCTCATTTACGGCGAGGCCGTGCGGAGGCTCGATTCGAAGGAGGACTTGCCGCCGAAAGCCCTGGCCGACGCCGCCGGGATCATCCGCTCGTTCATCGAGGACTACCACGGCAAGCTGGAAGAGGACTATCTCTTTCCCCGCTTCAAAAAGGCCAACAAGCTGGTGGACCTGGTGGATGTCCTGCTGGAGCAGCATCGGGCCGGACGCCGGCTGACGGACATCACGCTCCGCCTGTCAACCGCACAGGGCCTCAAGAGCCCCGAAGATCGACGGGCCTTGGCCGAGTCCCTACGGCTGTTCATCCGCATGTTCAACCCCCACGAGGCCCGCGAGGACACGATCCTGTTCCCAGCCCTCCGCGGCATCGTGAGCGCCCACGAATACGATGCTTTAGGGGAGGAGTTCGAGAAGAAGGAAGCGGAGCTTTTCGGCCAGGACGGTTTTGAAACGGTGGTCGGGCGCGTGGCCGCGATTGAGCGGAGCCTGGGCATCTTCGACCTGTCGCAGTTTACCCCGCGCACATAGGAGCGGCCGAGATGCGAATGCAGGGCTTGATGCGGACGACCGCCCCAGGCGCGACAGTGCTGGTGCGGATGATGGTGGGTTGGGTGTTTTTCTCCGAGGGCATCCAGAAGTTCCTTTTTCCGGACGCGCTGGGGACCGGCCGCTTTGTGAAGATCGGTATTCCCAGTCCGGAGATCATGGGGCCGTTTGTGGGCGTGGTGGAGATCGTCTGCGGCGCGTTGCTGATCGTAGGACTCCTCACCCGGCTGGCGGCAGTGCCGCTTTTGATCAACATTTCCGTGGCCATCCTCTCGACCAAGGTGCCGATCCTGTTGGACCATGGCTATTGGATTTTCGCGCTGCCCACACTGTCGCGCTACGGGTTCTGGAGCATGATGCACGAGGCGCGGACGGATTTCTCCATGTGGCTGGGATTGGTTTTCCTGCTGATTGTCGGGGCGGGAAGCATATCCTTGGATGCCCTCATCACACGTAGAACGGCAGCGGAACGTGATAGATGAAGTGCAAGTTGAAACGGCGCAGCCCGCCACGCCCGATCGCCGCGTTCTCCGGGAGTTGGCATGCTTGTTCCTGCGGCTGGGAACGACCGCCTTCGGTGGACCCGCCGCGCACATCGCCCTGGTGGAGGATGAAATAGTCCGGCGCCGGCGCTGGATTACCCGCGAGAAGTTCCTGGACCTGCTGGGCGCGGTCAACCTGATCCCCGGCCCCAATTCCACCGAAATGGCGATCCACATCGGCTACTTGCGCGCGGGCTGGGCAGGGCTCTTGGTCGCAGGCACGTGTTTCATCTTCCCGGCGATGGTGATCGTCACCGCGATTGGCTGGGCCTATGTGCGCTTCGGCAGCTTGCCTCAGTTTGCCGGCCTGCTCTACGGGATCAAGCCCGTGGTGATTACGATTGTCGCGCAGGCGCTCTGGGGGTTGGGCCACACGGCCGTAAAGACGCGCTTTCTGGCAACTGTGGCGGTTCTTACGACTGCCGCGGGCTTCTTCGGCGTGGATGAACTCTCGTTGTTGCTTGGTGCCGGGATGCTGGCCGCCCTGCGAGGCGGGCTGCGCCGAGGCGGCGTGTGGTATCTTCGGCCGATCCTGATTCTGTTCACGATCGTTGGCGGCATCCTTGCCCTGATCCACCTTGCGTCGGCAGTGAGCGTCTCGGCAGAGGTCGAGTTCGGACTGTCACCGCTTTTCCTCTATTTCCTCAAGGTCGGGTCCGTGCTCTATGGGAGCGGTTACGTGTTGCTCGTATTCTTGCAGGCCGATCTGGTCAATCGCTGGCACTGGTTGACGGCGACCCAACTCTTGGACGCCACGGCGGTCGGGCAAGTCACCCCCGGCCCGGTCTTCACCACGGCGACCTTTATCGGCTATTTGCTCGGTGGATTGCCCGGCGCACTGCTTGCTACCTTGGGTATCTTTCTGCCTTCGTTTGTGTTCGTTGCGCTTAGTGGTCCGTTGGTCCCACGGCTGCGAGAATCGCCAATCGCCGCTGGATTCTTGGACGGTGTGAACGTAGCCTCGTTGGCGCTGATGGCTGTGGTGACGTGGCATCTTGGCCGCGCTGCGGTAGTTGACTTCACGACCGCACTGGTGGCGGTCGTCAGCGCGATTCTGTTGATTCGTTTTCGCGTGAACTCGGTCTGGCTGGTCGTGGGCGGTGGGATTGCGGGCATGCTTGCACACGCCCTTTGTCACGCTGGATGAAGGGTTTGATCCCCCAAAGTCCACGCCCTATCGTCGCTCCATGCGAAGGACGGGCTCGCTGTGATAGAGAACGATTCCTGCAAGGCACTCAGCCTGCGGGTTACTCGGAAAGGACGAAGCCCCGGAGATACCCGAAACTGGCGTGCTTCACGAAGGCATAGAGGTCGAATTGTTCCAGTCGCTGGCCGCAAGTCGACGGTGCAGCAGCACCGCGCCGGTGACGGCGGTGGTCAAGAGCACGGCGTTGACCACCGGCAGGAGCGTGAGGGCCAGGACGGCCGTGCCCAGGCCGAGCGTGTGGGCGCGGTGTCGCTTGGCGAAGGCCCGCTTTTCCCGCCGCCGCACGCCCCGCAACGCCAGGGGATGGTCGAAGAAGTCCAGTCCGAAGGTGAAGCAGTTGAAGTAGTAGCCGCCGCAGATCCCCAGGATCGAACCGATGCCGGGGACGATCTGCACGGCGATGCAGGCCGCATTGACGACCGCCAGGAAGCCCACGTCGCGGAGTGTGTCGGCCACCTGATAGCTCAGTGGCACCTCCTTGATTTCCTCTGGGCGGGCGCCGAGCTGCAATACGACCTGCCGGGCGAGCTTGCCGTAGAAGTGGCCGCAGAGGATGCCTTGCAGTACCAAGTAGGCCACCAGCGCGAGCCCCAGGACGCAGCCCAGCAACAGCAGCCCGAAGAGAATCTCGGCCAGGCGCCACAGCCAGCCGTCGGCAAACCACGGATGCAACCTGCTGAAGAACAAGACAGCCAGGCCGACGAGCACGACCAGCAGCATCGTGGTGATCAGTAGGTTCAGCAGGACGGGAACGACGCCGTATCGCCACAGGCCCGGGTGGCGGGCCATGTGGCGAAAGCCCAGCCACGGTGCGGACAGGCCTTCGCCGAACGCCGCCCAGATCGAGCGGGCTGGTGGAGCGTGCAGTGGCACGGCGAGATTGGGTGGTGGTCCCTCCATCGGCGCCCTACTGTTCTAGGATTGCCTGGACCTGTTCCTGGAGCACGGCTAGCTTGTTCCGAACGATGTCCCAGATGATGTCCACGTCCACGGCAGAGTACTTGTGGATGAGGATATCTCTCAGGCCGGCAACCTTTCTCCACTCGATCTGCGGGGCCTTCGACCGGATTTCCTCGGGGAGTCTCTTGGCCGCCTCGCCGATGATCTCCAGGTTGCGCACCACCGCGTCGAAGGTCTTGGCGTCTTCTGCAAACTGCTCGCGCGACATGCCTGCCGTGAAGCGGGCAACCTTCTCGATAGCCCCAAGGATATCTTCCAGATAGACGTTATAATCCCGGCACATCGGTCAGACTCTTCATGATGTGAGGGCGGAGTCTCGGCTTGATCGTGTGTTCGAGAACCAAATCGACCGGGCGGCCGAACAGGTCTTCCAGAAACAGCTTCAGCCCCATGAAGCTGTCAAACGACCGCTCTTCCAGCTCCACAACGAAGTCCAGATCGCTGGTTGTGGTCTGTTTTCCCCGGGCGTAAGACCCGAACAGCCCCAGCCGGCGGACGCCAAAACCGCGCAGGGTACCCCGGTGGTGCTTGAGAGCTTCGACAACGTCTTCTCGCGTTTTCGCCATGCGTCATTTCCACGTTGTGTATCCTGGAAGAAAGGCCATGACCGATCGGCACCCCTCTGCAATCATCAATCATCGATCATCAATCCCCAGTCCTCCATTCACAACGTTCCCTTGGTACTGGGCACGTCGGTGATGCGGGGGTCGGGCTCAACGGCCATCCGCAGTGCCCGGGCGGTGGCCTTGAAGACGGCCTCGGCGATGTGGTGGCTGTTGCGGCCGTGGTGGACGATCACATGTAGGTTGCACAGCGCGTTGGCCGCCAGCGCCTGCCAGAAGTCGGCCACCAGCTCGCTGTCGAACTGGCCGATCTTGGGCGTGGGGAATTGGGCGTCGAAGACGAAATAGGCCCGGCCGCCCAGGTCCACGGCACTGGTGATCAGTGCCTCTTCCATGGGCAGGCAGAAATGGCCGAACCGCCGGATGCCCGACTTGTCGCCCAGAGCCTGCTTCAGCGCCTGTCCCAGGCAGATGCCGACGTCCTCGACGGTGTGGTGCTGGTCGACTTCCAGATCGCCGGCCGCCTTGACCGCGAGATCCATGGCGGCGTGCCGGGCCAGCAGCGCGAGCATGTGATCGAGAAAGCCTACGCCGGTGGCGATCTGTGCCTTGCCGGTGCCGTCGAGCGCGAGTTGCAGCTCGATTTGGGTTTCGGCCGTTTCACGTCGAACGGTGGCGGTACGTGACATGATGGAAGGCTTCCGTCGTCAGTTATCAGTGGTCAGTGGTCAGTTGTCACTTCGCAGTGTCCCTTGCGCGGAGAACTGATAACTGAGAACTGTGAACTGACAACTGAGAACTCTCGGGGTCAAACCAGGGTCCTCAATCGCTCCAGGCAGGTCTCGATCTGCTCATTGGTGCCCACGCTGATCCGCAAGCCGTCGCCCCAGCCCGGATAGTCCATGTATCGGACCAGGATGCGGTCCTGTTTGAGTCGCTCGTAGAGGGTCCTCACGGGCAGGTGGGGGTGGGTGTTCCAGGTAAAGTTGGCCTGCGAATCAACCGTCGTAAACCCTAGTTCCCGCATCCCGGCCGTCAGGCGTCGGCGGGTGGCCAGGATCTTCGCCCGGCTCTCCGCCAGCCATGCCTGGTCGCCGACGGCGGCGGTGGCGGCGGCGATCGACAGCGCGTCGCAGTTGTACGAGTCCTTGACCTTCGTGAGCCCGGCGATGATCCGCGGCTGGGCCACCACGAAGCCGAACCGCAGCCCGGCCAGCGCATACGACTTGCTCAACGACCGGGAGACCAGGATCTTTTCGCAGCGGGCCACAAGATCGAGGCAATTCGTCTCGGCGAAATCGACGTAGGCCTCGTCGACAAGTAAGGGACACGGGAGCTGCTCGGCAAGTTCGAGGACCTGCTCGGGCGGAACGACCGTGCCCGAGGGGCTGTTCGGGCTGGGTAGGAAGACCAGCCGGAGACCGTCGCCGGCCGCTGCAAACTCCGGCGGCAGCGTCCAGTCTTCTTGAAAGCAGAGTTCCTCGCTGCGGGCGCCCTGGATCTGCGCCAGGGTAGTATACAAGACGTAGCTGGGGTAGGGCAGCCGCAGCAACTGTCCACAGCCGACAAACGCCCGGGTGACGATGGTCAGAATGTCGTCGCTGCCGTTTCCGCAAAGTATCCAGTCGGGCTCCAGGCCGAAGACCTCGCCCGCCCGCTGGCGGAAGGCCTCGGCCATAGGATCAGGGTATTTCTCCAGTCCGCGCCGCAGGGTTTCCTCGATCGCCTGACGGACCGCCGGCGAGGGCGGGTAGGGATTCTCGTTGGTATTGAGCTTGATGAACCCGCCCTCTCGCGGCTGCTCGCCCGGCTGGTACCCGGCCATCTCTTCGATCTCGGGGCGGAAGTGGGTCATGGGTCGGGCAGGCTGCACGGAGCTTCGCGGAAATACGGCTCCATCTCCTCCAGATTCGAGTCACTTCAGACGGACCGCCGGTAAACGTTTCAGTCTTTGATTGCGCGGATCCACTTCTATCCCCACGGATTCCAGCGCCGTCAGGCCAAGAATAGGCTCTGCATCGTCCGCGCCGAAAATGATGGTCGACCCGACGATCTCCCCCATGAATTCTATTTCCGCGGTGGTGATGTCCATCCTGGCCTCTGATCCGTCAGCGAGCTCGTACGTCCTCTTGGCTTTCGGCGTCAGGCCGATCTCTCTGAGATGCTTCGCAGGAACAAGGCAGTCCACTGCCCCGGTGTCGACCAGGAACAATCCCTCCCAAACCCGCTGGGGATCGGCGTTATTGCGGACTGCCACTGTCACGTGAGTCACGCCCATGGGCTTGTGTCTCATCCTATCAGTGATCTTGACACTGCAAACACCTCGCGCAGCTCCGGGACTTCCTCCCCGTGCTCCAATCGGTCGGCCAACACGCGCAGCGCCAACGCCTGCACCCTGGAAATGGCTTCCCGACGGTCCTTTCCGTACGTCATCACGCCCGGCAAGTCCGGAACGTCGGCAATCCACCGGCCGTCCTCTTCACGTTCAACCTCGATGTTCATTGCCCGTCTCTCCTCGCTCAGCGTGTAATTCTACCACGGCCAGTGCGCGTGGGCAACCGCAAAGCGGGCTAGAGAGCCCCGCTGACCAGCAGGCGGCGAGAGGGTCGCGTCGGTAGTCTACGCCGCGGGGGGCGCAGCCGCGGCACCAGATCATCAGGGCGGCCCGCGCGTCAGAACTCGAGGAACTCCTCCGGATAGTGCGACAAGTCCAGCTTCTCCTGTTGCGGGATCAGTCGGATACCCCACTGCTGCATGGCCAGCGCACCAAAGAGGATTTCGATGCGCGTACCGTTCTCGTCGTTGCCGATCTCATCAATCACCATCGCGTGAGTAGATATCCGTCGCCCTTCCACTTCGCCCTCCAGCAGTGCCGTCTGATTGGTTTGTTTCACCTCTCCCCCAAGTGCACTGCGAAAAGGAGGTTCGACTCTTGAAGTCTTCAGGGTGGAGGCAACCTCCGGGACTACATAGGTGTTGCGAGCACCTGTGTCAAAGAGTGTCCAACACTCTCGCCCACCGACCCTGATCGCTTGACGTATTCTGCCCATCACGAGGTTCCAAATTCTGTAGCATAAACGGCCCCAATTACAATGTTATCCAATTCCTTGCGGTTCAGCAAGGTCTGCCCCCGTACGCACGCGTCAGAATGCCGGGCCACAAGCGGCGGGGACTAGGGTTGGTCTTTCATGCGGATTTCCACGCTGGCCCGATGGGCGGTCAGGCCTTCCTTGCTCGCCAGGATTTGCACGTCGCGGGCCAGGTTGATCATCCCCGCCCTGGTGAAATGTAGGATACTGCCCGCCCGCAGGAAATCGTTGGCTGTAAGCCCGCTGGCGAATCGCGCGGTGCCGCTGGTGGGCAGGACGTGCGAGGGCCCAGCCGCGTAATCGCCCAGGGCCACCGGGGTGTAGTTGCCCAGGAAGATGGCCCCGGCGTGACGGATCTTCTCGACCAGGTGTTCCGCGTCCTCGGTGGCAATGTGCAGGTGCTCGGGCGCGATCTCGTCGGCCAACTCGCAGGCCTCGTCAACATCGCGGGCGAGGATCACGGCACCGAACTGCTCCAGACTCTCCCGGGCAAGCTCGCCGCGTTCCAGCCCCGCAAGCTGCTGGTCCAGCGCCGCAACGGTGGCGTCCAACGCTTCTGGGTCCCAACCGATCAGCACGCTGGCGCCCGGGGCGTGCTCGGCCTGGGCCAAGAGGTCGCTGGCGGTGTACCGCGGTTGGGTCGAGCGGTCGACGATCACCACCACCTCGCTAGGGCCGGCAATCGAGTCGATGTCGACCTCGCCGTAGACGTGTTTCTTGGCCAAGGCGACAAACAGGTTGCCGGGCCCCACGATCTTGTCCACCCGCGGGATACCCTCCGGCCCGTAGGCCAGCGCGGCCACGGCCTGGGCACCGCCGAGTCGATAGATCTCGGTGATCCCCAGCTCGTAGCAGGTGGCCAGCAGGTCGGGGTTATAGGCGCCGAACTTGGTGGGCGGTGCGACCACGGCGAGCTGCCTCACGCCGGCCACCTGGGCGGGCACGGCAGTCATCAACACGGTCGAGGGATAGGCGGCGGCCCCGCCGGGGATGCAGATCCCCACCCGCTCCAGAGGCCAGTATCGTTGCACGAGGTACCCGTCCGGCCGGTCGAGCCGGACGTCGTGGTGCAGGATGGCCTGCTGGAAGTTGCAGATCCGCTTGCGGACGCGGTGGACCGACTCGAGTAGTTGCGGGTCGGCCTGGGCGTGGGCGTGGGCGATGTCCTGCCGAGGCACACGGAGGGTCTCGGCGGTGAGCTGGGCCTTGTCGATCCGGGCGGAGTAGTCGAGAACCGCGGGCAGGCCCTGCTCGTGCACGTCGCGGCAGATCCGCTCGACGACCTGCCCCGGGCTGAGCGGCTCGCCAAAGACCTCGATGGTGAGCTTCCGTCCGGCCTCGCTGACCACGTCCCCCCGCAGGCTGAGCCGCTGGCGGAGCGTGGCCATCGCCGCGCGGACGTCGTCCCGGCGGGTGTCGATGCGGAGGATGTTCAGGTCACCAGAACCCATCGTTTGTTCCCGTAACCGGGGTTTCGCCCCAGGGATTGCCGCATGGGATACCCGGGTCTCAGCCAGTCCGCCGGCTGCCCACCCGGCTGAAACCGCCACCTTTGGATAGTGGAACACCTGGTAAGACAGCCTAGACCTCTATTGTGTTCGCATCCCCCGGCCAGCGGAAGCCCCCCCAAGGCACGGGCTTTGGGGTAGAAGTGGCGTCTGCGACGCCGATTGTCGCCGGTTGATAGGGCCGGTTGTCCGGGTGCACGACCTATTGGTATCCTGGTATAGTGCGATGGAACCTATGCCAACCGTGGGAGATTCGGCCATGAGCGAGGGCAGCCCCCCCTTCCTTCGGCGGGTCGTGTTGCGCAACTACAAAAGCATCCGGGAGTGCGACGTGTCGCTGGGCCCGCTGACGTTCTTGGTGGGTCCGAACGGCTCGGGGAAGAGCAACTTTCTGGAGGCGTTGCGATTTGTGGCCGAGTCCCTACGCACGACGATGCGGCAGGCCTTGAGAGAGCGGGGCGATGTCCGAGAGCTGTTCTGGCGCGGAAGAGGGGAAGATTCCCAGGACTTTTCTGTCGAGCTACATTTGAACCTTCCCGATGGCAAAAACGCACGGTACGGCGTTACCGTGGGCGTTGCCGAACGACTGTTCGTGATCGAGGAAGAACACTGTTCCGTGACCTCACAGAGAAAGCCTGAGGCCGAATTCCGCGTGGAGAAAGGGCAAAGAGCCGAGACGACCATTCCGACGCCGCCACCTGCGTCACCGAGGGACCTCTACTTGACGAAAATCTCCGGTTACCCGGAGTTTTCCCCCGTTTATGATCTGCTTAGCGGGATGCGGTTCTTCAACATCGACCCGCAAAGGATTAGAGAAGAAGCTTTGTCGGGAAAACCTGCCCGCGAGTTGCTGCGCAACGGCGAAGGGGCGCTCTACGTGACTCAGCAGGCGTTCAGGCAACACGAAGTGTGGCAGCGGATGCACGAATACTTGCGGGCGATCCTACCGACGTTAGGGAAGTTCGACGTGCAAACAGATCAATACATCGTAGGCACAACCGGCGGAGCTGGAAGCGCGGGCCTGTACTCGCGCGACCCCGACTCTCTCTCGGGCGAGCCCCGCTCGTTGAAGTTCGTCCTGTCGACAGATAGTGCCCCTTACCCTTCCCATCCTCCCTCGCACGGGCTGAGGGTCTTTGACGCCGGAAGCATGTCCGACGGGACTCTGCGTGCGTTCGGTGTGTTGCTCGCGCTGTTTCAGTGTGTTGACCGGCCTGAGCGCGAACCGATCCCGCTGGTTGGCATCGAAGAGCCCGAAGCCACGCTGCATCCGGCCGCGGCGGGAGTGCTGTTCGATGCACTTCGCGAGGCATCGCACTTCGCGCAGGTGCTGGTGACGACTCACAGCCCGGATTTGCTGGACATCAAAGATGTCGATGCCGACTCACTTCTGATCGTGGACATGGTGGACGGGCAAAGCGTTATCGGCCGCGCCGACGAGGTGAGTAAGTCGATCATGCGGGATCGGCTGGCCACACCTGGAGAACTGTTGCGGCAGAACCAGTTGCGGCCCGAAAGCCAATCGCCAGGGCCCGTCGGCGTAGAAACGGATTGAGGTCGGCTTCTACTGGTGCGGGGTAGTCGATGGTTCTGAATCTGGGCTGCATTGTCGAGGGACATGGTGAGGTTGAGGCTGTGCCAGAATTGCTGCGGCGGATTTGGCGCGAGCTGGAACCTGGCTTTTACTTGAAAGTGCAGAGGCCGTGGCGCATCGGGCGCTACAAGCTCGTCAAGGTTGGAGAACTGGAGACGGCCATCGAACGCATGACGCGGCAATTGCCAAGCCCGCGGGCGATTCTCATCCTCATCGATGCCGAGACTGATTGCCCCGGGAAGCTTGGGCCTGAATTGCTCGCCCGGGCCAAGGTGGCCCGGCCTGATATTCCCACCGGACTTGTGCTGGCGAAACACGAGTTCGAGGCATGGTTCTTGGCGGCCATCGAGTCACTTCGCGGGCAGTGCGGGATTGCAGACGACGCCGAGGAGGTACCCGATCCGGAGGCCGTCAGCGATGCGAAAGGCTTTGTCAAACACAACATGGAGTGGGGCCGAGGCTATTCAGAAACGGTTGACCAGCCGGCGCTGACGGCTTCGTTCGATATGCAACTGGCCCGGCGGCGATCCGCTTCATTCGACAAATGTTGGCGGGAGGTCGAGCGGCTGTTTGCCAAGGCCTCGCGGGGACCGGGCCACGAGGGCCCGGAATCCGGGTGACACGATTGCGGCCGTGCCGTACAATGGGGGAGTGGCTGATCGGCTCGGTTGCCGGGCATCAGGGCAACCTTCATCCTCACCACACCCGGAACTGTGGAAAAGGCCCTGTTCTCTATTACCTGCACGACCTGTCGGGCCCGGCTGGCGGTCCGCGCGCTGGAGGCCGTTGGGGAGATCCACGAATGCCCCAGATGTGGCAGCATGGTCGAGGTTGTCCCGCCGGAAGGGTGGCAACCTGAAGCGGAACTCCCCCTAGAGGCGGCCGGTTCGGAGGCGGCAGCCGGCGAGGCGGCGGAGGGTACGGGCCCGGCGAGCGGGGCAACGGTGGCCGCCGGCGTCGACACCGAGGTGGCTGGCCCACCCAGGCTGTGGGCATCGCCCACCGGACTGGCCTGGCGGAAGTGGCTTCTGTGGGGCGCGGTGCCGGCAGCCGGGCTGGTGGTCATGGTCGGTGTCTGCTCGATGTTTTTTTGGCCGGAGCGGCCGCAGGAGGAAGCAAGGTCGGCGGTCGAGCAGCCGGCCGAACCGGCCCCTGTTGGCCAGCCGCCGTTGCCCAAGGAACAGCCGCCCCCCCCACCCTCCCAAGTCGACCGTCGGTGGTTGCCCGAGGGGACCGCGCTGTATTTCAGCCTTCGTCCGTCGCGGCTGGCCGGGGAGCCGGGCTTCGGCCAGGTGGTCGGCCAACTTGGGGAGCAGTGGCAACAGACGGTGGGTGCCGTGTTGGAGAGCCTGGGGCTGAAGCCGGAGGTGATCCGGCGGTTGACCTGGGCCTCGACTGACCTAGCCGCCTGGCCCGAGCAGAGCGTCGTGCTGATCGAGCTCGAACAGAGCCACGACGCCGCATCGTGGGCGGCGCTCGGAGAGGCGGTCGATCTGGGGCTGGCCGGGGCAGCTTGCCGTCGGCTGCCTGGAGGCACCTGGAAGCACCCCTTTGCGGTGATCGACCGGCAGACGATCGTCACCGGACAGGTGGAGCTGTTGCGGCAATTGGCCGGGCGGAAAGAGGGTCGGCTGGAGAGTGCCACGATCGAGCGATTGCTGCCGCTGGCGGCCTCGGACCCGGAGTTGACGCTGTTGGTCGATCTGGCGGCGGCCCGAAAGGCCCACTGGAGGTTGCCCACGGCCGTATTGGACGTCTGGCCGCCCGGAAAGCAGCCGTGGCACGTGATCTGGGAAACGTCTGTGGGGCTGGGTTGCAGGTTGCTGGGGTCGGACCGCTTCCGCAGTGAACTGGTGTTGGTCTGCGAGGGAGAGACCGCCGCCGAGAAGGTGCAGGCCGCGGTGGACGAACTGATCCCGGCGGCCAAGAAGTGGCTTTCGGCGGAGCTCGAAGGCGTTTCCGCCAAGCTCAAGGCCGGGCAGATGACCGCCACGGCGGCAGCCAATTACGGGTCGCTGTTGAACGATGGGCTGGCCGCCGCGGATGCCGCCCAGCGGAAGGTTGTGGACGGGTCGGTCTGGGTGTGGGTGGATTGGGGCCGGGGTCCCTCGGCGGTTGCGTCGTCGGCCATCGACAGCCGTGCGGCGATCCAGGCCGCCTGGCTGACCGCCGCCCGAGAAGCCGACGAAGCCCAGCACCGCCGGTTGTTGGCCGGCCTGCACGCCTACCAGCAGGCCGAGGGCCGGTTTCCGGCCGCGGCCGCCGATGCCGCCCGGCTGTCGACGGAAGAGCGGCTGAGTTGGATCGCCACGATGCTCCCCTTCTACGGCTACCAGGACTGGCACCGGCAGTTGGACAGTGGGCAGGCGTGGAACGGTCCGCAGAATCGGCCGATTGCCCAGCGGCCGCTGCCGGAAGTGGTCAATCCGGCCCTTGCGCCGGCCCAGACCGAGGCCGGTTTCCCGGTGACGTATTACGTGGGCGTGGCCGGCGTGGGGGTGGACGCGGGCCGGCTGAAGGCGGACGATCCGCGCGCCGGCGTCTTCGGTCAGGGTCGGCAGACCCGCCCCGAGGACATTGCCGACGGGGCCGCCAACACTATCGCCCTGCTGGGAGTGACGAAGGGGCTGGGCCCTTGGGCGGCAGGCGGGGCTGGGACGGTGCGGGGACTGACCAAGCCTCCGTACGTCAACGGGCCGGACGGCTTCGGCAGCGGCCAGCCCGACGGCATGTTGGCCGGCATGGCCGACGGATCGGTCCGCTTCATCTCCAAGGACATCGACCCCCGCGTGCTGGAGCAACTGGCGACGATCAACGGCGAGGGGATAGGGGATAGGGGCGAGGGGCTAGGGGATAGGGGGCAGCGGCCAGGGGCCAGGGGCCACGGGCCAGAGGCCACGGGACAGGGGCCAGGGGACAGGGGACAGGGGACAGGGCCCAGCGGAGAGGGGCCAGGGGTGGCCACTTCAGTGGCCACTAACCCCAGAGGGATGAGCGGCCAGGGGCCAAAGCCAGAGGAGTCGCCGGAAGAGGTTGTGCCGAAAAAACGGGAAGGGCAATCTCCGCCCGTCGAGGTCGACGTAGCAGCCCGACTGGCCGACGCGGTTCCCGAGATCCAACTCCGCGGGGTCCCGCTGGCCGAGGCGGTTGACCTCTTGGCCGGACTGAGCACCGTGCCGATCAGCTTCGATCCGGAGGCCATGCAGCAGCTTGGGGTTTCGCTGCACGACCCGGTGACCGTCGAGCTCTCGGGGGCGACGGTGGGCGAGATCCTGCAGAAGGTGGCGTCCAGCCGTGGTCTGGCCGCCGTGGTGGAAGAGGGCCAGATGCTGGTGACCAGCCCCCCCGACCGCCGCGAGAGGCTCTGGCCGCGGCGATACACCGTTTCAGACCTCACGGGCGAGGATCCAGCGGGCGTGGCCGAGCTGGCGGCGGTGATCGGGAAGCTAGTTGCGCCCGATTCGTGGCGCCCCAGCGGTGGCCGGGGGACCATCGAGCCGGAGGGAGACGCCTTGGCCGTGGTGCAGACCGGCGTGGTCCACGACGAGATCCTGACCTTCTGCGAGAAGCTCCGCAACGCCCGGGACAAACCGCTGCGCAGCCGGCAGAGTCCGCAGCGGTTCACGCTGGCCACGCGGCTGGATCGCGCCAAGGCGGCGCTCGACCGCCCGGTAACGGCCAACTTCCATGAACCCACCCCGCTGATCGAGGTGCTGGCCTATCTAGGAAGGCTCGCCGAGACCGACATCCTCGTCGATCGGCTGGCGCTGAAGGAGGCCGGATTGTCGGACCGGGCCGACGCCCGGGTGACCGCCGAGAAGCAACCGCTGGGGGAGACGCTTCGCGGGCTGCTGGGTCCGCTGGGGCTGGAGTGCCGGGTGATCGACGCGAAGACCCTGCAGGTGACCACTCGCAAGGCGGTCGCTGCGCGGCTGGAGCTGGAGTTTTACCCGGTCAACAAGCTCCTGGCCAACGGGCGGACCGGCGCGGCACTGGTCGAGCAGATCAAAGGCCGCCTGGCCGGCTCGACCTGGAGCGACGCGGGCGGCCCGGGCGTGCTCCACTTCGACCAGCCGTCCAGTTGCCTGATCGTCCTGCAATCGCAGCCGGTGCAGGGGGAGCTTGCGCGGCTGCTGGGCGAGTTGCGAAACTGACGCGGCCGGAATCTCGCGGAGACGACGCGACGATGTCACAGCGGGGGCCTGCCTTGCCTCGCTTGCTCGCTCTCGGTATAGTATAGGGAAGTTGTCTCTAAGTCAGGAGTCCCCCAATGACGGCGGAGAACTTCGAGAAAGTGCTCCAGGGTCTACGGCAGGCACAGCCATTCCGCGTTTTTACCGTCGAGCTGCACGGCGGAGGGCGATTCGAGGTGGACCACCCCGGCGCCCTGGTTGTTCGCGATGGGGTCGCCGTGTTCCTCGCGCCCGGTGGCGTGCCGATCTGGTTTGACCACGAGAGCGTCAATCAGTTCATCGGCGCGCCGGCGAGCACTTCCCTGTAAGCGACGGCCTCGTGGCTGCCCAGAGTGTTCGGTCGGCAGAACCGCTGCCCGATTTCGGGCGAGCCGACCGCAGAATCCAAAATCGGGCGGCGGGGAGGCTTAGGTGACCAAACTTGCGGTCACGGAATAGGTGGTGCATGCAGATTCTTGACGAAACCGTGAAACAAGCGGTCACCGATCGGCTCTTGACGCTTGAGAAGCACCTTGAGGGCGACGTTGCCTTCTTCTACGGCTCCATCGACGTTGGCCTCATCCGCACCTTTCGGGACTTCGTGGAGCGCATGGCAGGTGCCTCGACTCATGGGCGGAGGAGGCTTGTCTTCCTGTTGAACACGCCAGGCGGTAGTGCCGAGGCGGCCGAGAAGATGGTCGAGGTCATTCGACAACACTACACGGAAGTGTTCTTTGTTGTCCCAGATTTCGCACTGTCCGCGGGTACAATTCTGTGCATGTCTGGCGATCGGATCTACATGGATTACTCTTCCTCTCTCGGGCCGATCGATCCGCAGGTCTGGAACGGCAAGGAGTGGGTCCCAGCTCTCGGCTACCTCGACAAGGTGGAAGCACTACTGGCGAAGGCGGCCGCCGGACAACTCACCAACGCGGAGTTCCTGATTCTCCAGAGCCAGGACTTGGCGCTCCTCGCTCGGTATGAGCAGGCACGCGACTTGACCGTCACCTTGTTGAAGAATTGGCTGGTGGAGTTCAAGTTCCGGGATTGGACGCACCACGGCAGTGATCCCGTCAAGAAGGGGCAGCCGGTGACGCCGGAAGAAAAGCAGGATCGCGCCGAACAGATTGCTCGTGCATTGGGCGATAACAAGCTTTGGCACTCGCACTTGAGGATGATCGGGCCGGGCACACTGACGCGCGTGTTGAAGCTTCGTATCAACGACTACTCTGCCGACCACACTCTTCGGTCGCTTGTGCGTTCGTACAACGACCTACTGACCGAGTACATCGCGCGTCAGGGCTTTGCGCTCTTCATGCACAATCGCGACTTCTTCTGAAAGGAGGTCGATTATGCCCATTGTTCATGATCTGAAGAAGACGCTCGCGGAATTCCCCTCAGTAACGCCGAATCCCGAAGATTTGGCGCGACTCCAGCAGTTCTTCAATCAGATGAGAGACATCGGGATAGCCAAGACCCGCGAATACGACATCCCGCGCCCCGACACAATCGGACGCGTTCTGGTCAACACACGGGGCAAGGCCACCTAACCGTGGCGTAGTCCGGAAGAATTGCTTGGAGACTGACTTGCCATGGCACAGATCAACGAAAAACAGACCACGGATGAGATCATTCAGGAGACTAGAAGGATCAAGGAGGCTCTGGCGGAGTCGATGGATTTCGACATTGACCGCATTCTTCAAGACGGGAGACGTAAACAGAAGGAAAGCGGCAGGAAGGTTCTTTCCCCTCCGGCGCGCTGAATCGGGTGGTCACGCCACAGATGCGGGCCGATGCCCAGCACATCGCCATCGTCACCGTCGCCCGCATTGATGTGTTGGTGAGCTGGAACTTCAAGCACATCGTCAACTTGCACCGGATCCGCGGCTACAACTGCGTGAACCTGCGCAGCGGCTATCCGAGCGTGCGATCGGCGCGGAAACGAGCGGAAAGATCACGGGCGCACGCCCAGCTTGGCGCTGGGGGTCGTATCCGCGGGAAGGTCGCCCAGCACGAACTGCGCGGCCGCCAGATAGAACTCCAGCATCTTCGGGTCCCAGAACACGTAGGGGTTGTGGGCGATGGTGCAGTAGAAGACCCGCCCCTTCCCCCAGCTCCGCACCCAGGCCAGGGCGTAGTCGTTGTCGGCCCGCTCGCACTGGCCGCGGGCCTGGCCTTGCTTCAGGTCGGTCTTCTGCACGTCGATACTCAGCAGCACCCGCAGCTTCTCCCGCGAGTAGGGCTCGTTGACGCGGAAGAACTCGTCGCGATACTCGAATCCCTTGCCGCCGAACGCTCGGACGAGCGGGTGAGCGGGGTCCTCGACCTTGACGAACACCCGCTCGTCGCTGTCGCGGTGCGACGCCCCTCGCGCCCCGAGCAGTTGGCCGAACTCCGGCCAGTCTTCGTAAGCACCGGGCCAGCGGGTGAAGGCCACGGTGGTCCCGTGCACCCCCATCAGCCCGCCGCCGCCGGAGACGAACTCCAGCAGGTTCCGCCTCAGCGTCGGGTCCTGGAACAGGTTGCCCACCGTGTTGTTGAAGAACACGGCGTGGAACTGTTTGAGATTCTCGGCGTCGAAGGCTTTGGGGTCCTGGCGGACCACCGCCTCGAACGCGCCGGTCTTCTTGCCCATCAGGGTGAAGGCCAGATTGGCATGCGCCGCCGAGCGATGCCCGCCGTAGCCCACGTTGCGGTCGAAAATCAGGAGCTTGCGGGGCTGGGCGGGCTGGGCCGGCGCCTTAGCGGGAATCGCCTGCGCGATCTTCTCCCGCTCCTGGGCGGTCACGCCGTCCTGCGAGTTGCCGGGTTGGGAGGGCTCGTCGGCGGGCGCTGAAACGAATCGCACGCCCTCCGCGGCCCCCGCCGGGCCGATTCGGCTCAGCGAGAACGCGGCCCCCAAGAGACCGCCAAGGATCAGTACGCACTGAAGTCGATTCACCATGGTCTGGCTCCGTTACACGAGAGGTTAGCATTATACCGTTCTACTCCACAGACGTGGCGACGCACATGGTTGTCATGCAATAACGTACCGTGCCACCCCACCGCAGCGCCGTGGGCGAGGTCTTGGACCACGAAAACACGAAACAACGAAACCACGAAGACGAGCTCCAACAGCATGTATCGCCTGCGATTTCGCGTTTTCGCTGTTTCATGCTTTCGTGGTGACGGCGTTAGCGATCAGCCAATGCCGAGGGCACGCAGCTCGCTGTCCCACGGCTTCCGGTAGGGTCGGACCAACATCCGGGCGGCCTCCGGGTCACCGATGATCTGCTCCTGCTGGGCGTCCCAGCGGATCTTCCGCCCCGTCCGCAGCGAGATGTTGGCCAGGTGGCAGGTGGTCGCCACGCGGTGGCCGCTCTCCAAGTCGGCGATCGGGTCCTTGCGCGACTTGATACAGTCCAGGAAGTTTCGCACGTGGCCCACGTACTGCTCCTGCCAATTGCCCGAGGCGTCCTTGGCCGGCTCGGTCCAGAGGCCGGGCTGGTCCGGCACCGGTTGCGGGCCGCCCACCGGATGTCCGCCGAGGATGCGGGCCACGATGTTGATCGGGTTCTCCTTTTTGTCGGGCAGGATTTCGTAGAAATCGCGGGTGACGGGCATGGTGCCCCGGGTGCCGCAGAAGGTCAGGCCGCCCATGTTGGGATCGGCGCCCGAGGCCGCACACTCGCGATACCGGCAGACGGCCGTGAAGCCGGGATACTCGATGATCGCGTCCTGTGTGTCGGGCACCTCGCAGTTGTCCTTGAGGAAATGGCGGCCGCCACAACTGCTCACCGCCTTCGGCCCTTTTAGGTCCATGATCCAGTGCACCGTGTCCAACGAGTGCTGCCCAAGGTTCGTCATCTGCCCGCCGGAGTAATCCCAAAACCAGCGGAAGTGATAGATGGCCCGATTGGGATTGTAGCGCCGCAGCGGGGCCGGCCCGAGCCAGAGGTCCCAGTCGAGCTCGGGCGGCGGGTCCTGATCGGGCGGGTTGCCGAAGCCCGGACTGACGTTGCGGAAGTAGTCGCACTCCACGGAGACGATCTGCCCCAGCCGCCCGTCGCGGATCAGTTCCCGCGCCCGCTGGAGGTGCTGGCCGGAGCGGGCCTGGGTACCGACCTGCACCACTCGTTTGTATCGCCGCGCCACCTCGACCATCCAGCGGCCCTCCTGGACGAAGAGCGTCAGCGGCTTCTCGACGTAGACGTCCTTGCCCGCCGCACAAGCCATCATCGTCATCAGGGCGTGCCAGTGGTCGGGGGTGGCCACGACCACGGCATCCACGTCCTTGCTCTGGAGCAGCTTGCGGAAGTCGCGATACTGGGTGACCTGTCCGCCCACCAGCGCCGCGGCCGCCTCCAGGCGCGGCAGGTACGTCTCGGCCACGGCCACCACCTGGGCGTCGGGCTGGGCCTTGAAGTTCCGCGTGTGGATCCGTCCGATCAGGCCGAAGCCGATCACGCCCACGCCGATTCTCTCGTTGGCGCCGTAGACGCGCTGCCAAGAGGCCGCCGTCAGGGTGGCCGCCGCGCCTGCCCCGACGAATGTTCGTCGGGTGATGGATGAGGTCTGGCGTGGTTTGGGGTGAGGTGCGACCCTTTGCATGAAGGCTCTCCTTGGAGAATGGCGGAGACGACGCTGGCCCGATTGTCGAGTGTTTATTGACCCTCGGGAAGGCAATGGCGTATGGCCACAGCCGGCGGCTGTTGACTCTCAGAAAGCTAATGCTACCTCGTTTAGCCCGGTTGCTGCCTCATTGTACCAGAATACCAGCCGCACCACCGGTGCCGTGGTAGGATCTCGATTCTCCACGACAAACTCGGCCGATCGGGAGCGTTGGGCCCGATGACGAGTGAGCCCGCCCCCACCCCGAGAGTGGATTGCGGCGAACCCCCAGCACCCCCTGCCAAGGCGCACGCTCTATCGACAGCCGCCCGACGCCTTGTGAGCGGAGTCTCGGCGCGTGAGAATCATGGAGATTGGGCCGGGACGTTGTTCGACGAGTGCCAAACGGCCGATCCCGGCGAAGCCAACCGCAGCGGAGACCGCCATGAAACCCGTTCTCTACGCACTTCTGATGCTGGTAGCCGCAAGGCCTGCCGACTGTTGGGCGGGCGATGCCACGCCCGTCAAACGTGTCACTCCCACCGAGGCCGCGCCCACCGACGTCGACCAGCCCAGCGCTGAGCCGGACGACGCCGACGCCATAGCGGCCCTGGAGAAATTGCCCGTCCGCTTGGAGCGAAACTACCAGGGCGTCGTGCTCAACGTCAAGATGGACGGCTCGAAGATCACCAACGCCGCGCTGGCACACCTCCGGGGCCTCCACAATCTCGAATCGCTCAGCATCATCGGCCCCAGCCGGGTCACCGATGCCGGGCTGGCGCACCTGAAAGGGCTCAGCCAGCTTAGGCGCCTGTATCTCGATGGCGTCCGCGTCACCGACGCCGGGCTGGTCGACCTGCGGGGACTGACGGGCCTCGAAGTGCTGGCCTTGCCGAACACCAAGGTTGCCGGCCCCGGATTGGCCAACCTCAAAGGACTTGTCAATCTCCGCGTGTTGAACCTCGGCCAGTGCCCCATCACCGACGAGGCGATCGCGCCCCTGCAAGGACTGGTCAACCTGGAGACGCTGGTGCTGCAACGCACCAAGATCACCAATGCGGGCTTGAAGTACGTGGAGGAACTGTCCAAGCTCCGCGTGTTTAACCTGAACAATTGCGATGTGACCGACGAAGCCTTCACGCACATCCAAGACCTGGATAGCCTGCGGATCCTCCACCTCGAAGGCTGTAAAGTCACTGACAAGGCCGTCGAGAAGGTCGAGAGCGACAGGCCGGAGTTGGCCATTTTCCGCTGACGCTGAGTGGCCCTAGTTTAGCGGGCGGGCTTGCCCTAATACCGTTCATTGGGTGGGATTTCGAGGAGAATCAAGTGGCACCGGCGTCTCGCCGGTGTGACACAAGGGAAGGCCCTGCCACGGGTTCCGCCACACCGGCGAGACGCCGGTGCCACTACGCTGACGCCAAGTTGGCCCTTGGTTGAACGGTATCGGAGCTTGCCCGCCGCTTGGTTGCGGCCGCAAGCCGCGTCAAAGAGGCACGTCGTACGATTTGAGTTAGGACCAAGTCTGCTTGCAGGGAGACACCTTCATGTATCGAATCCTTTCGGCAACGGCCGTTGTTCTGGGTCTGGTGCTGGCCCCGGCCATGTCGGGTCAGCAAACCGGCGAGGAGGCCAAGAAGCAAGACCTCTCGGCCCGCACGCCCGACTGCGTCTACGTAGGCACGCCCTATGACGTGATCGACAAAATGCTGGAGACGGCCGCGATCGGGAAAGGCGACCTGGTCTACGACCTGGGCTGCGGCGACGGTCGGATTGTGGTGGCGGCGGCCAGGCGATACGGCTGCCGGGGCGTGGGCTACGACATCAGCCCGCAACGCGTGGAAGAATCCCTGGAAAACGTCCGAAAGAACCGGGTAGACCGCCTGGTGACAATCGAGCAGGAGGACATCTTCCAGCTCGATCTCGGCCAGGCCAACGTGATCATGCTCTACCTGCTGCCGGAGATGAACCTGAGGCTGTTGCCCCAGTTGAAGAAGCTCAAGCCCGGCACGCAGATTGTCGCTCACGACTACGGGATCGAAGGAATCAGGCCGGACCGCACCGCCACGATGACTTCCTTGGAGGACGGCGTGAAGCACTATGTGTACCTGTTCAAGACGCCGCTGCAGAAGGAAGACCAGTAAAGCCATCGAGCGCCGGTCCCAAAGCCCCTCACCCCCGGCCCCTCTCCCAAAGGGCGAGGGGAGCTTTTCGGACAGGCCTTCAGAGTTTCCACGGCTGGCGGTATTCGTAATGCAGTAGTTGGTTGGCCTCCTTGGGGTTGGTGATGATTTCCCGTTGGGCGTCCCATTCCAGCCGCGAGCGGGTCGCCAGCGAGATGTTCGCCAGCAGGCTCAGGGTGGTCGAGCGGTGGCCGATCTCGACGTCGGCGTTGGGCCGGTTGCGCGACTTGACACAGTCGAGGAAGTTCCGCGCGTGCAGCGCCGTCAACACATCTTCTCCCTTGCCCGATGTATCTACGATCGGCTCCATCCGCGGTTTGGCATCCTGGAATTGCCCGCCCCGCTCGGGCACGACTTCGTAACTCTGCGTGGTAACGTAGAGCGACCCCAAGGTGCCGCGGAGTTCGATTTCGGGCGACGCGAGCTTCGGGTTGCGGGGGAAGATCGGATTGCCGCTGGCCTCGTATTGTCCGAAGATCGCCAGCCGGCCCGAGGCAAACTCAAACGTCGCCTCCATCGTGTCGGGGATGGTGCGATCGTCGTCCACCGCGAACCGGCCGCCCATCGCGCAGACGGACGCGGGGGCCAACTCCCCGGTCAGCCAGCGGATCGCGTCCAAATAATGCACCCCCCAGTTACCCATCTGAGACGAGTACAATTGCCACCAGCGGAACTTGTAGGGGACGATGTTCTCCTGGTAGGGGCGCAACGGCCGCGGCCCCAGCCACATTTCCCAATTCAGGTCTTTCGGTGGATCACTCGGCGCGGCCTTGCCGATCCCCCCGGGATACATGTTGCTCAACCGGTACGCCCGGCTGACGGTGATCTTGCCGATCTTGCCCGCCAGCGTCAGCTCAGCCAGTCGGGCGTACAGGGCCGAACTCCGCCGGTGCGTGCCCACCTGCACCACGCGGCGGTTCCGCCGGGCCGCCTCGACCATCCGGCGACCCTCGTAGACGGTGATCGACAGCGGCTTCTCGACGTAGACGTCCTTGCCGGCGTCACAGGCATCGACCGTCTGGATGGCGTGCCAGTGGTCGGGCGTGGCGATCACCACCGCGTTGAGATCCTTCCGCTCGATCAGCTTGCGGAAGTCCTCGTAGGCGGCGGGCTTGCCCTCCAGCCGCTGCCGGGCCTTTTCCAGGGTCGGTCGATGGACATCGCACAGGGCCACAACCTCGGCGTCGGCGTGTTCGAGGAAGGCCGTCAACAGTTGCCCCCCTCGATTGGCCACCCCGATGAAACCCAACCGGATCCGCTCGTTGGCCCCCAGGGCCCTTCCCGGGCCGGCGGCGGCGATGGCCAACGCAGCCGCCGCCGTCTTGTTGAACCTGCGTCGGGTGACTCTCTTACTCATGGCAATTCTCCCGTAGATCAGTCGGTGGCAGGATAGACCCGATCGTAGGTCCCCGGACGGGACAAATCAACTGCCGTAGCCGGAAAAATGGGTGGCCGGATAATTTGCATCGCATGGAGGGGCTGGCAAGCCGCGCCGCCGGGGCTATCATGCGTCGACTGTGGTGACTCTCGATGAGCAATGACAACTCCCAACGCGCCCCCGGCCGGATCGCCGGGATCGACTTCGGCACGGTGCGGATCGGTATCGCGCTGAGCGATCCCGGACGCTCGATCGCCAGCCCGTATGAAAACTACGTCCGCCGCACGGAGCAACTCGACGCCCAGCGGCTGAGGCGACTCGTGGTCGAGGAAGACGTTACGCTGTTTGTGGTCGGGCTGCCGCTGCACCTGGAGGGAGGGGAGAGCCAGAAGTCGCTCGAAGCCCGGCGATTCGGCCGGTGGCTTACCCGAGTAACGGGCGTGCCGGTCGAGTTCTTCGACGAACGGTTCACCAGCGTCGAGGCCGAGCAGCTCCTGCTGGAGGCCCAGATGACCAGCAAACGCCGCAAGCAGCGGACCGACATGTTGGCGGCCCAGATCATGCTCAGCGCGTACCTGGAATGCCGGGCGGCCGGCGAGGGCTTGAAGAGCGAAGGCCCCGTCTGACCCGACGCCCAGGTGCCGGCCAGGGCCGCCTGGAAGAAGGGGCTCAAGGTTCGGGGTTAAAGACAATAGTGTTCAGTCGGGAGCAGGATCGACGAGGATCAAGTGGCACCGGCGTCTCGCCGGTGTGACGGACATGATAGCAGCACCTTCGCTTGCATCACACCGGCGAGACGCCGGTGCCACTGTGTCTAGGCTGGGTCCGCCCGAGATTGAACGGCATTGGGGTTAGAGACCCTCGTGCAAACGCCAACCCGCAGGTCCTGACTCCTGACCCCTGCCTCCTGACCCCTGAACGTGGGGGCGCGAGAGTGTTTCCCGCTCGCACCCGCCTGGCTGCCGGTTCTGCCGTTTGTAGGGCTTGTGCCGGATATTCGCTCAATGCGGGCGGCGGCGTGTGCCGATGCTCTTAGTAATCGACCCAGTTTGCCGGCACCCGTGTGCCCGTTCAGGTTGCCAGAAGGGGGAAGCCCATGATTCGCCGGACCTTCCTTGTGCTCTCGTGCATGGCCGCCTTGCTGGCGGTGATAGGGGTTACCGAAGCCAGGGCCCAGCAGGCCTTTGGCCTGCAATGGGGTCGCAGCTACACCACCCAGGACTGGAATCGCTTCTACCACTACCCCTACGTCTACTATCCGCAGAACTTCTGGGGTTCCGACTACTATCGCAGCAGCGAAGACCTCTATTTCCGCTATCCGCCCGAGATGCAGATCCCGGTCTACAATCGGCAGTGGCAGAACTACTACCCGCAGGGTCGCCGCTATCACCAGGGCCACCACTTCATCCTGGATACGTTTTGAACCAGGGGCCAGGGATCGGGGGGCAGGGGGCCGGGGATCAGGGGCCAGAGATCAGGGGTCAGGCGTTAGAGTCGGTATTCGCCGTCGGCCCCCGAACGCCCACGGGCTGCGTCCCGTGGGGTCGAAGGGCGCCTCTCAGCCCGAGATCCGCAGAAAGCGGTAGTAGACCTCCGCCGCCTGCTGCAATTGGCTAAGCGGCAGCCATTCGTCTTGGGTGTGGGCCTGTTCGAGCCGTCCGGGGCCGAAGACCACCGAGGGGACTCCCGCGGCGGCGAAAAAGGCGGCATTGGTGGCGTAGGGCACGCCCACCTGCCGACACCCGCCCACCACCTCGCGCACCACGGCCGAGAGCCGCTCGGCCAGCGGACGGTTCGCCTCGTCCGAGAGGGCCAGGCCCTCCATGAACGGTGGGTCATGCTGGGGTGGAGACCCCGGTTCCACCGCCCCCGCCAGATAGTCGATCAGCCGGCGGCGTGCCTCTTCGGGCTGTTCGCCCGGCGGCAGCCGGCGGTCGATCTCGATGGTACACCGGTCCGGAACCGTGTTGACGCTTAGGCCCCCGTGCACCGTGCCGACACTCAATGTGGCCGGCCCGCAAAGCGGGTGAGAAGCCATGCCACCGATCCCCTCCCGGGCGTGCCGGTCGATTGCCACGAGCACGTGGGCCATCCTGTAAATCGCGTTCTCGCCGGACTGCGGCTCAGCGCTGTGGACGGCGCGGCCCGTGGTGTGACATTTCCAGCGAACCACGCCCTTGTGGGCAACCACCACCTCCAGCCCGGTCGGCTCAGCCACCACCGCCACATCGGGCCGGCGAGGAACAATCCCGGACGATCGGCCGGTCCACAGCCGCGTCAAGGCCGCCGCCCCGCTGAAGCCGTACTCCTCGTTCACCGTGCAGCTCAGCAGCACCGTGGGCATACCGGGCGGGCGCTGGTCGGCCAGCAGCGCCACGGCGGCCAGCATGGCAGCCATCCCCCCCTTGGCGTCGCAAGCCCCCCGGCCGTACAGCCGGCCGTCGCGGATTGCGGGGCTGAACGGCTCGACCGTCATCCCCTCCACCGGCACGGTATCCTGATGCGCGTCCAGCAGGATCAACCGGCCACCCCGCTCCGGCGGCACGTCACCTTCGAGTCGCGCGATCAGATTCTCCCGGCCCGGGGCGACCTGCTGCCTTTCTACCGCAAGCCCCAGCCGGCGAAAGACCCGCTCCAGGTGCTCGGTCAGCCGCTCCTCGAAGAACGGCGGTCCGCACACCGAACGTCCCATCGGATTGACACTGGGAATGGCCACCAGTTGGGCCAGTGTTTCGACCGGGTCGAGCTGCACTGCGGCTGTCCCCCTCTTTTTTCTTTGGCGTGGCGTCTCTCGGCGAGACTTCCGTCCGCCGTGCGGACGTATTGTATCGCAGCCGATTGACTGCCGGAAACGCCCACTGACCGAGAAGGAGGTTTTGCGGGGGTCGGGGAGTGATTCGCAATTCGGCAAGGGAAAACAACCTTCCCCCTGAGCGCGGGGTTGCGATGACGCTAGGGCTCTGCCATAATTCAACGCATGAGGGATTTCCCTCATATCGAAGCCCTTCGTAGGTCTCTGCCCCGCCTACGGAGGGCTGTTTTGTTGGGCCTGTGCGGCGTTCCGGGGAGGTTGACCGCGCGCGGATGCGTCACTAAAATGTGCCGAATCTGTCCCCATTGCACGGGTAACCGGTGAGGTGTTGATGGGCATTGCGGACCTTCCCATCCTGCCGATATTCCTCTTTGTGGCCTGCGTGCTCGCCCTGGCGGCGGTGTTGCTGGTGATGGGCAACCTCTTTAACCCACGCCGTCCGGGGCGGGTCAAGCGGATGCCGTATGAGAGCGGGATGGACCCCATCCACGACACCCGGCGGCAGTTCGATGTGCGGTTCTACCTCATGGCCATCGCGTTCTTGGTGTTCGACGTCGAGCTGCTGTTTCTTTACCCCTGGGCGGTGACGGCTTGGCCGGCGAGGCTGGCAGATCCCGCGGCCGCGGCGGTCGCTCAGGTTCCCGCGACGGCCCCGACTCCTGCCACGGGCGCAGCCGTGGCCGCCTTGCAGGGGTCCGAGGCCGGCATGCAGCTCGTTGCCAACCGTCATCTGGTCTTTGGCGGCGTGATGGTGTTCATTGCGCTGCTGGCTTTGGGATTCATCTACGACTGGCGTAAAGGGGTCTTTCGATGGCGCTAAGAAACCACCAACCGGGAGCCTGCGGTGACCACAGACGGACTGCCCGACAACGTAAGAATCACGATCCTCGACAAGCTGGTGAGCTGGTGCCGAAAGAATAGCCTGTGGCCCATGCCCTACGCCACGGCCTGCTGCGGGATCGAGTTGATGGCCACCGGCGCCAGCCGCAACGACATTGCGCGGTTCGGGGCCGAGGTGTTCCGCTTCAGTCCCCGGCAGTGCGATCTGATGATCGTGGCCGGCCGCGTGGTCATGAAGATGATGCCCGTCTTGCAGCGGATCTGGCAGCAGATGCACGAGCCGAAATGGTGCATCTCGATGGGGGCCTGCTGCTCGACGGGCGGGGTATTCGACACCTACGCCGTGGTGCAGGGCATCGACCGTTTCCTGCCGGTCGACGTCTATGTGCCCGGCTGCCCGCCCCGGCCCGAGCAACTGATCCAGTCCATCATCGACCTGCAAGAGAAGATCCAGCGTGAGGGGACCGCCTGGTGCCGCGAGTTCGACGCCCCCGCACTGCAACTTCCTAAGCGCGCACTGCAGGAGTAGCCGCGGCTTGACACGAGACATTGTAGGAGGCAACTCCAGTTGCCGATTGCCCATCATCATCGCCACCACGGATCGGCGACTGGAGTCGCCTCCTACAGGATGGATCGGCCCATGACCGAACCCCAAACCATCGACGCCCTGAAAGCCGCCTTCCAAGGCCTCTCCGTAAGCGAGTTTCGCGGCCAGACGCGGGTGGTCGTGCCGCTGGGCTCAATTCACGACGTGTTGCAGGAGTTGAAGCAGCGGCTTGGCTTCGATCTGCTGATCGACGTCACCTGCGTCGACTACCTGAATTACCGCGGCGCGAAGGACCGCTTCGGGATGGTCTACCTGTTGGCCAACGCCGAGACCAACGAGCGGATCACGGTGCGGACCTTCGTCAATGATCCCGAGCCGACCGTCCCCTCGGTGGTTGACCTGTGGCAGGGGGCGAACTGGCTGGAGCGGGAGGTCTGGGATTTGTTCGGCATCCGGTTCTCCGGCCATCCCGACCTGCGGCGGATCGTGCTGCCCGAAGGGTTCGAGGCCCATCCGCTGCGGAAGGACTATCCCTTACAAGGCCGCGGCGAGCGGCATAACTTACCCGTAATCCGACGAGCCGAAGGATAGCAGCCTGTTGAAGGAGTGTAGGAGGCGACTCCAGTCGCCGATCGAACAACGAGAACTCCACAAGTCGGCGACTGGAGTCGCCTCCTACAGTGAGTGGAGCAAGCTCCCGGCACGTGCTCAAAATCGCGGAGAAGTCCCCAGACCGGACTGAGAAATGCCCCTGACCCCCGCTGTATCTTCCGGCAATCTGGCCCACGACGAGCCGCAGCCCTACCTGTGGACGATGAACGTCGGCCCGCAGCATCCGGCCATGCACACCACGCTGCGGCTGGTGTTGAAGCTCGACGGCGAGCGGGTGGTCGATGCCATGCCCGACATCGGCTACCTGCACTCGGGCTTCGAGAAGCTCGGGGAGTATCTCGACTACAACCAGTACGTGACGGTCACCGACCGGATGAATTACGTCTCGCCGGTGGCCAACAACGTGGCCTGGCACCTCGCGGTGGAGAAGCTGCTGGGGATCGAGGTCCCGCCCCGCTGCCAATACATCCGCGTAATCGTCAGCGAGCTGGCCCGCATCGGCGATCACCTCACCTGCAACGCGGCGGTGGGGCTGGACACCGGCGCGTTCACCTTCTTCATGTACGCCTTCAACCCCCGCGAGCCCATCCTCGACGTCCTGGAGGCCATGTGCGGGGCGCGGTTTACCAACAGCTATACCCGGGTGGGCGGCCTGATGTACGACATCACGCCCCAGGCCGTCCAGATGATCCGCCAGTTCCTGGCGGGGATGCCCAAGAAGCTCGACGACGCCGAGGCCCTGTTGAACCGCAACCGCATCTTCGTCGACCGCACCAGGGGGGTCGGCGTGCTCAGCAAGGAGGAGGCGATCAATCGCTCGGTCACCGGGCCGATTGCCCGGGCCAGCGGCGTTCCTCGGGACCTCCGCCGCGACGAGCCCTACCTGGCCTACGCCGATTTCGATTTCGACGTTTGCTGCACCACGGGCGGCGACTGCTTCGCCCGCTACCTGGTCCGCATGGCCGAGGTCCGCGAAAGCCTCAAGATCATCCACCAGGCGGTGGCGAACCTCCCGCCGGGACCGGTCAACGTGGGGATCGCCGAGCGAACGATCCTGCCCAGTAAAGGGGCCGTCTTCTCGACGATCGAGGGGCTGATCTCTCACTTCGAGTTGGTCATGACCAACCGCGGCTTCCAGGTGCCTTGCGAAGAAAGCTACGCGGCGGTCGAGGCGCCCAACGGCGAGTTGGGGTTCTACCTCGTCGGCGACGGGAGCAACCGGGCCTACCGCGCCCGCTGCCGCCCGCCATCGCTGATCAACTTTTCGCTGTTTCCGCACCTGATCCGCGGCCACATGCTCAGCGACGTGGTGGCCGTGATGGGGAGCTTGAACATCATCGCCGCGGAACTAGACCGGTAATCGCCGCTTGCCAGCTCACCCCCCACAGATCATCAATCATCAATCATCAATCATCAATCGTCCGCCCATGTCCACCGCAGAACGCCTACTGAGCGACGACGTCCGCCAGGCCATTCGGGCGCGTTTTCCGCGCTACGCGACCCGGCAGGCCGTCACGCTCCCGGCCCTGCACCTGGTCAACCAGCGGCTGGGCTACGTGCCCCCGGAGGCTGTGGCCGAGATTGCCGAACTGTTGGAGTTGACCCCCGCCCAGGTGCAGGATACGCTCTCCTTTTACGGGTTTTTCAAGCAGGACAAGCCGGCGGGTCGCGTGCGGGTGTGGGTCTGCCGGTCGATCAGTTGTGCCGCCCGCGGCGGCGAGGACCTGCTGGAGTACCTCTGCAAGAAGCTAGGCATCCGACCCGGCGAGACCACCCCCGACGGCCGCGTCACGCTGGAGTTCGCCGAGTGCCTCGGCGCCTGCGACTATGCCCCGGCGATGCTGGTGGGCGACACCCTGCACAAGGACCTGACGCGGGAGAAGATCGACGAGTTTGTGGCGTCGTTGCAGCAGTAGATGCTTATGGATCGTGTGGATTGATAATTGAGCACTGCAAATTGAGAATTGCGAATTGACTGCCGCTGGCGGCTTAGCACCCATGCCGACATATCAACCCGTCCTGCTGGCCAACATCCACAAGGAGGACAGCCACAAGCTGGCCGTCTACGAGTCCGGCGGCGGCTACCGCGCGCTTAGGCGGGTGCTGAAGGAAAAAAGTCCGCAGGATGTCGTCGAGATGGTTCGCCTGAGCAACCTTCGCGGCCGGGGCGGGGCGGGGTTTCCCACCGGGCTGAAGTGGTCCTTCCTCCCCGAGGGCCACCCGGGACCGGTCTACCTCTGCGTCAACGCCGACGAGAGCGAGCCGGGGACCTTCGTCAACCGCGTGTTGATGGAGCTCGACCCCCACCAGGTCATCGAGGGAATCATCTTGAGTTCCTACGCGACCAAAGCCCGCACCGCGTACATCTACCTGCGATACGAGTACCCGCTCTCGCTTCAGCGGATGCAGGCGGCCGTCGACGAATGCTATCAGGCCGGATACCTGGGCAAGCGGATCCTGGGCCGCGATTTCTCGCTCGACGTGTACATCCACCGCGGGGCGGCCGCGTACGTCTGCGGCGAAGAGATGGGGCTGATCGAGAGCCTGGAGGGGAAGCGGGCCTGGCCCCGGATCAAGCCGCCCTTCCCGGCCGTGGAAGGGCTGTTTCGCAAACCAACCGTGGTCAACAACGTCGAGACGCTGGCCTGCGTGACGCACATCGCCGACCGTGGCGTGGAGTGGTTCAAGTCGCTGGGCACCCCGCCCGACCCGCACGACCCCCGCGACCCCGGCAGCTTCGGCCCGAAACTCTACGGCTTAAGCGGGCACGTCAACCGGCCGGGCTGCTACGAGGCCCCCTTGGGGATCACCTGCCGCCAGCTCATTGAGGAGTTCGGCGGCGGCGTGTGGAAAAACCGCCAGGCCAAGGCGGTGATCCCCGGAGGTCTGAGCACCGGACTGATGACCGAGGCCGAGTTCGACACCCCGCTGGATTTCTCCGGACCGCTGAAGGTCGGCTGCCTGGGGCTGGGCACCGGCTGCGTCGTGGTGCTCGACGAAACCTATCCGATCCTCGACTTCCTCTACAACAGTTGTCGTTTCTTCGCCCACGAGAGTTGCGGACAGTGTACGCCCTGCCGCGAGGGGACCCGCTGGGCCGTGGAGATGATCGAGCGGATTCGGGCCGGCCGGGGCCGTCTGAAGGACCTGGAGCTGCTCCAGGAAATCGGCGATTCGATCGGCATCATCCCCGGCACGACGATCTGCGGACTGGCTGACGGCGCCGCCTGGCCCATCAAGAACGCCATCGGCAAATTCCGCGACGAACTGGAAGATTACATCAAACGCACCAACCCCGAAGGATACATAGTCACCGAGCCGGTAGAAGCCCTGGCGGCGATTGCAGATTGAGAATTGAAAATTGAAAATTGACGATTGGGTGCGGATGACTGACAACTGACAACTGAAAACTGACCACTGACCACTGACCACTCCCCATGGCCATCGTCATCATCGACGGACGCGAGCTTGAAATCCCCGCCCGCCAGCGCCTCAACGGCATCCAGGCGGCCGCGCGGCTGGGGATCGAGATCCCGCACTACTGCTGGCACCCGGCCTTGTCGGTGGTGGGCAGTTGCCGGATGTGCCTGGTCGAGATCGGCAACCGCGATGCCAAGACGGGCAAGATCTCCATGCTGCCCAAGCTCGTCCCGGCCTGTAACACCATCGTCACCGACGGCATGGTCCTGGTGACCGACAGCCAAAAGGTGCGGCAGGCCCGAGCAAGGGTCGAGGAAGGCTTGCTGCTGAGGCATCCGATCGACTGCCCGATCTGCGACAAGGCGGGCGAGTGCTGCTTGCAGGACTACCACTTCCTCCACGGCCAGGACGAACGCCGGGCCGACGTGCGGCCCTTTACCAGCCGGCGGCGCGACGTGGGCGAGAAGGTCACCCTGTTCGTCGACCGCTGCGTGATGTGCAGCCAATGCGTCCGCTTCACCCGGGAGATTTCCCGCACGGGCGAGCTGATGGTCACCGGCCGTGGAGCCCACGAAGAAATCGACGTGGTTCCCGGCTTCCCGCTTGACAACAAGCTCTCGGGCAACGTGGTCGATCACTGCCCGGTGGGCGCCTTGTGCGACAAGGAGTTCCTCTACCAGCAGCGGGTGTGGTACATGACAAGGCATCCGGGCGTGTGCACCGGCTGCGCCACTGGCTGCTCGATCTGGATCGAAGAGAACCAGGATCGGATCTACCGGATCAGGCCGCGGGAAAACCCGCAGCTTAATCGCTGGTGGATCTGCAACGAGGGCCGCTACGGCTATCCGCACGTCCACAACCGCCGGCGGCTGATCCGGCCGCGGCGCCGCGACGGCGGGGAAATCGTCTACCTGGATTGGACCGGTCTGCCCAACGAGCTGGCCGGCCGGTTGGGCCAGGCCGGGCACCTGGCCGCCGTCCTCTCGCCGCATCTGACCTGCGAGGAGGCCTATCTGCTGGGCAAATTCGTCCGCGGGCTCGACGCCGCGGCCTGGCTGGCCCTGGGGCCGGTGCCGGTGGTCGGCCAGGACGAGCGGTTTCCCGACGCGCTGACGATTTCGGCGGAGAAGTGCCCCAACCGTCGCGGCGTGGAAGCGGTGATTGCCCATTTCACGGGCCGGGTGACCACGTTCGACCAGTTGCTGCCGGAAATCGACCAGGGCGGAATCCGCGGCGTGTGGTTTTCCGGCGGATACAAGACCGATTTTGTCGACGAGGCGACCGCCCGCAGGTTCGAGTCCCTGGACCTGCTGGTGGTCCAGGACCTGTTCCCCTCGCCGCTCTCGGAGCGGGCCGACTACGAGTTGCCGGCGGCGGCGTTTGCCGAACGCGACGGTTCGTACGTCAATCGCGCAGACCGCCTGCAATCGGCGCCTTGGGCGATCCGTCCGCCGGCCGAGGTCCGCTCCGAGGGGAGCCTGTATTGGGAACTGTTGCGCAGGGATGGTCTTTACGACTCCCGGGCCGTGTTAGATGAGCTGACGCGGGAGGCACTCTACTTCAGCGCGGCCAGGGGGCCGGTGCCGGAGGTGGGGATTGACCTGAAAGTGAACTTGTTGGCGGACGCGAGCGGATCGAACGTTTAGGAGGAGCGGAGATTGTATATTGAGAATTGCATATTGAAAATTGCATATTGTCTGGCCGGAAGGGCCTTTCCGCAATTTCCAATTTGCAGTTTACAATTGCCAATTTGCAGTTGCAGGAACAATGGCTGACTACTACCCGATCATCGAAGCCCTGCTGAAAATCGGCCTGCTGATCGCCTGCCTGATGGGCGGCACCTCTTACCTGGTGCTCGTCGAGCGGTGGATTGCGGCCTGGATCCAGGACCGGCGGGGGCCGAATCGCGCCGGCATCCCGCTGACGAAGATCCGCATCTTCGGGCTGGGCCAGCCGATCGCCGACGGCGTAAAGTTCATCTTCAAGGAGGAGTTCACCCCGGGACACGTCGACAAGTTCCTCTACTTCCTGGCCCCCGTGACCCTGCTGGTGGCCGCGCTGTCGGTCTTCGCGGTGATCCCCTTCGGCAGCGAGCTGCCCCACGGGCTGAGCGAACTGCCTGCCCGGTGGGGCGTCAGCGACGTCCCCAAGCCGATCCGCCTGGTCGCCACCCCCTTGGCCGACGTGGGCATGATCTACATCTTTGCCGTGGGCGGGCTGGCCGTCTTCGGCGCCATCCTGGGTGGTTGGTCGAGCAACAACAAGTACAGCTTCTTCGGCGGGCTGCGGGCCGGCGCCCAGTTGATCTCCTACGAGATCCCTCTGGGCCTGGGCGTGCTCGGCGTGGTCCTGGCCTCCGGATCGCTGCGGCTGGACGCCATCGTCGATGCCCAGGCCCAAAGCGGGGCGTGGAACGTGCTGGTCCAGCCGTTGGGATTCCTGGTCTTCTTCGTGGCCGCCTTCGCCGAGTCGGGACGCCTGCCCTTCGACCTGGTCGAGGCCGAGCAGGAACTGGTCAGCGGCTACAGTACCGAGTACTCCGGGATCAAGCTGATGATGTACATGGTCGCCGAGTTCCTGCACATGATCACCGCCGCCTTCCTGCTGGTGATCCTGTTCTTCGGCGGCTGGCACTTCTGGGGATTGGAATCGCTGGTCAACAGCGTTTTCGGGCAGCCGGCGGAAGGGGTCAGTTGGGCCGTGGCGATCCTGCGGGTGGTCGTGTTGCTGGCCAAGGTCATGGCCACGATCCTGTGCTTCATGGTGGCCCGCTGGAGCTGGCCACGCTTCCGCTTCGACCAGTTGATGGCCCTGGCCTGGAAGGTGATGCTCCCCCTAGGGCTGGTCCACGTCGTGGTCGTGGCCACCTGGGTCGAGTTCGGCGCGGAGTGGGACAATCTGTTGGGGCGCTGGTCGGCAGCGAGCATGGCCGTCTGCGGCTGGGTCGTGCTGATCGTCTCCTGGCTGGTGGTCATGTGGCTCACGCCCGTGCACAGCGACAACCGTCCCCTGCGCGGTCCGATCTCCCCAGGGCTCGGCATCGAGGAGAGTGGTTCTCGGTTCTCAGTTCTCAGTTCTCAGTCTTCAGTTTTCAGTTCTCAGTCTTCACTTCTCAGTGGGGGCACCAACAACTGACAGCCCGTAAGTCACTACTGATAACTGACAACTGATAACTGAAAACTGATAACTGACAACTGATAACTGACAACGGACAACTGATAACTGACAACGAAAAAAACGCGATGAAACCAAACGACCCAAGAATCCGTTGGATCGAGGAGCCCGCGCTGGGGCTTACGGGCAAGACCTACCTGCCGCTGCTGGTCGAGGGGATGGCCACTACCGTCCGGCACCTGATCGGACCGAAGCTCACGGTCTATTCGCCGGAAGAGCGCCACGAGATCCCCGACCCGCTGATCTACCGCGGGCTGCACCGGCTGAACCGGGACGCTGAGGGGCGGGTCAAGTGCGTGGCCTGCTTCCTGTGTGCCACGGCCTGCCCGGCCCACTGCATCGACATCGTGGCGGCCGAAAGCCCCTGGGCGGACCGCGAGAAGTATCCCCAGAGCTTCACAATCGACGAGTTGCGGTGTATCTTCTGTGGCATGTGCGAGGAGGCCTGCCCCGTCGACGCCATCGAGCTGACGAGCCTCTACGACCTCTCGGGCAAGAGCCGCGAGGAGATGATCTTCGACAAGGAAAAGCTGCTGAGCGTTTACGACCGGACCAAGGACACCGAACCGATGAAGACAAGGACGATTGATGATCGATGATTGATGATTGATGATCGACGAAGGAAAACGGTTGAGCAAAACGTCATTCCTAACCGATCATCAATCATCAATCATCAACGAGAGAGCTGCCGTGAACGAAACCCAGTGGATCTTCATGCTGGCCACGCTGTTGGGCGCCTCGGGCATGTGGCTGCTGTTGCCGCGCGGCGGCGGCCGCGCCTGGATTGTCGGCGCGGTGCTGATGGCGGCCGCGCTGGGGCTGGGGGCCTCCAGGCTGCCCGGTCTGGGACACTGGGTGGCCAGCGGCGCCTTCTTCCTGCTGGCCGGCGTGACGCTGCTCTCGGCCGTGGCCACGGTCACCTTCCGCAACCCGGTCTACTGCGCCATCTGGTTCGGCATGTCGCTGTTGGGCACCGCCGGGCTGTTCCTGCTTTCCGGGGCCCAATTCCTGGCCGTGGCCACCGTGGTCGTCTACGCCGGGGCGATCCTGGTGACCTTCCTGTTCGTGCTGATGCTGGCCCAGCCCAAGGGAAAAGCGGCCTATGATCGCGTCAGTTGGGAGGCCCTGGTGTCGGCCGCGCTGGGGATGGTGATCGCGGGCATCCTCTCGATGGAGCTTACCGGCGTGCTCACCGAACCGGTGGAGGCGGGCCAGCCGCTGGCGGCGTCGGCCGCGGCCGAGAAGGCGGCCAAGAGTGCCGGCCAGCGCAGCGACAACGTCCTGGCCCAAGAGCACGTCGCCCACTTCGGCGCCGAGCTGTTCGGCCGGCACCTGATCGCGGTCGAGGTGGCCGGAACACTGCTCCTGGCCGCCCTGGTGGGGGCCGCCGTCATCGCCGCTCAATCCCGCACCGGCCAACCCCAACAGCCACCGGCCGATTCGCAATAGAAGAACGATCCATGGACTCAGAAATCGCCCTGCTGCACAACTACCTGATCGTCGGTGCCATGCTGTTCGGCATCGGTACGGTGGGGTTCCTCAGCCGGCGGAACATGATCGTGATGTTCCTCTCGGCCGAGATGATGCTGCAAGGGGTGTCCCTGAGCCTGGTGGCCTGGAGCCGGTTCCGCAACGATTTCGGCGGGCAGATGCTGGTGATCTTCGTGATCGCGGTGGCCGCCTGCGAAGCGGCCATCGCCCTGGCCCTGGTGGTGGCGCTCTTCCGCCGCAGCGGGAAGCTCGACGTCGCCGTCTGGCAGCAGTTGCGCGAGGAGAACCAGCCGCCGTTTGAAGAACCCGAGCTCCCGGAGGAGCCGTCCGAGCAGCCGCCAGCCTGGCCAAGTCTGGCCCCGGCAGGACTGCTGCCCGAGGCCCCGCCCGAACAGACGGACTATCGCAGCCATGTTTGAGATGGATATCCTGCTGGTGCTGATCCCTGCACTGCCGCTGGCGGCGGCGGTGCTGACTGCTGCGCTGGGCAAGCACCTGTTGCGCGGACAGAGCCATCTGCCTGCCGTGGCGGCCATCGCCCTGTCCTGCCTGGCCAGCATCATGCTGGTCTTTCAGGTGCAAGGCGAGGCCGATCGTACGGCCGGTGACACCGAGCGCGTCGGCTGTGAACGGATCGTGCGGCTCTGGACCTGGGCCGCCGTCGAGGAGGCCTACCCCCAGACCCAGTCCCCCAGCGACGCCCCCGCCGAAACCGCTGCCCGCAGTCTCCAGATCGACGTCACCCTCCGGGCAGACCCCCTGACGGCCTTCATGCTGGCCACGGTCACCTTCATTTCGCTGTTGGTGGCCGTCTACTCGATCGGCTACATGCGGGGCGACCCGGGCTATTGGCGCTTCTTCGCCTATATCTCCCTGTTCGTCTTCTCCATGACGATGCTGGTTTCGGCCAGCAACTTCCTGCTGTTGTACGTCTTCTGGGAGGCGGTGGGCCTGTGCAGCTACCTCTTGATCGGCTTCTGGTACCAGAAACCCGAGGCCGCCGCGGCCGGCAAGAAGGCCTTCCTGGTCAACCGCGTGGGCGATTTCGGATTCGCCCTGGGCGTGTTCCTGATCTGGACCACCTTCGGCACGCTCAATTTCCACGACGTCAAGATCATCGAGCAGACCGTTCTCGTCAACGAGGTGCCGACCCCCTCCACCACCCTGGTGCCCGACCGCTACGTCGGCGATGCCAAGGTCCTGGGCCAGAAGCCGGGGGTGCTGGGGCAGACGATGCTCAAAGGCCCGGGGCTTTACGAAGACCTCTACCGAGGGCTGTACCCCGACCGCTGGCAGTGGGCGGCCACGGCGGTCTGCCTGCTGCTGATGCTGGGGGCCTGCGGGAAGAGCGCCCAGTTCCCGCTGCACGTCTGGTTGCCCGACGCCATGGAGGGCCCCACGCCCGTCAGCGCCCTGATCCACGCCGCCACGATGGTCACCGCCGGCGTGTATATGGTTGCCCGCTGCGTGCCGCTGTTCATTGCCTCGGAACATGCGCTGCAGGTCGTGGCCGTCATCGGCTGCTTCACCGCGCTGCTGGCCGCGCTGATCGCGCTGACGCAGACCGACCTGAAGCGGATCCTCGCCTATTCGACGATCAGCCAGCTCGGCTACATGTTCCTCGGGCTTGGCGCCGCGACGCTGGTGGGCGTGACCGCCGGGATGTTCCACCTGTTTACCCATGCGTTCTTCAAGGCCCTCTTGTTTCTTGGCGCCGGCAGCGTGATGCACGCCATGGGCGGGGTGATCGACGTGCGGCGGTTCGGCGGACTGCGGCGGCTGTTGCCCTGGACTTACGGCACGTTCCTGGTCGGATGCCTGGCATTGGCGGGATTCCCCCTGCTGGCCGGGTTCTTCAGCAAGGACAAGATCCTCGAGGCCGTCCACGGGCAGACCGGCCCGCTGTACCAGGTGCTCTTCTGGGCGGCCGTGTCCACGGCCTTCCTGACCGCCTTTTACACGTTTCGGGCCTTTTTCCTCACGTTCCACGGGGAAGAGCGGATCCCGCCCGAGGCCGGCCACCATGCGCACGAATCGCCTCCCTCGATGATCGGGCCGCTAGTGATCCTGGCCGCCGGCTCGGTCGTCGTGGGCTACTTCTCCCAGTGGATATTCGCTTTCCTGGAGCAGACGCCGTCGCTTGCCTACGGCGGCGTGCCGAAGGAGGCCCCGGGCGGAGAACACGCTGCCGGCGGGCTGGTCGTGGGCGTGAGCATCGCCGTCGTGCTGGCCGGCATCGCAGCGGCCTGGCTGCTCTACGTCGGCCGGCGGGCGCTGGTCGAGCCGCTCAGCCGCGCGATGGACTCCCTCCGGCTCTACCAGCTTTCCCACGGGAAGTTCTTCTTCGACGAGATCTACGGTCTGCTGGTGGTCAAGCCGCTGGAGGCGCTGGCCTGGCTGAGCTACTTCGTCGATCGGTACCTGATCGACGGGCTGGTCGACCTTTGCGGCCTGCTGCCGAAGCTGCTGGGCGCCATGCTCCGGCCCCTGCAAAACGGCCTGGTCCAGTTCTACGCCCTGGCCATGGTGTTGGGGGTGTTGGTGTTGATCGGGGCGCTGTTGATTTGAATGCTGAATGCTGAATGCTGAATGACGCTAAATACTGAGTCCTGACGAACTGCCTACCGCCTACCGCCCACTGCCGACTGCCTACTGCATACTGCCCATGGACAAGCTGCTGCTGATAGCCGTGTTCCTGCCTCTGCTGGGGGCCCTGGGGCTGGCGGGAAACCGTGAGTCGGCCCGCCGCTGGGCCCTGGTGACCAGCCTGTTGACACTGGCCCTGGCCGCGGCGCTGGTGGGCTGGTATCCGGGCGGAGAGCACGAGTTCGCCAAGACCCCCGATTCCTGGTCGGACTGGGTCGACGCCCCGGTCAATATCCGCTTCTGCCTCGCCCTGGACGGCCTGAGCTTGTGGCTTTTCGCCCTGACTGCCCTGTTGATGGTCACTGCCGTGCTGGTCAGTTGGGAGGCGATCAAGGAGGAGTCCACCCGCTATTACCGGCTGCTGTTGATCCTCGAGACCGGCATGTTGGGCGTCTTCGTCGCGCGAGACATCGTCCTCTTCTACGTCTTCTTCGAGTTCACGCTGATCCCGTTGTTTTTCCTGATCGGCATCTGGGGAAGCGAGCAGCGGCGTTATGCGGCGATCAAGTTTTTCCTGTTCACGTTGGCCGGCAGCGTGCTCACGTTCCTGGGCCTGTTGACCATTGTGCTCTGGGACTACTACCACTCGCCGGTGGGAAGAATGACGTTCTCCATCCCCGAATTGACTCTCCAACTGGGCGCGCGGCCGATCGCGCCCCAAGTGCAGCTCTGGATCTTTCTGGCCCTGTTTGCCGGGTTTGCGATCAAGGTGCCGCTCTTCCCGCTGCACACCTGGCTGCCGCTGGCCCACGTCGAGGCCCCCACCGCCGGCAGCGTGATCCTGGCCGGGGTGCTGCTGAAGATCGGCACCTACGGCTTCGTGCGGTTCAGCCTGCCCATGCTCCCCGAGGCGACCCTGACCCTGATGCCCTACCTCCTCTGGCTCTCGGTGGCCGGGATCGTCTATGGGGCCCTGGTGGCCTTGGCGCAGAAGGACATCAAGCGGCTGATCGCCTATTCCAGCGTCAGCCACTTAGGCTTCTGCATGTTGGGTATCTTCGCCGTCAACCGCCTGGGAATGCAGGGCGGCGTGCTGCAGATGATCAATCATGGGCTGTCGACCGGCGGGCTGTTCGCGCTGGTCGGCATGATCTACGAACGGTACCACACTCGCCAGATTGCCGACCTGGGCGGGCTGGCCCGCAAGATGCCCGTGCTGGCCTTCTTCATGCTCGTGATGACGCTATCGAGCATCGGTCTGCCGGGTCTGAACGGTTTTGCCGGGGAGTTCCTGCTGCTGCTGGGCATGTTCCAGCGGGCCTGGGTCCAGGGTGGCGTCCAGTATTGGGCGATTGCCGTGTTGGCCGTCTCCGGCGTGGTGCTGGGGGCCTGGTACATGCTCTACCTGGTCCAGCGGGTCTTCTTCGGTCCACTCCGCGAGCCGCAACACGCCTCGGACGAGCCCCCGATCCGTGACTTGAGCCTCCGCGAGGTGATGGCGCTGGCCCCGCTGGTGGTGTTCATCGTCTGGATTGGCCTCCAGCCGCGATTCTTCCTCGACCGCATGAGCGGCACACTCGACCGCGTGACGGCCGGCGTGACGAGGGTAGAGCAGAGGGAGGGCCGTTTAGCGGCGGGGCTTGCCCCGCGCTCCCGCGGCTCAGGATTCGATGCTGGCCGTTTAGCGGCCGACGGTACGTCGGCCGGGAGAAACGCCCGCGTCGCCGTACCGGCGACGGCTATTGACCCTCAGATATCTAATGTCGTATACGGATGCACAGTTTGCGTGGTTCAGCCTGGTTTTCACGTGACTTGGCAACCTGGGCGA
>Ga0315291_10000495_pt1 | contig 52302 bp, 40 predicted proteins | sample YL17G12_20_MG_FD_203070 | JGI IMG/M metagenome (GOLD analysis project Ga0315291, IMG submission 203070) | Sediment microbial communities from Yellowstone Lake, YNP, Wyoming, USA - YL17G12_20 | ecosystem: Environmental > Aquatic > Freshwater > Lake > Sediment | place: USA: Wyoming | collected... | reverse complement strand
ACCTTAAAGAATATGAGTTCCGTTTTAATAATCGCAATCAAGATATTGAAACATTATTAGTTAAAATATTACGACAATTTAAACCCTTTATCTAGTCAAGACCCAAAATATTTATGAAATTGTAATATTTTTTAAAAATACTGTTGTATAATTGAGGAAAACATATTAAATATGAATGTTCTAACTCAATGGACAGTATTTCTAAATGATGATGATACAGTTTAAATCGGTATGTAAAACACAATTATTGCTGTGTGCTCTGCTGATTTGTGTTGCAATAATAGTTGAGACAGACTCTGTTTTTGCTCAGGTTACATCAGCCGGTGGGAAACAAGATTCGGTGAAGGTTTCCACTCAGAAAGACACAACCCGCTCTGTTCAGATTACCTCAGCGATTACTTGTGATGCTGATAGCTCAATACTTATCCCCGACTCAATGACGATATTATACGGCAAGCCAGATAAACCTGCCAAAGTTACCTTTGAAGATATGACGTTAACAGCGCTTAAGATAACCTGGTACACAAAAGGTGATTCGTTAGTCGCAGAGGGCGAATCGGTGCCGGTTAGTGAGGTTCAGCGAGATAGCTTCCCGAATGGTTTTAAAATTATCGGCCAGCCGGTACTTACCCAGAAAGGGCAGGAACCCCTGACCGGTCTGCAGATGGTGTATTACCGCTCGACAGGAAAAGGGAAAGTGTATTCAGGCCGGACGAAATTTGAAGGCGGTTATTACTTTGGTGAAAATATTGTGCGCTTGAATGAAAATTTTCTGCAGATACAATCTGGCACCTATACGACCTGTGACAAAGAACAGCCTCACTTCTTTTTCAAAAGCACCCAGATGAAGATGGAGATTAAAAAAAGAGTTGTTGCCCGGCCGGTCGTTTTATACTTCGGCAATGTTCCGGTATTTGTGGTGCCGTTTGGGATATTTCCAATTCACGGGGGACGCAGTTCCGGTTTGATTATGCCGAGTTATGGTGAAAGCCGCATTGAAGGACGGTATCTCAGAGGATTCGGGTATTATTATGCCCCGAATGATTATGTAGATGCAACGACGCTGGCGGATTATTATGAAAAGAGCGGATTTTTCTTCCGCGGCGATATGCGGTATGTACAGCGGTACTCAATGTCCGGGGCGATTTCCGGCTCAATCACCCGGAAGCATTTTGAGAATTTGGCATCCCGGCAGTGGGATTTGAGCATCCACCATAATCAGACGATTGACCCAACGATGAGCCTCTCTGCGAGCGGGTATTTCGTCAGCGATCAAAGTTTTAATAAACTTTTTAAACTCAACCGAGATGAGCGCACGAGCCGCCGCCTGTATTCCAGCGCAAATCTCATCAAACAGTGGGAAAATTCAAAAAACAGTATGACCGTAACCGTTTCCCGCACGCAGGATTTACAAACCGGAAGCATCGAAGAAACTCTACCGAGTATAGCTTTCAATCGAAACGTTCCTACGTATTTGTTTAAACGCTCGCCCGGCAGTTCAGGAATTCCTGCCGGCGAAACTGCATCCATCTCTTCAGGAAAAGAACCGTTTTACAGCTCGTTGAGTATTCGGTATAATTCACAATTGCTCAGTAACCACTCAAAATATCGCTCTGGAGAGTCGGGAGACTTTACCCATTCAGTGAAATCAGGTATTGAACACAGCATCGGTCTCTCAATGCCAACAAACCTGTTTAAATACTTTGCGGTCAATCCAAATATCCAGTACCGGGAAGAATGGTACAGCGAGGCAGTTAATAAATATGTTGATACACAGAACCGCGTCATAACAGAAAAAGAAAATGGCTTTTTTGCCCGCCGGACAGAGAATTTTTCGGTTGAACTCAACACAAAAATGTACGGTATGTTTAATACTCATATTGGCTCGCTCCAGGCGGTTCGGCACGTGATGTCTCCGTCATTGGGTTTCGAATACCGCCCTGATTTTTCTGACCCGGTTTTTGGTTACTATGCCTCGTATGCCGATACCTCAGGCCGAAGAATTCGCTATGACCGATTTTCCAATGCAATGTTCGGAAGCACCAGCACCGGAAAGAGCGCTTCGCTTCGTATGTCTTTGCAAAATCTCTTTCAGGTCAAAACGAAGCACGGAGAAACTGAAAATAAATTTGATTTCATTAATATCACCAGTAGTACATCATATAATCTTGCCGCTCCGCTTTCAAGCAGAAGATTATCTGATTTGTACTCCAGCTTCCGGATTATGAAGTATACCAATCTAACACTGAATACGACACACAGCTTTTATGCATTTGACCCTGCTGCACGCCGGTGGACGAATACCTATCTGTTCGACACCGGAAAATCATTGTGGAAAAATCGGTTTCTCCAGCTTACGAATCTCACCGCGTCAACGTCATTCCAATTAAAAAGCCGGCAGGGCGGTCAAAAATTGGAAGAAGCAGTAGACGTTTTCGATGAAGAACAGGCAGTAACCCTGGCGGGACAGAGTGATTTGCAAGAGCGTTTTGAAAAACGCAGCACCATTGAGAATCAAGAAATTCCCTGGGATTTAAATATGTCATTCCAATTCGGGATGAACCGCTATAATCCATTGAACGTACAAAAACTGTTTACCGCCCAGACCGATTTTAATATTAAAGCAACAGAACACTGGAACATCGGATATCAGGCGTATTTCGATTTGCGGGAAAAAACGATTGTCTCACAGGATTTCCGCATTTACCGCGATTTGCACTGCTGGGAAATGAACTTAAGCTGGACGCCGTCAAATTCAAGCCGTTCCGGGTACTGGCTTGAAATACGGGTAAAAGAACCGAAACTGCGTGATTTACGGATTAAAAAGACAGATTACGGCGGCAGCGCCCTGTTAGGGAGAAGGTAAAATGCGGATGTGTTTTAGTCTAATTTAGTTTTGAATGGTATTGTTCAATCGAATGAACGATAATTCCCTGGGAATCGGATGCAATTACGGAATTGGGATTATACCGCACGTATTCCCGTTTAATCACCGGTGAAATATATCTATATGTGTATCGTGATATAGTGTGTGATTGGTGGCGGAATATTTTGCTGACCAATCGTGTTTTTTGTATCGTATTATTTTGTAGCATTGGTTCTGACGCCGATGCCTCTAAATTCTTGTTAATCTGATTGAGCATTGTGTCAATTTCTTCTGGTGATAGATACCGCGCCATATTGTTTCTCCTTTCTAATATACATATCGGAATTTCAGCGCAGAGTCTTAAAAAATGGACAAAATGCTACAAAGATTTTTATAACGCAAATAACGTAAGAGGTGCTGGTTTTTAGGAATAAATAATCAGTAGTGTCTGGTAAAAAAGCAATATGACCCTATGCAATTAAATCAAGAATAACAGGTTACAAGGGATTAATTCTATTTTGAATAATTATTAAAAACCATTTGATTTGAGGGAATGTTCTGTAATTATCTCTCTTTGATATGATATGATAGACCACCCCTAACCCCTCCTTAACTACAGGAGGGGAAAGGAGACCGCCCCTAACCCTTCATTAAAAACGGGAGGGAGAATAGAATCCTCCACCATTCTCTTTGAAATTTTGAAGGGATGGATATTAAAAAATGGGATGGATTTCCCCTCTCCGCCTTCTTTTTGGCGGATTAAGGAGGGGATGTCCTGCAGGGACAGGGGTGGTTAGAAAGGAGACATTACCGTAACCGTTAGGAAACATTAACTATTACATAACTTATTTCTTTAAACCAGGAGGGGGATACGTTTTCTTCTACTGTAGTTGAGGAGGAGACTAAAGAGGAGTTTTTTCATTCATTTATACTATAACAAGTTTTTTCCGTATAGTAGTGATAAAAAATATAAAATGACAGAGAGAGTAAAAACAGACAAACGTTTTAACATAATGCATATCCTCCATATTATTTAAAAGGTACCTATGTATTATTTTTTTCTTTTGTACAGATATATTTCTGCAGTATTTGGGCTTGGATAAACAATCGAAGTGTTTGATGACAAAACATCAAAACCGTACTTATATAAAACTTGGCGAGGATTAAATGATTCTTCTACTTTTGTCAAAACTATTTTTTGTTCTATGTTTAAGTTATCGTTCAAGACATATAAAAATACACTATATTCTTGTTCTTGTAATTTTTCTGATTCTGATTTATAAGATGCATAGTATATCTTATTATTATTGTAAATAATATCACAAGGAGAAAACGTCATAATTGGCGGCGGTCTGATTCCTTTCTTTAGTGCGGCAGTTTCAATTTCAGGGACATTTAACAGTTTTATATATTCTTTATAACTCAATCTGTTTGGAAAAACTTTGTCATACGTTATATCTTTCACGAGTATATCAGGTTCTTTAAATATTTTAATGTAATATAAAGTTTCAAGAAAAATGCAGTAATTACCGTTACTGAGTTTTATCGGAAATCCTTGATACGAAGCGGCGTCATATGGATTTTTAAAATTGATATCTCTGTTCTTATCCGTTATTTCCCCTATGTGTTTAATAGATTTGCCATCTTTTGAATACACCGTTAAATAATATCCATTGTGTGGATGGCTGATAAGTAGTTCACCTTCAGGTGTAACTGAAAAAAAATGTTGCAATATTCTGTCAACTTTAAAAGAATTTACATATTTCCCTTTATAATCAAAGATTGATATCCTTAAATTACCTTCTTCATAAACATATATATTCCCGCTTGCATCAATAGTAAAATAAGCGGGTTTTAATAAATCACCCGGACCTTGTCCAGCCCGTCCGGTCTTTCTAACAAATTTTCCTTCCTGTGTAAATGTATATAAGCAATTGTTTCCATTGTCCAAAACAACGATTTCCTTTGTTTTGGGATTCTCACGTACCTGAATCGGTTTATTGAGCGCTTCATTATTGAATGTATAGTCGAAGTTTATTAATACCGATTTTTCATAAGTGTATGTGGGAGGGTCTTGACAGTATGAGGTATATGCAACTGATAATGTTAATAATATTATATTTATTAACAATATCTCTGTTTTAATCATTATTTTAGTTATCATATTTTTCAATCTCACAATAATCTAAATAAATCTGAAGTACATAACCATTAGAAACAAAAAAACCTAAAAACTGATTATTAACAATATGTATAGATTTGAAACAACATCAATGTATAGTATCTCTACACCAAAGAATTACATATTGTTTCGTTGTTGGATATTCATACCACTTCCAACATGATGTTCCTGAATCAAGGCAATCATATTGAATATACATCTCTTCCGGAGTTGCACCTATATATTCAGGACCCCATTCAAGACAAGAAAAACTTTCAAAACATGCTACGTTAGTCCCGCCGCATACATAGTCTGAATTTATTCTGCAGTATTCATTACAGTAAGAATTCATTGATAGAAGAGCAGAAAATATATATGACAATTTCATCTTTGGAACATATTCGCTTTGTTCTTTATATAACATGCAACAGCAAGCGCATTCCTCTTCAGCATTCATTACCTTATAGAAGGAAAAAAGGTCCAATGAAAGCATTAAAGACAGACCTAATACCAACAAATGTTTACGCATAGCAACCTCCATTTAGTTTGTATAATATATTAATTACCCTTTATTATATATCTAAATATTTCGGCATCTAAATAATCCGGATATAGTATCACTTTGTTTAAAGATAAAACGTCAAATCCAAATTTATATGAAATATTAGCATTATAATCAATGGATCCGGCATCCCGCAACGTTATTATTTCTTCAATTTCTAAATTATTGTTTAATATAAATATGTTAATGTTATAATAACCGGATTTATTAGATTCAATACTTTGAGATTCTGCATAATAAATTTTGTTGTTTTTATAAATTATATCCATAAGATTAAACATCATTATTACTGCACTTTTTGATTTACTTTTTACCCTCTGCTCAGTTTCTGTTAATTTTTCTTTGTACTTTTTATAAGATGTCTTTTCTGGAAATACTTTATCATATGTTATGTCTTTTAGTAAAATATCTTGCTCTTTAAATATTTTAATGTAATATAAAGTTTCAAGGAAAATGCAGTAATTACCGTTACTGAGCATTATCGGAAATCCGGCATAAGAAGCAGCAGTAAATGAGTCTTTTGGATTAAATTTAATAGTTTCATCAACTTTCCCAATGTTTTTAAGTAATTTGCCTTCTTTTGAATATACTGTTATATAATGCCCCTTATGAGGATGACTTATAAGTATTTCTCCTTCCGGGGTTACCGAAAAGCTTTTTTGAACTATTTTATCTATCCGAAACGAATTAATATATTTTCCATTATAATCAAAGATTGAGATTCTTGCATTACCATCTTCATAAATATACATATTTCCGTTATTATCAATAGTAAAATAGGCGGGTTTTAATAAATCACCCGGACCCTGTCCCGCTTGCCCAGTCTTTTTAACAAATTTTCCCTCCTGTGTAAATATATATAAGCAATTATTTCCATTGTCCAAAACAACGATTCCCTTTGTTTTGGGATTTTCCCGTACTTGAATCGGTTTATTGAGCGCTTCATTATTGAATGTATAGTCGAAGTTTATTAATACCGATTTTTCATAAGTGTATGTTGGGATATCCTGACTATATCCAATATAAGAAGCCAATGAAATCAATAATAAAACAATTAATGAAAAATATAACCATTTAAATACTTTTTTATTTATCATAGTAATCCTCACTTTTTTCAAGTTCATTCATTAAGTAACTGAAAAAATCAGAAATTTATAAAGCCGACCTGATTCCGAAACCAGCCAAATAGTTGTTCCGTCACAAACCTGCATCAGAAACCGTATCAAGAGGAAAATGTGTTACACTGTGGACATTCTTTGTTTAAATACCTACCCCTCAGTTATTAAACATTACTATTGTAATACACACACACGCACAAGTCAAGCAAAATCGTAAAAATATTCAAAAATTTTAAATTTTTTATTCTTTGAAGAATATTTTTACATTTTCAAATAATGTAACTGTAGTTTTTAAAAGTTATAATATCTTCGGTTTAATACCAGTTTTTTACAAAATGAGTGCGAATACTGTTACTCTGTTTTCCGCTCTTTTTTCTTGGCGGCGGGAAAGAGGATATTGTTCAGGATGAGCCGGTAGCCGGGGGAGTTTTTGTGGAGGGATAATTGGGTTGGGGGATCGCCGACGTAGTGGGTGTAATCTTCCGGGTCGTGTCCGGCGTAAAATGTAAAAGTGCCCTTTCCGTAGTTTCCGTGAATATACTTGACAAACGGTGTGTTTTCCACTTCGCCCATAATAATGACTGATTTTTTTATAAGATCTCTGCGGAATCCGGTTGTCTGCCCCATAAAGCCTTTAATGACACCCACATGGTCTTGTGTCAGCATCGTTGGAACCGGGTCGAATTTTGCTGAAAATTCAAAAAGCTTGAAGTAATCCGATGCCTCGTTTGCTATCCAGGTGGCATCGGTACTCGGCGGATAATCAATGTCAGAAAATTCATACTCCAGCGGGTTAAGGTTAAGCGTAAAATTTGTAAATGCAAATGATTTCGAGTAATTTAATTTTTTTTGACAATCCGGGTCAGTCGGGTCACCATCGTACGAAGAACCGACAATATCCACGCTGTCTGCGGCGAGGGCTATATCATAGGTGTCGCAGGCGGAACACATCGCAAACATAAACCCGCCTTTTGCAACGTAATCACGAATTGCCCGCGCAACGGCTTTCTTTTCTTCCGAGACCTTTGAATACCCTAACTTTTTTGCCACTGTCTCCGAAAGCATCTGGTCTTGAATATACCACGGTGTACTGCCGTAGAGCGGAAAATATTTGCCGTATTGTCCCGTGAAATCCTCATGATGAAGATGAATCCAGTCGTATTCGTCAAGTTTTCCGGCAAGTACTTCTTCATCCCAGACAACGGTGTAGGGTATTTCAGCATACGTCAGAACCAGAGTTACTGCATCGTCCCACGGCTGTTTATTCGGCGGGGAATAGACAGCAATGTGGGGCGCTTTTTCCAGCTTGACAGAATCCATATTATTGTCTGCGATGGTCTTTTGAATAATGAGAACCTCTGATTCGGACACCTTCTGAAACGACACTCCGCGCACCCGTAATTCGTTCTCAAGGGAGTCAGACGCTTTTGTTAAAAATGAGCCCCCTCGGTAGTTCAGCAGCCAGTCTACCTCATTTCCCTTCTGGAGTGTCCAGTAGGCGATTCCATACGCTTTTAAATGGTCTGTCTGGGTCAAGTCCATCGGGATAAGTATCTTTTGGGCGGGGCTATTTATCGGAAACAGTATTAATAAACAAAATAGTATAATACAATATCGAAGGAACGTACTGAATTTTATGATTATTTTATTCATTTCATTTTATTTGTTTCAATTTTCTAATTTGGTTTCTTACCATGTCAATAAAGATGCTGTTTGGATAGTGCTGTAAGAACTTTTCGTATTCTTTGATCGCCGCATCGGACTGATGCAATGGTCCTTCATATATCGTCCCGATAGAAATGAGTGCACGCTCACCGAGGAGGCTTGACGGATATCTCTGGAGTAAAGCAGTGTACGTTTCTATTGACTCAGAATACCGTCCCATATCTTTCTGAATTTCAGCAATTTTATAGAGAACATCATCAGCGATAGGGTGATCCGGATTTTTATCAGCTGTTTGACGTAAAAAAGCCTCTGCTTCCGATAGTTTGTGCTGTTCGATAAGCAGTTCAGAATGGGCATACTGCTTGAGCGGTTCATTGTCTTGTGTAATGTTCTGGTCTAAAAAGAGTGCAAATGCAAGTATGTCATTATACAGCTCACTTGACGTGGATATCTGATCCAGGAAGCTGTTAAGTTTTTGACGGATTGTTGAAAAATCTCCTGAATAATATGTATTGCGGAGCAGGTTAAATCGAGCTTTTTGTTTGAGCGGTTCAAATTGTCCCGGTGCGGTTTCCACTTCAGAATAGTAAGAAACTGATTTTTCGAGATTGCCTTGTGCACGGTAGCAGTCTCCTAATGCGATAACTGATTCCCAGCGTATCATTGTTTGAGGGGAGCGTGTGCGCACTGTTTCATAGGCAGTAATAGCCCCGTCTATGTCAAATTGCCGGCGGAATTTAATACTTCCGATACGGTAAAATGCCTCAAATTCCCAGGAAGTTCCTTTGTAGTTTGTACTGATAGCTGTGTATTCAGCGATTGCCTGTGCGAGCAGGGATTGACTATTTTCATCCTGGGCAGTTTCAGAAGCCGCTTCATATGAGCGGGCTAATCCAAGCTGCGCATTTCCACGTATGGGGCTCATCGGAAAATGCTCGATAACATATCGGTATCCTGCAATCGCAAAAGAGTATGCACCGCCGTAATAAACCTGGTCGGCATAGCTCATAATGTACCCGCCGTTCGTACGAGACAGTGAATCAAGGAGGATATAACTTTCAAATGCTTTTTGGTACTGGCAGTTTCTTGTGTAAAATCCAGACAGCAGAGAGTAGAAATTAACATTATTTTTTTCATCAGGAGTAAATTGCTCCAGAGCATCGGTTACGTCGGCGATGACGTTGCTGTCGGATGGAAAATTGTATATCATCTGCTCAGCAATTGGGAAATACGCCGGGTTTATTGATGTCAGATTAAGGTATTCAAGTACTGCTGATTTGTATTCCTGGCGTATCTGATAGAGGTTTCCCAATTCACTTGCAAAGATTTTCGGGTTTTTCAGATTTTTTCTGCCAAGGAGTAGCGTTGCGGTTGCACCGTCATAATCACGGAGTATTTGCTGTATTTGCATTACAATGCGATATACATCTTCGGATTGGGGGTCTTCGGCGATGATTGAATCTAACGTTTTTTTTGCCTCAGATTCCTCCCCCATCAGATAGAGTGCCCGTGCTCGTTCGCCGACGAGGGAACTATCTTTCGGACGCCGTTTTAATCCGTCATCAATGCAGGTTATCCATTCCTTATATTGTTTTAAATTTTCTAACATCAGCCGCACCTTAAAAAAATAGTTCGGATTATCCGGCTGTATTCGATAGATCTCCTTGTAGAGTGCTAATGCTTTTTCAAATTCCCCCTGCATTTCAAACTGTTGAGCCTGGAGATATTTTTGATTTATCTCAACCTGATTTTGTGTATAACCAGAACTGGCAGAGAAGCAGATTGTAACGATGAGCCCGATCAGGAGCAGAAAATCCCTGAAATTAACCAAAATATCCCGTTGCGCCGATATATAAGTAGTTTTGGCAATTTTTATTACGAAAGAGATATTTTTAAAATAAAAATGAAACATTATTTGAATTATTATGAAATAATTTATAAATTAAAATGTACATATAGTATGGACAACTATAAATTTTATGTTGTGTGAAACATTTATCCGCTCGCGTTTGTTATTAGCTATAGATTGGGAGTTTGTATGAGTATTACCGCTATTCAATTAATAATTCTTTCGTTTGGCATCGGTTTATTGGTCGGGACATTGGTTTCATTTTATATATTGAAACGCACCGTGAAGAAAAATTTAAACGCTCTTTCAGAAAAATTTAAACTGCCGCATACCGTTCGGAGAGAGCATTCTGAAATTGATTATAAACAACGCAAAGCGAATCTGTTACTGTTAGCTGATAAATTGCGACAAATCGAGCATAATATTCAAGAGATTCGCAAGAGTGAATTCAATTCCTATCTGAGTGATTTAAACCGCTTATTAGACCGAAAAGGCATCAGTAAAATTGATGATGCTGACTGAAATTACTCCTTTTTAATCGGCAGTTGGATATTTTGTTTGTTTAAATTTTCAAAATACTGTTTTATTACTGTTTCAAAGTCTCTCGTATATCCCTCCTGAAGGGCTTTCATAAGCTCGGCGTCAAGTATTCTGATATGTTCACCGAGGGAAGCTGGCAAAGCACCCGGGTCATTGGCTTCGTAGGATTTTGCCGTTTCTGAGGTTCGTTTGTTACTGAAATCCCGGCGGTTGACTGAGCGCTGGGCATCGAGCATCCGGGAGAGAATCCGCTCCTGAAGCTCCAGAGTCCGCTCGGTAATCGTTTTATTGTTTAGGTTCTTTGTAACTTCCTGCATTTCGTTATTCATTTGATTGAGGCGCTGTTCGATTGAGCCTTTTCCCTGCATTTCGCGCTGAAGCTGTTCGATACTTTTCCGGATAATCTCCTGGTCCTGTGCAATCCGCTGAAGCAATGCCTGCTGTTCCGGTGAAAGAGAACCGCCCGCAAGCCCCTGGGTTTTCTGATTGACCATTTCCTGCATTGAGGCTAATTGCTCCATCTGTTTCATAAATTCATCAAATCCCATTCCGGTATTTGAGCTTTGAACGTTCTGTGATGTTTGCAAAAGATGAGCAATTGACTCGTTAAGGGCGGAAAGGGATTGATTCTGGTAAGCGATTGCGGCATCTTTATTTCGTGCCTCAAGCTGTTTGAGCGATTCCCGTATTGCATTCAGGGCTTGTACAATTGATAACCGCAATTGCATAGGAACAGCGAATGTTTTTTCAGACACCGTTGATAAATCTGAGATAACTCTGCCAAGCCCGGATAAGATATCGAATTGTTTTTCTGCAATAGTACGGAATTTGTCACTATTTGGTGTCAGCAGAGTGCTTTCTGTGTGGGTAAGCTCCTGATTATTTGAAAGCTCCAGTAAATCGGCGGTTGATTTCCGCAAAGCATTCAAAATATTTTCTTTCTGCTGCTGGTTGAGCTCTTTCTGTGCTTGTTTCAAGGAATTTTTCACATCAGAAAGGTCTTGTTCAATCGTTTTTCCTGTTGACCATGCATGAGTAACCGTTAGCTGAGAAAGCTCGCGGCTCATCGAGCGCATTTTTTCACTCAGTTTTTTCTCTTCCAGCACATCGGACGCGGAGCCGACTTTTTCCGATGATATATCGGGGAAGTTTCCCATTTTTTCCAGGAGTCGTTGAAGTGAAGTAGAGAGATTGTCAGCATTTTTTGAGAGAGCAGTTTCTTCCTGTGCGAGGTTTTCGGAAGCCGCTGGCTGAGTTTGTTCGGATTTACTTTTGTGTAAAATACTGTCAATTTGTGCATTGATATGTTGCTGTGTTTCAGTGATTTTTTCGGTTTTAATGATTGCTTCATCTAATAACTGGTCTATCTGGAGCCGCCGGAGGATAGCAAGCGTTCGTTCGATTCGCTCGATATAGTCCTGCTGAGCTTGACGGAGGTTTTCGGTCGTCTGCCGGTTGAGATTCATATCTGCCGCATTCTTTAATGATTCCCGGAGTTTCGGGAGAAGTTCTTTCATTGTGGGAGCGGAAAGCTCCTCCAGCAGATCCTGAAGTTCTTTATATTTATCTAAGGTTTCGGCGGAGATGAGGTCGTTCTGCTCGAAAGTATTCACTAATTTATCAATCTCTTTTTTAATCGCTTCCACTTGTTTCTGGAGGTCTTCCTGTTTTTTTATTGCTTCTTCAGCTTTTTGTTTTTGTTCCCAGTTTAATTCCTTTGTCTCGAGGAGATTATGAGACAGTTCGGTGAGCTCCTGCTGAAGTTCTTTACTTTCCTGAATGACCTCGCTCAATGCCTCCGTTTGTTTCTCGTGAACGTCTGCGGCGCGGTTAAACAACTCCTGAACGGATGGGAGTCTCAGCATATGAATCGGTGCCAGGGAGCATTTTGGTCCAGAAATTATGTCATTGTCATAAAGCTCGGTAAAATAAAGTATTCGGTCTTCCGGGAATATTTGCGCAGTATTGAGATTCCAGAGGAAGAATATATCCTGTACGGTACCGCTTTTATTCGGCAGGGGTATATCGGTATAGGCAAATCCTTGAGGAGTTTTAAGCAGTTCTTCGAGGTTTTGTGGGTCAAGCGATAGTTCCGGTGCATTTCGGTCGAGGAGTTTATATCCCACTCTGAGGCGGGTTACACCGAAATCATCGCTCACTTTGATTCCAACGAGTGTTTGTCTGTCCTCTGTGAGGTCGGATTGCTCCCGCGGGGTGGTTATCTGGATAAAGGGATACGCATCCTGAATGGCGGAAATGCGGTATTCAATCGGGTCACTATTCGATATAGAATCCCTGTCGGTAATCCGGATAGTATATCGTACGTCCTGATTAATCATAAATAGTGCCTCTGCCGTTACATCGCGAACCGTTAATGGAATCTCTAATCCGTTAGAAAATTTGACGGCGCCTCGAGCAACTGGTTTGTTGAATGTCAATTCTATCCGGGTTCTTGTTCCTTTCAGGGCGGTTATATCGCCGATGTTGTCATCCAGAAATCTGCTTGCCAGTCTGGAATACGGCGGGTAATCAAGATGTACTTTGAGTGTTTTTATTGCCGGACGGTTTATAACCCGGACGGAATACCGCGGTGAAGAAATTTTTCGTTTTAGTATACCGAATCCCTGAGAGCGGCGAACATAATACTCTAAGGATTCCCTGATGTGGTCAACCGTATAGGTAAAGTTTTTTTCGTCAATTGGAATCATCAAGAACGGCTCAAATTCAGGAACGGATTCATATTTTATGTATACAGAAGGGACAGTATGAGTATCGCTTTCTGTGGAGGCTCGTACTGTAAACGGGTCAGAGCGCAGAAGAGAACTGTTCCCCGGTGAAACCTGCATAACGAAAGAAGCAGGGAGCGGGAACTCCTGAAACGGATGTACAAGACGATATGCCCCTGAAGTAAATTGGCTGCCCATAAAGGATACTATCACCACAGCAATCACAATAAATCCACTCAGAAACCAGCTCTGCCGGCGCAATGCGGAATAATCAACACTGCGGTTAAAATCATAGTGCGCAAATGCTTTCCCTGTGGTGCTTATCGTTTGTTTGATAAGGTCAGCCGAATAGCGGTCGGTTGAATCGGTAAGATAAGTAAAAACCTGCAAAGCATTTAAAAGCCGATCTTTAATCTCCGGAAATGTGTTCCCGAGTTTTTGTGCAAGAGCCTCAATTGAATATCGTTTGTCTTTTCCCAGCCAGGCACATACAGGAGCACGACCGTATATAATGAAAAGCCCGATACCGCACAGAAGAACGCTTATACTGAGTATACTTCGGTATTGTGCGGGGAACCACAGGATGCTTTCTGTAAACGTCGTGATGCAAGCAACTATTCCAAAAATACTCAGAAATTTGAATAAATGAACAAAGATTACGACGATAAGCTCTCTTGTGCGGAGGGAAGTAAGTTTATCAATAAAGACATTGTAATATGTCTCGGGTGATGTCATGTTTGTGTGATTTGAAACGTTCATTCTCTTGCATTTTTCCCATAGAGAGTTGGTGCATATTATTTATTGTATGTTACAATCTTCATTTGAGTTCCCTCTATGACAAAGAATGTACTACCGTGAATAGGTAATACTGAAGTACAGTGCCCTACCGGTCATCGGAACGTTTCTGATTTCCTGATAGTGCGTATCGGTAAGGTTAAATCCGTCAATAGCAAACTGGAATGAGCCAACTATATAGGAAATCTTTGAGTCTAACGTCAAGAATGTATTGAAGCCGGGATAATTTTTGTAATTTGTCCCGGCGCTGAGGTTTAGCTGTTTCACTGTTATCGCAGGAGCTAATGTCAAATAGTGTTGAGGCTGAGTGAAAACGTACCGCGAGACGATACCCTGCGGTTTTTTATCTTGATTAAGGTAGATGTAACTGATACGGAGTCCGGCAGAGGAAATCGCCGGCATTCTGAGCTCAGTTCCGGAACAATGTAATTGAATGTTCTGCTCGACTCCCCATGAATGCATTGTAAAGATGTTTACTACCTGAAATGTTTGAGAATCGGTTGATATCCAGTCTATTGTCCGTTTCTGGTTGCGGAAATAATACGTTGTTGAGCCTTTCAATTTGTTTCCCCAGGAATAATCCGTTCCGAAGTCGAGGGTAACTGCCGTTTCCGGTTTTAAAGCAGGATTGCCGATGTTTTTAGAAATGCTTGGATTGTACAGTTCAATGAAGGTCGGAGCCCTGAATGAACGCCCGAAAGAAGACTTAACCAACAAATGCGGAGTAACGACATATCCGATGCCTATCGAGGGGTTGAATTCAGTTCCCCAGACGCTGTGATTATCTAACCGGGCACCGAAATCAAGCAGAATATCATTTTTAAAGGTATTCCCATATTCAGAGAATGCGGCAAACCGTTCTGTTATCCAATTTCCTAAGCGGTTGCTCCGGATAGACTCTTGTATGCCTTCAACTCCGAAAACTAAACTTCCTGCGTCTGCAGTCTGAATCCTTCCGGTCCATTCAGCACCGAAGCGTTCTGTGATATGGTCTGCGGTATAGAGAGCGGGGCGGTATCGTGACAGTGTATAATGATCGCGGTGCTGTTTAAAATGAATCGAATAGGTTGTCGTAAATGAGGGGGAATGCTCATAAGAACAGTTTATAGCGGAAAAAGCCGACTGAATCCGCTCGAATTCAGAACCGTTACTGACGTAAAAATTATAGGCGCCGAATGATTTTTCGAGTATTCCTGATTCTGCGGTCAGATTCAATTTCGCTCCGGTGTAGGCAGTTTTCCAGTTAAGGGTGTTTATTTTATAATCCGTGTTTGGAATAACGGAAGGACTTATATTCCAGCCCGACTTGTCGGTGTATCCGTTGGAGCGGGACGTTTCAAATGAAAAGCGGTTGGTAAATGTATTTTTGGGAATGGTCGTCGTAAATGCCAGGTTAGTCGTATGAAAAGACCCTGCCCGGACGGTAAAAAATGTTTTTTCGGGGGAAGCAGATTTCGTAATAATATTGATAACACCGCCAAACGCATCGGGACCATACAAAACGGAGCTTTGCCCGCGCAGGACTTCAATCCGCTCAATGCTGTTAAGAGAAACCGGCAGGTTTGTATTGTGATGACCGGTTTGCGGGTCATTCATACGAACCCCGTCAAGCAGAACAAGCACCTGCTCAAAACCGGCGCCTCGGAGTGACAGGTCGGCCTGCACTCCCGGTGCACCCCGCGAGCTTATTGATACCCCAAAACCATATCCCATTAAGTGAGCCGCCGATTGCACGGGAAAGAGGAATATGTCAGGTTGCGATACCGTTGACACACTCCGCGTTGCAGAGAATTTATGTTCAAGCCGCGTTGCCGTAACGACTAATGAGTCTATTTCGTATAATTTTACTTGCCCGACGGCAGTGGAAAACATTAAAAAAATGAATAAAATACTATTTAAAAAAATAAATCTAATCATAGTCCTCAGAATTGTTGTTGCATTTTGTTTGCAAATTGTGTATTTATACTGTAGAATTATTTGTTCTATCGGCAGGGATAGGTTGCGACTTGTTCCTCCATTAAAAAACACAAAATTGTTGAAATAGTTATCGTTACATGGTTTATTAGTGCATACTGATGTCAGTTTAAATACTATTCCATAAATCAGGTTATGATAATTTAACATATATAACAGAGAATATATAGTATTTTATCACTCAGGATATAAAAATAATTGTATCAGGGGGGATGTATGCGGATAACACTTTTTACAAGTATAATGATGGTAATACTTTTACTGTCCTGCGGTGAAAAGCCGAAGACACTGGTGCCGGTGATGCCGGATCAGCGGATGCACACGTATCCATACAAATTCGAGTCGGTGTGGGGTGCAATTCTAACCTATATGAAAAGTAGAGATATTGATCTTAAAAAGCAGGATAAAGACGCAGGAAATTTAATCACCGATACAATCCCGTTCGAGCCGAAGTCTGAATTTGGAAGGCAAGCTATTTTCCCCGAAGAAGGCGAAAAATTTATTGATAAAGCTTATTATACGATGAATGTAACCCTCACTCTTAATCCCGAAAACACAACGACTGTTGAAGCAATTGTAACAGTGGGAAAATTCTCGCGCGGCTACACCTTTTACTACAAATGGCACGACCAGCTTTCGAGCGGATACATTGAGAAGCGGTTCTTTGCAGAAATTGATTCGGTTCTGAAAACAGGAAAGTTTTAAGAAACCTACCCGTAGTAATTTTTATATTTTTCTACAGAGGCATAGAGACACAGAGAAAAGATTTATACTATTTTCTCTTTGATAAGACACTTATTCATATAATATATTTGTGGCATATCAATATTAATTTGATATTATATTGTAGGGGCAGACCTATTTACCCACCGTTCTTTTGGCGGGTGTGTCTGCCCAAAGAAAATAAATGTAAAGAGGCAAAGGATATAAAATAAAAAACGACAACCCCGAATTCGTCCCGTTAAGGGATGGATTCGGGGTTGTTTTTATGGTTTTCAGTTAACTGCTGTGTAGATTTTATTTATTATACCAGACGTCTTCAAGAATGAGGGCTTTCTTTGATAATGTTCTCCCTGCGGCAATAAGGACGACAGTGTATTCACCGGGAGGTGCAGAAATTTGTCCGCCAAATGTTGTACTAACTCCACCTCGTCCGCCACGGCCGCCGAATGCTCCAGCCCCACCAGCTCCAGCCCCACCAGCTCCAGCGCCGCCTCTTCCACCAGCTCCAGCGCCGCCGCGCCCTCCCGTTACTGGTTGTAAAGGAAGGGGAATGGTTTCACGGGTCATTGTCATATTCCAGATAACCTGATTAATTCCTGCAGTTCTGATTGCATTCTTGGTTTCCGCAACGATCCGCGCTCCCTTGAGCACCTGAACAGTGATTGTATCTTGAACTGTATTTCGCAAATAATAATTGATGACAATACCGTTCGGCTCGCTCTGACCATTAAAATTATTTGAGGCAGATGTTCCGGTCGGCGGGGTTACCCATTTTACTTTTGACTCAATATCAAACAGATACACATCCTGCGAGAGGGTGTTTTGATTGAGCTCCTGCAGGGGTGAAATATCGGCGATGAAAATGCCGCGTCCGTGCGTGCCAACAATTAAATCGTTTTCACGCGGATGAATCTGTAAATCGTGCACCGGCTGGGTGGGCATATTGCTCTTCAGTTCATTCCAGTTTTTCCCACCGTCAATCGTAAAATAAATACCGAAATCAACGCCGACAAATAACAGATTCGGATTCTTATGGTCTTCACGGACGACGTTGATGGATTTTTTTGGCAGATTGCCGGCGACCGATGTCCAGGTCTCGCCGTAATCAGTGGTTTTGTAAATAAATGGTCTGAAGTCATCATTGCGTAATCCGGTGTAGGTTAAATAGGCGGTGCCTCCATAATGCTTCGATGCTGTAACGCGGCTGACCCAGTAACCGGGATTGCCCGTGATTTTATCATTCAACAGGGTCCAGGTTCTTCCTGCGTCTTTGGAAAGCTGGACATTGCCATCATCGGTGCCGACCCATAGAACACCCTGTACAATCGGGGATTCGTCAATGGTTGTAATGGTGCAGTACTGAATATCCCCATCGCCGCCCAATCTTGACGAATCATTTTTAGTCAAATCTGGACTAATGACTTCCCAGTTTTCGCCGCGCGTTGGTGAGCGCATCAATCTATTGCCGGCATGATACACTACATCACTGTTATGCGGAGATACGAGTATCGGTGCGCACCAGTTGTACCGCACGTTTCCTGAGCCTGGCACTCGGGATGCGATGCCCCTTGATTCACCGGTTACTAAATCTAAGCGTGAAATGGAGCCGAACTGTGATTCATTGTATAAATAGCGGTTGGTAACCGGGTCAAAAACGTTATACATTCCATCGCCCCCGCCGACATTCTTCCAGTCTTCCAATCGGATGGCTCCCCCGCCGCGTTTGGTGCTTGGACCCATATGCGAGCCGTTGTCCTGCAGACCGCCGGCAACATTGTACGGATATGCCATATCATATCCGATACCATAAAACTGGGCTAATGGCAGGTTATCAACATGGTATGATGTACTGCCGCCGTCCCAGGTAACCATCATTCCGTGGTCATAACCCACCAGCATATGATTTGAATCCTTTGGGTCAATCCACAAGCCGTGGTTATCGCCGCCGCTCCAGAAAGTTCTCCAGGTTTTTCCACCGTCAGTTGATTGTTGATTGCCGACACTTAATAACATTACGTGGTCGGGATTATTCGGGTCAACGCGGATTTGCATATAGTAATAGCCGGGACCGCCGCCATGAGTTTCAGTTGGGGGATGGGTCAGCCGCCAGGTTTTTCCACCGTCATCAGTGCGGTATACCTGGGCGCCAATCATTCCTCTACTGGGTTTTCCTGCGCGGAGCTCTTTTAAACGATCTGCATCCGACATTCCAGGTTTATTGGCGTTTTCGATATTTGCATAAAGAATGTTCGGGTTTTTCGGGTAAATGTCAAGCCCTATTCTGCCGAGCATTCCGCCGGGGAGTCCGTTCGTAAGTTTCGTCCAGGTCCTGCCGGCATCGGTTGTTTTATATATGCCGCTGCCTGGTCCGCCTAAATTAAACGTCCAGTCCTTACGCTCTTTATCATAAGTTGCGGCATAGAGAGTATTTGGATTCTGCGGGTCAATCACGATGTCGCAGGCACCGATATTTTTATTATCAGCAACAATACCTAACGATTTGACCCAGTTTTTCCCGCCGTCGGTTGTTTTATAAACGCCGCGCGCTTCGTTTTCAGTATAGAGATGACCCAGTGCGGCTACATAAACGATGTTCGGGTCTCTTGGATCAATGACAATACGTCCGATATGGTGGGACTCTTTTAATCCCATATTTGTCCAGGTTAATCCTGCGTCGGTAGATTTGTAGACGCCGTCTCCCCAATAAGTACTGCGGGACGTTGTTGCTTCACCGGAGCCAACCCAGACAACATTCGGATCGGATGGCGCAACTGCGACATCACCGATTGAGACGACTGCCTGATTGTCAAAAATTGGATCGAACGTCAAGCCGTTATTCGTTGATTTCCATAATCCGCCGGAACCGGTCGCCGCATAAATGATTTTTGTATCCTGTAGAGGAACGGCAAAATCTACAAATCGTCCGCCCTGCCGTGTTGGACCGATAGAGCGATATCGAACAACTTTGATTACGTCGGGCGCGAGCATCTGTGCCGTTACGTCAGAGACAACTGCTGTTATGCACAGAACTGCTATACATCCGATGAGGATTTTTGATACTTGTGAACGGTAATTCATATAGATACCTCCCATCTCCGTGTTATATATTACGTTAATAGTAATTTAAAATGCATAAGACATATTTAAGTGTAAGTTAAATTTTTGAAAAATACAACTATTTTTTTGTTCTGTTCAAAAGCAGGGGCACTATACGAATTGCTTCTGCACTGTAATATTGATGCTAACATATAGAAAATAACGCCCCCATACCGTATCACACTCCAAAGATGGGGGCGTTGAAAACGCCGAATAAATGCTAATTTATATTGGGTACAGTATGCTGATTTTATTTCACCGGTTCCGGTTTCAGATTATTAATAAGGTAGTCCAGACGAAGCTTGGTCAAGTGACTGCTGCTGATACCGTGCCGCTGTTCCGGATAGAACATAAAATCAAAGGTTTTACCGGCTTTCTGCAGTGCATCAATTAAATGGATAGTATTGCTCGGGTGGACATTATTATCTATTGTTCCGTGAACCATCAGCAATTTGCCCTTCAGGTTGTCAACAAAGGTCAGGGCAGAGCCGTTTTTGTACCCGTCGGGATTATCACCGGGCAGGCGCATATAGCGCTCGGTATAGATAGAGTCATAATTATGCCAGTCGGTTACTGATGATGAAGCAGCGCCGACCTGAAATACATCAGGATACTTCAGGAGCGCCATAACGGTTGAGTAGCCGCCATACGAGCCGCCGTAGATACCGACGCGGGAGCCGTCAATGTACGAACGTTGTGCGAATTGCTTGACGCCGGCAGCCTGGTCGGCAATTTCCACATCGCCAAACTTTAAATAGGTCATTGTCAGATATTTTTTCCCACGGTTTGTGGTACCGCGATTATCCTGCTTGACCATCATAAAGCCAAGCTGTGCCCATTGCTGGAGCTGTCCGGTAGTCTGGAAACTGTTTCGGACGCCGCCGCTTGGTCCGCCATATACAGAGACGATAAGCGGATATTTTTTGGTTTTGCTGTAACCTGCCGGTTTGTACAGAATGGAATGGAGTATGGTTTGACCGTCAGCCGCTTTAAATTTTACCAACTCCGGCGGTTCTAACTTCAGCGAATCAAGGGGAGCGGTATTGGTTTTAGCCATATTTTTAATCAGTTTTCCATCGGATGAATACAGATTAACAGTCATCGGGACGGTCAATGAGGAGTAGCTGTCTAAATAATATTTTCCTGCCGGGTCAATAGATACGCTGTGGACACCTGCTTCCTGGGTAAGCTGTCTCAGCTCGGTTCCATCGAATTTTACGCGGAAGAATTGTGATTCAAGCCCCTCATTTGTGTTGGCGGTGAAGTAAAGATATTTATTCGTTTCATCTATTAGATTGATACTGGATACTTCCCATTCACCGTCGGTGAGCTGTTTTACCAGAGTTCCTTTATAATCGTACAGATAGAGATGCCGCCAGCCAGTGCGCTCCGAGCTCCAGAGGAAATGGACACCGTCCGACAATTCCCGGTAATGATTGTGCAAATTAATGAAACAGTCTTCCTTTTCATCAAGTATTTTACGGACTTTGCCGGTTGCTGGATTTGCCGCTAAAAGCTCCAGATGGTTCTGCCATCGGTTCAGCCGCTGGAATACCAGCTCGCTGGAATTGTTCAGCCAGGTAGGTTTTACAATGTACACATCTTTTGAGCTTTCAGTGTCTATTTTAACGGTTTTGCCGGTTTTGACATTCACAATATACAGGTTTACCGTTGGGTTTGGTTCTCCAGCATTGGGATAGCGCTCTAATTCGAGTCGTGCTTCAAATGTACTCACTTCGTGAACTAAGGGATATTGATAGACTTCGCGTTCATCGAACTGGAGGTATGCAATCATTGTTCCGTCCGGCGACCACCAGTACGCCGTAGATTGTCCTAATTCTTCAGGATATACCCAGTCGGTTTGACCATTCATCAGTTCTTCTTTTCCGCCGGTTGTAACCTGTTTCTCAGCACCGGTGTCTAAATCTTTCACTTTAATGTCATAATTTTCAACATAAGCAAATTTTGTATAATCGGGAGAGAAACTACCCTGTAATTGTTGTCCACCACGCATCTGCAAGCCGCCTTGCAATTGCTGTCCCCTTTGTGGTGGCTGGGCTCCACCACGCGATGACTGGCCTCTCTGCGTTCTACGTGCCTGTCCTGCTGTTCCAGGCGGGGTGCTGCCGGGACGGATTGCTTTTTGAATGGTGCCAGTTTTTATTGAATACCGGTAAGACGCAGTGCGGTCACTCGTCATTGAGAACTGAATGACTGAGGCATTATCGGTATACGTGAATTGACTGAACGGTAGTGCTTTTGATTTTGGGTCAGCAGGGACGGTCAGCCCAACCGAAGTAAGTGCTTTTCTCAGGCTCTCTAACGTTTTTACATCGAATAGGTCAGATTTATTACCGGTCTGTGGGTCAACCTTGTAATAGGTTGTTGTCTTTGTAGTGGTGTCTGTCTCGCTCTCTAAATATCCCATACCGTTCGGCAGCCACGTTACACTTCGTGTGCCCTCAAGCGTGGTTAAATTAGTTCTACTGCCTAAAAGGTCATACAGGGCTTTCCCCCGGGGCGGCAGAGGCCCGCAGATGATACACAGCGTTAGAATGGAAATCCCCAAAAGTACGGTTAATACTCGTTTCATAGACACTCCTTGTCATAACTGATTATAAATAAATGAAGTTTCACCTATTATCCAATATAATAAAATCGGCTCTATCGCTTGATTTAGTTCTTTAAAAGATTTATGGCGTGGTTAATAAAAATGTCTTTTTAAAATAATTATATTACAAATAGACGCACCATAAAGTATTATATACTCTATGCTACACTCAATACAATTGTATATAATAAGTATTCAAAAGTCAAGGAGAGACTCCGTCTCAGTCCATTAAAAATGATAATTTTAAAAGGTCTTCAGAATTAGAACGTAATAAGCCCGACATTTTTTTCTTTATCATATATGATTTTTGTTCCAAAAGGTTGGGACAATCCTATCATTTTTTCAATCAGGTATTTTCCCAATTCAGGTCCTGCGAGCATAGGTCTGCCTCTGATGCCGAAGGGGAGCTGGACTCCCTGGGTTCCGGGGAGGCCTGCGCCGAGGGTAATCGGAATAAGCCGAATCCGGTCAAGTGCACCATCTTTAAAATATACCACAGCCGCCACACTTTCCCAGTACTGACGCTGTCTGTTCCAGCTATCCCGTGTTTTACTCTGGAGTTCCTCTGGTGTCGTTTCATCTCCATATCCGTTGATTGAAAAATAATCAGCAGGTATTTTTTTCACTGTCTCGCTCTGGAACACTAAATTCCCCAGACTATAAAAGATGGGTTTACCGTTGTAGATTTCAATTCCCCTGATATAATGAGGTCCGTGGGAAAAAACGATATCGGCGCCATTATCAATGCATTTATGGGCAAAATCAATAATAAAATTCGGCGGCATATTTTGTGAACCTTCATGGCTGTGCACCGACATAATAACGATAGTTGCCTTATTTCTTGCTTCTCGGACTGCGGTAAGGTTTTCAGCGAGGTCTTTCTGGTTTACTGTATATGAAGATGAATATGTATCGCTAATAGAAAATCTTCTCCCGAACATATTGAAAGAGCTGTCGGTTGGGGCGGTAGCCGGGACGCCGTTCTCGCGAGCAGTGGCATACAATTTTTCAGCAGCAGTTTTCGGGATAGTAAATGTTTGTGTAATGGCTAATGGATTAAGTCCCGGTCGTCCGTGAACGTCCGGGCGTGAGTTATTTGCCACTCCAAATGCAGAGAAGGTCGTTGCAGTGGATAAGAGGGCAACGGTGCCGGCGTTACTTTTATAATAAGCTGGTGTGCGTGCATGTTGTAAATCTTCTCCGGCACCAGCATAGGCAATACCGGCTTGCATAACAAAGACCTTTGTCTCAAGAACTCCTAAAACGCCGTAGTCGTTTGTATGATTATTGGCATTGGCTATCATATCAATGCCTGCCCATTTCAGTTCCCGAGCAATAATAGGATCGGCTGACATCGGAGTGCCCTGTCCGTCGTATTTCTCAGGGTAGCCTTTAAATGTGTGAATCAGCATTTCAAGATTGAGGACTGCAACATCCGCACCCCGAATTTCATTAATGAGCCCAAGGAATTCAGGTTCGTTAAATTCCGACCAGGTTCTTGTAATTAATGCATCACCGGCAACAAAAACCGCTATTTCATTGTTTTGAGGAAGAGTGGGCTGCTGAGGCAAATAAGCCCAGGTAATACCGGCAATTAATATTGCAAAAAATAGTGCCGGAGAAAGCCTCCATCTGAATAAAATCTTATTTCTTAAAAACATAGGTAACCTCCAAGGCGAATTGAAACGGTAATATAATAATTGTCAATTAAAGAAGTAGAAAACCAAGCCTTTCAAAAATATCTTCTATAAAATGGTATTTTTTTGGATGAATCGTATTTAAGTTAATGAATAAAGAAAACAGAGTCTGCTGAAAAAGTCATTTTTTACACCCATCCCGAGTACTCGGGATGGGTGCCACAATGAGCTTAATAATTAGTACAAGAAATTGTCTGAACCAATTCTTCTATACTTTTTCAGCAGAATCAAAACAATTACATTATTTTATTTTAACAAGCCCGGTATTGTCTGAAGCATTGTATTCAATAACCGTTCCGTAATTTTTGGATAGGTTAATAACATCAGTAATAATTTTTGCACCGAGCTCGTTATCGGCATATTTTGGTCTGCCGCGAATGGGCACCGGTTTGCCGAATCCCATATCTACCGGAATAAGTTTGATGGCAGTTATTTGACCATTTTTGAGAGTAAGGGTTGCGGCTATTCCTTCCCATACTTGGCGCTGAACCGGGAAGCCGCTGGTACCGCCTCTGTATCGGATATTATGAGCATCTTCCGGTTTTGCGTCGTCTCCCAGCCCATATTGTTCATAATACTCGGACGGAAGCGCATCAATTTGTTCATTCTGAAATACAAAATCACCCAGGCTGTAAAAAATCGGTTTTCCTTTGTACAACTCGATGCCTGAAATCCGGTGAGGACCATGGCCGAAAATGATGTCTGCCCCGGCATCAATTGCCTGATGACAATATTCGTTCAGCCAACTTCCCGGGGAATGAGTATGAACTGAAATAACAACAACATCTGCTTTTGTCCGCGCTTCTCGAATTGATGCTAAATTTCCTGCCAAATCTTTTGGATCTATTATCGTTTTCCTGATGGACCTATTTTCTTCACCGATTTGATATGTCTGTCCCAAAAAGGAGAGTGTATTTCCTCTCAAAGAGACGTTCGGGATGTTTTCCTGCCGTGCTAATTTCAGAAGCGAATCAGCGGTTGAGCGTTTCAGGGTTATGGAGGTTTCGTCAGTAACGGTGAGTGGGTTTAATCCGGGTCTTCCCTGCATATCTGGTCGCGACCGTCCTGCCCTGCCGTATGCGGTGAACGTTGATGTGTGCGAAATGAGGGCAATGGTTGCTTTTGAATGCTTAAAATATGCTGGTGCCCGTGCTGATTGGAGGTCTTTACCGGCTCCAGCCGTTACGAGTCCCGCCTCCTCAATATTTTTTATGGATTCTAAAATTCCAACAGAGCCGTAATCGTAGGTGTGGTTGTTTGCATGTCCGAGCATATCAAAACCTGCCCATTTGAGTTCACTGGCAATCTCTTTTTTGCACGCCATCCACGTTCCACCGCTCTCTGTTTGCGGATACCCTTTGAAATCGTTGATGAGCATTTCGAGGTTGGCAATTGCTACGTCGGCGCCCCGAATCTCCTGGATGAGTTTTAAAAATTCCGGCTCATTATACTGCGACCACGTCTGAGAAATAATAGCATCGCCAGTAAGGAAAATGGTTATCTCCTGCTGTGCTCCTGCCGTCGTATCGTCACCAGTAAACCAGGTACTGCTCCCAATAACTGCAAGGCAAAAAATAAGTATAAATGAAGTAAGATACCGAAATCTGGTTAGCATAATTACCTTCCCTTTTTATTGAATTGTTTGACCTAAATATAATTTTTATAATGATGATTGCAGATAGTTACCTGCTTTAAATTATACGGTAGTAATTTCTTTTTGCTCCTCGGTAGAGCATTCAAGGGTTTTGTCGGGCAGAACGATAACATTAATTTCTGTTCGAATGCCGAAAGAATTAGTATAGATTCCGGGTTCAATGGAGAAACAAGTTCGAGGTATTATCTGACGGTCATCGTGTGTTTCGAGGTTATCAAGATTGGCGCTGTATCCGTGCAAATCTTCGCCGAGTGAGTGTCCGGTTCGGTGAATAAAATTATCATTGTATCCGGCATTTCGAATAATTGTACGAGCCACATCATCAACCTCATAGCCCATTACGGGAATACCTTGAGTGAACCGTCCGGCAATGAAATTGAATGCTGAATCTCGGGCGTGAGTGGAGATGGCAAATATATTCTTATACTCGTCCGGAATAGAATCTCCGGTATATATCATCCACGTTATATCGGCGTAAATTGCATCCGGGCGTCTCAGCTTTGCCAACAGTTCTATCAGCACGAGATTGGAGCGATGTATAACGACGCTTGTGTCTTCATTGGTTACATAATGGGGATTTGCAGTGCTCTCATTCACCGCAACAATTGGCGGCATATCATAGGTCAGATTGTGTTCTTCAAATCGCCTTACTATAAAATTATGAATGCTGTATTCTTTTACTTCACCACTTTTTATCAGACGGGTGTGCAATTCGTCAAGGACGTTGCCGATAAATTGCATCAGTAATTTTGCAACAGTGATATGGGATTCAATTTGATCGTCAGTCAGCGTTGCTTCAAATTCTTGCACTAAATTTGCTGATGATACAACCTGTTTACCCATCAATCGGATTAAGTCTACTGTTCCTGCATCAACATACGAAATAGAGGGAATTGCATTGCTGGGGGAAAACTCCATCGCAATGGTATGAGCGCCGTTCATTATTTTTTTTAGTCCTTCTTCTAACGACTGCCAGCTTAAGTAAATGGTTTTTTCTCCCGGAAGCATATCGAGATTATGCTCTTCGATTCGATTTACTAATTTTTGAGGTGTTCCGTCTGCCGGAATGAAATAAAAATATCTCCGTGACTGTACGATGTCATCAGGGAGCTGGAAGATTCGTTCTGCTATAACATTTGAGCGGTTACAATTATAAATCAGCCACCCGTCAATATGTTGTTCACTGAGCAGTTTTTGAATGTGTTCAATGTTCATAGCGAAAAACATGATTTTATTTCAACTTATATTTAGTAATTTTTATTTATTTTGTTTTGATTATTTCTTCAATCCAATTAACAAATTTTTCAGCAGTGCCTAAAGCTTCTCTGTATTCGGATTCAGTTACCGGATCATAATCTCCAGGATATCTTGTATCGACAGCATAAACTGAAAGCTCCACTGCTTTCTTAATTTCATTCGGCACGTTTACCCCGGCAACTTCAACCCTATTTAAAAGTCGTGTAATGGAGTGAATTTTCTCAAATTCTATGTCAAGATAAACAAGTAAAGCCTTGAGTGATTTTTCGACAGCTTGTTGACAGTCAAAACAAAGATCTTCAAATAGAATCGCTTCGGAAATTCTTCCAACTTTAGCTTTTTCGAGATTACTATGTGCCCTTTTGAGCCATTCGTCAACAAGGGATTTATCTTTCATAAATTACCTGCCCATGTTTTGCGATTTCTCTATATATCATAAAACGATTGTCTTTAAGCTGGTTAAAATGCTCCGGAGTTTCAACGATAATATCAAAGGGTGTATTGAGGTCATAAAGTAGGCAATAAATCTGTTTAGCCAGCTGTCTCCTGTTTGTAATACCTGTTTTAAGGATACAAATGTCGTAATCACTCAGTTCTTTGCAATTGCCTTTTGCCCGTGAGCCGAACAAAATAATGCGGTCGGGTTCGACTTCACGGGCAAGTATGTCAATAAGACGTTTTAATGTAGATTTCATTTATTATGTTCCGGGAATAATTCTTTTATGTCTTCTGCTTTTGGCGGCGGCGTCAAGTAGCTGACGATAATGAGTGTACCGACAGAAGCAATAATTGCCGGATAGATGAGGGGAATTCCCCACGGGTCGGCAGTTTCACCGCCGGGCGGCACCATTATCGAGGGCCAGATGTATCCGGAAAACTTTAATCCAAGCGTTACGACTGTGCCGGTGATAATGGAGGCAAGTCCGCCGGCTTTTGTTGCCCGTTTCCATGCAAGTGCGGCAATCAACGCAGGCGTTATTGATGCGCCATAGATAGTATAAGCGAAGTAACTCATTTGCAGAACTGATGAAAGTTGTGTGGCGAGGAAGAAGGCTATAAGCCCGAAGATGACAATCCACACTTTCTGCAGTGCCACCATCTTAGACTGTTCCGCTTTCGGATTGATAAACTTCTGATAAATGTCGCGCATAATATTGGTAGTCGGCGAAAGGAGATAATTCATACCGGTAGAGAGCACCACAACACAGGCGGCGGCGAGCAACAATACACCTATCGGCAGAGGTACCATATGCCGGGCGGCTTGCAGAACAATTGACTTTGATATAATTGTTCCGCCATTAATATCAATCTGTGTCCAGAAATATGACGTGGCAAAAACTGCGATAACGATAACCACTATTTCAACGAAGATAGTGCCAACTGTCCACCAGAGGACGGCTTGCTTTGCATCTTTCGGTGTTTTGGCGCTGTAAAATTTCTGATACATACTCTGTACGCCCATAAGCAGGAGCATAGTGGAGAGAAAATACCCAAATGCTTTTAAAAATGGATGTTGTCCGAAATTGGGGTCGTACATTTCAAAATAACCGGGCGGAAGTGTTGTTACAGCTTGATTCCATCCGCCGGCGAAGGCATAGACAAACGGCGTCGCCAGAATACAGGCGAGCACGATTATAATTCCATTGGGAAGGTCGGTATATGCAACCGCTATCATACCTGCCAGTGCTGTAAAGAGTATAACAAATGCGGCGGCGATTATTGTACCTTGAAATTCCGAGACGGCATTATCGGTAATTACGTTGAGAATGAATCCGCCTGCCTTGAACTGATAACTGACGATACAAATGAAACTGATAACCAGTGCGAATGCTCCGAAAATGCGGGCGAACTTCCCGTAGCGGACTTCAAGAATATCACCAATAGTGTACTGCCCGAAGGTGCGGATTTTCCCCGCAAGAAAATAAATGAAGATAATTCCTGCCCAGGCGCCTGCGGGCATCCAGAGTGAGCTCCACCCCGCCTTTGCGGCATATTCAGCCCCAGCAATAAACGTACCTGAACCAATCCATGTACATATCAGGGTAAATACCATAACTCTCATACTCAGCGAACGCCCAGCTACCATCATATCGTCCTGGCTTTTCACTTTTTTCGAGCGATAAAAGTTAAATCCCATCAGTACGAGCATATACGCAATGATAATGTAGAGATAGAGATTCATAAGTCTCCTCCAAAGTTAGATTTTGTAGAGGCGTAGAGCGACGGAACTTTATAAATCAACACAACATTAATTTTATTGAATTAATATTAAATCCTTTTGCACGTCGCCGGCGATAGTTACTTCTCCCGTGAGAGTGATAAAGACGTTGATTTCGGTGCGCGCCGCCATCTGTCCGTCAAGGTAGATACCCGGCTCAATTGAGAAACATATACCGGGGATAAGCTGGCGTTCTTCTTTGGTTTCCAGATTGTCAATGTTCACGCCGTTGCCGTGGACTTCCTCGCCGATTGAATGTCCTGTCCGATGAACGAAGTAATCACAATATCCGGCGGCTCTGATGACTGCTCTGCAGGCATCGTCTACTTCCCAGCCGTAACAGGTCTCGCCTTTTGCAAATTTATCCTTGATAAATTGTACGGCGGTATTACGGGCGCTGACAACAGTATTCCATATTTCCTGATATTTCGCCGGAGGGGTTTTACCGATGTAACCGCACCAGGTTATGTCATAATAAATGGATTTTGGTTTGCTAAATCGCGCCCAGAGGTCAATGAGAACACAATCGCCTTCTTTGAACGTGCGGGCGTTTTCTTTGGTTGGCTCAAAGTGCGGATCTGCCGGATGGTCGTTGACGCCAAGGATAGGGATATCATGAGTTTCCAGGTCGGATTCTTTGAACCGCCGCAAGATAAACTGGGCAACGTCATATTCCGTTGCTCCGGTTTTATTGCGGACTGCTTTGCGGATTTCTTCAAATGCTTCATCTTTGATTTTCTGGACTAATTTTCCAGCTTCAACGTGAGACCGGTATCCAGCTTCATCAATGACGGATTCGAACATCTGAACGAGGTTGGCGGATGATACTATTTCGTGTCCAAAACTTCGGATAAGCTCTAAGGTGCCGCCGTCAACCATTGAAACGTACGGAATGTTGTTCATCGGTGAGTACTGCATAGCGATTTTTTTTGGTGCGCCGAGAATTTCCCTGAGCAGGGAATGCTGCTGGCGCCAGGGAAGATAGACGATTTTTTTCCCGGGTATTGCATCTAACCGGGATCTTTCAACTGAATGTACGAGGCGTACCGGCTCGCCCTCTGCCGGGATATAATAGAACCAGCGCCGGGTTGTCATCCGTTTCTCGTCAAGCCCTAAAATGCGGTATCCGAGCAAGTCGTGGTTATGAAAATCATAAAACAGCCACCCGTCAAAACCGGCTTTTTTTAGCTCGGTTTGAATCCGTTTAATGTCCATAATTAAAACTCCTTATTTTCCTTATTCTTTCCTGAATTAAATTGTAAGATTGTTTTCCAAAGAATTTCACCGTTTTTATTAGAGAATTGTTCTATACATTCATACGTAAAGCGATTTAATACCTTGCTGTATTCTGTGTAAAATTGGTCATTTTTTTCTTTAGCTTTATATCCAAAAGGTTCAATTAATTCTATGTATAAGTTTTTGTTTCCAGAAATAAAGGTCCAAAAAGCTTCCCCGCATAACTTGATATAGTCACCTTTATCGGGATTGTCATCTTTGCCATAGCAACAACCGTTAACAGAGATTATGTTCTTTTCTGAAAGATTTGCACCCAATATCTTTTTGGCTTTTTGCGAGATAATAATATTCAGGATATATTTCTATACCAATAGAATTTCTCAATAAACTTTGTGCCACAACGCAGGTTGTACCGGCACCGACAAATGGGTCCAAAACCCAATCACCTTCTTTTGTGAATAATTTAATAAACCATTCGGGCAGAGCTTTTGGAAACACGGCGCTGTGATATTGATTGTTTGTTTCCGTTGCAAGATGGAGGACATTCGTCGGATATGCTTTTTCTTTGTGTAGCCAATTTGCAACACGTTTACCAAATCCGCTTCCGGCGCGGGATTCATCTCGAATCATATCGGTCGGACTCAAATTTTGCAGACGGGTCTTTGCCCAATCTCCCATTGGAACCATTACCGCTTCTTGATATATATTAAATTTCTTTTGTTTATTAAATTGTAAACAACGCTCCCAGGCATCTCTAAATCTGTTGGGCCATTTACCGGGATAACAATTCTTTTTATGCCAGATGAATTCTTCTGTCCACAACCACCCCTGTTTGCGGAGTTCTAAAATGAGTTCTATAACGTATGTGTGTTTTTCACTATTCATTGTTCGTTCTTTTATATTGAGAATAAAGGTTCCGGTTGGTTTTAATACTCTTAAAAATTGCTCCGACCTCGGCAAAAACCAAGCAATATATTTGTTTGGATTGATGCCGCCGTAAGTTTTTTTTCTGTTATCTGCATATGGAGGTGAAGTTATAATGAGGTCAAAGAAATTGTCATTGAAATTTTTTAATATATCCAGACAATCGCCAAGATAGATTTCAGACGATATATACATATTTAAAGTTGTTTTGATTTAATAAACTTTAGATTACATTGTATATTTTATTTAGTAGAAAAACAATAAAAAAGTAATTAATTTTGTATGGAGAAAAATAAGAGGGATTTCATACATTTCCCTTGTTTAAATACTGTACACTTTACTGTAGAATATAACATTAAAAAAGTTATATTTCAATAATCAAGTAACAAAGATAGAAACACTGTGTTGAAATTACAGTTTATTACCGATACTGCCGAAAACAAAACAGAGTATATTTTTGTTGCAAATTTGTTGTAATGGCTATATATTTATGGACAGGATATATATAATAGGGGACGTATATGCCGGTAAAGATTAACGATGTAAAGTTCCAGAAAATAGAAGAGCACGAGGGTGAGGAGTCTCGTGAGGCTCGTGGGCTTGATTTTCTTGATGATGTTTATCTGCCGGTTTCAATTGAATTGGGAAGATCCCGAATGCAAGTGCGGGATATTCTGAATATGGAGAGAGGGGCGCTGATAGAATTTGATAAGTTAGCCGGTGAAACGGTTGATTTGATGGTTAATGACCGGAAGTTTGCCGAAGGAGAGGTCGTTGTCATAGATGAGCGTTTCGGCATTCGGATAACCGGATTGTATAAAACCGCAGATATTCTGAAAGAAGTTCGAAAGTAGTTTTTACTCACCTGTTCAGTCTGTTTACCGAAAAGTTTTTTCTGCGCTATAAAAAAACCTGTAGTACATTATTCCTGAAAATATTTTTTAAAGATTTGTGAGAGACGGAGCAATGCAGGTATTTTGCCGTCTCAGAAATGGATTCTCATAGCAAAATCTTAATCAATTTTAAATAGATAAGAAGCAATGTTTTCAAAATCATATTGACTTTTTAAAGACAATTAAGTATAATTAAAGAGAAAAAGAGAGAAAAGATAGATATTGATTTTTTTTAAAAGGTAGCAGAATTAATTACACTATTCGTTTTATTAAATTGTATTTAGTTCTGATGGTGTCATTGAAACGTTGTAGTGTTATTGTCGGAGAGAGCTTTTAACTGCCGGATAGAGAAGAGCGATTTACTTATTTGGCAATAGTTCATCGTAGCCCCTTGAAGCGGGGCTACTTGTTTTATGGAGTTTTAAACAGATTCGCTCCACAGCAGAGGGAAAAGATGAAGAAAAATGTGATTATTATGGGTGCGGCTGGCAGAGATTTTCATAATTTTAATGTTTGTTTTCGTGATAATCCTGACTATACCGTTACTGCATTTACGGCAACGCAGATACCCAATATTGAGGGCAGACGGTATCCAGAAGTTCTTGCCGGTAAACTGTATCCGAACGGCATTCCGATATACCCGGAATCCGAATTAGTTAATCTGATTCAGAAATATGCTGTTAATGAAGTTGTATTTTCATACAGTGATGTACCGTATGTATATGTGATGAACCGCTCTGCTTTAGTAAATCGGGCGGGCGCCTCGTTCCGTTTATTAGGGCTTAAGGAGACGTGGTTACAATCTTCAAAGCCGGTTGTGGCTGTTTGTGCGGTACGGACCGGAAGTGGGAAGAGCCAGACAACCCGGCGGGTTGCCGCGATATTGCGGGAGATGGGCAAAACGGTTGTTGTCGTTCGGCATCCGATGCCGTACGGCGATTTAGTAAAACAGCGGGTTCAGCGGTTTGCCCGGATCGAAGATATGGATGTTCATAAATGCACAATTGAAGAACGCGAGGAGTATGAGCCGCATATCGTCAAAGGGGTAACCGTCTACGCCGGAGTAGATTACGAAGCAATTCTCCGTGAAGCTGAAAAAGAAGCCGATATTGTTCTCTGGGATGGTGGAAATAATGATTTTGCGTTTTATAAGCCTGATATTTACATAACAGTTCTTGACCCGCACCGTGTCGGGCATGAAACAACGTACTATCCGGGCGAGGTAAATCTCCTTGCGGCGGATGTCCTCGTGGTAAATAAAGTAGACACGGCTGACCCGAAAAATGTTGAAGCGGTTATTGCTACTGCCCGAAAAATGAATCCGAAAGCGATTATCATAAAAGCTGAATCGCCGGTAACAGTTGAAGACCCGTCAGCTATTAAAGGGAAGCGGGTTCTGGTAATTGAAGATGGTCCTACACTCACCCATGGTGAAATGAAGTTCGGTGCCGGCATTGTAGCAGCTCAGAAGTTTGGTGCTGAAAAGATTGTTGACCCCCGTCCTTATGTCGTAGGAACCATTGCTGAAACATATAAGAAATATCCGGGTATTGGCACACTCCTCCCAGCGATGGGGTACGGCGATCAGCAGGTGAAAGATTTACAGGAAACTATTAACCGTACTGACTGTGACACCGTTGTTATTGCAACACCGATAGATTTACGAAAAATAATTTCAATTCAGAAACCGACAACTCGTGTAACATACGAGCTGAAAGAAATAGGGGACACAGATTTGCATAGTGTTTTAAGCAGACTATGAATCAAAAAACTATCGTCATTGCACTCGGCGGGAACGCAATTACCAGGGAATTTGAAGAAGGAAATATTTATCAGCAGTTTGCCAATACCCGGCGTTCGCTTGAGGGAGTAGTCGAACTTGCTGTCTTGGGTTATAAAATAGCTGTAACACACGGAAACGGGCCTCAGGTGGGGCAATATATGATTCGTGTGGATGAGAGTCTCAACCTCGTACCTCCTGTACCTCTCGGCGTAATCGTAGCGGATGTGGAAGGCGGTATGGGGTATATGATTGGGCAGACTATGATGAACAAGCTCAAAACACGAAACGTCAGCCGCCGGGTGGTTACGGTTATTACACAGGTTTTGGTTAATAAAAACGACCCTTCGATTCTTGACCCTGATAAATTTGTTGGTTCTTTTTATACAGAAAACGATGCCCGCAAGCTGGCAGAGGAGCGCGGTTGGCTTATGAAACCGTTTGCAAACCGCGGCTGGAGGCGGGTAGTGCCATCGCCTATTCCGATAGAAATAATCGAAAAAGATGTAATTTGTGAATTAGTCAATAAAGACTACATCGTAATTGCCGCCGGAGGAGGCGGTATCCCGGTATATTATGAAGACGACGGCAGACTCGAAGGAGTTGACGCAGTTGTTGATAAAGACCGAACAGCCGCAATCCTCGCAAAAGACATCGGGGCAGATGAACTGATTATTCTCACTGATACAGATTATGTATATCTCAATTTCGGCACGTCCCGGCAGCAGAAATTGACATCCATTACCGTTGAACAAGCACAGAAGTATTATGACGATGGCCATTTTCCTCCCGGAAGTATGGGCCCGAAAATTGAGGCTGCGATACAATTTGTCCAAAGCGGCGGTAAAAGGACAATTATTACCTCTATTGATAACGCAAAAGAATCTGTTACCGGAAATACAGGCACTTTAATTTCCTGATGAGCGGATAAATAGTATGTAAATTTGGTGCGAGTATTTTGTTCGGAAAAAGCGGAGAGTTGTATGAATATTCACGAGTATCAAAGCAAAGATATTTTACGGAAATATAACGTTGCAGTCCAGCGCGGTCGTGTTGCATTTACGCCAGATGAAGCCTATAAAATTGCTCAAGAGCTTGGCTCACGGGAATTCGTAGTAAAAGCCCAGATTCACGCCGGCGGACGCGGAAAAGGGGGAGGTGTTAAGCTGGCACAGAGTCCCGAAGAAGCAAAAGCTATTGCAGAAAAGATGTTTGGGATGCGGTTAGTAACCCCTCAGACCGGAGCCGAAGGGAAGATTGTCCGTCGGGTGCTCATAGCGGAAGCATTAGATATTCAGCAGGAATTATATGTAGGTATTGTGTTAGACCGCTCAACCTCCCGATTAGTATTTATGGCGAGCACCGAAGGCGGCGTCGAAATTGAAAAGGTTGCGGCAGAAATGCCGGAAAAAATCCTCAAGGAATATATAGACCCGGTGGTAGGACTTGCTGGATATCAGGCACGGCGACTTGCGTTCGGCTTGAAGCTTGAAGGGGATATATTTAAAAAAGGCGTTGCTTTTATGCAGGCGCTCTATAAGGCGTATATTTCCTCCGATGCTTCGCTTGCGGAGATTAATCCGCTTGTTGTTACTAAATCTGGAGATGTGATTGTCCTCGATGCGAAAATTAATTTGGATGAAAATGCGTTATATCGGCATCCCGATTTAGCGGCACTCCGTGATCCGGATGAAGAGGAACCGCTTGAGGTTGAAGCCAGCAAATATAATTTGAATTATATCAAGCTTGATGGCAGTGTTGGTTGTATGGTAAACGGTGCCGGCTTAGCGATGGCAACAATGGATTTAATAAAATTAGCCGGTTCTTCACCGGCGAATTTCTTAGATGTCGGCGGTGTTGCAAATGCCGAGACAGTCAAGAATGGTTTTCTCATTCTGATGTCTGACCCGAATGTAAAAGCGGTGCTGGTCAATATATTCGGCGGGATTGTCCGATGCGACCGGGTAGCGACCGGTATCAAAGAAGCGCTGTCCCAGATTGAAGTTACGGTGCCGGTGGTCGTCCGACTGCAGGGAAATAATGCCGACATTGCTGCGCAAATTTTGAAAGAATCCGGTCTCTCATTTATCGTGGCAACCGATTTCAAGGAATGTGCAGATAAAGTCGTCTCAGCATTGAAACAATAAAAATAATTAACCACAGAGGACACAGAGAACACAGAGAAAATTAAAATCATACAAATACACATAATCTTGTTTTTTAATATGTCTTTTCTCTGTGTTCTCTGTGGTATAAAACTAAAAAAGGTATTTTGGATATGAGTATATTGATTAATGAGAATACGAAGGTGGTTGTTCAGGGTATTACCGGCGGTGAGGGGTCATTTCATACGAAGTTAATGATTGAATACGGGACAAAGGTTGTTGCGGGCGTTACTCCGGGGAAGGGCGGGCAGACCTTTGAAGGGGTGCCGATTTTTAATACGGTGCGGGATGCAGTGGAGGTGACTGGTGCTAATGCTTCGGCAATTTTTGTTCCACCCCAGTTTGCATCGGACGGTATTTTAGAAGCGGTTGATGCTGGACTTACGGTTGTTGTGTGTATAACAGAAGGAATACCGTCGCTTGATATGATTCAAGCGAAGCGGTATTTTCAGGACAAGCCGGTGCAGGTTATCGGACCGAACTGTCCGGGTGTAATAAGTCCGGGGAAATCGAAGATTGGTATTATGCCGGGGGCGATTTTTAAGCCGGGGCGTATTGGTGTCATCTCCCGGAGCGGAACACTGACCTATGAAGCCGTTGACCAGCTGACGAAATTAGGATTAGGTCAGAGCACATGCATTGGTATCGGCGGGGATCCGGTTATCGGCTCAACGTTCGTGGATTTATTAAAACTGTTTAAAGATGATATAGAAACTGATGCTGTTGTGTTAATTGGCGAAATCGGTGGCACCGCTGAAGAGGAGGCGGCGGATTATGTTAAAGCCAATTTTACCAAGCCGGTAGTGAGTTTTATTGCAGGAGCAACTGCTCCTCCCGGAAGGAGAATGGGGCATGCCGGTGCGATTATCTCCGGCGGCAAAGGCACTGCCGCAGAGAAAAAGGATTCATTGCAGACAGCCGGTATTATTGTCGCTGAAAGTCCCGCGGATATTGGCATAAACGTGCAAAAGTCACTGAGAAAAGGGGAATAAAAAAATGACAAATCGTCGGAGACTTTTTTGCAGACCTGCTGGTAGAAAATGTAGTAATTAATGATTAAACAGTACTTGACACTGTTATCATTGCTCTTTGAAAGACCACCTATCACCCCTCCTTAAAGACAGGAGGGGAATTATATTTCTCCCTCTGTATTTAAGGAGGGAGACTCAGAGGGGGTCTCTCATTCATTCACGCAACACCAGGTTTTTACCGGACAGTAATGAATTGAAAGCTGTTCAAAACATGGCAGTTGGCTTTTTCTCTCTGTTATTTTGTAAATCTTGTTAATCATATCTAAAAATTCTTGAATCAGACCATTTTCATCAAAATTCTGAAAATATTTTTATGGATTCGGGTATTCCGAACCAGTTTACAATATGGTATCTATGCAAAAATCATTTTCAAATCAATAAATAATTATTTATATTATTAATTTTTAAAACATATTTTGTTGATTTTTTAAATGACCCTACAGGGGTTTGGCTTATTTCATTACGCATATGCTGAGCAATAATACAGATACGGTGAATGTTATAGGTATTTATTAGATTGAAAGTGAAAATGGAACGGACATTGGGTATATTGAAGCCGGATTGTTTAAAACGGAAGTTGATGGGGACAATTATTCATCGGCTTGAGCAGGAGGGTTTTGAAATAATTGAAGGTATGATTAAGCGGCTTACAATAGAAGAAGCTGAAGGTTTTTATACAGTGCATTATGGACAACCGTTTTATGAAAAATTGATAAAGTTTATGACCTCAGGAGCGGTATTTGTAATGCTGTTAGAGCGGGAGAATGCAGTGTCAAAACTTCGTGAAGTAATGGGAAATACAGATCCTGCTGAAGCGGCCCTGGGGACTATTCGCCGTGAATATGCCAGCGATACACGGCATAATGTGATACACGGGAGCGATTCTTTGGAGAATGCTCAAAAGGAAATAGAATATTTCTTTTCTTAAATTAAATACAATTAATTAAATGGTATTGTAAGCGATGGGAACAAAGATGAATGATGGAGAAAAATGTTGCGGAGCCGCAAAAACATTTGAGTTAGTCGGTGCACAGAGTTCGCCGGGATTTGGCGGGCAGATTGGCAGAGCGGCTGTTTTTGGCGCTGGAATAATGGGGCAGGGAATCAGTCAAGTTCTTTCTTCAAATGGTATTAGTGTACTCTTATTCGACCAAGATACTCAGCTTGTTGAAAAAGGGCTTGCGATGCTCAGTAAAAGTATGGATCAGGAGATTGCCCGATGGGCGTTGACTGATTCGGAAAAACGGTCAATCCTGGCGCGGATTGAAAAAGGAAAGTTACTTGAAGACGTGAAAAAATGCCAGGTCGTTATTGAAACGATTTCGGAAGATATAACTGCCAAACAGAATCTGTTAAGAGAACTGGATATGTATGCCTCTCAGGATACCGTTTTTATAACAAATACGGATTCATTAAGCATAACAGAGATTGCTTCAGCGACCCGGCGGGAGCACAAAGTTATCGGGGTGCATTTTATTTATCCCGTTTCAAAGGTCTCTTTAGTTGAGATTATACGAGGTAAAAAAACTTCTCAAGAAACGGTTGAATTTGCAAAAACACTTGTTGGAATTCTTAATAAGACCCCTCTTGAAGTTTCTGAGAATCCCGGATTTATTACAACCCGTCTGATTGTTCCCCTGCTGAATGAGGCAATGCAGATATATATGGACGGGATTGCTTCTGCTGAGGATATTGATAAAGCAATGAAGGCAGGATTTGGATTAATAACCGGACCATTAAAGCTGGCAGACCAGATAGGACTTGATGCGGTTCTTATCTGGACGGAAACGCTGTATAAGAAATTGGGGGATGCAAAATTTCGTCCATCCTCGCTGTTACAACAATTAGTTCTGGCAGGCCAGCTCGGTGTAAAAACGGGAAAAGGATTTTATACATATAGTTAAAAAAACAATAAAAATAACCAATGTCGTTTCATTTCGGCAATTGTATCTTGGTTGAACGATACAGGTTTAGAAAGCTAACCATATCCATAGATAATAGATACCTTTTGCCATATACGTGCAGTAGCGGGCAAGACATATAAAAGAATTGTAATGTGAATGAAGAGGTTAGGAATAATGAAAATTTTAGTTCTGAATTGTGGAAGTTCTTCAGCAAAATTTCAGTTAATTGAGATTGAAGCAAAGAAGTTATTAGCGAAAGGACTATTATCCCGAATCAGTATGCCGGGAGCTCAGTTGTCTTATGAGGTGCCGGGGAGAGCTCCGTTAAAAGTTACCGGGGAAATCCTCGACCATAGCGTCGCAATTGCGAATATTCTTAATATATTGACAGATAAGGATTTTGGTGTTATACAGGACAAATCAGAGATAGTTGGTGTTGGTCACCGCGTTGTGCATGGTGGTGAATTTTTTTCTGATTCGGTTTTGATTACTGAGGATGTATTGAATAAGATTCGGCACTGCAATGATTATGCCCCCCTTCATAATCCGCACAATATAAAGGGGATTGTTTCCTGTCAGCAGATTTTACCTAATGTGCCGAATGTAGCGGTGTTTGATACAGCATTTCATATGAATATGCCTGATTATGCCTACCGATACGGTATTCCAACAATATTTTATGAAAAGCACGGCATCAGACGCTATGGATTTCACGGGACCTCACATTATTATGTATCTCAACGGGCGCAGGAATTGATGAATGGTGACGATATTAATGTAATTACCTGTCATCTTGGGAACGGATGCAGTATTACGGCAGTAAAAAAAGGAAAATCCGTTGACACGTCAATGGGATTTACTCCGTTAGAAGGATTATTAATGGGGACCCGCTCCGGGGATATTGATGCCGCCGCAGTATTGCAAATAATGGAAAAAGAGGACCTGGATTCCGCCAATACAGCAACAATGTTAAATAAGCACAGCGGACTTATGGGGGTTTCCGGAAAGAGCAATGATATGCGTGATATAGTGAGTGCTATGAGTACCGGTGATGGGCGGGCGTTGTTGGCGTTTAATATATTCTGTTACCGGTTGAAGAAGTATATTGGTTCTTATTTTGCGGCATTGGGTGGTGCACAGGCAGTCGTATTTACGGGCGGTATTGGCGAGAACTCTGCACTTACCCGCGAAAAAACACTTGAAGGTTTGGAATGCCTCGGAATTTATATTGATAAAGAGAGCAACAAACAAGCGGTCGGCTGTGAATTAGAAATAAGCACCGAAAAATCCCCGGTCAAAGTGTTTGTAATTCCGACTAATGAGGAATTGGTTATTGCAATTGATACTGCCAAATTCATTAAATAAGGCATAGTCTCTTGTTGAAAGAAAGTTACCGGTATGAAGATAAAACTGCGCGGGCTAAAAGCAGGGGAGCATCATTTTGAGGCAACTGAGCCGGTAGATTTATTTGAGCTTGACCCGACAATTTTTATTCAACCGCTTCATTCGGATGTATCTATAGACGTTCAGGGTAAGAATTATTATATTGACATTGTTACGAGAACGGTAACCCGATTGGAATGCGACCGATGTCTTGTATTGTTTGAACGAGCATATGAAGTAAAAACAATGTTGATTTATACTGAGGACCCGACGCTTGATCCGTATTACACGCAAGAAGATGTATATTTTTTACCCGCGAGCCAGGATACGGCGGATGTTACGGATGATGTTCGGCAGAATGTGTTATTAAATTTGCCGATGAAGCGGCTGTGTAGTGAACTATGCAAGGGATTGTGCAGTGAATGCGGTGTGAACCTCAATTATGAACAGTGTGCGTGTATTCACGAGGTGATAGACCCGCGCTGGGAAGAGTTGAGTAAGTTATTGAAAAAAAAGACGAATGTGAAGAACGGATAACGGCGGTTTTTAATTTATACAGTAATGAAAAGACCCCGTTGTACAGAATTATGAGATGAGCAAGATAAAATTCATTTTTTGTAGGGACGAACGACTGTTCGCACCTTTGGGAAGCCAATAAGAAAGAAACATAATTAGGAAAGGAGTAATAGAGCGTGCCATTACCAAAACACAGACATTCGAAATCGCGTCGAGATAAACGGAGAACGCATTGGAAGCTGGTTGCTCCAACATTGATGGAATGTCCGCATTGTCATCAACCGAAACAATCCCACCGAGCATGCCCGAACTGCGGTTACTATAATAACAGAGAAGTGTATTTTCCAAGGGAGTAATAGGAGTATATGGAGAGACCTTGTACGATAGCATTAGACGCCATGGGGGGAGACTATGCTCCTGCAGCGGTTATTGAGGGAGCAAAGCTTGCTAATAATGAATCAAATGGCAGATTTAATATTATTTTAGTTGGTGATTCCGAACAGATTACTGCCGTTGACCCTCGTTTAGCTGAGCGGGGTATAACTGTTATTCATACATCCCAGGTCATTTCAATGTGCGATTCGCCGTTAAATTCTTTGAAAGATAAAAAAGATTCTTCAATTGTTAAAATAGTCGGGATGCTTCGAGAGCAGAAAGTGGATGCAATTTTTAGCGCCGGCAATACCGGTGCATTTATGGCAGCCTCTCTGCTCATGGCTGGCAAGCTTGAAGGTGTTGCCCGCCCCACGATTGGTGTATTATATCCGACAAAAAACGGTACCTCTTTTTTACTGGATGTGGGTGCTAATACTGATTGCAAGCCGCGTCATCTGCTTCATTTTGGAGTGATGGGAGCTACCTTTGTGCGGTTATTTTTAAATTTGGAGCGTCCACGAGTTGCGCTCCTGAATATTGGTGAGGAATCATCAAAGGGAAACGATGCGGTTGTTGAGGCTTATAAGCTGTTTACGAAGAGCTCATTGAATTTTACCGGTAATGTTGAAGGAGGGGATATTTTTGAAGGTACTGCAGATGTTATTGTATGCGATGGATTTGTGGGAAATATTTTATTAAAATTATTTGAAACGTACGGCACAACCTTTGAAAAAACGTTTTCAAAGTTAATCAGCGGGAATATTCTGTATCGGTTTGGAGAATTTTTGTTACAGAAACCGCTCACAACGTATAAAGAAACATACAATTATGAACGGTTTGGCGGTATTCCCCTGCTTGGAATTAATGGTATTGCATTGATAGGGCACGGGAAGTCATCTCCGGAGGCAATAAAGTCGGCGATATTTTCTGCGTTGACAATGCACGAACTTGACATTCAAGGGCATATCCGTAAAGAGATTGATCAATACAAAGAGTCTATTTAAAACTAATGCCGGTATCTCAAATAGTTAGTACAGGTCTTGCCGCTCCGAAGAAGGCATTGACCAATTTTGACCTTGAAAAAATGGTTGATACCACAAATGAATGTTGATATGCCACAAATATATTATGAGATCTTTGAAAAAATCAGTTTTCAGCTAAAAGTATATAATTTATGTGGCACCCATCCCGAGTCCCGAGAAATCCCGAGTACTCGGGAGAACTCGGTGATACTCGGGATTTTGTGGGTGTTTTGAATAATCATCTGTCCAAACAACATAATTTTTCAAAGGTCTCATTATATGAATGAGTTTCTTTTCAAAGAGAATATGATATTATGCTGTTTTCAGTAATAAAATTGAGAGAATTGCTTAACTATGAATAACGGTTGATAGCTATGCGATTAGCATTTGTTTTCCCTGGACAGGGCTCGCAGACTCTCGGAATGGGACGTGATTTATATAATGCGTTTCCTGAATCCCGTGAACTGTATGATACATCTGAAACAATTCTCGGTTTTCCCCTGAAACGTTATTCATTTGAAGGTTCTGAAGAACTATTAAAGCAGACATATATCACTCAGCCAGCGTTATTTGTACATAGTGCAGTATTAACGCAGTTATTAAAAGCCAGAGGGTTCGTTTCTGTTATTGCAGCCGGGCATAGTTTGGGAGAGTATTCAGCGCTGGCTGTTGCAGAGGTTGCTTCCTTTGAAGATATATTGCGATTGGTAAAGCTGCGCGGAGAGTTAATGCATTCTTCGGGTGAGCGTGCACCGGGGACGATGGCAGCCCTTATCGGCAGTGAAATTGACAGCGTAGAAGCACTCTGTGCAGAATCGGCAAGTGACGGCATTGTTCAACCGGCTAATTTTAACGCACCGGGGCAGATTGTAATCTCCGGGTCAATTGAGGGAGTACGGAGAGCGATAGAGCTTGCACCGAAGTACGGAATCCGGAAAGCAATTGAGTTGAATGTAAGCGGTGCATTTCATTCTCCATTGATGGCTGGTGCTGTAGAGAAATTGATGAAGGCGATTCAATCGGCGCCCTTCAAAACAGCACGGATTCCGGTTGTTGCGAATGTTACTGCTCAACCAATAACAGCACCTGAAGAAATAAAGCTCAATCTCGAAAAACAGCTATTAAGCCCGGTATTATGGAGCGAATCGGTAAATACTATTGTAAACTATGGAGTGGATGCATTTGTTGAAGTTGGTTCCGGAACCGTGCTTCAGGGATTGATTAAGCGGATTAATAGAGATGTTCCGTGCTACGGTGTTAGCTCCGCTGAAGACCTGGAAAAAATCACACAAATACTCGTGCGATAATAAATCACTGGAGAAAGATACGAGGCACTGCATCGCTCTGGTATTCACGAATGGAATAGTATGAATTCTTTAGACACACTCTATCGGTTGGATGGACGAACGGCTTTAGTAACCGGTGCCGCTCAGGGCATCGGCAAAGCTATTGCGGTACTGTTAGCTCACTATGGGGCGAATATCATAATTGTTGACATCAATAAAGAATTGATTGTACAAACTGCTGAAGAAATACGGAATACCGGAGTTCAGTGTGCTCCGGAGATTGCGGATGTTGTAAACGGGGAAACAATGAAAGAGCTGACAAAGCGTGTGGTTGAGCGGTTTTCAACGATAGATATTCTGGTGAATAATGCGGGTATTACTAAAGATGGTTTTATACTGCGGATGACTGATGAGCAGTGGGATTCAGTGCTCCTCATCAATCTCAAAGGGGCATTTAACTGCATTCGTGCGGTATCAAAATATATGCTCAAGCAAAAAAACGGTGTGATTGTGAATGTATCATCGGTTATCGGCGTGATGGGCAATGCTGGACAGAGTAATTATTCAGCGTCAAAAGCCGGATTGATTGGATTAACAAAGTCAGCGGCAAAGGAATTTGCCTCCCGCACTATCAGGGTTAATGCGGTTGCACCCGGTTTTATTCGGACAGCAATGACCGAATCAATGCCTGAAGAAATCCGTCAAAAATACCGAGAGATGATACCGCTTAACCGATATGGCACCGTACAGGAAGTGGCACAGCTCGTTCATTTCCTTGTCTCGGATGCGAGCAGTTATATTACGGGACAGGTCATTCAGATTGATGGCGGGCTGATTATGTAATTGTTCCGGGTATGACAGGTTTTAATGAGTTTTGTTTTGAACTATTAATTCTGACGGTATAAACCTGTTTATGCTGTTGTATGTAATAATTGTTAGATTATAGATCGTGAATTTTTTATATTATTAGACCGGATGGAGAGACAATCGCAATGGTTGTATGGTTTTTTGTTGAAATATAAGGGAAACAAACAACGTATTACAATGTACAGAATAAAGGAGGAAGAATTCTATGTCATCCAATGCAGATCGTGTAAAAGAAATCATTGTTGAGCAATTAGGCGTTGATGCGAGTGAGGTTACCGAAAGTGCGAAATTTATTGAGGATTTAGGGGCAGATTCTCTGGATACGGTAGAGCTCGTGATGGCGTTTGAAGAGGAGTTTAATATTGAGATTCCCGATGAGGAGGCGGAGAAAATTACAACGGTTGGCACGGCGATTAAATATATCGAAGACAAATTAGGGTAATCCGATGAAACGAAAAGTGTTAATAACCGGCTTAGGGGCGGTTACTCCAATCGGGAATACTGTTCAGGACTACTGGCAGTCATTAGAAAAGGGGATTGGCGGAATTGGACATATTACCCGGTTTGATGCGGTGAATCTTCCCGTAAAGATTGCTGGTGAAGTTAAGAGTTTTGATCCGCTCAATTTCATTGATAAGAAATTGGTGCGCCGAATGGACCGTTTTACACATTTTTCAGTAGCTGCATCACAGATGGCAATCGCTGATTCAGGGATTAATTTTAATGCGATTGACCACAATCGTGCTGGAGTCATTGTTGGTTCAGGCATTGGTGGAATTGAGACGCTGACGGAAGAACATAAAACGATGATTGAGCGTGGACCGGGAAGAATCAGCCCGTTCTTTATTGTGAAAATGATATCGGATATTGCGGCCGGCTATATCTCAATATTTTATGGACTAAAAGGTCCGAACTATGCGGTTACATCTGCCTGTGCGTCTGCCTCTCATGCCATTGGATGTGCTTTTAAGGCGATTCAATACGGCGACGCTGATGTAATGGTTTGCGGCGGTTCTGAAGCATCAATTACAGAACTGAGTATCGGTGGATTTGCCAATATGAAAGCACTCTCCGTACGGAATGATGAACCGCATACAGCGAGCCGTCCTTTTGATTTAAATCGTGATGGATTTGTGATGGGAGAGGGTGCCGGTATTGTTTTATTGGAAGCTGAAGAGATAGCGATAAAGCGGGGCGCAAAAATTTATGGTGAGCTGGCAGGTGTCGGCTTCACCGGAGATGCCTATCACATTACCGAGCCGGCACCGGAAGGTGAAGGAGCGATACACTCAATGTGTGTTGCTCTTGAAGATGCCGGTATGACCCCTGATGAAATTGAGTATATTAATGCACACGGCACATCCACTCCCTACAACGATAAGACCGAGACACTGGCAATTAAAACCGTGTTCGGTGAATACGCCTATCGGCTGCCGATAAGCTCAACAAAGTCAATGACCGGTCATTTGCTCGGCGCCTCTGGAGGAATTGAGCTTATTGCCGCTGTGCTTGCAATGAAGAATGACTGCATTCCGCCAACGATTAATTACCAGACAAAAGACCCGGATTGCGACCTTGATTATGTGCCGAATACAGCACGGCATAAACCGGTTCACTCGGTGTTAAGCAATACATTTGGGTTTGGCGGCCATAATGCGACGCTTGTCGCTCGTGAATACAGAGTATAATAGGCTGACGTGTATTGTGGATGTGTGTTTAGTTGAGTTGTACCAATGAAGCACCTGATGCAAAAATGGATTCTAATCCTGTTTCCAAAGAAGTATCATTCAAAGTTCCCCGATGCTGATGAAGATTGGAAAGTATTAGAGCACATTTTATCACATAAAATAAAGAATAAAGTCGTTTTCCGGGAAGCCCTTCGGCACCGGTCACATCCGTCTTGCTCCCGACCCGTTCCTGAATTATCGAACGAACGGCTGGAATTTTTGGGTGATGCGTTGATAAATTTTTACGTTGGCGACTTTCTATATAAAACCTTTCCTGATGCTCCTGAGGGTGAACTGACAAAAATGCGCTCAACGTTAGTCAGCCGTGAGCATTTGGCGAAGAAAGGCAAACAGCTTGAAATAGGGAGATATCTTTTGCTGGGTGACGGCGAAGAACGTTCAGGCGGCAGACAAAAAGATTCTATTTTATCAAATGCAATGGAGGCATTAGCAGGGGCAATTTATTTAGACGAGGGGTATTCTGCTATAAAAAAGTTTATTGATAAGATAATCCTTTCGGACTATGAAGCGGTGCTTGAAACAGAAGGAGGAAATTTTAAGGGTGATTTGTTAGAGCTGATTCAAAAGCGACATCTTCCTATGCCAAAATTTGTAACGAAGAAAGAAACTGGTCCCGACCATAAGAAAACTTATACGGTTGCCGTCAAAATTGGGGATGATACCTTCGGTGTCGGAAAAGGCAAAAGTAAAAAGATTGCTGAACAAGAGGCATCTCGTTCAGCATTAGGTAAATTTAATAATAAATAATAGAAGTTGCTGAAAAAGTAGTCAATTCTTACCGCATAATGACTTTTTCAGCAATCTCAATAATATTTCTTGTCGTACTATTTTGTGACCTGAATCACATACGATTACGTTTGTGAAATGTGCATTGACTACTAATTAGTTAACTATTATATTAGAATAAACGGTGCATTATATCTCTAAATATTTTTATTCCGTGTTATTCTTCGCTTGAGAATGATGGTGAACTCGGATGAAGAAAAGTGGTTTTATTTCTGTTCATAAGGAGAACGCTGTGGCACCTGATAAGAATAAAAACTCATCGGATTTCAAGGTGATCATTCGGGGAGTGCGGGGAAGTTATCCAATCTGCGGGAAAGAATTTTTAAAATACGGTGGTAATACGACCTGTTATGAAATTATTGCGGGAGAATGCAGGATTATCATTGATGCCGGTACAGGGATTATCGGGTTGGGAAATGAGCTTGTTGCCGAATATTATAAATCTGGAAAAACAGCAGAGGCGCGCAAACCAATAGAGGGAATAATTATTTTTTCTCATCTTCATGTTGACCATATTCAAGGCTTACCATTCTTCATACCGCTTTTCCTTGCGAGCAGTACATTTTATCTATACGGTCAGGATTTATCCAATATCTCCTTTGAAGAGGCGATGCAGGTGGTAATGGTACCCCCATTTTATCCGATGACGTTAGTTGATATGGTGTCGCTTAAGCTATTCCGCTCGATTTCTCCCGTTGAAACGATCTACTGGAATGATGAAAAAGGTGTTCCAACGATTATTAATAATGCCCGTGAATTTGAGCGGAAAAAGATTATTGAGAAGGACTATCCGGTGCGCATAACCTGTATGAAAAGCTACGCCCATCCGTATGAAGGCTGTTTGATATTCCGTATCGAATATAATAAGAAATCGGTTGTTGTAGCAACCGATACGGAAGGTTATGTATTCGGCGATACCCTACTGATTAAATTTTCGGAAGGTGCGGATTTACTGCTTCATGATGCCTGCTATCCACGTGATGTTTATGTGTCCACCGGTCTGTGTAAACAAGGATACGGGCACAGCACATTGGAAATGGCTGTAGACGTAGCAAAACGTGCTGATGTGAAACGGTTAGGGCTTATTCACCACGATCCTGCAAATACAGATATTGTTGTAGCCGGTCTCGAGGAAGAGGCAAAAACACACTTCAAAAATACCTTCGCCGCATACGAAGGACAGGAAATTGTTATTGCATAACAATTCGTGATTACTCATCCCTGAAAAATATTAATACACATTGTTATTTATGTAGTTATATGAGACATTTTTAATGTATAAATTACCGAAATATTATCTATTAACCCAAAAAATATGGTCAAGCTCACCGTTGGTATTGTTACCAACGGTGATAAATGTGTATAGGTGAACATCAACAACCTCTATATCCAGAGGTTGCGGTTTATTTCCGGCGGAAGGTTGTAATTGATTCAATGTTCATCGCCGTTATTGTGCCGTCCTCACTGGAATCAAAAAAGATAACGTTCTTATTGAATTCATCCATCCATCTGCCGTTTGCATCGGGTGATTGCAGTTTAATTGTTTGTTTCGCCATAGGGTCGTACACAGCCAGGCTCCCGTCTTTGACGGTTATCGTAAATTCAGCCCGGAGCGCTTCAAACAAATATGTTCCTACATACCGCTTGAAGGATTCAGGCACGTCTTTACTGATTGTATCCGGCGTTGATTTTCGGGGGATATAGATGATTTCGTGCAGTTTCAGTTCTTGTGCAGTACCGGTATTGCTTTTTGTGAAAGTAAGAAACAGCTTATTTGAGAATTTGCAGAACCATAATCCATTTTTGTCAGGACTGTTGAATGGCAGAACGATTTTTCCGGGTATATCCATTGTCAAACTGTTATTTTGGACGAAGACTTTTACTGGATCTGTCATATTTGGGGTTGAATAGTTTCCGACATAAGGAGCATACATTTCTGGAGCGATTTCTTCGATGACTTTTCCCATCTGCATTGTTCCAGCCCGGTAATCAAGAATCTCCATCTTTTTTCCGTTGAACGTGGTAGTTAATGATTGAAATATTCCAATGCGTATATGACCCGAATCAACATAATTGATTTCGTTTGCAGTTGCATCAACCGTGATCCATCCATTGTCGCCCAGATAGATTTCGTTCCAGGCATGTTGTCCGAATGCTCCGCCGTAGTTCGGGATGTACATACATCCCCAGACAACCCGTGCAGGTATCCCTACCGCTCTGCAGAACGCCGCCAGCAGGAGGGAATGCGCTCCGCATTCACCTTTTCTACTGTCGTACGTTTTTCGCGCAGACCCCCCACCGGGAATCGCATAGGTAATATTTTCGTACACCCATTTGCTGAGGCGACAGGCAGCCTCCCATGAATCTTTCGACCCTTTTGTTATTTCCTTCGCCTGCTTCACCATCACTGAATCCGCCGATTCAATCATCTCCTCCGGCTCAAGGAATTTTTTCACCACTGCATTGCCGCCGAATTGAGGCGGAAACGGCGGCGCGTTCTTCCCGTCATATCGTTTATGCTCAATTTCAAAAATCCCTTCAATGAGATTATTTTTGACGGTGCCGGTGAACCGCTGACCGGGGACATTTAATAGCGCCGGCGTCAGTGATACTCCGATGGGTTCAGCGGATACCTGTACCTTCATATTTGTTATTGCCTGAAAATCGGCAATTGATACGTTCGTTTTCACATAATAGTTCTCGTCCAGCGTTGCCATCTGTACCTTTTTCACAACTGAGGCATCGGTTAAAAATACATTCCGGTCTAAGAAACTCGATTTTAGAAAGTATCCGTTCGTGCTGTCCAGCCACCATTTTATTTTCAATCCGGTCTTATGATTAATTTCGTCTACTACCAGTGCATTATAGCGTTTTCCGCATAACTCCAATGTCTCAATACCTATCCTGGTATACGTCGTTTGCTGCACCTCTCCGTCCCGGACTTCAAAAATGTCATACGTCTTTTTCTCTGCTTTACCGGCAATAAAGTCTTTTATCAGAAACGGAAATAACAGGGAGTTCTCAAGAATCACGCCTTTTGGAAGAGCAATTGGTTTCGGTTTATCGCTTAACGATGTCGTCATCCATGCCGTGTCGCCTTTAATCTCCACCAATGAGCTTAACTGAGTCGATCCCTGCTTAATATCACTGGTGTGATAAGTAAAATCACCCGTGGCGGGATCTATATGATACCTCAGTAGAATCTCCGTCTCGAGAGTGCTCCCTAATACAGAAATCAATGCATATGTCTTCCACTCCAATGACAGGAGGTTTTTTCCGTCTTTCCTGAACGGTGAAACAGAGACCTCCGTGTATCCGCAGATGACTCCACCGATCTCAATTGCATAGTAGAGTTTTTCCGCAGAAGTGACCGCTTGCTGCTCCGAACGTGAGCTGTATATATTCCCCAGAATAAAGCAAAAAAGAATGATGGGAATAAAGAGTTTTTTTACCGTTCTCATTGTAATTTCTCCTTATAACTCTTTTTTATTATGAAACTGTTGTATTTTGTTGTTTTTTATTTAACCGCAGATATCCACCGTCAGTTTTGTTTATGTCAGATGACGGACGAAGAAATCTCTTTTCGTATGCCTTCGTTTCCCAGCTTACAACTTCCGATAGGAAGTTATTACCTTGCCAATGTATGTTGAGCCGTATTTTTTCCGGCAGAGCTAATAAAGGAATTCGCTAAGTATATTGTTTCCGCTTTGAATACGTATAAATACTGACAATAAATGCAAGGACGATAGAACCGTAAACAGTCATTACGCCGGGATTGGTGGATAAGAACTTAAAAAATGTATCAATCAATCGTAAAAATAGCGGTAGCGATTGACTGCCATACGCTTCCCGTGTTTGGATTAGGAGTATAATCTGTCCTAAAACAAGCAAGCCAAATAAAATGATTATTACACTTCTATTAACATTTTTCATTGTATAACGCCCGATAAAAATATCTCTCATAATATAAAATACGGTGTATCCTAATAAATATAATCCCAAAAACGAAATCATAAAAGCATTTTTACCCAGCAATTCGGATGATACTATCAACTGACCGAATAGTACAAAAATCAAAATTACAGCGGCTGGAATTATAATCAAGCTGATGCGGCTCCAGGCAATGCGAACCGCTGAAACGGGCAGTGCCATATATAGACGTTTCCGTTTCTCTTTCACGAACTTCATTGTCACAAGATGTATAGTAAGAAAAACGGCCACTACTATCATCATATCAAATTCATTATTACTGCCTATACTCATTATGAATGACAGACTCAAAAGGACAAATAAGCCGATTACATATTTATTATATTTTAATTCGGCGGCTATTGCGTTCCACATATGCAAACTCCTGTTAATGAATGAAAAACGGTTATTCCAAGTACGATTTTCTCTTTATAAACGTAATAATACTGACTGCTGAAAGCAGCACAGTAACAGTCGGTATAATGATGCCTCTCCAATTATGATACAAATTGATGATTCCTCTCAAAAAAGGGTACGATATCGTTATGTTTAGATTACGAAATACACTAACAAATATTCCTACTATCAAAAGAGCAGTTACAAAAAAAGAACTCACTTTCAGACGATATCTCCCGTGTTGGGCAAGAGCATCACCGATTATAAAGTATGCGGGTAGTACTGCGAAGAGAATGCAACACATTACAAGAAGATTTGTAATATTTATGCTCCTCTCTGGTGAAAAAGCGGTACATATACCGTAATAATATCCTATAGTCGAAACGATAACAAATAGTATTGTTAACATCCGCAGTACAGCTAATTGTGCTGGTTTTATCGGAAAAGCCATTTCCCAGCGAATCCTTTTTTCTATTTGACCGGGCAGTTTCATTAAAAAAATGATAAAA
>Ga0315291_10000493_pt1 | contig 52316 bp, 48 predicted proteins | sample YL17G12_20_MG_FD_203070 | JGI IMG/M metagenome (GOLD analysis project Ga0315291, IMG submission 203070) | Sediment microbial communities from Yellowstone Lake, YNP, Wyoming, USA - YL17G12_20 | ecosystem: Environmental > Aquatic > Freshwater > Lake > Sediment | place: USA: Wyoming | collected... | reverse complement strand
AAGGGAGACGCTGGCGCGTCCTATGGATAGCTGCTCCCACCCTCTCCTGGCCTTTCCCCCAGACTGCCACGCACTCCGACCACCCCGTGGCTACATCCACAGCACTGAGGGTGGTGAGATAGAAACCATCCACGCTTTCACCATAATGATGGACCAGGTCCACCTCCAGGAAGCCGGGACGGCTGTCCTCCCACTCTGCAAACGTCTTGATGGGGATGGCGTCCTTGAGCAGGGTCCCTGGCTTGGTGAGAGAGAAGCGACGATGACTACCGGCGCGACGCCAAGGTTCCAGCAGGCGATCTATGGTGGAGGGGCTCATCCGGCATAGCTCTGCTTCCACCTCCGCCGTTATTCTCGGATTTCCACATCGGCGTAGGATAGGTACCAGCTCTGGCAGAAAGGGCTGCAGGCGTTTGGAGCAGAGATGGTCAGTCGCCCCCCAAGCTATCCTGAGAATATCGACCACTTCGCCTTTGTACATTCTGGTGCGTCCCCGCTTTCCTCGATGGTTCATCTTCTTCTTGTGCCCCAAAAGCCTGACGGCCGACTTGCGGTGACACCCCACCACACGCACGAACTCATCCAGTACCTTGCCCTTCTCCTTCTTCGAACCCCTCAAATACCTTCCCCTGAGCGCATCCACATACTCTTTGATAGCCACTCTGGTCATCGCCACCTCCAATTTCGGTAACACTTGTTCTGAGGCAACGATACCAACTTCGGTGACAGTTATTATGAGTCAATTCGCACGGTGTGGAATTGACAGACCCCTCTCACTCATACTATCATCCTGGCGAACCTGACATGCCATTGAACTCCTACGCGTTCATCTTCATGTTCCTTCCGGTTTCTCTCCTGGGCTACTATTCACTCCGCCGATTCCGAGCTCAACGTCTCTCAACTGCTTGGCTAGTAGCCTCATCCGTGGTTCTATACGGGTGGTTCAACCCACTCTACCTAGCTTTGATGGCCGGTTCAATCTCGTTCAACTATGCCCTGGGTGCGGCTATCAGTGGAAGTACAAGAATGGGCCAGCGGAAGTCATTACTGGCGCTGGCCATTGCAGTCAATCTCCTCTGTCTCGGCTACTTCAAGTATGCCAATTTCTTCGTTGAGAACGTCAACGCTGTCTTTGGCAGTGATTTCAACCTGAACAGGATAATCCTGCCCCTTGCCATCTCTTTCTTCACAATTCAGCAGATTGCTTTTCTGGTGGACAGATATCGCGGTCAAATAGGTCGGACCGACTTCCTCGACTATTGCTTCTTTGTGACCTTCTTCCCCAAGCTGATTGCTGGCCCGATTGTCCGGTACGGCGAGATGTTCCCACGGCAGGACGGTGGGGTGGACGTGTGGCTGAAGCGCGACGATCTTGTTGTCGGGCTTTCAATGTTCTTCATCGGGCTGTTCAAAAAAGTCATAATTGCTGACGGTCTAGCGTCATATGTGAATCTCGTTTTCGGTGCTACTGGGCTCGGTTCTGGGCCAACGCTCATTGTCTCTTGGGTTGGCGCGGTGGCATTCGCCCTCCAGCTTTATTTTGATTTCTCAGGCTACTCCGACATGGCCATCGGCTTGGGTATGATGTTCGGGGTTCGGCTACCTATGAACTTCCATTCTCCGTACAAAGCTATAGATGCCGTTGACTTCTGGCGCCGCTGGCACATCACCCTATCTCGTTTCCTGCGAGACTATGTCTACATTCCTCTTGGTGGTAACAGGAAGGGGCCAGTTCGTCGCAACATCAATCTAATGCTTACCATGCTGGTGGGTGGCCTGTGGCACGGGGCTGGTTGGACCTTCATAATGTGGGGTGCGTTGCATGGTCTGTATCTGGTTATCAGTCACGCGTGGCGGGGATTACAGGGCTCGTTGGGCTGGAAGGCGGGTGCAGGCCCAAGGCCGTTGACTGCGGCGACGATATTGGTCACCTTTGTTGCGGTGACGATAGCATGGGTGTTCTTCCGGGCAGACAGCGTACATGCGGCGACGGCGATACTCAGGGGCATGTTTGGCCTAAACGGCGTTGCCCCTCCAGTCGAGTTGTCATTACTGCTTGGACCGCTGAAGGAGGTCCTGCACTCAATTGGCTTTGCATTGACCTCTCTGGGAATCGCGTTTCCGCAATGGGGCGTCACCATCCTATGGATATCACTGCTGCTCATGCTCTGTTGGTTCGGTCCCAACAGCCAGGAGTTCATGGCCAACTATCGCCCCACCCTCGACACTTTTGACGGCCAGCCTGCGCAGTCGAGCCGAACGCGCCTGAGGTGGAGCCCGAATGTTCTGGGGGCCATTGTAATGGCGGCAATAACGGTACTGGCTATCATCGGACTGACACAGGTGAGCAGTTTCATATACTCTCAGTTCTAGGAGTTGCGGTTGAAGAATGTAGTCGGCGCCCGTTATCTGGTCTCGTATATCGGCATGGTCGCCATGTGCTTTGTCATGGTGGCCGGAATTGGCTACTACGCTGGCCCAGCCCACCTAGCCTCAAGGCACTACGAGGACGGCATGGCGGCCATTCTTCTCTCCGGGAGTAACGTGGGCAATCCAGGAAACTTCGACTGGGGCACCTTCGAGAAATGCTACGTTTCAGAACTGCGTGATAGATTGGAGGTTGTCGTTCTCGGGTCGAGCAGATCGAGGCTGGTGGGTGAACACCTCTTCGAGGGCAACTCGTTCTTCAATAGCTCGGTAGTTGGGGGAAGACTAGGAGATTGTCTCGCAATCTACGGACTCTATGAGGGAAGAGGTCTTGTCCCCTCAGTTGTGGTGCTGGGCTTGGATCCGTGGTGGTTGGAGGGATGGGATGCAGGGCTTTACTGGAGGTCTCTCAAAGAGCAGTATGTCTCGATGGCCGGAAGGCTCAACCTTGCACCGTCAAGCGTGACCATAGGTGAAGAGAACAACGTGATGCGTGACCTTCTCTCTCTGCCGTATTTCGTGGAGTCCGTGGGGAACCTGATCTTGTACCGAAACGGCGTTCCGTATTTCGCTACAGATGAGACCAACTACGGCGGCGCTCTCATGCTAAGAGACGGTTCGTCGTCCTGGCCAGAAGCACTGGGGGCTACATCTCCAGAACAGGTAAAAGCCCTGGAGACCCTCGCCCTGACGCAGGGCAATGATCTGGTCGGGCTTTCTCACTCTGCCGAGCTTGACGAGGACAGAAAGAGGTGCCTGGAGGCGTTTGTGGACTATCTGCGCAGTGAGAAGGTTGAACTAGTCTTCTATTTGGCGCCGTTTCATCCGACCACCTATGACGTGTTGATGCATTCCGACTACCGCAGTACGCTGCTCCGGGCAGAGACCTATTTTAGAGACATGGCTCACGACAAAGGGGTTACGGTGGTTGGTTCATATGACCCACAAGAGACATCGTGCGCAAAGGAGGATTTCTTTGACGGATATCACCCCACAGTGTCTGGCGTGGACAAGATCTTCTCTGGGCTGGATCTGGCGCTGCTCACGAAGTGACGCAACTTCGAGTGACTAGTTGTCTAGATCAGTCGGCAACCGTCTGAGCGTTTCGTGGCAGAATGGTAGGGGATCTTGGGGTGTGATCATGCTGACGTGAAGTGCTCAGGTCGACGTGCCACTTCGACGAGCTGCATGGAAGCTGGCAGCGGGGTACGTGTGCGCGGCGAGGTCTTGCTTCGACTGCTGCTGCATCTTGAAGAAGTCGAAGGCGTTATCGGTCATTGGAATCTGGGGTGCGTGAAGCGAACAAAGGTTTGCGCAGATGCGAAACGTTGTGACGCCCGATGGGGACTGGGTACAATTCGTCACTGGGGCGTGTGCCCGCCCCTGGCAATCTGAAGGAACCGATGCCCGAAGGCTTGGAGTTCCGGTAGACCAGCATCTCTAGCGATCGCTTCTTGGATGGGATGTGGTCCGGGCGTCAGCCTCTGCCACGCATCGGCCAGAGCTATGGCGAGGTGCTCAGCGGAAACAGGCACGAAGAAGGTGCTGTGGGGAGGATCCTGCTCCCGGTGAACTGGGATGTCCGAGAGAATGATTGGCTTCCCAAGGGACCTTGCCTCTTCAACGACAGTACTCCATCCTTCAAATAACGATGGTTGAACAACGGCCAGCGCGCGGCGCATCAGACTGATCATGTCGAGCCTCTTGACTACCCCCAATAGATATACCTGATTGGCCAAACCCAGAATGTGAACAGTCTGCAGTGTCTCGTCCAGAAATGACGGCTGCCGATAGTCATAAAGACATCCAGTGCATACAATCGCGGGGTGGACCCCTTGACCTTGGAGTATCTTCAGTGCCTTGAATATCACGGCGTGATTCTTGTGCTGCCAGAACTGGTTACTAACAAGAAGGAAGCGGTCAGGGAGGTTATATGCCTGCTGCACTGCCAGAGGATCCGCCCGGTACCATTCTGGCAGAGGAGATACTCGAAAGGACAGAATCTCGGACTTGTATGTTGACTTCCGAAAGAATGTCTTGAAGTCCGTCTCCGCGGTCTTGCTGCTGAACACGACAACTGATGCATGCTTGGCGATGAAAGCGAAAAACCGGTCTCTCCCTTCGATGTCTTCGTGTGTAAAGAGTTGGGGCAGGTACTTGTGCTGGCAGTCAGGAACCCAGGCGGCCGAACGGAAATGTCTCGTCCATCGAAGCCTAGCCAAGGACGGGTAGGCAAAATCGAGATCGGCCTGGTTGAGAGCATGAATCAGCGTGGGGTTGCCTTGTCCGAAGACAGCTTTGGAGATCCCCCAACGAATGAGGCCTGGAAGGCTTTGCGGCACTTGGGCGTCGTCAAAGAAGTATGTGTTTCTGACATAAGCGGACACTTCACTTTGGACGCTCTCTAGGTCCTTGGCGCAAATCAGGCGGACTTCAAACGTTGACCGGACGTCGAGAGGCAGGCTCCCTAGAGCAAAGATGATGTTCTTGATGTACTCGATGCCACCCATCCAGTTGCGGCCGCCCTGGACTATGAGGCCGATACGTAGAGGTCTCGTCACGCGCTTCCTGTCTCCGCACGATACCAGTTGGTTACGGTCTTGATGCCGTTATGGAGAGATATGGCTGGATGAAAACCGAGGGTCCTGACCCTGGATATATCGGCCCGCCAGTTCAACGGTGTGCCAACTGGGACAACCCCGTCAAACTCAATTGAGCATCGATGGCCCAGTGCCTCAACCACCATGTGGGCCAGTTCGTCGATAGTCGTCTCTCGCCCGCTCCCGAGATTGTAGGTCTCGCCCAGCATTGGAGCAGCAGGAGCCACTGCCAAAAGTGCCTCAGCAATATCGGCAACATGGATGAAGTCGCGGCTCTCTCTGCCGGTGCCATTCAAGAGAATCGACTGCTGGTGGGACGCCTTCTCGCAGATGTCCCATATTACCTGCCGGCGCAATCCGGGACCGTAGGCTGAGAAGATGCGGACGATTGCAGATGGCAGCCCGTAGACCTCGCAGAACTCCTGGCATAGTTGCTCGCACTGCCACTTGTGAAAGCCGTAAGGAGAGACGGGTGCCGGCGGCTGTGTCTCGACAACAGGCAGAGAGGCAGGATTGCCGTAGATAGCGGCGCTTGACAGGAAGATGAGTTTGCACTGCGGAGCACAGCCGCGCAGGGCGTTCAAGACTTCGAAAGTGAGGACTGTATTGGCATAGAAATCGGCCGAGACATCGGCAATGGACTGGGCAACAGATGCGGAACCCGCGCAATGGATGCAGAGCTGAGGACGGCTATCTGTGAGCACAGTGTTGAATGCAGGATCGGGTAGTTGAAGGCAGTGAAAAGAGGATAGGCTTGGCAGTTGCCGAGCGTTGGCAGGGCTTCTGTCGATACCGATTACCGCCCAGCCCTGTTGCGAAAAGCGGCGAGCGACATGACTGCCAATGAAACCGGTGACACCAGTGACCAGAACGCGACCCTTTTCCCCCATCACTCAATTCTCCCTTGTAGCAGATGCAGCAGCATAATCCAACTCAGCCAACCGCCGGCAAGCAAAAGGCAAACGTGTGGCTTCAGCCGTTTGCTGGAAGGTGCCATATTCATGTTCAATTGGTACCGCCCGCATTTCTTGCGTATGGCCTATTGGTCTGGGATGCTGCGAACTGCCTTGGCGGGATTCCCGGCCACGGTTACAGTCGGAGCCACGTCACGAGTCACCACGGCCCCTGCCCCCACAATTGCGGCACGTCCAATTCTGACCCCTTTCAGAATGACAGCCCTTGCTCCGATCCACACGTCATCTTTGATGACAATCTCTTGGCATCTAACGGTGGACCAGTCCTTGTGGCGTCCTTCCACCCAAGCTTTCACATCTTTCCGACGAATCGCGGCTTCAGTGGAGTGACTGTCGTGATCTTGGATCATGCATCCGTGTGAGATCAACACGTTGTCACCGATAGTGATCCCTGTTGATATGACTAGATCTGATGCCCCAACAAAGGAATTCATGCCGACCTTCAGGAATGAACCATCTCTCTCAAAATGCACGCGACACTGGACCAGAGATCCGTCACCCACATCAATTGCGCAGGTTCGCAGGTCTACTCTGCCACCACCGGCAGCAATGATTTCTCCTTCGAACAGCCGCTTGTCCCGGATCGAGAATCGCTGGAGCCTGTGGGCTGCCTTCAATGTGTTGCGGCGAGTCAAATATGCCCTGAGTGTTGTCAAAAGACTGAAAATCATGATGGAGCGTACCCAGTGTCAAATAGCGATGCGTGTCCCGTCAGATTGCAGGGCTTGGCAGCTCGATTGGCATCCGTCACTGGCTAGACCTCTCTCTTGCTGGGCAAATCATTATACCAGGAAATAGTGAAGGCAGGATCGAAAATGCGGTGAGCGAAACAAGTGGCGATAAGCGGACTCAGGACCTTGCCTCGGCCCTTGTCCGTGGACGCTGCAATCACTGTCGGGTCAGCGGGAAGCCAGGAACGAGTACAGTCGTCCCGGGCTATGGTCCGTGTTCGTCCGATACACACCACACATTCTAAGGACAAACCCTATGGTAGCCAAGCGCGCGGCAGCCTTCCGTCCAATATAGCGAGAAATCGCCTCACGACATTGGCTGGCGTACTGCGCGCATGTCATGGGGTAGTAGTTGATGACGCTCTCCCAAGGACCTAAGACCCTGATCTTCCTGAACCCCGCTCCATTCAGAGCTCCGCGATACTCCCGCAGCAGGTGCGCGTTCTCTCCTCCGGCCAACTGATGGACGGGATGATTCTTGAGGAAGGTGTCTAGATCGCCCGGCCTACTGATAACGTGTTCACGCGTCGCAATATAAACACCCTTCGGCTTCAGTACGCGGAACACCTCAGCACAAACAACTTCGAGGCTAGACACGTGGTGCAGAACCTGGCGGGTATAGACAACATCGAAAGTACTATCGTCAAAAGGCAATGCCTCACCAATGGCTGCGCATAGCCCCACGTCATTCCCTTCCTGCTTCTGGACAGGGGCAATAGCACCAAGTCCCACTGCTTGGCTATGATCGGGTTCCGCCAATACGGCCCGGAATCCAGACCAGCAAAAAGCAAGAGAGGCTACCCCATTGCCGCCACCCAAGTCCAGCACCGAGGCCCTTGTTCCCGCAGTCCTAGGTCTCAGGCTTGATATCACGGCGGCAAACTCCTCACTCTGGTGGAATCGCTTGGCAGCTTCGAGGAGGTCTTCGTCATAGTAACAGTCTTCAACAAGTCTGCGCATCTCAGGCATCTGTCTGAAGCGCACAAACACGTCTGCTACCGTTGGTTTTCGCTCACTCAATCTGCAGACTCACACGGTGTGGATTCGGACTGGTCTGATGATTCCTTGCTGTTGGCGACTCCGCTCGCACAGAGCTATGGCGTTGCGCCACAGCAATGATAGAAACAGTTGACTGTAGACGTGGCGTGTGGGGGCGCTGGTTCCCACGGTCCGAAAGCGACCAGCCCTCCAAGGTAGGACAGTGGCGGTGATTGTGGACGCGGCCATCGCTGGCACGGACTTGACGGCGGAGAGGCTTGTATCTGGAGGAAATCTCCTCTAGCATATCATTCATCTAGTTTTCTAATGAGGGTTGCAGGATTTCCTGCCACAAGGTGGAATTCGGGCACGTCATGCGTAACCACACTCCCTCCTGCAACTATTGCGCCCGTGCCGATCTTCACTCCCTTGAGTATGCACACGTTGAAACTTATCCATGCGTGGTCACCAATTGTGACGGGAGCGGTAAGGATATTGGTCTTGGCCTTTGGCCAGCCCGCTTTGACAAGTTGTTGAAAACCAGCAGCCCTTTCAAGGTGATTCATCTCATGTGAATTCGTGTCGACAATGGTGCAATTGTGGGCGATGAGCACATTGTCCCCTATTGCAACCTTCTCGGCGGACCAAATTCTTGTGCCTGCGCCAACGTAACAATTGTTGCCAATCACGATCTCACCGCCGTTGGCGAAGATGAATAGTTCACCGCGGACATGAGTTCCTCTGCCGATGCGTATTCTTGACGGATCATTTTGCATATTACCGATGGTGGCCTCCGGGTATAGTCTGGAGGAGGGCGAAATGGTGACACTGGTGGCAAGACTGGCGCTCTTGAGGCGACTAATCACTGCCTCAAGGATGGAATAGATCTGGAAAGGCAGTCTGCGTAGCAAAGACTTGAACATCTGAAAGTTATCCTTTGAAGTCTTCAATCACCAGTCAAACACTGTTGTTGATATGACGGCCTTCGGCAATTCCTGCCCAAATCGCTCGACTCGCCTTGTTGCCACCTTCATCAGCTTGCAGTTCTGGGGTCTGTGGACATCTGCGCACGGAGAGTGTAGCACTTTCATATGGTTGCTTCAACGCCACGTGTTAGTGGGGTGAAGGTTAGTAGAGCGAGAAGGCAACAGGAGAAGTCCCAGCTTCATCCGCTGGCATCCAAGAGAACCTTCCGCGGTTGTCTCGGTTCATGGGGTGCTTTCGTCACCTACTGTCTTAGGATTCGCCTCAGTCGTCCGGACGCGCGTTGAAGCGAACCAAGCCTGTGACCGATGCCACCAGTGTGCAGCAGGTAACATAACTCGTAGAAGCGGCGGTCGTCGGTCATTCCAGGAGGTGGCTTCAGCGGAAAGGACATCGGATAGACTGGCAAATTTGCCAGGGGGCTCTTTGCCGTAGAAGTGTGAGTTGCCTCTTCACTACCGAAGCCCCTGTTTGAGACTAGGTTCACCGAAGATACCACAGACAATCCCGACTGGAGGAGTCTTGCGAAATACCATTGATAGTCCCAGGTATTCACCTTTCCGGAGAAAGTCGCGTCGAAGGCTCTTTCTATCGACCGGTAGAGCTTGGGATTGGCGACAACATCCCTGACCCTGGCCTTGACCTCCGGCTCTGCCCACAATCTCATGTCCACATCGAAGTGCTGCCATGCCCGTCTCCAGGAGGCCCATCCCCAAATACCGCCGTGATGGGAAAAATGATAGCTCTGGTTCTCTGACTTCCAACTTCCCAACAAGTTGGCCCCACTGATCATCATGAGTCTCTCATCATCGCGGTATCGTTGAAGCATTTCCTGGCAGAAACGAAAGAACGTGGGATGGGGCACGCAGTCATCCTCAAGGACAATAGCCTCTTCTACGGTGCTGAAGACCCAATCCAGGCCGCTCGCCAAACGCCTCTTGCAGCCAAGGTTGACATCGGAGTAGTTCTTGAGTACCTCGCATGGCCAGTCAACTTGGTCAACGATCTCTCGTGTTTCGGCACATTTCTGCACGTCACTCTGATGGCCAGGGCGAGGACCATCAGCAGTCACGAGCAAGGTTCTCGGCTTGACCTGCGCAATCGCATTGAACACCATGTCTGTAAGGCGCGGACGGTTAAAGATCACGAGGGCCACAGGTGTTAGCACACTCGGGCCTTGATAGACAGCAGGTGTGACTCTGGTCAAAGGTTGCATGTGTATACGTCTTTCAATGTTGGAATCATGTCCTCTGCGTGGAATTCGACTCTGGCATCTTGGCCATCTGCGGCCGATGCATAAGCAGATTGACTGGCGTGCTCCTTCAAATCCGAGGCCGTGTCGAAGTCTCTCCAACTCTCCGTGAGTGCAATCAAACGGTCGATGTTCTGCGGCCGGAGAGCCTCAAGAATACGCTGGAGTTTCTCGGGCCGGTTGAAGGCAAATACCACGCATGGAACGATATCTGGGGAGTTCCCAGAGTTCTGGAGCATTTCAGACGGGCTCATAGCTGATAGCTCATGGTTGATGGTTGATGGCAAGTGGCTGATTGTTCATATCCAGTCACTGAAGTTCTTTGACCCAGTCGATCGTCCATAGCAGACCTTCACTCAACGGCACTTGAGGACTCCATCCCAGCAGTTCGTGCGCTCTGGATATGTCCGGCCGCCTGAGCTTCGGATCATTCTCCGGTAAGGGCCTGTTCTCTATTCCGCTGTTGCTGCCAGTGATCTCCAGCACCCTTCTGGCGAGCTCCAATATCGTCAGCTCCTCTGGATTCCCCAGGTTCACCGGATCATGCAGGTCTGACAACATCAGCTTACATATGCCCTCGACGAGATCTGAGACGTAGCAGAAGCTCCTGGTCTGAGACCCATCCCCAAAGACGGTCAGTGGCTGGTTCCTGAGTGCCTGGGAGATAAAGGTGATTATGACCCTGCCATCGGAGCCGCGCATTCTGGGGCCATAGGTGTTGAATATGCGGGCGATTCTGGTGTCAAGGCCCCGGCTGCGGTGATAAGCCATGGTGGCCGCCTCGGCAAACCTCTTCGCCTCGTCGTACACGGAACGGCTGCCTACCGGGTTTACGTTTCCCCAGTAATCCTCTCTCTGTGGATGTACGAGAGGGTCTCCGTAGACCTCTGAAGTCGAGGCCAGAAGGAATCTGGCATTCTTGTGGTTGGCCAGCTCCAATGCATTCAAGGTTCCCAGAGAACCCACCTTCAGAATCTCCAGGGGGATCCTCTGGAAATCAATGGGGCTGGCCGGGCTGGCAAAATGTAGTACATAGTCAAGATGGCCATCTATTTGGAGAGGTTCTGTGACGTCATGTTCCACGAATTCCATGCTGCCGTTCTTCACCAGGTGGGCGATGTTCGTCATGCTTCCGGTCAGCAGGTTGTCCAGGCAAATCACGCGGTGTCCCCGCGAGATCAAGGAGTCACAGAGATGTGACCCGATGAACCCGGCTCCGCCAGCAATGAGAATCCTCATCTTCCTGTTCCTTGATACCGGAAACCCAGCTCCTTCATTTGGAGGGGGTCAAAAATGTTCCTTCCATCAACGATGACCGGCTGCTTAAGGATGCCTTTGATGTTTCCTAAGTCCAACTCCTTAAACTCAGCCCACTCGGTGAGTATGACAAGGGCATCGCTTCCTTGGGCCGCTTCGTAAGGAGTGTTGCAGTATTGTATATCCTTGAGGATTGCCCTCGCATTCGGCATGGCCTGCGGGTCGTAGGCCTTGATGCGTACCCCTTCCTCCTGAAGTCTTCTTATCACTTGCACCGAGGGAGCCTCCCTCATGTCGTCGGTGTCTGGCTTGAACGAGAGGCCTAGTACCGCGATAGTCTTGCCGTTCAGGTTCCACAGGGCTCTCTTGAGTTTGCTCACCAATAGAGACGGCTGCAAATCATTCACCTGCTGAATGGCTCTCAGAAGCTGCGAGTCACAGCCCAACTCGTCGGCGATGCTGGCGAAAGCCGCCACATCCTTAGGAAAACAGTAGCCACCGTAACCTATCCCGGCATCAAGAAAGTCCCGTCCTATTCTTCTATCATAGCCCATCCCCTCGGCCACCTTCACCACATCAGCCCCCGCCTTTTCACAGATATTGGCGACGGTGTTGATGTAGGATATCTTCATGGCCAGGAAGACGTTGCAGGCATGCTTGATGAGCTCCGCTGTCTCTATGCTGGTGACGATGACCGGAGCATCCAATGGTTGGTACAGCTCGATCATGACGTCCGCCGCCCGTTTGTTCTCGACGCCGAGCACAATTCTATACGGATGCATGAAATCATAGATTGACTTGCCTTCTCGGAGGAATTCGGGATTGGACACCACATCGAAGTCGCACTTACGGGGGCTATTCAGCTCTATGGTCCTTCTTATCCACTGCCCCGTCTTCACAGGGACCGTGCTCTTCCCCACTATCACCTTGTAATCGTCCATTACCTCGGCGATGCGTTTCGAGGCTGCCTCGACGTATGACGGATCGGCTTCGCCGCCCGGCCTTTGGGGGGTGCCCACACAGATGAAGATGATATCTGCCTCTTTGACGCCTTCCGACGCGGTCATTGTGAAAGAGAGCCTGCCACAACCTACATTCCGGTGAACCAGTTCTGTCAGACCTGGTTCATAGAAGGGCATGACCCCGCCCTTCAGCATATCAATCTTCGCAATGTCGTCATCCATACAGACGACACGGTTGCCTAGCTCCGCCAGACACGCTCCGGTGACCAGCCCGACATGACCGGACCCAATTATGCAGATTCGTCTCATCGCTGCACCGCTGCAAGCTCGTCTGATAGCCCCCTCATATTCGTGCTCCCAGTCTGGACCGGTCAGAATGGGGATCTAACCAGCGTCTGACCGGGTCGGTGGTTAAAAGTAGCCACGTGGATAGTAGACCAAAACAGCCTTCACGGTCAAGTCTGCCAAGTCCATGGTTCTGACAGTATTCGGGTTTGCTGCCTGTGGCCAGCCGCGTCTTGGATCTACCCCGCGTAGACTCTGGAATCTCCGACGAGGATTCTACACTGCGCCATCATCAGAAGTAGAGTCCTGCCTGACAGGTGCCAGTTGCGACCCAGGTTCCTCTCAGGACTATTCTTGGATACTTCCTGTGACCAATCTACCTGTTCGGCAAGTGAGCAGGTGGCGGTGGCTTTCTTGGCTTCGCCAAGGCGATTGGAGCAGGGTCCATCGTGTGCCGCCAGCAATTTGGGTGGCCGGGCATGGCGAATCTTATCAAACGCCCGGCCAGTGATATCCGGACGGTTGAAGATTATCAGAAGGCTCGGTGTTCTGAGCTACACGTGAGCCTTTGTTTCAACAGTGAAGTGAACATCTTTGCAGGGCGAACAACCTCCGCCTATCGGCTACTTGAGCGCCACGGCATATATGGACTCATAGGCTCGTTCCTTCAGATCCAGCGCAGCGTCGAAATCTCTCAGAGTCACTTTCTGGAATCCGATGCTTCGCAAGATTTCGATCAGATTCTCCTCGTCGTACATGTGTTTGTGGTGGCCTGCCATGTAAGCCACATAGTTCACGAAGTCTATTCGAGAATGATAGCGGAAAGCAGGTTCATAAATGCAGTACGTCTTGATGTCGAATGCTTCGCCGCTGCAGTACGCATTCAGGTAGATAGATGCGTCTGGGACGCACACGCTGAAAGTGCCACCGGCCTTGAGGATGCGGTAGCACTCCTTCAGCAGCGCAATCGCCTCATCATGGTAGAAGTGCTCCAAGAGGTGGGATGAATACACCTTATCGACAGAACGATCGGAAAACGGCAGCGGTTTCGTCAGGTCCAAGATCAAGTCAGCACCTCGTACCAAGTCGATGGTGACCCACCCGGGTCTGCGGGTGGCTGAACCCAACTCGAGCTGCAATGGACAGAGATGGCTAAGCGATTCTCTTGTCAACCTTGCGGCTCTTCTCCCTGCCTGGCCTCGTTTCAGGTATCTCCATGGTGGTGCTAAGACTGTCCGAGTGATGGATACCGGAATGCGAATTACCTCCTGGGCATTCATATGTCCCGCTTCCCCTGACCAATGACACCAGCGCCGATGCGGAGGAGTCTGAGCAATACGCGTTTGAGGCGGCTGAGTAGCCGGAAGAGCAGGCCCTTGCAACGTTCCAGCCGCCACAGCTGCCAGAGTGCGATCTGCATCGCCGACGTCCGTGGCGGAATTGGTGGGCTTGACTCAAGGATGCCCAAAAGGGCGTGTCCAGACCTGTCCCACGAAAAGGTATCTTGTAGCCACTGTTGGGCTTCTACACGCTGTAGTTCAGTGGGAAGATCGTGTTCCCAAAGCTGCCGGATCTTGGCCGCAAGACCCTCTGGCGTAATCTCGTCGTAGAGATAGCCGGTCTTTCCTTCCACCATCGTCTCGGGAAACCCTCCTTGGCGAGGAAGCACCGGGATACACCCGCATGCCTGGGCCTCCAGACTCACCAGAGGCAGTGCCTCTGCGATTCTCGATGACATGATGAGTAGTGAGTGTTGGCGCAGTGCGTCGGCCAATTCTGCCTGCGATACCTCCCCACAATACTTGAAACCCGGCAGGTCTCGCTCAATCGACGACCAGACGGGGAAACCGCCCGAGTCCAGCCATCCGTCAGCAAACAGGTGTGCTTTGAATGTCCTCCAGGAACATGTCTTGCCGTAGATGTGGAAAACCGCGTCTGGAAAACGGTCTCTGATAATGGAGAACGCCCGCAGGGCAATGTCCGGGCCCTTGTAATCGACGACATGTGCCGCATATATCAGACTGTGCGGATGACGTTCCTGACCGCTGGTAGGGTAGAAGATCTGGTGGTCACACCCGTTGGGTGCGACATGTAGCAGGCCAGCATGCACTCCGAATTTCATTTGAGCTAGCTTGGAGTAGTTAGAAACACAGACCACGGGTATGGCGGCTTTGTTCAGCACGCTGATGGGTACGCTGAAAGGAGGATACGGACCGTGGTGATAGATGAGACACCGCTTGGCACGAGTTGTCCGTAGACAATCTCCGCGGGAAATCATCATCAGGGTGTCCTGACATACAGAGGCAACAGCCCGGGCGGAGGATTGGTCATCTTCCCGGCCAATAAACATTACCCCCTCGGAGAAGCCCAGGCCCTGATCGGAGACACCGACGAGGAGCACTGAATGACCCGAGCGCATAAGGTACTTGGCAGCCTCAAAGGTAGCGCGCAATGCGCCACTGACTGAATCGGAAGGACTGGTGCCCATTTCGCACGGTATCACAATCTCTCTGCTCTGTCCTATCGATTCTGACGTGGCCTCCTTCAAGGCATGGTTTCCGGATCTTCGAAGGTAACGGCGAACTTCCTCGGCCTCCCTATTGCCCGCGTGCTTGAGCAGCCAGTAGTTCCTCTCGGCCACCTCGGCTTGAGGTATTGGCTGGTAGATGAACTTGCCACCCCGACGATGAGTGGCCACAGAGGCAGCCCGCAAGAGAAAACCAAAAGTGGTGCCCGAGTGCAGGCGGGCGGCCGATGTGAGGCGAGAACGGATAGTCTTCTTTAGAAGACTCGCAGTTTCATGATTGTCCAGTTCCCAGGCCCACTCCATAATGCGAAGCAACAGCGCAGGATGTGTTCCCAACCTATAGAGATAACCATGGGGATTCACGGCCACATCAAGAGCCTTGGATATGGCCTTCTGTGCCATCTTAGGATCGCTGAGATCAAATAAAGGAACCAGTTCCGGAAATCGGTGTTGGTTGAGGAAGTTGATTCCAGCGTTGGCGCAATCAAAGAAGCCTGCCTTGGGAAAGGCTTTCGGCTCCTGCAAGGCATGATGGCGAGTGATGCAGGTCTGCTCCGGAATGAAGACTGCGGGCCAGACCGCCATCAGACGGAGCCACATATCATAGTCCTGACCGTCTTCGAGGTCTTCGTCGAAGATGCCTACCCGCTGCCATGCGTCGTGTTCAACGCAAATGCTGTTGGCATGGATGTAGGTGCATCGTAGCATCTCAAGCACCTGCCACTCCTGGTCAGAGATGACTGGCCGCAAAGGCGGATCGCTGATCTGGCCTGTCTTCTCCTCGAGATATCGGAAATCGGTGAAGAAGAAACGACATTGGGGATGCTTCCGAATCCACTCACGGTGAGTATTCAGTTTGCGGCTATCGAACAGATCACCGGAGGTGAGCCGGCAAGTCCACCTCCCCTTGGCCTGTCTCAGGCCTTCGTTGAGGAATGAAGACACTCGGGCGTTCTTCAGTTGAACAGTGCGGAACCGTCCATCCTTCCTGCAGTAGCCCTCCAGGACCTGCGCGGTGGCATCCGACGAGCCGTCGTTGACAACGATGGCCTCCCAATCCGGATCGGTCTGGGCCAGGAGGCTATCCAGGGCCGCAGTAAGACTTTCAGCGTGGCTGTAGTTGGCTACAAGCACAGTAAAGAGCGGTGTTTTACTCATCAGCTTGATTCATTGACACATGTGTGCAGTTTTCCGAGAGCCTGTCTTGTCACACGCCTCAGCCCACCAACCACCAACGCCAGAGGCCAAAGACGGGGATTGAATCGGAGCGCCTGAAGATAGATCGACAGACCCTGGCGCGGAGACTTCTGGCTGGCGGACACGGCAAGTGACAGGAGCTTCGCGCCAACGTCGTGGCGAATGTCAAGGGCTTCCTTGCGGCTGAGATCGGTCGCGGCGACGTAAGCACGATATAGTCGATGAAGGAGGCTGATTACCTCGTCTACCTGATGAAGATCATTGAGAGGTTGACCCATGCAGATCTTCCGCATACTTGCGACTACTTCCAGGGGCACCTCTGAACGCAGCAGTGACTGGATGGGTGGGTGCATGGCCCGCATGACGCTTTCCTCTTGTGTTTGGTGGTGGCGCTGACAGATGCCCTCACCCGAGATACGATATCGCAGTAGCACCTCTGGTATGTTGGCCAGTCGGGTAACCGTAACCGCACGACTCCAAAGGTCATAATCCTCAGCGTGCAGGGCCTGTGGACGATAGAAGCCCAGTTGTTGAAAGACGTCACGGCGCATAATCACCGAAGGATGGGCCAGACAACACCCGAATAGCAGGTGCCAGCCTATGACGTCAGGAGCAGTCGGGAAGTGCCACTCCCCCAGACGCCGGCCATTCTCGTCCATGTACTCTACCCAGGTTCCAACCACACCGATGTCGGGGTGCGTATCCATGAATTTCACTTCTCTCGCCAGTCGTTCCGTGAGACTGACGTCATCGGCATCCATACGGGCGACATACTCTCCCTTGGCTAGTTGAAACCCTCTGTTGAGCGACGCAATCAACCCCTGGTTCTCCTGGTTATACACCGTGATTCGGTTATCCGATCTCCGGTAACGTTCGAGGATGTCGGCAGTTGCATCAGTTGAACCATCATTGATGATGAGAAACTCAAGATCGCGAAAAGTCTGGTTGAGGATGCTCTCAACAGCTTCCGCCAGGTACTTCTCCCCATTGTAGACGGACATCAAGACGGTGACTTTGGCAGCTTCCGAAGTCAAGTTAGTCTCATCTCCCGGAACGCCATCTCAAACCTCTTGTGCCACGTATGGTCCCTCAGGCAACGCTGATAACCGGCCCGCCGAATGCGTTCGCGCTCCTCATCGTGTTTCAAGTAGTACTTGATCTTCTCAGCCAGATCTACCTTGTCAGTATAACAGACGATCTGCTTGCCTATCTCGAAGAACTCCTCCAGCTCTTCCATGTACTCCACCATGTAGAAGCCGCCGCTCATGGGCACTTCGAAATCCCTCAGGCGCACCTGCAGGATGCGCTCACCGCTTTCATGAGTGTTGCCGCAGGAGGAGAACCCCAGGTTGATCTTAGAGCGGCTGTACATTTGGATCATCTCTTTGTCTGACAGCGTGCTTCCCAAGATGGAAGGTGGCAAAGTAATGAACGTTGATTGAAGTCGAGCTGGTGGGGTTGAAGGGCTGGTGCCCCGCAGACCGGCCAGCCGCTGTCTCACAGCTTGCCAGCCCTGCTTAGTCATCAATAATCGCGCAATGTGCCAGGCTCGCCTTAGCGGAGCTGCCCAATCGGGTCTCTTGGCGTCCGAGCGGAAGTTCTGCCACCTCCAGCCCCATACCCGCACATCTATTCCCTGCTCCAGCAGGTAGTGGATGAAAGCCGGACGGTCTCCATACGCCTGGCCCACAAACGTGACCTCAAACTCGACTGGCAAATCGTAGGGCTTGTACATGTTCGGGTTGGCGGCTTCCTGGCAGTAGATAGGCCGGGCCCCCATGGCCACATAGTCCTTCAGCCGGAACTTTTCCGGCACCAGGCACCAGTCATAATGGGGGGAGATCTCCGAAACGAGGTGCAACTGGTAGGAGCCGTTGCAGTACCAGTTGACGGTTTTGATGCCCATGGACCTGATTTCGTCGATGGCCTCCGGCAGGACGCAGGCATCATAGAAATAGCTAAAGAACAAGTCTACGGGCTTGGCGGCGTGGGCTTTCTTGATCTGGCGCAAGAGCTCCTGGCTGGTCTTGGGCCTGTTACCATTGATATAAGCCTTCTGGTGGGGGTCGGCGGGATCGAGATTGCGGAAGGTTTCTCTCAGGTCGAAATCAAACTCGATCACATCATAGCCCAAATCCACGAGTGGCAGATACAGGTTGTTACGCCACAGATTGGATTGGAAGGCTGAGTTTGGAGTGGTGTCCGACGCGTAGAAGATTCTCATGCTTCTGCCCTGACGGCCCGACGAATAACGCAATCAATTTCGGTCTCCAAGGTTGAAGCCTTGGTCAACATTGGGATAGCCACGGCAAGATAGGATAGACTAGCCAAGGCAGGCATCGCAAGTGTCAATGCCGGCTTTTCCTGGGAAGAATATCTTGAACCTGCCACACAACCACCAGCTTAAACAGATGTGCAACAAGCTGCTTTGTGAAAACCGCCAACAGGACAAGCCTGGCGGGCAAGCTGATATCTATGGTCCAGATAGCTCTTCGAATGTCACCAAGGGCATGAGTATGGTAGTGGTATACAGTGGCTGAGTGGCGGCATCGAGTCAAGCCAAATGTCCCAAACCGCGTGATAAACCCCATCAGTCGCCGGGCTCTCGGCACGCTCACCGGCTGGGCTGAGGCAGGTTGCTCGACATCAGTCTTTGATCCTTCAGCCACCTCACCAACGCGGGGCTGGACAACAACTTGCTTGACACCGTACTCACGGGCAGCTTGAAGATAGGTAGGCAGGGCAGCAGTCTTGTAGAACAGCACTTTGGGGCATACTCGGACGTGGCCCCGGGAGCAAACTTGGATGAATACTGGGATTTCGTTGGTGAATCGACAGACGCTCATGACTGTGTGGCCATCACGCCTGAGCAAAGCCTCGCGGCGATACAGGCCATATATGAGATTGCCGTAGTTGTGCCCGGCTATGGCCAGCAGTCGGGGCAATGGCGGCCCGCACCCTGCATATCGATAGAATGCCTGTCCTTCAGCAAAGAAGGGGAGCCTGGTACCGTCCTCCAGCATGTACTGCGCCTCAGCAGCCACCAGAACGAGGTTGGCATCCGATCTCATGTAGTCGACCAACGTTGAGACAAAGGTGCTGTCCCAAAGATCATCATCGGCTGCCCACATGAAATAGTGGCCCTTGGCGAGGAGCAAGACCTTCTCGAAATTATTGAAGGCCGGAATGGTACTGGCGTTTCGATGATATCGGACAAACGGACGAACCTGTTGAAACGCACCACAGACCTCCGGGGTGTTGTCAGCGGAGGCGTTGTCCGAAATGACTATCTCTAGATTGGAATAGTCTTGGGCTGCCAGACTCTCCAATGCCTTCCGCAACCTGGAAGCCTGGTTGTATGTGGGCACCCCTATAGTGACAAGAGGGTCATCACTCACGCTTGGCTCCTACCCTAGGGGGGAAATCCTCTCCGCAGCGGAAAGCGCCACATTAGGGGCAGGGGAAAAGCCTCCTTTACTCTCCGGGAGTAGATTCGGCCTGCTCGTCTCCAGAGTGTTGCGCGCAGACTCATCTTTTCGGCAAACCTCAGGGAATCGACTCCGTCGATGATCCGAGCGTAACCAGAGAAATAGCCGTGCCAGTCGAAAAGAGTCGAGCGGAGGGACGCTAGCCGTTGTATCGGTGATATTGGCACTTGCTCTTGAGGCGAATTTGCCAAGGGGGGAACAAGACGTTTATGGAAGAGCAGATCAGGGCAGAGAACGAGATATCCGAAGGAGAGTAGCCGGAACACTACTAGCATGTCCATGCCCCAGACACCTCTTCCCCAGACCCTGAAGCCTCCGGCCTTGTGGATTGTACTCCGTTGCATGAGTCCATAGATCAGATTCGCTTTTCCCAAGTACTCTTCTTGGGCCATATACCTTCTCAGCCTGGTGAACAGATCTTCTGAAGGCAGCTCGAACAGGTGCGGATAGGTTCTCGTCTGACGACCAGACTCGTCCATGTTGTCGAAAGCTGAAAAGGCCAGGACCGCGTTGGGGGCCGCCAACAAAGACTGGAGCAGTCTTTCTATGTAGGTTGGTTCCCACAGATCATCTGAGGCGGCCCACATGAAGTACTCTCCCCGGGCGCAGCCAAGCACCAGACCAAAGTTCGCCATCGCTCCACGGTTCTCGTCGTTGCGGTGATACCGGATGCGTTTGTCCTTCGCCGAGTACTCCTTGCAGATATTACCAGTAGCGTCAGTTGATGCGTTGTCCGAGATAATCAGCTCGAAATTCCCGTGGGTCTGCGCCAGTAGAGAATCCAAGGCCTGACTAATGAAGCGCTCGCCGTTGTTGACGGGCATACCGATACTCACTAAGGGGGCTCGTTCACTCATGCACCACCCCTACAAGTTAGGTATGATTCTCTTCTTTGCACGGCAACCATAGTTGATGGTGGGACGCTCGCGGTCTTCAAATGAATAGAGTATGTCAAAACCCAAGGCATTAAGCTGCTGTTCGAAGGCTTTCTTCTCCCGGATTATGTTTCTATGTCCAGCGTCATGTCCGCTGGGATGCCAGAGATCTGTCCAGAGCAAGAGTTGGCACCCAGGCTTCGCGTAGGCGGCAATATTGCTGAGCACAAGAAAGGGGTTGTCACAATGATCAAGGGTATTGCGGCAGACAATTGCCCCGTCTATCGCACCTCTCAACTCGTCTATGACTCTTTCCGCAGGCTGAGAATAGAGTCTCATATCATCAGTGTACCAAGTCCTCTGAAACAACTGCAGAGAGACTCGCTTGTACTCCGCCGCGAGCGGGTCGATTACAAATCTGTGCTTCAACCACCACCAGTGGGCCAACTCACCACAGGGACCCGCGCCAACCTCCAGGCACGTCTTGTCTTGGACATTCCTAGCGAATTCTAGCCACCGCCCGTCGTCGTTTGAAAAGAATTCACTGACTAGTAGTGAGCCACAGCTGATTTCGCGTGCTCGTCTTGCTGCTTCAATTCTCGCAAACAGGGTCTCGAAGTTCTCTTGGATCCAGCGCTCCGAGTGTTGCTGCTCGTACTGCTGGGCTGCACTCCATGCAAACCTCTGGACACCCATCTTCTGAAGGATTCGGCTCCGGAATGCGGACAACGCCCGGGTGACACTCAACGATCTCTCCTCAACCACGCTCCAGGCGGTTGATTCCAGTGATGAGGGCTTTCTTCACTATTTTCCTTTCATGTCATGGTGCTGGTTTGGCCAATAGTCACAGGGTTTGCAGGACGAACGACGGCGCTGTGAATAGCAGGACGGGCGGCCTCCAAGTCTGCGCCGGTCAATTTGCTGTGAGCATCCTAATATATATGGTAACGTAGCGAGGATGGGCAACTTGCGTATGCAATTTGGGCAGGTTGCCACCATTTCCTCATGGTGTCGCTATTCTAACAGGCTCGGCACGCCGTGTCACGCCTCTACTGGATATCCTGACCTAGTCGTGCAGTGGAGAGTGCGCTGAGAACGCAAGGACATAACAGAGCGTGGCAGGCAGATGGGTCGAATGAAGGAATCCCCATCTTCTCAACCGCACCAGAGGCGGCGACCATGGACGGATCGGAGGAACCGGCGCTCCGCGCCGTGGCCGACGGCAAGATGTTACGAAAATGTAATACGCATCTTTGCATCGACCGTATCGCAACGCAGTCTCCTCGTAGAATCGAGGCGGCGCGGGTCGGGTCTGTCTCGTCGAATGGGCTCGGCAAGTTGACAGACTGGAAGCAGTTATGGTAAGTTCCACATGCATCCATCAGCCGGGTGCAAAGTGGCATCTCTGCTTCCGCAGGTTGTCGAGACCATATCGAGAGGTGTCTCTGGTAGTGGCTCAAAAAAGGGGGGGTCATGAAGAAAAGACTGGTTGTGCTGCTGCTTTGTGTCGCCGTGGTGATTTCTACCGTACTGGTAGGATCAGCCGGTGTGCCTGTGAGGGCGGACACGCACTACGTGGGGTCGGGTGGCTCCATCCAGGCAGCTATTGATGCTGCGAGTCCAGGTGACACGGTCAATCTGGCGGCCGGGACGTATGTCCTGACCAGTCAGGTGGACTTGAACAAGGCCAATCTCACGCTGGTTGGAGCGGGCAGCTCGTCTACCATAGTCCAGGTGTCAGGCAGTAGCTACGGTTTTTACATCACCGCCACGGGGGTAGCGATCCAGGCACTGGGGATCCAAAAGACCGACAAGACGGGGCAGAATATCATCTACGTCGGCGCCAGCAATGTCTCGATCAGCAATAGTGACATATCCGGCCAGTTTGCTATCGGAGATGCTGAGGTCAGCCGGGCCATAGAAGTTGCCGGCGGACTCTCCGGATTGAACTTCAGTGGTAACACGATTCATAGTCTGCGCCAGCCTGCTTATGTCAATGGCGTAACCACGGGCACGATCTCCAACAACTACGTTTATCTCACCCGGGGTTGGGTAGTAGCAGAGGGGAACTTGACCTTCACTGGCAATACGTGGGGGACCGGGGCGAACGCGAACGTGTATGATATCGCAGTCCTCTCTACTGTAAGTCCCACGTATTACGCCGATATTCCGGCCATGGCGGCGGCTAACAACAGCGCGTTCATCGAAGACCAGAGGACCACCCCGTATACGCTCTCCATCGTCTATGTCGATGGCAGCGTCGCAGCCAGCGGAGATGGCACCGCGCGCAGTCCGGTGAAGACGATGGCTGAGGGCATCACCCGTGTGGTGAGCGGGGGCACCGTCCACGTCGCAGCTGGGACATACACGGGGACGGTGACCATCGGCAAGTCGCTCTCACTCCTCGGGGCCCGGGCCGGTGTGGATGCCCGCGGGCGGACCGGCAGCGAATCGATAGTTGATGCCGGACTCTCCGCCGCAAACCCGTCCGCAATCATCGTCACTTCCACGGCCGCCAACATGACGATCGATGGCTTCACGATTGTGGGCAGTCGAGGCGCGGTCAAGAGTGATTCGGTCAATCTGCAGTTCCTCAACAACATAGTGCAGGCCAATGCTTCAACCTATGGCACCAACACGGCCGCCCTGGTGTATATAGACGGCGGCGCCAACCAGATAACGGTGCGACGCAATGACATCTCACCAACTCCGGTTTTGTCGGTGGGAACCAACTGTCTGCGCCTGGCGATCACCAGCGCCGCGGCCTCGGTGGTTGTTGACAACAACTGGCTGCGGAATGCCACGCATGAGACCGCTTATCAGGGCTCGGGCCAGGGGATCGGGATAGATAGCAGCGGCGCCAGCATAACCATGACCAACAACAGCTTCTATGACAACGGCGGCGATGGCATGTTTGTCGGAACAGGCGCCACCTTCGGCATTCTCACCGGAACCGGCAACTCCTTCTACAACAATGCTTACTGGGGTCTCAATCTTGGCAGTGGCATAACCGGAACTATGAGCATTAAGAACGGCAACTTCTATGGCAATGGTGCAGGAGGCCTTCAGAACAACTCCACTAACATAATAGATGCTACCAACAACTGGTGGGGCGATGCCAGCGGGCCCTACAACGCCGCCAGCAATCCGTCCGGCCTGGGGAATGCGGTCAGCAGCAACGTTCTGTTTGTTCCCTGGACGGGCATGGTGACGCCTACAGTAGCCTCGGCGACCCCGAACCAGGGCACTCAGGGGCAGACCCTGAGCAGTGTGGTCATCACCGGCACCAACTTCACCGGGGCCAGTGCAGTGAGCTTTGGCGCCGGGATCACGGTGAGCAGCTTCACAGTGAACAGCGCCACGCAGATAACGGCGAACATCACCATTGCCACTGGTGCTATTGTCGGGGCCAGAGATGTGTCGGTGACCACTTCAGGGGGCATCGGGACCAGGACAGGCGGATTCACAGTGGTGGCTTCTGGTCCTCCGGCAGCGCCCGTGCTGATCTCACCCGCGGCTGGTGCATACCAGGGTAGCACTTCGGTCACTTTCACGTGGGAGGCCGTCGCCGGAGCAACACAGTACTACCTGATAGTGAGCACGTCCCCAACCCTGAACGTTTCCAGGACGTTCGAGGGCTATGTCACCGGGACTTCATGGACAGTCACGGGCTTCCCCAACAATGGCACCACCTATTACTGGAGCGCATGGTCTATTGATGACGGCGTCTGGTGCATCATCGCTGATGGATATGCCAATACGCGGGCCTTTATTAACCGAGGGGAGAACGTTCCGGCAGCGCCCGTGCTGACCTCCCCCGCGCCTGGTGCATACCAGGCTGGCACTTCGGTGACTTTCACGTGGGAGGCCGTCGCCGGAGCAACACAGTACTACCTGATAGTGAGCACGTCCCCAACCCTGAACGTTTTCAGGACGTTCGAGGGCTATGTCACCGGGACTTCACGGACAGTCACGGGCTTCCCCAACAATGGCACCACCTATTACTGGAGCGTATGGTCTATTGATGACGGCGTCTGGTGCATCATCGCTGATGGATATGCCAATACGCGGGCGTTTATTAACCGAGGGGAGATGGTTCCGGCAGCGCCCGTGCTGACCTCACCCGCAGCTGGTGCATACCAGGCTGGCACTTCGGTGACTTTCACATGGGAGGCCGTCGCCGGAGCAACGCAGTACTACCTGATAGTGAGCACGTCCCCAACCCTGAACGTTTTCAGGACGTTCGAGGGCTATGTCACCGGGACTTCACAGACAGTCACGGGCTTCCCCAACAATGGCACCACCTATTACTGGAGCGCATGGTCTATTGATGACGGCGTCTGGTGCTGGCTGGCTGATGGATATGCCAATACGCGGAGCTTTGTCAATAGAGCGTAGAAGTTCCTTGGGGACGCCCCACGAGGTGAGCCTCTAGGAGTTGAGTGAAGGGTTGGCGCAGCGCAAAGGGCTGCGCCAACCCTTTGTTTGGGTGGCAGAGTTTGGAGCCACAACGAGGGAGCAAGTAGAGTTGGTCAAGAGCATGGAAAGCGAGTTTCATCCGTCCACTTCCGGTTTAATGGTTGCATAGCGCAACTCCATGCGTCGCCAATACCCCTCACGTTCCGAGTACGAAGCTGGGCTGTGCGAGAAGCAAAGTCGCAGGGAATCATAGAAGCAGAGCAGCACAGAGTCCACAGACAGACGCGCTTCGAACCTGGCTTCTGATAGGGCTTCACCCATGCAGTGTCCTTCATCAGGCAAGAGCAGAAGGCGGGAACCAGCGGTTCTGTCAGGATCTGGGTAGTGTGCGGATTGTCCCCAGCAGCTCAGAGCGGTGTAGCATGCAGTCAGGGTGACTAATTCAGGTTGTGAGGTGACTGTTGTCAATCAGCGGAACCTCTCGACCCCCGTCTTCCGAAGGATTCGGCCTTCAAGTGCGGACAACATTCGTGTGACACTCAATGCTTTCTCCTCAACCACGCTCCAGGCCAGTAGGTCACATCCTCCGTCAATTCGCTCTCATTGAAAGGCCAAGCCGGTCGCTCAAGTGTGAACTCCGGATGCTTCCCGGCGAAGTCGGCTGCGGCAGCAGCCGGATTGTCACTTACCCATTCCGGCTTTCCGCGCGGCACGTCTGAGAGATACTTCATAATGCCGTCTGTGGCAACGATGACTGATCCAGGAGTAACCAGGTCAGCATACGCTTCCAGCTCGGCCAGCACGTGCTGCTTGCTGTGGTTGGAGTCAAGGATCACCATGGCGGTTTCTCCAGGCTTGACTAGAGACTTGACTTGAGTGACGATCTCGGGGGCAGTGGAACTGCCTTCGATCAGGGTTATCAGGGGGGACAGTTGATGAGCTTCCATTGCCCGCCGATTGTGGGCGCGAATCTCAATGTCAACACCAATGACACGTCCCTTTCCCATAGCCTTGCACAAAGTGGCATAGAACACCAGCGATCCCCCGTGAGCGATACCTGTCTCGATAATCACATCCGGCTTGACTCGGTAGATTGCCTCTTGAATCCGTATGAGGTCCTGAGGCAACTGTATGGTTGGACGTCCCATCCAGGTGAAGGAGTAGGCGTGTTTCTGGTTCCAGCCGACTTTGAGCCACTGTTCTGATATCAGCTCAAACGCAGCCTTGGTGTAGAGGCCGAAGACTTGGCGTCGGCCCCCGATCTCTTTAATTAGCGTTCCTTCGACGGTGTCAATGGTCAGCTTCATATCTCCCCCCTGCCTGGATCCATCAGGTCTATCAGTTCCACGTCTAAGCCGGAGTCCCGCAGGAAGCCCAGATTCTCCTGCCGATAGTTGGGGTTCATCAAGATGGCGCTTCTTACGCCGAATCTCGGCAGTTCTCGATATCCTACAATTGGATGACCTGTCCCTGGAATGTACTTGCCCTGCTTTCGTGGGTTCAAGTCGACCACACAGGCGATGCATTCACGCTTGGGGTCAGCCAGATTTGCGAAGGTGACTCCCTTGGCACCTGCTCCCCAGAGGGCTACATTGCCTTTCCTGCCCAACTCGCCAATCCTGCTAACCAGAGCCTCCTTCAGTCGACGTTCCGACGTGGCGAATTGAATCGCCAAGTCCGGGACAGGTCCAGGCCTCCTGCATACCGCTGACTTCTTTCCGGAGACTGTTGCTTCCGCCCAGAGATACTGCCCGGTGAAAACATTACGTATGCTCTGAACCTCAAATCCCGCAGTTTCAAACGCGGTAGTCAAAGAGGCAGCCCCAAAATACGAACAGTGCTCATAGAAGAAGTCCCAGATGACGCGGTTGGTAAGAATCCACTCCACACATGGTGTCTCGAAGAAGACCTTTGCATGGCTCGAATTGGCCAGCGCTTGTCTCACTGTACGCAACATGTCGACGGGGTCTGGCACGTGTTCAATCACATGCCGACTGACGACAACGTCGGCGGCCACGTCGGTACACTGGCCGTCATAGTAGCGCTTCTCAAACGTCAGGCGTCCCCCGGCATCGACCATTGGGCCTACGTAACTCGGGTCGAATCCGTGCCCGGTGTTGCCTGAATCGGGGGCCTCGACCAACCTCCTCAGAAACAGGCCCTTGCCACACCCTACCTCAACGATTCGGCAGTGGCGTACGCCTTTGTTGCTGACCAAATCGCTCGCAAGCCCGTCAACATAGGTGACAAATAGGGGAGAAGAGGTCTGTGTGTTATCGTAGCTGTCGCCGTACATCGAGTCGGAGGTTTCAAAGGCCTGATTGAAAACGAAGCCACACTCCTTGCAGACAACCATGCTGAGGTTGCCGCGCGGCACTTGCATGGCAGCACTCTGGTCTTTCATGAGTAAGTTCTGAATCATCGGAACCCCTTCACGATTCAAGAAGGTGCTCACTGAAGTCGACTGACAGACCGGGCACCTAACTCGTTGCGCCATGTGCATTCTCAAGAAGTTGACTTCTCCACCATGCTATGGTTTGGTCCAATCCCCGGTCCAAATCGTATTTGGGGATCCAACTGAGCTCATTTGACAGTCGCCCCACATCTGCAACCAGCAGCGGTGGTTCGTGCTCCGAGACCGGGACAGCACCCAGCCGAAGCAGATCACCTGCATCCAGCTTGGAAGCTATTCTAGTCACGACGTCTCGCAGAGTCGCTGGCTGTCCCGAGGCAATGTTGAGTGCACCCGAGACATCGCTGTCCAGGAGCGCAGCAAAAGCGTCACCGACATCCTCGACGTGTAGGAAATCTCTCACCTGTTTGCCATGAGAGCAATTGGCTGGTTCGCGCTTGAGTAGTGAGCGTATTACCGAGGACACCAGGCGGTTGGGGTGCTCATAGGGGCCGTAGAGTAAGAAGATGCGTCCCCAAGCCGCGGTCAGCCCAGCTTGCGCAGCAAAGGCATCCAGCATGCTGTGGAGGGAGTTCTTGCAGGCACCGTACAGAGTCGCCGGCATGAGAGGGGTGTGAAGCTCGGAACAGTAGCCGTATTTCCAGTCGTACTCGGCGCAGCTTCCCGCCATCACAACCCGCTTCCCGCCCTGGTCGGCAAATGATTGCAGCAATTCGAGACTGGCTATGACCCAGCGCAGATTCTTTGGGGAAGTCCAATACTCTCCCGGTGTGGTAATCCAAGCCATATGCAGGAGGTGGCTGGGACGGACTTCGGATATTAGCCTGGAAGCTGCTTCTGGGGCGAGCAAATCGGCGAGGTGCCAGCGTACGCCCGGCAAATCCTCGGCGGAGGACTTCAGGTCAGCCGCGTGAACCTCGTATCCACGGCTCAGCAGCCCAGCCACAGATTGGCGACCGATGAATCCGCTTGCCCCTGTGATCAGGACCCTTTTCATACGACAAAATCCGGATAGCTCATGTCTCTTTCGGAAGCAATGTTCACCTTGATCGGCCAGTCAATCCCGATAGCAGGATCATTCCACCGCACACCCCGCGCGCATTCAGGCGCAAAGAACTCCGTTATCTGGTACAAGACCTCTGTGTCGTCTGCCAGGGTCTGGAAGCCGTGCGCCAAGCCTTCGGGGATGTACAGCGCCAGACGGTTCTCCGCCGTCAGTTCAACGGCCATCCATTGTTTGAATGTGCGCGAGTGTTTCCGCAAGTCGATGATGACGTCATAGATGGCGCCCATTGTGCACCGCACCACCTTGGCTTCCTCGTGAGGGGCAGCCTGGTAGTGCATCCCGCGCAGCGTGCCCCTCTTCTTGTTGAAGGAGACGCTGCACTGCGCCATACTGGCATTGAGACCTTGGGCCTCGAACTCTCGCTGACACCACGTCCGGGCGAAGAAGCCGCGTTCATCCTCCAGCCGTTCGGGTTCAATGGTGAAGGCGCCGTCCAGTCTAGTCGGGGTGAAGATCATGACTTCACCTGTATCCTGGGTTCCCGGGTCATACCACCTCGACATTTGGTATGGGAATGATGAAACGTCCGCCGCGCCGGCGGTATTCATCCTGCTGCCTCATGATCTCTTCGGCGAAGTTCCAGGTGAGCAGAAGAACATATTCCGGCATCTCCTGGAGCAACATCTCGGGTGGGTAGATCGGTAGGCGTACTCCGGGCATGAAGTGCCCCTGTTTGTAAGTGCTGCGGTCTACCACGAAGTCCAGCGTATCCTGGCCTATACGGCAGTAGTTTAGGAGGGTGGTGCCCTTTGCCGCCGCGCCGTAGGCAGCCAGCCGCTTCCCACTTCGGCTCAAGTCCCCAAGGAGGTGCCACAGACGGTCTCTCGCGGCTTTCGCCCTCTGGGTGAAGTCCGCGTAGAACTGCCATTGGTTCACACCGCGCGATTCCTCCTCTGAGAGGAGGGCCGTGACTGCCGGCGATATTTTGGGTCCTGCAATGGAGCTGCCGGCCCGTACGACAAAGAGGCGCAGCGAGCCACCGTGAATCGGGACATGCTCCACGTCTTGGATCGTCAATCCTGACCGTTGACACAGGTGGCTCAAGGCCGTTAGCGAGAAGTAGCACAGGTGTTCATGATAGATGGTGTCGAACTCGCAACAGTCAACCATGTCTTTGACGTAAGGCGCCTCTATGACCGCGATACCGTTGTCCTTCAGCAGGAGCCTAATGGCACGCAGAAAACCATTCAAATCAGCTACGTGCGCCAGTACGTTGTGAGCATGAATGACGTCAGCGCGCTTGCCCTGTTCCTTCAGTTGCTGGGCCAGGGCCTCCCCGAAGAACTCGCATAAGGTCGGTATGCCGTGCTTCTCTTCTGCCACCAGCGCGACGTTCCTTGCCGGTTCGATGCCCAGTACTGGCACGCCGGCTTGCTTGTAGTATTGTAGAAGATAGCCGTCGTTGCTGGCCGGTTCCACAACCAGGCTGTTGGGACCGAGTTTGTACTGGGCGACCAGCCGCCCCACCAGCTCCTTTGAGTGACGGAGCATGGTGTCCGAGTAAGAGGAGAAGTATAGATACTCTCGAAACAGGATGTCTGGGGGCACGGTCTCTGTGATTTGAACCAGGGCGCAGTGGGGGCAGAGTACCAGCTCGAGCGGATAGGTTAGCTCCGGCTTGTGAAGCTGGTCTGCAGTAAGCAGCGCGTTGGCCAGCGGCATGGAGCCAAAAGACAGGATAGTTGTCAGACCGGTCTTGCCGCAGGAGCGGCAGGCACACGCAGTATCTGTCATGGCGAGTATCCTCCTAAGAAGTCCTTACACCAGCTAGTTGTTGGTCGCGGATCCTCATCCAGTGCAAACAGCGGTTTCCGACCCATGATGTGCCTGGCCTTGGCGGCACTCCAGTACTGGTGACGGATCTCGTTGGTCGCTTCGTTTTGAGATTGTGGCGCCCAGCCTCGCACCAGGCGGACCACCTTCCCGCCAACGCAACCAACCGCTGCGCCGGCCAGCCCCCACAACCAGGCTGGCACTGCCGGTGACGAAGAACGGGCGGTCAAGCCAGGAACTACTCATGCCCAGACCTTCCACGGAGGGCGTCCTTCTTGCCACAGACTCTCCAGGTGTCTCTTGTCACGCAAGGTGTCCATGCACTGCCAGAAATCCGCATGTCGGTAAGCTGCGAGTTGCCTGTCGGCGGACAGGCGTTCCAACGCATGCGATTCCAGCCAGGTGTGATCGCCTTCGAGGTATTTGAAGAGGTCCGGCTCAAAGACCATAAAGCCGCCATTGATCCAGCCCTCACCTATCTGGGGTTTCTCCGTGAAATTGGCTACCAGGTCACCGTCAAAGATCAGGCCGCCGAAGCGTGATGGCGGACGCACGGCAGTGACTGTGGCAATTCTGCCGCAGGTCCTATGGAGTCTGACCAGAGCCTGCAAGTCTATGTTGGCCACACCATCACCGTAAGTGACCATGAACGTGCCATCACGCAGCCATGGTTCGAGTCTCTTGATGCGGCCCCCGGTCTTTGTATCCTGGCCAGTATCGATCAGGTGTACGACCCAGTGCTCGCAGTCACGGCTGCGGGGTTTGATCTCACCGCTGGAGAGATCAATCGTCATGCTGCTATTCAGGTTCAGATAGTCCAGGAAGTAGCGTTTGATGACTTCCCCCTTGTAGCCCAGGGCGATGAAAAACTCCTTGAACCCATAGTGGGCATAGTGTTTCATGATATGCCACAGGATGGGCTGCCCGCCGATCTCAATCATCGGCTTGGGTTTGAGTTCGGTTTCTTCGGCCAGGCGTGTTCCCAAGCCACCAGCAAGGATGACGACCTTCACGAATCTGCTCTCCTTCTCACGAATCTTTCCAGGTCTCTCACTTCTCTGATTTGAATTGGGTTGTCCATTTCAAGAGTGGTCGCACCACTCCCGGCATTGGCCCCCCATACGCTCCTCTAGTTGGGTTCTCTTCCAGAGCCTCAACCACCTGAAACGCTACCGCGTCCTGCTCGTACAGGTGAACCATGAATGGATCGTAGGTGCTGATGGCTGCCCCAACAACCATAGTACCTTCAGCGAGGAAGTTGCCAGGTACCCAGGCGCTGCTGACATACGTCCCCATTGGGCGCGGGCATCCTCGCCAGCTGTGGTCAGAATCTTGCGCAACGAAGACATTCAGGCCCTCTTCATTGAAGAAATGGAGGTTGGGCACCAGAACGTGGCCCGACTTGAGCACGTCATACTCCATTTGGATTTGGACCTCACATCGCATGTCGATACTGTCGGTTGTATTTCCGTCTTGCGCACACACGCGCACCGCTCGAAGCCGCACTATATCATTTCCAGGGGCCTTGCTCAACTCCGGCCATTCCCGTCTTGCCGTGCGCCTGAGGCCTGACTCCAAGTATGCTCTGATGGCGTGATCCGCTGGTCCGTCCTCCAATACGTGGCCTGCATCCAACAGAATAGCCCGTGGGCAAAGGCGCCTGACTGCGGTCATATTGTGGCTGACGAACAGCACCGTCCGTCCCTCTTCTGTCACACTCCCCATCTTGCCCAGGCACTTCTTTTGAAACGCAGTGTCTCCCACGGCCAGGACTTCATCCACTATGAGAATCTCTGGTTGCAGGTGGGCGGCCACGGCAAAGGCCAGACGAACATACATGCCGCTGGAATATCGCTTGACCGGGGTATCCAAAAACTGCTCAATCTCGGCAAAGGCCACGATCTCATCGAACCTGCGCTCAATCTGTCCCTTCTTCATCCCGATGATAGCGCCGTTGAGATACACATTTTCCCTGCCTGTAAGCTCGGGGTGGAATCCAGTGCCTATCTCCAATAGGGAGCCGACGCGGCCACGCATTTCCGCGTACCCTTCAGTGGGGGCCGTGATGCGGGAGAGTATCTTAAGCAGGGTGCTCTTGCCCGACCCATTCCGGCCAATGATTCCGACGGCTTCGCCACACTTGACCTCGAAGGAGACGTCCTTGAGGGCCCAGATGTGGTCGGACTGACTGGAGACGGGGGACCGGAGACCTGCGTCTTCCGTCTTCCGTCTTCTGTCTTGTGCCTGGCGCCTGGCGAGGAGCCTCTGGCCCAGGACGCGGGTCGGCGTGTGGTAGGCAAGAAAGAAAGTCTCGCGCAGGGTCTTGTAGCCGACCTGCTGACCCAGGCGGTAGCGCTTGCCTAGACCTTCAACGCGAATGGCGATGTCGCTCATTGAGAGTCCTCGACTGGAGACCGGAGACGAGGGACTGGAGACGAGGGACCGGAGACCGAGGACCGAGAACGGACGACCGGGAAGTGCAGGGCTTTGCGGAAGGCTTGCAGTTTCACAAAGAGATCATGTCCGGATACCCTGACTCCGGCGAGCAAACTGCCGTCCAAATAGCCTTGCCGCTCGATGATATCCATGCAAGCGATGGTTTCCAAGTAGGACCGGAGCGCCAGCCCGAGAAAGCGATTCTGCTCCCCGTCGCTTTGACTCGTAGACCCTTCGGCAATGTTCAGCACTATGGAAGTCGCCGCCCGCTCCAGTTGGCTCTGCAGGTTGAACCGCTCTGAGGCTGGCAGGCTCCTGGATAACACGTACACTTTGTCAAGATAGTCTGAAGCCATGTTGCAGACCGTCAAGCGCTGGAACCTGTAGCTCATCCGTCTCCCGTCGCCAATCTCCAGTCTTCGGTCCTCTGTCCCCTGTCTCTAAACAACATCCGCGAAGTTCCTCTCGCGGCGCCGGAAGTAGAAGGCCCCCGAAACCAGTAAGACCATGATAATGACCACCGAGCCTATGAGCGTGTAGCTGGGCGGTTGCATCCCCAGGATAGCCCAGCGGAAGCCCTCGATGATGCCGACCATGGGATTGACCACGCCATAGACAGCTCGAAACTTCTCAGGTACCCATGTGATGGAGTAGATTACCGGCGAGGCAAACAACCAGAGCTGTACCAGGAACGGTATGACGTGCCGCACGTCCCGGTATTCCACGTTTATGGCTGAAAGCCACAGCCCCACGCCCAGCGCCAGCATCAATTGCAGGATAAGGAATACCGGCAGCAAGAGAATCGTAATGGTGGGCGCGTGGCTGAAATAGACCATAAGAGCACCCAGGACAACGAGGGCGATAGTGAAGTCCACGATCGGAGACAGAACGCCCGATAACGGCATGATCAGTCTCGGGAAGTATATCTTCTGGAGGAGATTGGCCTCCGCTACCAGGCTGTTGCTCGAGCGGGTGATGCCTTCGGCAAAGAGTGTCCAGGGAAGCACGGCGGCATAGCTGAACAGAGGGTATGGAATGTCCTCAGAAGGGACCTTGGCCAGTGTGCCGAAGAATAGAGTGAACACGATCATCATAAACAGAGGCTGCAGGATGGCCCAGGCAAAACCCAGAACCGTCTGCTTGTAGCGAACCTTGATGTCACGCCAAGTGAAGGTGTACAGCAGCTCGCGGTAGGCCAACAGCTCGCGGAGGTCTATGGGCAACCATCCCTTGGGGGGACGGATAATGGTAACAGAGGATGGGGCTCTATCCACCGACATTAGCTTGCCGTTCACACTCTTCATCGGAACTTGCGGAGATTATAGGCCAATCGGGTAGACATAGTAAAGCGGTTCAGAATTGGGGATACCCCAAGCCGTTGCAGCCACCGTCTGGAGACTGGGTTTCAACCCACTGGCCCCCAGTCATCAAGAGCTATGAGCTGATAGCTGATGGCTCGTAGCATAGGAGACACCCCCAAAACCCCCGGCAGCATCCTTCTGCACCGTCATCGCGAGGCCATGTAGGGGCGCATAGTATGCGGCCTCGACCACCCCGGGTGTCCGGATTCAACCCCCTGTCCCCATACGCCAAGCTGTCATTGCGGGCCATTCTCCATGCTCGGCAAGGAGACGGCGCGGCAGTCTCTGCGTTCGTTTGGCTCTAATACCCCACCCTGAGATTGCTTCGTCGCCGCGCTCCTCGCAATGACACGGCACCGAGGTCGGGGGATAACCGCAGGCCCTTGGCAGGATGTCTCCTGCACCACCGCCAAACTGTCATTCCCGCGGAAGCGGGAATCCATGAGCAGTCACCGAGGAACTGTGAACATCCCCCGAGCCGCAAGGTGGGTGCGGCAAAGCGCGGAACCCCCGACATCGTCCCGAGGCCCGGTTTCAGTCCCTCTTGCACCTGTGCTTGCGGGTTTGAGGGCGAGTTTCAAACTGCCCCTACAGCGGCGTTTCCACTGCGGTCGACGGGAGAGGATGAAGCCTGCCCCGGACTTGATCCGGGGGTGAGGGCGAGGCTACGACTCCAGCGATCATGGAATCGGAGGGGCTTCCAGACTGGAGACGGTCTTCTTGATGCCTTGCTCGAGATTGTGCTGGGGACTGTACCCGGACTCGCGAGCCCTGGATATGTCGGCAAAGCTGTGTCTGATCTCTCCCGCCTTGGTCGGATGATAAAGAGGGGCAACGTCGCGGCCAGTCAACCTCAGTACCAGGTTGGCCAGATCGATGACGCTGGTCTGCCGGCCCGAGCCGATATTGAACGCGCCGGCAGCGTCAGACTCTGCTGCAAAGACGTTGGCTGACACCACGTCTTTCACGAAGACGAAGTCCCTGGTCTGCTTCCCATCGCCAAAGATGGTCAGTGGCCGGCCGGCTAGTGCGGCGGTGATGAACTTGGGGACGACGGCCGCGTACTCGGATTTCGGATCTTGCCTGGGGCCGTACACGTTGAAGTACCGCAGGCAGACGGTGGGAAGCCCGTAGACGTGGTGGAAAACGCTGCAGTATTGCTCGCCGGCCGCCTTGGTCACGGCGTAGGGCGAGAGAGGGTTCAGAGGCATCTCTTCGCGAGCAGGCAGAGTGGGCGTGTCACCATATATGGCACATGACGAGGCGAAAATCACCTTCTTGACGTGAGAGTCGCGAGCGGTCACCAGGACGTTGAGAGTTCCGACTACGTTGACTGCGTTTGTGCGGAGGGGGTCATCGATGCTCAGGGGAACACTGGCCAGGGCTGCCTGGTGAAAGATGTAGTCGGCACCGGCAAATGCCTTATGCAGCAGGGAGAGATCCGTTATGCTGCCTTGGATAAAGCTCACGTTTGACCGCTTCGTCAGGTGCTGTATGTTCTGAATTCGACCGCTGGAGAGGTCATCTATGATGATGACCTCGTTGTCTGTGGAGAGTTCCTCGGCAATGTTGGAGCCGATGAAGCCTGCTCCTCCGCTGATGACGACTCTCTTGTCCTTCATTAACGGTATGTGACCCCACCCGCGGTAGATATCATAGATGATGGGGAAGCATGTATCAAGAGTCAACCCCCTGGCCCCCAATCTTGGGGGAAGAATGGAGAATCTGGGGGCACCCCAGACCCCGGCAGCATTCTGCTGCACCGTCATGACCTTTGGCTGCATCAACCCCCTTTGACCCCCCAGTCTTGGGGGATGGAAGAGTAGAATTGGGGACACCCCAAACCGCGGCAGTATCCTGCTGCACCGTCATGACCTTTGGCTGCATCAACCCTCTTTGTCCCCCATTCATGGGGGAAGAAGAGAGAGAATTGGGGGCACCCCAAACCCCGGCAGCATTCTGCTGCATCATCATCACGTCTGCCTGAGTCAACCCTCTGCCCCCATTCATGGGAGGCCGTGTAGGGGCATGATGAATCATGCCCTTTCGGACACCCCCAGTTCCCCCGGCAGGGACAAGTCCCTCGCACCCTCTCTTGTCATTCCCGCGGAGCTTGTCCTCGTGGAAACGGGGAGCGGGAACCCAGGTGTAGGGTGGGTGGAGCGAATGTGAAACCCACCACCCCATCGGAACGTCATTTTCAACCCCCTTTGACCCCCCATTCTTGGGGGATGGAATTTACGCAAAGGGGCTTCGCCCCTCTCCACGCCCCGAACAAAGCAAGCACCTTTCTCGTGATGGGAGAGGATGAAGCCTTCCCCGGACTTGATCCGGGGGTGAGGGTACAGGCGGCGCAGCTTGTGAGCCATCCAGATCGGGAAATGTGGCCTTTTGGTACTTTCGAGGTCGAGCCTGCATTGACTAAGCTATGTCCGGTGGCGGAAGTGCGGCGGAGGCCATTTGTGAAGTACGATGGATGGACTATTGACAAAGACGGTGGGGGTCGGTACACTGGCGGCTAAGGGAACCGCGTGACAGCTGCGAAGGGGGGGTGACTGGTTGGGCATATCAACCACGGCCTTTTCAGAAGTATCCCGCAGGCTTCCTGGAATCTTACTGTTTTCTTCGTGGGGTGACGTATGGACAGCATGAAGATCACCGATATTCTTGTCATGCTGCTTTATCAAGACGGCCCGCCGGCTGAGGTGACTCTTGAGATGCTGATGAGGCTGTACGACAGAGCCCATAGCCGCTACATGACTGTGGTCGTGATGTTTGCGGTTATGACTACCTGTGTCTTTGGGGTGTTGATCGCCTCCGCCGTTAAGTGGGCGGACACGAAGATGAGTATCCTGGCACTGATAGCCTTGGTGTTCTTGCTGGTGGCGTTGATGGGGGTGTCGCGCCGATTGAGCCAACTGAGCCGCGATTATCTCGACATCATCAAGGTCTACAATCTATTGGGCAGATACATGAAATCAGGCAGGTATCTGTATCCGGAGAGGTTGAAGTAGTGTCGACGATAGAGATGGTGACCGTTATTATCTCCTCCGTGGCGATCGGTGCGGCCGTCGCGTCCCTCCTGACCTTCGTGCTATTTGGCGTGCTGCAGAGACGGATGATTCTCCGGGACAGCGACGGTCTGCAGGTGTCGGACGAGACGGCTTCTGTAGTGGGACTGCTGACAGGCTCTTTCAAAGACGATGTTCCGGACAACGACCGTGAGGTGCTCAAGGCCGTGATACAGAGGTATTCCCAAACGTCTCTCACCGGCGTCTTTGGTGACGCTACTGAGAGATTCTATCTCTTCGAGGCTCTAGCTGATCCGAGCCGGCTTCCCTGGGAATCTGAGGAACAGCAGCGTGGGGGGCGGGCCAAATGAAGGGTTCCTGGTTTCCGGCGATACCGGGCGGCGTTGACCGGCAGGCGGGGTGGCCCGTTTAGCGCTGGACTCCGGGTGGCATTTCCAGGGTGCCTCCGGGTAAGTTGCAGAGAGGAGGCGGATGTGGGGAGCGCTGGTTGCCTCAAGAATCGATCTGAGCCACCCCAATACGCCGGTGGCATGAACCCAACCAGATGCGGCCTGTCGGAGGGCGCACGATGGAGATGCGGGGGTTCTGGAGAGCGAGCGGCTTCTGGTCTCTGTGGCATGTTTTGGAGCGACGGAGTGAGAGCATCATGAGAAGAATGTTCCGCCTCTGGATAGTGCTGTTAGTCGTAGGGCTGAACCTGATGTGCTGGATACCAGCAGGGGTTTCTTCTGCCGGTGCCGTCCCGCCTGAGGATAGTGACTACACTATGATCAACGACTACTGGCCGATGGATCAGACGGGCGACGGTGAACTTGTGTATGTCAGTGGCGGCATAGCCTACCGAACCGGCAGTGAGGATGGTAGTCAGGGATATGCGGTCGATGCTGTAGGGGACTACAGCTGGGGTAGTGAGATCGATCGCCGTTTTGTGCAGTTCCCGCTGTACTCCGCCGTATGGGACCTTGGGACCACCTACTCGCGCGTAGTCGTTTTCCCTTTCCAGGATCATGGGCCATATCCGGCAGAAGCACTTGAGTACAAGGTATACGGCGCAAACAGCTTTGACGTGACTCATCCTGAGACGACTGTGTGGGAGCCGGCCGACCTTGAGACCGTTTACCGGAAGGGGTGGTCTGCGGTTGGCGAAGACAAGTACGAGACCTGCAACGACGACTACACGGCTGTGTGGGACTGGCGTAGTGGTTCGGGCGCTGGTGATGGTTACCGTTTCATAAGGCTGCACTCGATATGGAATCCCCCCTATGACGAGCCGGAGATAGACGCTGTCAAAGGTGTCCTTCCGGCGGAGCCCACTGAGTCGGAGCCCCCTGAGTCGGCGTGCGGCGGCTGGCAGACCGACGTGGTGGAGAAGGGGCGGACCTTCAAGTACACTTCGCTGGAGGTAGGCTTAGACGGCCAGACGCATGTGGCCTACGGCGGAGATCAGCTCTACTACGCCGTGCGCGATTACAGTGATGACACGTGGCATGTGCAGGAGGTGGACAATGGGGGTGCGGGTGCCTACTGCTCTCTGGCCTTGGACAGTCTGGGCCGCCCGGCCATCAGCTACTACGATGCCGCCAACGGCGATCTGAAATATGCCTACCAGAATGGGACGCTGAATGCCGTCTGGGGGAGTTCGTCATCGGATATCTATGCGGTAGGTGACAGTGGCACCATTCTGCACTATGACGGCGTCACTTGGAGCCCGATGGCCAGTCCGACGGCGCAGTCACTGCGCGGAATTTGGGGAAGCTCCTGGAACAACGTCTTCGCAGTCGGTGATGGAGGTACCATCCTCCGTGGCAACGGCAGTTCATGGAGCACGATGGCTGTGCCCGGTGGCACACTTGGGCTCTACGGCGTTTGGGGCAGTGCCGGCGATAACGTCTTTGCCGTTGGCGCCAGCGGGACCATCCTCCGCTTCAACGGCGTGGGCATGTCGTGGAGCGCACCGATGAGTGTGCCCGCCAGCACGCCTGACTTGAATGCTGTGTGGGGAAGTTCATCGTCCAACGTTTTTGCAGTGGGAGACAGTGGCACGATCCTCCGCTTCAACGGCGTGGGCGTGTCATGGAGCGCCTTGACCAGCGGCACTTCTTCTTCACTGGCCGCCGTCTGGGGGAGTTCCTCGTCCAATGTGATTGCCGTGGGTGATTACGGCACGATCCGCCAGTTCAATGGGACGACGTGGTCCCCAATGACGAGCGGGTCTACGGACTGCCTGAGCGGTGTCTGGGGTATGTCGACCTCCGATGTGTTTGCCGTCGGGTGCCGTGGTGCGGTCCTGCACTTCGACGGGTCTTCCTGGAGCTCAATGATCAGCAGCACTACTGACGCTTTGCGGGGGGTGTGGGGCAGTTCCTCCTCCAATGTGCTGGCTGTGGGGTACCAGGGCACTATCATCGGATATGACGGCGCCATATGGACGTCAATAACCAGCGGGAATGGCTGGTTGACGGAGACCGTAGACAGCATCGGCAACGTGGGGAAACACACCTCTCTGGCATTCCACGAGGGGAGACCGGCGATAAGCTACTACGATGCCACGAACGGCGACCTGAAGTATGCCGAATGGTGGGGAGCGGGATGGGACATCAAGACGGTGGACAGCATCGATTGGGTGGGGGAGTACACGTCCCTGGCCTTCGACAGTCTGGGCCGGCCGTCGATCAGCTACTACGATGCCACCAACGAGGATTTGAGGATTGCCCGGTGGGATAATACGGGACGATGCTGGGTGATCAGCGTGGTTGATGATGCCGGTGACGTAGGACGCTATTCTTCGCTGGCCTTCGATGGCGCGGGGAATCCGGCCGTCAGCTACCACGATGCCACAAATGGTGACCTGAAATATGCCGGCTGGGATGGTGGGTCCTGGGACATAGACGTTGTGGATGGTCAAGGGTGGGTGGGTCAGTACAGCTCCCTCGCTTTTGATACATCATACCGGCCGGGGATCAGCTACTTCGATGCGGTCAATCAAGACCTAAAGTATGCACATTGGAATGGGATCGCCTGGGTTACGGTGGCGGTGGACACGGCTGGCAATGTGGGCAGCTACACGTCGCTGGACTTTGACTTGCTGTCAGGCGATTTGGCCATCTCCTATTACGATGCCACCAACGATGCCTTGAAGGCGGCTTTGCGGAGCAGTGAGACGTCCCTTTCGGCAGTATGGGGGAGCTCGCTTTCGGACGTGTTCGCTGTGGGTGCTGAAGGAACTATCCGCAAGTACACAAGCGCGTTTTGGCCGGGTATGGCAAGTGGGCATGCCAATCGACTGAACAGTGTCTGGGGCACATCCCCGTCGAATGTCTGGGCAGTGGGGGACAGCGGCACTATTCTCCATTATGATGGCACCACGTGGCACTCCCATGCGAGTGGTACGGGGGTATCCCTGCGAGGAGTCTGGGGAAGCTCGGCCTCCGATGTCTTTGCGGTAGGTGATGGTGGTACCCTCCTTCATTATGACGGCGGCAGTTGGAGTCCGACGAGCAGCGGCACGAGTTGGGCGTTACGCGCTGTGTGGGGCACATCGGCGTCCAGTGTCATGGCCGTCGGCGACTGCGGCACGATCCTGTACTACAACGGCTCAACCTGGATTCCGAGGACCAGCGGGGTGTCCCAGTGCCTGACTGCCGTATGGGGCGGATTCTGTTCCGGCGTGTATGTGGTTGGGTGCGATGGCACTATTCTGTACTCCAATGACTGTGCCGGCGTGGGATGGACCAAGATGACGAGCGGCACGACCCGGGCGCTGAGTGGCATTTGGGGCACCACGAATTCAGATGTCACCGCGGTCGGCGAGCAGGGCACCATTCTGCATTTCGATGGGACGAAGTGGGGTGCTGTGGCCAGCGGCACGACGGAGTGGCTGCGTGGTGCGTGGGGAAGTTCATCGTCCAACGTTTTTGCGGTGGGAGATGGCGGCACCATCCTCAGGTACGACGGTACCAAATGGAGCGCGATGAGCACCGGTATGTGGAGGATCGAGACCGTTGATCCCTACCCATGGGCCGGCAGGTTCAGCTCACTGGCTTTCGATACTTCGAACAACGCAGCCATCAGCTTCTATGACGCCAGGGTGGGCGACCTGAAATATGCTCACTGGGTGAGGGATCACTGGGTCATTGACACGGTTGACCCCTACGGAAACGTGGGGAGATACACCTCCCTGGCCTTTGATGGTTCGGGGAACCCGTGCGTCAGCTACTACGAAGTGAGCCGGGGCAACTTAAAGTTTGCCCGGTGGAATGGCACGGCCTGGGTAGTGACTGTGCCGGACAGTGCGGGTGATGTCGGCAGTTACAGTTCGCTGGCGTTCGATAACGCCGGGAATCCGGCCATCGCCTACTACGATGCGACGAATGCCAATCTCAAGATCTGCCGCTGGAACGGCAGTGCCTGGGTCAGGAGTGTTGTGGATGAAGGAGGGGATGTTGGCCGATTCTCCTCGTTGGATTCCGATACCTCAGGCAATCCCGGCATCAGCTACTACGATGCGACGAATGGACGTCTCAAGTACGCTCATTGGAACGGCAGTGCCTGGGTCATCGACATAGTGGACCGCGGTGTCGAAGTCGGCAGTTACTGTTCGCTGCAATTTGACTGTGTGGACAACCCGGCGATCAGCTACTACGATGCTGTGAATGGCGATCTGAAGTACGCGCTGTGGTCGGGGACGAACTGGGAAACTCAAGTGGTTGATTCGAATCCGGAGGAGAATGTTGGCCTCTACACATCGCTCGATTTTGACAGCTCGAAGCGCCCGGCCATAGGCTACCATGATGCATCGAACTGGACGCTGAAGCTTGCCCGCTGGAACGGCGAGAAATGGAATCTGGAGACCTTGGATGACACACAGGCAGCCGGACACTGGACGTCGCTGGCATTTGACCTTTGTGGCAGTCTGGCCATCAGCTACGATTCACCCATAACGGGTGACCTGAAGTACGCTTCCCCATTGAGCCCGCCACCCAGTCAGCCGGTCAACACCTCTCCGGCCAACGGAGCCACCTACGTCAGCCTCACCCCCACCCTGGAGTGTGCGGTCTTTGCGGATCCTTGCGGAGACTCCCACCGGGCTTCCCAGTGGATTATTGCGACCGAGAACTGCGAGGTCAACTGCAGTCCCGTGTTTGACAGTGGCGTCGACCTGACGAATCTGCTGAGGGTCGAAGTGCCGACCGGCGCACTTGATCCTATCACGACGTATTACTGGTGCGTTAGACACCAGGACTGCCGCGGGGCGTGGTCGAAGTACTCCGCCAAGACGGCATTCACCACCGGAAGCCCTCCGGAACAGCCGGTGAACGTGACGCCAGCCGATGTGGCCATGAGTGTCAGCGTGACGCCCAGCCTGATAGCCTCGGCCTTCTCGGATCCCGAGGCAGTCGACAAGCATGTGGCTACTCAGTGGCAGATAACCACGAACTCGGACAACTACTCGGCCCCCTTTCTCGATCAGAGAATGGAAAGGATCAATCTGACCCGCCTTGACATACCTACCGGTGTTCTGGCGAACAGGACAACATACTACTGGCGAGTCAGGTATCAGGACAATCACGGGACGTGGTCGGAGTTCTCATTAGAGACGTCTTTCACCACCAACAGGATGCCAGAGCAGCCAGCCAACAGTCAGCCGTCTGACGGGGAAAGCAAAGTAGGCCGGACACCGACTCTAGAGGGTTCGCCATTTGCTGATGCCGATGCCGGCGAAACCCATATGGCTTCGCAGTGGCGGGTGACCAGCGTCGCGGGGATATATTCGTCGCCTGTTTGGGACAGCGGCGCGGATGAATCCAATCTGACACAGATGACCATACCTGCCGGGACGCTGGAATATGACACATCGTACTACTGGCAGGTGAGGTATCAGGACAGCCAGGGCAGTTGGTCAAGTTGGTCAGCGGAGACCGGTTTCAGCACGGGCGCTGCGCCTAGCGTGCCGGCGGCGCTGCTCATTGCGGCCGCAGTCGTAGGTGTCGTCGCTGTGGTGGCCATGACTGCGCCTCTGATGCTGCCGATGTAGTGGCCCGCATGGGATGCGGGTGGACGGGTGGCTCTCTCCCCCAGTTGTTGCCCGCGCTATTGGCAAGGTTCTCCGACCGTCCCCGGGTTGTGTGCCTATTGGGTTTGATCATAGCCGACTGACACGGAGTTCATGCGTCGAATCGGCCGCGGCTGGGTGCGGCTCCCGGGGGGCCTCTGCAGATGGCGAAAGGATCTGCTGGCAAACGAGCCTCTGGAGGATAGCCCGGAGGCTCGGTCGTGTTTCTGGTGGAGACGGGGGAGAGTCGAACTCCCTCTGAAACGCGGGGTGATTCTCTTCATATGGCCGTTGTCTGACCCGCTTGTGGAAAGATCATTGCCTGTGGTGGCAGCCGTAGCTTAGACCTCAGGTTCGAATCCAAAGCTGCGGACTGTTCTTGTCAATAGACAGAACCCCGGGGGTGGTCTTCATGGTGGTGTTTGTTCTATCCTGATAGGGCGGGGTCTGGACGGGGACACAGCTCACAGCGGAAGCCAGACGTCTCGCCACTAGTAAGGATCCCAATCCCTGACCTCTTTGTACTCTGGGAACTCTCCGTATTCGTACCTCTGGAACAGTTGCCCCCAGTCTGTTTGCTTAAACCGATTGATCCTGCGTTTCCCACTCACTTGATACCAGACCCGATCATGATAGAATTCTGAGGCGAAGATGAAAGACCTGAATACAGGGGAACGGAACAATATGTTATGCAACCATCTGATATTGGCTGTCTTCTTCCTCAGAATCTGGTCCCATCTCACTACCGGGCTCTTCTTGGCCTTGAATCCGAAATTCAGCCTTCGAAAATCCGCTCCATCCATACCAGCTATTTCAATCTGATTCATGTCTCCAACGCCGAGGCCCCGTTCATGTGCCATTCTAATGTAGTCGATCAGCAGGGGCTCGAAGCCCATGATCCTAGCGGCTGTGGCATCTAAGGCCACTTGGTCACCACCTGCAAGAATCACATTTCCTATGTACGGCTCCATCGTTCTTGGTCCCGCTCCATTCCCGCAAACACAGCCGTCCATTACCGCGAATATGCCTGGATGGATTTCCCTCTGGATTGACAATAGATCAACGATTACCTCATGTATCTTCTTGTGGGCGTGGTGCCGATACTTCGGAATTAGTCCTCCAAAAGCGTTCTTCATTGCCCCAGTGGTTGTGGTATGACCGTGCGTCTTAACGGTGGGGAGGTGGATTATGTTGCTCCCGATGAAGATCTTTGGAACGAGGATTTCGTCGAAGATATCGTGCATTGCCAACATGTCAGCTTGTGGTTTGTAGGAGACCCATTCGACGTCGGTAAGAGGCTGGAATTCGACCCCGTACTCCTTCAAGATTGGTAGCCATTTGCTGTAATAGGCTCCCTTCCATGGGTGTGTCACTACGGTCTGATTCTCAACGGCAAGAATATTGTTGTAGCCATCATCCCTCAGTGTCTTCAGAATCCCCTCAAGCTGCCACGGGGGGGTTGAGCAGGCAGGATAGAACAGAGTCCATGAGAGATTAAGCTTCAGGATCGTCTGGTGGCCCTTAGGTAAGGATCTCTCGTACTCAGTTTGGTGCATCAGACGACTGTAATCTGCTACTATTGTGGCTGGGCATGTTTCTAAGATCGTTACTTTCGGCATCAATCTAGCCTCTTAGCCACGTTGGGCCCCGATAGTGCTATTGGTGACTCTCATATGCTGTGGAAAGCCACCTTTGAAATTCATCAGTCTGCTGGCCAGAACTCTGGCTGATTTTGCTGTCAAGCATCTCGAATAACTCGCCAAGCCCGTCCACTTCTGCCGGGGAGGATGACATCAATACGTATGTCTGCCCCGTCTTCTCTTCAGTGATAACCTGGAACTCACGGCAAGCAACTAGGTTGCCAGGAGAGCCATATCTGAACCCAAATAGCCATTCCGTAAACCCGAGCCATTCCGACGGCTGACTGTAACCGTTGAACCCCACGGCATCAAAACTCGGGACTACATAGAATAACGGAACTATGATGCACTGTTCCCTTTCCAACTGCGGCAGGGCATCAAAAGATTCTCCTTGATAGAAAGCAAGAAGTCCGAGAATGATCTCGTAAGACCGGTCTACACCGAAGTAGTATAGCAGATTCCCTTGCACCGAGTAACCAACGCAAAAGAAGCACCCTGGTGAGGCAATGGTCGCCAACGCAGAGGCCTCATCATATGATTGGCCTCTTGATTGATGCAGAGGCAAGACAACTTGGGTGTTCGCCGCAAGGAGAACGATTATCGCCAAAGTGGCAATGACCAACATTAGGATCCTTCGTGCCCATTCTGATTGACAAATGGCATCTGCTGCATCTTTCAGTGTGATCAAAGCGAGGAGAATGATTGGGATCAACGTCAGGATGAAGAATTTCCACTCCGATGGTAGCCACCACAGGAAGTACACGTAATAGGTCACTAACCAGATCAGAGAGAAACATCGAATCTTAGCATGCGCTGCGCGCCTAGCCACCTGTAGGATGTTCCATGTGAAGAAGGCGAGGAACAGAAGAACAAGCATGACAGAGGCAAAGTCGTAGGTGATTTGGATTCCAGAGGCGTTTACAATGGCCCAACTTTGACTGACAAACAGCTGATAAAGACCAGTTACGCTGAAATGCGCAAAGGTGCCCCAGTCAGGATTAGGATGGTGAACATACATCGTGAGCCAACGCAAGAAGTCACCCGGGGTTCTGGCGTCTCTGGTCAAAAGGAACGTCAGAACATATGCTGACAATACCATCATGCCGCCGAGTGAAAAGACCGCCAGCGGCGTTCTCCAACGTTGCCTGCTTTGTGTCGCGAGCAGATAGTAGCCCATTGGAATACAAAAGAGGACACTGGCCTGGTGGTAGAGTACAGCCATTGCTAGCAGCAGGGAAACCCCAAGTATCCCTGCGACATGAAGGTCGGCATCGCCGCGAAGCATCAAGATTGCGGTAAGCAGCATAACGCAGCCAAATGTAGGTATGTAAGGTTCGACTTGGCTCGACAGAATCCAGAAACCTTGGCTGCACAGCAAACAAAGAGCTGCAAGTAGGCCAACAGGATTTGAGGCCACAAGCTTTCTGGCGAGAAAGTAGAATGCAACAACAGAAACCACGGACCACATGATGTTGTGAATCTGTGCGACAAATATGACGTCGCATGATACACCCGCGGAACAGAATCCTCGGGCGAATAGATGTATTATTGGCAGAAACGAGAGGTGGTGGGGGTGAAATGCTGCCCCCATCTTGACGGACGATGCGTAAGCTAGGCCGTCGCTTATTTGTTCAGATGCCCGCAACGCAAAGAGTAGCAAGAATGTGAATGTGGCAAGGAAGAGCGGAATTACGGCTTGATCTATGTTTCTAGAAGATATACTAGTGGTAATGCGTTTCATGCTATCCAATCAGACTCGCGTGGTTTGCCAGCACTTGTCATCGTCTCTCGTCATCAGTGATTATACCTTGTATCCTGTTGCCCTGTTTGGCCTAGCCATTCTGGGCTATTCCCCTTTCTGCGCCGTGCGCCAGATGAAAATGGCAGCCCAAATCACAAACGCTATTGCCACTAACAGAACATAGGGCGTTCTGTTGAATCCGCTGTTACGATTCTTCACTTGATGCCTTCCGACGAAAGACAATAGGCAAGTTGATCAACCCCACCATGACCCCGAACCATAGCGTGCAAATGCGGATAATGATTGTAGCACCGGCAGCAAGTGCCTTAGAGAATCCTGCCAGTATGAGAAGCCCTGTCGAACTCCCCTCTGCCACGAGCAATCCACCTGGAAGCAAAGACACAGCGCCAGCCAAAGAAGAGAAGGAAAAAACGAAGGTGCCGAGCAACACTGAGGCATCAACCCCCAAACCCTTGAGGACAAAATACATCGCCAGGCATTCAAATCCCCACGATACGACGCTCAGCACTGTAGCCACCACGAGGTTCTTGAACCCGAAAAGCGTATGGGCACTCTCGTACGCTACTGAAAGGCTGTCCGAAAGCCGATTTAGAAGGGGGACAGACCTGGTATGTTGGAGCAGCCAAAGGCTTACCCTTCTCCACTTTATGATGACGACTAGTGCTACCGAAAGAGCCAGCACTACTACTAGAAGTGCAGTCCCATACTGAAACGCCGAGAAGGAAATGGCCGCCAGTATCAGCAAGCCAAGAACATCAGTGATTCTCTCGGCAACTACCACAGGAACTGACCGGCTCATCTCTGTGCCATTCAGTCTCTTCAAAAGATAGGATTTGAAGACCTCGCCCAGTTTGCCCGGCGTCACTGACATGGCAAGCCCGCTCAAGAATATCGACAAGCTATCTCTGCCCCTGAGTTTGATGCCGAGAGTCTTCAAATAGTAGTGCCACTTGTAGAATCTGAGGAGGTAGTTCAAGAAGGTGAGGCCCAGGATAAGAGGAATATAGGCCCATCTGAACTCAGCAAAGCTATGGGTAACGGATCCGATGTCACCATAGACAGCCAGACCGATGAAGGCGGCCACCCCAGCTATGATGGAGACAACTAATCCCCTACTGAGTCCGCTTGGTGGCTTTTCGCCATATTTTTCGTACTTTGGTTCTGACATGATTCAGTAACGGTGAGCGTTTCCCGAATAACTCCAGGTCACGCTGTAGGATCGCTATCCTAATATCATGGGCATGAGTGACTACTCCGGCCAACCCGATTTCGCGGGCATGGTGAGCATCGCTCCCTGCGATGATTGGCAGGCCATAGCGAGTCGCGAATTCTACTGCTCGTCTGTCATAACGTCCTAGCACGCACCTCGAATTAAATGCTTCTATGGCATCGACAAGGCCGGCATATTCCTCGGTGATATGAAATGCCGAACGCCTGAGCCCGTCAAAGGGATGCGGCACGACAACTATGCCTCCCTGGGCCTTGATTTCTTTGATAGCATCCTCCAGATGCCTTGACTCGATCTCTTTGGAAAGGAACAGCCCGGTTATCTCACCCTTATCGGTCATTATCTCAGCACCCAGAATTACCTTGAAATCCGCAGTCTCGTATCTCTGCGCCTCTTGGCCACCCTTTATCGTGTTGTGGTCAGTTATGGCTATGCCGTCGAGTCCCTTCTTCTTGGCGATCCTGACGATTTCCTCCGGATCAAGGACACCGTCATCGGAGTATTTGGAATGAATGTGCAGGTCCATTCTTCTGCCCCGGCTGTCTCTGCTGCCTTCAAGATCGTGCTTCATACATCACTACCGATATCACTGTTAAGCCCCATAGGCCAAGGCTGATGAGGATAGGTATGTCTTTGAGTACAGTTTCTGGTTCTGCTGCCACTCCCTTCTGGCGCAGCAGATACAGGTAACGAAATATACCATAGACGGCGAAGGGTGCCGTAATCAGCAAGAGCTCATTCTCGGTGGAGGTGGTGTAGAGAAGATAAGCGACTACGAGCGCCCCAGCGGTGATACCAGTAAACTGCTCCACTATCTCGGTTGAGTATTCGGCTAGAACCGGCCTGTGATTGACGGCCTCATCTGAGAGTGTTGCCAGTTCATGCCACCGCTTACCAAAGGCCAGGAAGAGAGCCAGAAGAAAGGAACAAACAATAAGCCAGGGTGATACCCTCACGTCTATGGCGAGAGCCCCGGCGACGGCACGAATGACAAAACCAGCAGAGACTACCAGTACATCAGCAATGACGTAGTGCTTGAAGACAAGGGAGTATAGGAGGACCAAGACGACATATGAGGCGGAAATGAAAAAAAAGTCGAGGTCAACTGTGAAGTAGGCACCAGTGAGAGAGAGCAAAATCAACGATACTGCAAACGAGAGCGCATAGGGCACCTTTAGCTTGCCGGAGGCTATGGGCCTTTGGCTCTTGATGGGGTGTACCCTGTCTCTTTCTATGTCTAGAATATCGTTTAGCAGATATTCGGCTCCAGAAAGCATGCAGAAGTATACGAAGGCCAGTACTGTGGTCGCCCACATAGAACCATCGAGGAGGTTGGCAGAGAAGACTATGCCAACGAACAGCAGGACGTTCTTGTACCATTGCTTGGGACGAAGTGAGACTGCCATAGACTTCGCGCATTGACAGACGCTTAGTATGGCAATCCCCCCTTCATGATTAGCCCTGCCGCGCTCGGACGCCAGATGCAGAAGCCGTCTGACTGAACCTTGTACCTTATTGGAAAACCAGTTGAACCATATCACGCAGATCATTGCAGAGTCAAGCGCGCGCTGAGTTGCAGGAGCACAGTTGTGTTGCTGACAGTAGATTCATAATGTCTTCGGGTACTCGGAGCGTCGCGCTTTGGTGGGCGCTATTGAGGCAGGACGACACTTGATCATTTCAGAGAGACTCCGGTAGTTAAGGGCAAACAGGGTGCCGGCAAATATCTCCAGCATAACTATCAGCCGTGGGAAGCTAACCAGGAGTGGGATTGCCGTGATGAGAATGGCGAGCCCGCACCAAACCACGATGCTGTGAGTAAATGGATTGGAGAAGTAGCTTTCATAATAGTGTTTTGCGAACTGCAGGAATCCGACAGACAAGAGTGAGAGGGCTGCAATAGATATCCAAATCGCGAATGGATTCACTGTAGGCCAGAGGGAAACCCTACACCAAGATATATGAACGAACAGGAACAAGAGAGAATTTCTACCAAGGTATAGAATCGGATTGCACGTTTTCAGGTTGTGAAGGTATTTTCTGGATACAAGAAACGAGACCAACAGGCCAATAGTGCTGAGCAAGAAATAGCCAACAGACATATTCCACTTATTCCCCAGGTCCAGTTGAACACCCGAAAGTGAAAGGGCAAGAAGCAGAGTGACAAGGGCCGCTCCCAAGAACAAATTGTACTTGTTGTTACAATAGTATGCATTGACACCTGCGAAGAACAGGAATAGCCACGGGAAGACGGGGAACACTCCAGGAGTGAGAATGAAATTCCGGAGCGGGAAATCTGGGAGGCGGTCATGGAGAACCAGATGTATGCAGAACGCCACAATGGCCAATATCAGATACATAGATGAAGACGGCTTGAATGCCCTCTCGATCACGAATACGACCATAGTGCCCGTTGCGATTATCTGTATCATTTCGAATTGAGGGTTGCTGAAGAAGTCCCCTTGTATTACTCCGTTCCAAGAGAGCCCGAGATACCCTATGAAAAGGTACAACAGCAAGAACTTGTCTGGGCGTGCCCTTTTTGACTGGAGCTTACTTGTAACCCCATTGACCGCAAAGAACAATACTGGGGCAAAGCCGCCCAAGAATTGGAGTGTGCTGGTTGCATGGTTCGTCGCGTTTACTGGCGCATGAGCCAAGACCATGAGCAAGCACCCTGCTCCTTTGAGGAAATCGAGAGATGTGTCGCGCATTTCTGCGTGAGGCTGCAGAAATGTGCTTCTCCAGAGGGAGCTGCAGAGTCCATATTTCTTCATGGTCATTGAGGGAACTCGGTCAGTCGCTCCCCCGTACTGGTGCGAGTGGGAGGCCCAGCGGATTGCTGGGCCAGATCGAGGCAAGCCTGGAGCGAAGCAGCACACGCAGTTGATGGACACTTATCATGCTACCTCCCCCTCTTCCATGAGTATCCCTGCGGCGTTAGCACGCCAGATGCAGAGTCGCCTGACCGAAGTATGGATCGTGTAGAAAAACCTCGTTAGATACCCACGGGCAGGCCCATGGCACTTCTTGATGACAAGCTAGCTTTGCTTGATGCCCTACGGGCGAGTTCTCATTCCCCCACGGGCAAGCCCGTGGAACCCTGCCCTTCGGGTTACTGGACAATATCACGAAGACTATGGCAAGGTCAAGAACTCCCAAGCTCAATCTGCAAGACTGCTTCCTATTCTGTTTCTGTCCAAAACGTAGTCCTTTTGAAGCAGCCTGTTCTAGATGAGCGAGTGTTCGGGCGGAAAGGGTGCCCCTTTTGGAGCCCATCATGAGTCACTGGCAAGACTCCTCGTGCATTTACACCGTCCAGCCTTTGGAGAGGAGTTCATTAAGCCCTTTGCGTGGCACGAGCAGCTTTCGCCCTAACCTGATTGTCGGCAGTCTGCCTTGGTTAGCTAGTGTGTATGCCATGCCGCGGCTGATTCTCAAGATTCTGGCCGCCTCTGCGATTGACAGCGTTAGGCGCTCATCAGTTACGGGGCCCTCCTCTCGTGCCGCTAGCGTGCGTGCTTCTCTGGTGTGGGAATGCTGGATCATCATAGAAACGCCTTCGCGGAAGCTGCCTTCTGCAATAGACGCCAGAAGGTAGCTAGTCCAGTGATCGGTTTCTTTCTTGAGGTCAAAGTTCTCGACCATCTCCCCTCGCTTTGCGGAACCACGGGCCGCGGGCGGTCTATGCTAGGGTGGAAAGGATGAGGTGGAGAGTGTCAGACATGAGAGAAGCAAAGCAGAAGAGAAGCTCAGAAGGATGGCCAAGGCTTATGTCGACAACTTGTTTCCTGATGAAGAATATCACCGCCAGAAGAGGCTCTTGGAGATGGAACTGGAGTCGCTGGTGGTGCCGCAGGCCAATGCCGCGGAAGAGGCCGGCAGGCTGATTCAAGACTTGCCCAGGCTATGGTCAGAAGCCAACTTGGCGGAACGCAGGAAGCTCCTGCTCACCATGATGGATGCGGTCTACGTGGATGCGAAGGAAGAGAAACGCATCGTCGCCATCAAGCCGAAGCCGCCCTTCCGGCCTGTTTTCCAGGTGGCGACTACCAAGGAAGGGTCAGGGATCATACTACTAAACGAGCCTCCGGAGGATGCCCCGGAGGCTCGTGCGTGTTTCTGGTGGAGACGGGGGAGAGTCGGACTCCATCGCCCCAAAGGGTTCTGTGCCTACTGAGAAACAGGGGGGCGCTGGCCGTTGGGTTCGTATAGTCCCTCGTGAGCGGCTAGAGCACTCATCCCTGGGCAAACATCGGGATGTCTGCCATTCCATGCTTACGCTTCAAGAGCCACATAAGTCATTTGGGCGTTGCGCATACGGCCGCATGATACTCACGTTGTCCGTCCGCCGAGTCCACGATGTCGGCTAGACTGACTGCTTAACTTCAGTCATACCAACTTGCTTGCTGCCTAATGCAGGCACAGCCCGGCTACTGTCCAGGTAAGATAGAGCTGTTTTCTGCATATCGACAAGCTTGTCGTGAAATAGTGTTGGCAATCAGCGAAATGGGACACTTTGGTAAGCGTACACTTTTGGCGAGCTGACCAGCTCCATCAAGCCGCGGTTATGGTCTTTGCGGCGTTCAATTGTCAG
>Ga0315291_10000492_pt1 | contig 52335 bp, 49 predicted proteins | sample YL17G12_20_MG_FD_203070 | JGI IMG/M metagenome (GOLD analysis project Ga0315291, IMG submission 203070) | Sediment microbial communities from Yellowstone Lake, YNP, Wyoming, USA - YL17G12_20 | ecosystem: Environmental > Aquatic > Freshwater > Lake > Sediment | place: USA: Wyoming | collected... | reverse complement strand
GGACCATTGTATCTTCTAACCCAGGCAGTATCAACCAAAACCTGGGCAAAAGATGGGATAGCCCAGAATATGAAGAAAAGAAAAACCAATCTCAAGATGTATTCAGATATATTTCTTCTCATTCAAAACCTTTCGAAGATTTTTAATCAGAATAAGCTTTCTCTTTAAAAGTTCTTCGACTAATTATTTCGACAAATTAGCATTTTTTCTCTATTTGTCAAGACTAAAAGCGGGCTTGATGAATCAAGCCCCTACAGAAATTGTAGGGGTTCGATTTATCGAACCCGTGCACCTTAATTAACCAATAAAAGAGAAAAACCGCCCTAAAAAGGGCGGTTTTTTTCAAAATAATTATGGGAGAAAAAAACTACTTCACCAAACTCATCTTCTTAGTGATTACTTTGTCCCCGGCGGAAAGCTTGTAGAAGTAAATACCTGATGCAACTGATTCTCCCTGTTCATTGGTTCCATCCCAGGTAACCGTGTGAGTTCCAGCCTTTGTTATTCCATCCACTAAAGTCTTAACCTTCTGACCCATGATATTGTAGATGTTCAACGAAACCTTAGAGTCCGAAGGGAGAGCAAAGGAAATATTGGTGGTAGGGTTAAAGGGATTGGGATAGTTCTGGTCTAAAGAGAAATTAGCTGGAACATTCAAGCCTTCTACATAGATTTTGGGGCTGGGGGTTCCGCCTAAAGCTCTGCAGGCATTGATTCTGCCAGTTCCCAAAAGCCCCGCATATCCCGGATTTAAAGCATCGATATTGTCCGCAGTATTTTTGATCTGGTTGAAGATATCGGACCAGGTATAGCTGGGATAACGAGATTTGATCAAAGCCACCTCACCGGTGACAAAAGGAGTAGACATAGAGGTTCCGCTCATCACTGCAACGTAATCATTGGCCGGATCTTGATAATTGTGATAAGTGCTAACGATATCCACACCCGGAGCAGACACATCCACCCAGGAGCCGTAGTTAGAGAAGCTGGCTTTCTTATCATTCTTATCTGTTGCCGCCACATTCAAAACATCAGTCCGACTTCCCAGATAGTCTGCAGAGGAGCTATTGCTATTCCCGGCTGAATGGACGACTAAAACCCCTTTAGAGATAGCATAGTCCACAGCCGCACCTAAGCCACCAGAGTTGGAAGAACCCCAACTGCAATTAGCCACAGTAGCTCCTTTGTCCGCGGCATAATAGAAAGCCTTAGCCGCAAAATCCATCCTCACATAGCCATACCCATTTGTTGATAACCAGCCGATTCTCAAGCACATAATTTTGGAGCCATTGCCTATAGAACCTGTGGTTCCATCACCCCAGCCACCAACCACCCCCGCCACTCCCCGGTAGTTATTGGTCATAGCCGCAGATATTCCCGCACAGTGAGTTCCATGACCAGCAAAATCTCTGGGGTCGTTGTCTTCAGTGTTACAGTCCTCACCCTTCTTACAACCTTTCACTCCGGTAACAAAATCCCAGCCGATCCAGTCATCCTTGTAGCCGTTACCATCGTCGTCCTTGTTGTTCCCCTGGATTTCACCTGGATTGATCCAGATATTGCCTGTGGTAGAAGGCCAGCTTGCTCCGCCCAAGTCCTTGTGATAATACCTTACCCCCGTATCCATAATCACCAGGATAACTCCGGTGCTACCGGTATTGATCTGCCAGGCACCAGGAGCATCAATATCGTGGTCTGCGGCATTATGCAAACCCCATTGATTCCAGGGGTCTGCCTGACCGGAAAAATAGTAGTCGTTAGGATAGATATCCTCCACCGGATGTATCCCTATGGGCTCCACATGATGGACAAAGGGGAGGGAAGCGTAAGCCTCCATCACTTTCTCGAGCTTATGGGGGCCGTAAAACTTCATAATATGATATCCGGAAAGCTCCGCCGCCGCACCTGGGAATTCCTTCTCCATCTTGGTCATCCCAAATCTCCTGTTCAAAACATCTAAAGCTGGATTTCCGGTCTGGATAATCCCCTTGCTCAAAAACGGGGTGATTCTGCCCACATCCGGTTTAAAATTAACCACAAATTCATCTGGAACATATTGCACTTCCGCAGAGGGTTGGAAAGGAATATATTTGGTATTTTCAGCTAAGCTAAGTGTAGTTAAAAGAAAAACTAAAACCAAAGAGCAAAATATGGTTTTTTTCATCTAAAACCTCCAAAAAGTGAAAAATTTTGAAAAGGGAATTGTGGTTTTCATCCTAAGAAGATCTTTAGAGTATCGAAAACTCATCACCTCCTTTTTTATTCAGGATAAAGGTTTTCTTTTCTCTTTTTTTCCATCTCCTTTTGGGTTTGAGGTTAATTATCAAAGATTGAAATAATTAGTTAAGCCTTCTTAATCCATTGTTAAAGATCAAAAGCAAAAAGTTTTTATCCAACACTTTTATAATATAAACATCATTTCTATTATGTCAAGAATAGTTATTTTTTTCACAAGCTAAAAGTTCCTTGTTCTGAATTTAAAGCCAAAGTTTATTTAGTTGGTGCAGGAATTGTCGTCAAGACCCCCCGCCTTTGGCGGGGAGGGATTTCCCGCACCGAATGAGAATTTTGAATTTTTCTCAGTCAAGGGGATATCCGCTATTGGCAGTAAAAACCTAAAAGGTAAAGCTAAAGCTTTACACTCCAGTAGGTTAGCAATAAATACCTATATAAAGTCTTTTCTGGGCAAAGTTCATCTTGCCCATAAAGGCATCTGGCTCAAGTCTATTCCAAAAACCGGGATAGCAATAAAATAGACTACCAAAGTGATCACCAAAGCTCCCAAAAGATTTAAAAAAAACCCAGCCTTAGCCATCTTTGGAATAGTTACCCATCCACTACCGAATACAATGGCATTTGGGGGTGTTCCGCAGGGCATCATAAAGGCACAGGAGTTGGATAAAGTAGCAGGGATCATCAACAAAAAAGGATGGAATCCTAATCCCACTGCTGCTGGTCCTAAAATAGGCATCATCATCATCGCCATAGCGGTGTTGGAAGTGATCTCAGACAAAAATGTAGAGAAAATACAAAGCGAAAATATCATCCCTAAAAGGGGCATTTTCCCCAAGAAATGTAGTTTTATTCCAATCCATTTTGCCAACTCGGTCTGCTCCATACCCGAAGCCAAAGCAAATCCTCCACCGAATAGAAGCAAAATTCCCCAAGGGATTTTATCTTCAGCAGTATCCCAATCCATCAGAAAGACCATTTTCTTTCCACTTTTATCTCCAATTTTAATTGGTATCAAGAACAATAAAAGCCCCATAAAGATAGCCACGGTAGCATCGGAGATGAACTCCCTTTTCCCAAAAAGGGAAGACCAGCCCGGGATTTCAAAACTCCCCAAGTTCATAGGAGCTCGGAAAATCCACAAAAGGGCAGTCAGAACGAATATAATCCATACATATTTTTCTCCTTTATTCATCTTTCCTAAAGATTTTATCTGCTCGTCAATTACACTTCCTCCCTGAAACAGATTCAAATCTTTAAACTTAACTGAGGGAACAAAATTACAAAGATAAAACCAAGCTAAAGGCAAAAAAATCAGAATAACTGGAACTCCGACTAACATCCACTGCAAAAAACCGACTTCCGGAGCAGAGGGATAGAGCTTTTTTGCAAATCCAGCGAAGATAATATTAGGTGGGGTTCCGATCAAAGTTCCCACGCCACCGATATTTGCCCCATAGGCAATGGCCAGCATCATCACCAGCCCAAAATTCATCTTGATTAGATTGGAATCCTCTCTTTTTTCGGAAAGCTGATTCACTACCGCCATAGCGATGGGCAACATCATCATCGCCGTGGCGGTATTGGAGATCCACATAGAGATGAAAGCAGTGGCGATCATAAATCCCAAGATCAATTTTTTTGGGCTGGATCCAATAAATCTCATTGTATATAAAGCGATCCTTTTGTGAAGTCCCCATTTCTCCATAGCCAGGGCGATGATAAATCCTCCTAAGAAAAGAAAAACCAAATGGTCCGTATAATTGGGAGCCACTTTGGAGCTATCCATTACTCCTAATAGTGGATATAAGGGAAGAGGTAAAAGAGCTGTTACCGCTATGGGCATAGTCTCGGTGATCCACCAGATAGCCATCAAAAAAGCAATCGCGGCCATCCTCTGCGCTTCAATCTTCATTCCGTTTGGGGTGGGTAAAAATAAAATTGAGAAGAAGAGGAATATTCCTAAAAAAAGTCCAATTGCTTGTCTTTTAGAATATTTTTTAGAGTTATTCATAAGATTTAAAATCTGTAGGGGTTCAATTTATTGAATCTGTTTCTGTGTTGTAAATCTTACATTTTTTCTTTTTTTAAGTGAACGAATTCTGAAAAATCGTTTGAGGAGGTTAAAACTTTTTAACTAAAAGATGTGGGGGCGACCCAGCGGATCGCCCTTACATCTTTATCCCAATATTCTGAGCCATTCCCCTAAAAGAAAATAGACCCTTCCGATCAGAAGGGACATTCTGGACATAACAGTGTAGCCGAAGGAGGCGCCGAAGGAGATCATCAAAAACCAAATTCCCACTCGGGCTGTGGCTCCGAATGCCCCTTTGTGCTCCTTGGAGAAGAAAAAGTAGATTAAGGAGGTTATCAAACCTACGGTCAAAAGTAAATTGTTAAATGAGGTCAGCCATTTATCAGTCCATATAGGCAATAAATTGGCGTGAATCTGCAAAACTAAATCGCCGGAACCATAGCCGATTATGGCAATCCCCGCAAATATCCCGATGATCAAAGCTAAAGACCATCGGGAAAGCCAGGAGATTTTCTCGAAGAATCTGGTGAAAAGCAAAAGACCAAATACAAAGGGTAAGAATAAAGGAAGACGGTTAGCCAAGGGGATTGAGACATCATTTAATGGTCTCCATAAATTGGGCAAAAAGACGTTGTGATATTCTAAAGCTACTCCATATCCAGCCGAGATCCCCACAAAAAGGTGCTCGGCAAATTTATAAAAGGGATTATCCTTATACAAAAAACTAAAGATAAGTAGAGTTAAAACCGCTGAGACCCAGATCCCTATCAATTCAGTTGAGATCATTTATACTTTTAACCTCTTTTTCTTCCCACCCAGAGCAAAGTAGGCGATGTTTCCAACTATGATAAATAAAAAGACCACCAGATGGGATACCGATTGCGCATCCATTCCTCTTCTACCCAATCCTTGAACACCGACCAGCTTTTCATATTCAGCCGCACCCTTCATTCCCCCTAAAAGTCCTACTAATTGCCCGGACTGAAAATAAGGATAAAACTCTGGGGCAGATACTGCAGTGCATCCAGAGGCAAGTCTGATATGAAAACGGGACTGCACCTGTAAAACCCATTCTTTAGTTCCGGGCATTCCACCGGAGATATTGATGATCATCGCTAAATCTTTGAAATTTGTTACCCCATGCATCACCGGTATCTCTTCGACTTTATTTCCGTGATAATCCCGGGGAAAAGTCTGCGGAATACTATTTCCCATTGAGACCATCACCACCTCCCTCCCTTCCTTAAATCCCAAATTGACAAAATCCTCCCCATATTTTTTATGATATTCTTCTATTCCCACCTGATTTAAAGCTCTCTCGGCAATGGGTGAACCTGCAGGCCAGAGCTGGGTGCAGATGACTTTGATATTTTTTTTGAAAAGCTGTTGGAGAACGGATAGATTCATCGGATAAAGTTCCGGCATAGAGCCCGGGTCGTAGTCACAGGAGACCAAAACCTTTGAGCCTGAAGGTAAAGAATCGATAGTATCATAAAATCCTTTGACCGGAGCGGTTACTGAAAAATCGAAATTTACCGGAAATTCTAAAGGGATTATTACTGCTAAAGCGATGAAGACAAAAATTATCCTTCGGTCTAAAGTATCCAAAGCTTTAAAGATTTTTATCAGAGTATCTTTCATTTTAAATTCCGGTTACAACTAAAAATGTAGGGGTCGAATTTATTCGACCCCGCCAAAGGCGGGGCTTGATAAATCAAGCCCCTACGTCCACTCGTCTATTCCCCTCCTAAATAGGTCCTTTCCAATCCGGTTAAAACTTTCAAACCGGTAGAAATAGCCCCTAAAGCCGCTCCGATCATAATGGCTCTTTTTGCCGCAAGCTGGGGAACATTCATTATCCATTCGGTTAAATCGGGAAAGCTTTTCCAGATATGTTCTCCTATAGGCACTCTTCCTACCATTACCAATACTGCGGTCACTGCTAACAATGCCGACTCCCAGGTTCGGACTCTAAAAGCCCTAAAGGCGGCTGAGGCGATGAAAAATGCCAATAAGGAGAACATCGTCGCCTGCATAGGATAATAGGCATTATAGAAAAACCAGTAGAAGACTGTCCCTTCTTTGATCCCCCAACCGATCCCGAGTAAGACCATAAAGACCAAACCGGAAACCAAAATTATCTTATAAGCCCAATCCTTATCTTTTTTCTGAATTATATGAAAATTTATCCTGGCGATATTAGCCACTCCTAAAACATAAGCGAAAGCGATCACAATTATCGCCCACTGATTAGCCATCTGAGAGATATTGGTGACTCGATAGTGAGGGACAAAATAGCTCATTATGAAAAAAACACCCGCCAGAAAACAGATAAGCAAAGGAACTTCTCTACGCATACAACCTCATTTTATGGTAGGGCACGTTGCAACATGCCCCTGCTATCGTTTATACAATCTTTGTAGCGGAAGGCTTCAGCCTTCCAATTGCTTTGTGGAAACCTGAAGGTTTCCTCTACATTTACTGCACAAAAAACCACTTAGTAAATCTAGTTACCCCGAATGTCTCTAAAATCACCCCGATTACCAAAATTATAATTATAACCAACTTAGCCAAATCGGACCCTTTTAAGCTCCCCAATAGTTTAGGCTCTCTTGAAAGATAGGCTGAGGCGGCGAAAAGCTCTTCTCCGATTAAGGTGTAGTCGCAAGCTACTACAAAGAAGGGAAGCTGGTGAATATTAGCTGTTCCGGCAACTTGAATTGCCCCGGTGGAAAATCCGGTCTCAGCCATAACCAAAGACTCAGCATAGAAGGAGCCGAACATCAAATTCGCCGCCGGCCTTTCTCTGAGCATTATCCCGTTCACCCCGGCCGTATAGGCGAACTGCTCATCCGAGATATACCTGATGTTATCCTTTTTATAAGCATCGGGCCTTCCGGCAGACATATAGCCCTGACGAACAGACTCCTCAGCCACCGGGACTACAAAAGGACGGCAGATGGGAACCAATAATGGGATATCATAGGTCGCCACCATCTTAGCTACATTCCCCAAAATAATCATCGAGGCAACCGTCTGGATATTGTCCATATCCTCGATCCCGGATATATACAAAATCGGCTTTCCCATCTCCGTAGCTCTACCCACCGCTTCCTCTACCGCATCCAAGCCCGGAATTTTTCTGACAAAAAGGCTTTTTCCTTTTTTGGCTTGATTTATAAAAAATAAAACAAAGGCGAAAAATAGAACCAAAAACAAAAGGACATTTAATCGATCTTTGTTAAACCAGGATGTGGATTGAGTTTCTGTTCCTTGAGCAAAAGAATCGATAGCAAAGAGAAAAATCAATAAAAAGATTAGGACGCAAATTTTACACAATAAATGTCTTTTCATTTTTTTATCAGTAGGGACAGAACACTGTTCTGTCCCTACAAGTTCCATTATATTTCAGTTAAAATCAAATCTTTGAATCAAAGAATATATTTAATAAACCAGGTAAAAAACGAATCAAAATAATTCCTTAAAAATATCACTCTATCGATCAAAAGAGAAACCCTTCCCATCACCGTCACGCCAAATCCAGCTCCGAATCCCACCATCAAAGTCCAGATCCCCACCTTAGCGGCTGAGCCCATTGCCCCTTTGTGTTCCTTAGAGAAGAAGAAGTAGATCAAGGCGCATAAGACCCCGATGATGATCAAAAGATTGAAGATCCCGGTTGTATTCTGAAAGTGTACCGGCAACATTGTCGAGCTCAGTTGTCTGATCACATAGTTCTGCACATAAAGAGGGACTGCCACACCGGTGGCGATTCCCATATAAAAAGCGATGGAAAGGCGTGAGATCCAGGAATATTTCTTGGAGAAACGAGTCCACATCATCACCCCTAAAATCCCCGGAATAAGATAATACCATTTCCCTTGTTTAAAGACCGGATCCCATAGTTTAGGGACCAGACCATTCCAGTATAAGATCACTGCAAAATAACCGGCTGAGACCCCCACCACTATGTGCTCAGCAATCTTATAAAATGGATTATCTTTATAAAGAAAAGAAAAAATGCAGAAGGTTAAAAACATAGCTATAGTATTCCATAAGGCAGTATTTAAATCGGTTACCATTATCTATCCTCCTTATCTTTTCACTTTATTCTTTTTGGACATAAAAAATCCGATGTTGCCTATGACGATGAAGCCGATGATCACTAAATGAGCCACCGTTTGAATGCTCATCCCCTCAGTAGCCACCCCTTCCTGTTTAGTCAATCTCTCATACTCTGATGCCCCTTTCAAGCCACCCAAAAGACCGAATATCTGCCCTGATTGGAGAAAAGGATAATAATCTGCAGACATAACCCCGGTCACCCCTAAAGCCACTTTCACCTTGTAACGTCCATTGGCATAATTTATCCAATAGTCAGCTATATTTCCAGCGACAATGGAGATCACACATTTAACATCATCATAGTTTCTTACCCCATCCATCATCGGCAGAGAATCCAAAGGGTTGCCATAATAATCAGTGGGAAATGGAATGCGGAAATTCTGCCCCATAGCTAACATGACAATAGCAAAATAGGGCTTATATCCTAAATAGACATAATCTACCCCATTTTTCTTATTATATTCTTTGGAGATCTCCGAGATCAATTGTTCTGCCATACCCGGACCATTCTGGGACAAAGCTGAGATTAAAAGTTTTATCCCCTTGGAAAAACACTGCCTCATTATGGCTTTTGCCATCGGATGCAATTCTGCCATAGCATTGGGATCATAATCTATAGCTAAAAAAATTATCTCCCCGGGCTTGGTATTTTCTACAAAATCATAGACACTCTTTGCCTCCGGGGTGACATAGACCGGAACCTTAAAAGGGAACAAGACCGGTATAGTCACCGCAATAGCCACCCCTAAATAGACCCACCTCCGGTCTAATTGCATCAACCTCTCATAAAAATTCATCTTTCATCCTCCAATTTATCCCGCCAAAGGCGGGATTAACTATTGCCTATTGCCTTTTGCCTATAGCCTATATTAATCCTTCCCCATATACGCCCTTTCGATCCCGAATATGATCTTTAAACAGGTGGCTGTCGCCCCCAAACCAACCCCGATCCAGATTGCCCTTTTAGCCGCCATATTGGGGACAGTCAAAATCCAGGATGCCAGCCATTGATTTATTCCCGAGATAGGTCCCAAAGGAATCAACCTCAACATTATGATCAAGGCGGTCACCAGAAGAATAGTAGCCAATATAGTCCTGGCTTTGAAGGCACGATAAGCGGCTGAGGCGATATAGAAAGCCAATAAAGAGAACATAGTCGCCTGAATAGGGGTATAGATATACCAGAATAAATCCATAAAGTGTGTCCCCTCAGCTATGCTTTTGTTCCCTTGATAGAAACCTAAAAAAAGCATCAAAGCTAATCCGAAAAGGGTCATCACCGAAAAACCCCAGCCCGGGGCTTTAGTCTGAACCTTGCTTACACTGGCACGGGTAAGACTCCACAAGCCCAAAAGCATTGCGAAGATCCCGATGATGATTATCCAATCCATAGCATATTCATATATAAACTCAAACGATTGGTGAGGGATAAAATACTGGATGATCATAAAGATCCCAGCAATGAAAACTATGAAAATGGGAAGTTGTCTGCGCATTCGGTATCTCCTTTAATTTTACATTTGAACCGTGAACAATTTCAAAAAGAAGTCTAAATGAAAACTGGCGGCTAAAGCCCCCAAAACTAAGCTGATCATCACTATCGCCTTGGCCAAATCCTGAGCCTTTAAAGCCCCTAAAAGCAAAGGCTCCCGACCTAAATATGCGGATGCCGCATAAAGTTCCTCTCCGATCAAGGTGTAGTCAGTTGCCGCCACAAAGAAAGGTATCTGAGCGATCTCATCTGTGCCTGAAATCTGAATTGAACCAGCTACGGAACCGGTCTCAGCCAAAATTAAAGATTCCGCATAGAATTTCCCTAAATAGAAATTAGTAGCAGTTTGTTCCCTTAACATAATCCCGTTGACCGCCGCTACGTAAGCGAACTGCATCGAAGTTATATAGAATATATTCTCCTCCTGATACATATCTGGACGACCCGCATCTAAATAGCCAGCCCTTACCGTCTCCTGAGCTACGGACATAACAATGGGATCATTACAGGGAACTAAGATCTTAGTTTTATGCTCAGCAGTCTTTTTGGCGATCCTATTCAGGATGGTGAAAGAGGCAATAGTGGCGATATCAGCTGCGGATCCCAGACCCAAGATATAAAGGATCGGTCTTCCCATCTCCGTAGCTCTCCCAATAGCCTCATCCACCGCCTCTATACCTGCCAGAGGTCTCACGTAAAACTCTTTACCCTTACGAGCCATATTGATGAAGGTTAAGACCATAATGGTAAAGGCTAAGGTTCCCACAAATACCGGAAGCTTGCCGGTATGGAACCACTGCCCATAAGCCTGGGCTGGACCAACCACTCCTGATTCAGAGTAGTTGAATAAACTCTTGGCTCTGACTTTGTAATAGAAATTTTTATGTGGAGGGAAATAGTTTTTATCCTCCTTCTCTTTAGCTCCTCGATCCAGATATGAATTAATCCCTGGCACTACCATCCCTCTAACTATAAATTCTCCAGTGGAAGAATCTGACCTCAAAATCTCATAAGCCATCACATTTTTTTTACCTGACCCATCATCTAAAGAAAGCTTCCAGACAACAGTGATCGAATGCCCATTATCATTGGGAGTATCAAAGGCTTTGACCTCAGTCGGAGGCGCAGGAGGTAAAGTATCCGCTTGAGCGAAAATTTCATTTGATAGGGAAAATAGGAAAAAAATGAAAATTATTAAAAGAATCAAAAACTGATTAGAGTAGTTATTTCTCATATAATCCTTTCTATTTATTTAGATTCACTAAGTTAAGTGTAGCTGTAACTTCTGGTAATCAACTAACTTATTGCATCTTATGACTTGTGACTTGCGTCTTGCAACCTGCAACTTGAATCTTGCGACTTGCATCTTGCAACTTGAAACTATTCTTTTTATCGGATCATCCCCAGCCAGGTTCCAAAAAGATAGTCCATCCTTCCGATCAAAAGGGACATTCTGGACATAACTGTATACCCAAAGGATGCGCCAAAGGAGATCATCAAAAACCAGATCCCGATCTTGGCTAATCCCCCGAAAGCTCCCTTATGTTCCTTGGAGAAAAAGAAGTAGATCAGTCCGCAGAAAGTTCCTACAATCAGCACAATGTTGCCAATAGAAGTAAAAGGAACTATCGACTTTTCCACCTGTTTTAATCCATTGCTCACCAGATAAGTGATGAAATAATATCCGGAGGTAGTTCCTACTACAAATCCTAAAGACCACCGGGAGATCCAGCCGATCTTGGGGAAAAGCCTCAAAAGCATCATAAATCCTAAAATACCTCCGAAGATATAGCTCCAGTGCGTATAATCCGCCAAACCTGCATATAAACCCTTGCTCAGAAAAGTATTTATTGCCACCTGAATATTCCCTAAAAGCTTAGGAACAAAGACAGTCCAGAACAAAGTCACAAACCAATACCCCGCCGAGACCCCTATGAACAAAGCTTCGCAGAATTTGTAAAAGGGATTGTCTCCATAAAGAAAAGAGAAAATGCCGATAGTTAAGAGTGCTCCGATCCAAATTCCCATATCTGGGCTGGGGTGCATCTTTTTCCTCCAATTTTACAATTTCTTTTTTCCCACTCGGTCTTCGTAGTGCGGCCCTTTCAGGGTCCCGCCATTGGCGGGAGGCTAAAAGTCTTTTGACCTTGACGGCCTCGCGCTACTCCTATCAATTAAGTAGTTTTCTTCTTTTTTCGAGTGACAAAATAAGCTAAGTTACCGATTATGACAAAAAATATAACCACCGCATGGGAGACCCCCTGTGAAAACATATATCTAACCCCTAATGCTGGTTTGGAAGCTAAGGTCTCATATTCAGCTGCCCCTTTCATCCCTCCCAAAATCCCCACCAATTGCCCAGCATTGTAATAGGGATAGATTAAAGGAGCCTGAACCGCAGTGTTTCCCGCTCCTAACTTGGCATGGAATCTATCCACAGCAAATTGCACCCACTCCATTGTGCCCGGATATCCGGCAGACAGATTATAGATGAAATCGATATTCCCTAAATTTCGCACCCCTTGCATCAATGGTATCTTCTCTATTTTTGTCCCAGAGAAATCGGTAGGAAAGGTGGCAAAGATGTCCGAGCCCATCCTTTGGATCACCACTTCATTCCCGGCGGTATAACCCAAATTCACGTAATCTACCCCATACTTTAAATCTTTCTTTTTCATTTCCTCTTCATTTAAGACCAGATCCAAAGCCCAATTAGCCTGGAGAGGTCCTTGAGGCCATAAACCCATAAGGATCACCTTTAAGTCTTTTGAAAAGCATTGTCTTAAAAAAGACTCGGCCATGGGCTGAAGCTCTGGCATAGAACCAGGATCATAGTCGAAAGAGATTAAAACTTTGGATCCAGCCGGGAGTGCCTCCACGGCATCATATACTTTTTTCACCACCGGAGTTGTCTCTATATACATACTGACTCTAAAAAATAAAGGTAGAGCGACCGCAATAGCAATAAGGGCAAAGATGATCCGGCGATCTATAGCTAATAGTTTTTCAAAAAAATTCATTTTTCCCCTCCATACAGCCGACTGCTTCTCAGTTGTTTGCTTATGATTGAGTCGAATCCTCCTATAAACATCCGTTTAATCTGCTTAATCAGCTGTGAAAACTCCTCCTTTAATCCACGCCTAAAAATGCTCTCTCAATCCCTAATATTACCCTCAGGGAGGTGGAGACAATTCCCAAAGCCACCCCGATCATCACCGCCCTCTGTCCTGCAGTTTGGGGAACATCCATTATCCAATCGGCGATATTGCCCAATCTCCATCCTTCTGGAAGCCAGGAGGAAAGATAATACCCTATGGGCACCCGACCTAACATCACGATGAAAGCGGCTAATAAAAGCATGGTGGCTTCCTTGTTTCTGGCTCTGAAGGCTCTATAAGAAGCGGAGCCGATAAAGAAAGCTAAGATGGCAAACATTGTGGCCATCAAGGGGAAGTAGATTCTATCGTAAATATAGTAGAAGCTCGTCCCTATATCCCCGAAACGGCTTCCCGAAGCCAGACCTACTATGGTGATCAGCAAAAAGCCTAAAATTATCACCACAGAAAATCCCCAACCTTTTTTCTTTTTATATATTTTATCTCCGCTGTTTTTCAAAAGATTTAATATCCCTAAATAGATGGCAAATGCGGCTATGACGTTATACCAATCGGAGAAAAGGTCTCTCAATCCGCTTAAGGGTGGGTGAGGGATAAAATAGACTACTATCAAAGTTATTCCCACCACTGCGGTTATGATCAATGGAACTTCTCTGCGCATAAACTCCTCCTATTACCTGACTGAAAACCAGGGGGAAAGATTAAAAAGCCCCAAGGTCTTCAATATCACTCCAATCAAAATTGCAGCTAAGAATACGAACTTTCCCACATCCTGCCCTTTAAGGCTCCCTAAAAGTTTTGGATCTCTGGACAGGTAAGCCGAGGCGGCGAAAAGCTCCTCCCCGATTAAAGTATAATCGCAAGCCGCGATGAAAAAGGGTATTTGAGCCGGCGCGGCTGTCCCGGCTATCTGAATCGCTCCCACATAGTTTCCGGTCTCAGCTAAGATCAATGATTCAGCGAAGAAATGACCCTGTAAAAATATGGCCGCTGGTTTTTCCCGGACGAAAAGACCATCACAGGCTGCGGCATAGCCGAATTGATCATCGGTAAGATAATAGACCATATCGTCATTATAGGCATCCGGCCTTCCAGCGTTGGTATAAGCCTCTTTCATAATCTCTCTGCAGGTGACCATCACCATGGAACGTGATACCGGAACCTCAATTTTCGCCTCATATTCAGCGGTCAGTTTGGCTACTCTCCCTAAGATAGTCACTCCGGCAATAGTCTGCATCGAATCCATATCCTGAATCCCGGGGATGTAAAAGATCTTCCTCCCCATTTCTGTGGCTCTGCCCACCGCATCATCCACCGCATCCAAACCAGCTATCTTTCGGATGAAAAGCTCTTTGCCGCTTTTAGCCTTATTGATGAAATAGATTATGGCAAAGGACAAGATCAAAACTGCGATGAAGATATTTATTCTCTCTAAGTTGAACCATTGGGCAGAAGAATGGGCAGGTGCACTGGGGAGGGATAAGAAAGAGCTTGTTTCGCTTAAGGCTTTGATTTTATAAAAATAATCTTTGCCATCTTTGGTCTGGTTATCGGTGAATTCCTCAGCCCCGGCGGTGGTGTTACCAATGACTTTATATTCCCCGCCAACATTTTCTGCTCTGAGGATCTCATAACTTTTTACATTCTTTTTTCCCATCCCGTCATCCTGCGACTTTTTCCAATGAATGACGATACTTGACCCCCCATCATTAGGAACATCTTTGGCTGTTACATCCGTTGCTGGCGCCGGGGGGATGGTATCGGGAATGGCAATTTCCCCTGAGGCAAAAGTCTCACTCCCAACGAAAAGAAGGATTAAAAGAAAAAAAGATGTGAAAAATAAATCCTTTTTTCTCAAGATGCATTTGCAAAACCATTTCCACTTCTTCTTAAACCTCATTTTCTCTCCCTTTTCCAAAAATAAAAAGACCACTTAAGAAAGTTTTAAGTGGTCTTTTTATTTGTAGGGGCGTATTGCAATACGCCCCTACTTAAGAATAAGAAATTCGCTATTCTCTTAATACAAACCAATAGCATCTCCTCACAGCAGGCGGTATAAAAATCGAGACCATAACCACCTGACCATCAATATTGTCTAAATTTAACACAAACCAAGTTTAAGTCAAGCGAAATTTTAATCCAAAATAATTAAAAAATCTGTAGGGACAGAACAATGTTCTGTCCCTACCTCTTTTGTTCATTTCGGTCGGGGCTGACGTCACCAAGAATAATATGCTTATTCCTCTAACAGCTCCACGTTCGCTCTGGGAATGATAGCTTTCCCCCCATCTGAAAATTCCACTTCTAAAACTCTTGCATGAGATTCCGATTCTAATTTTTGAAGAGCTGGAGGAAGATTTACTACTTTCCCCAATTTTCCAAAATGGGGCTCTCTTATCACTCGAATAGGCCTTCCGATTTCCAGACCGATACTCTCAAACTCCTCCTCTTCAGCTTTCCTTTTTACATCCCCCTCAAAAGGAATTACCACCTCGGGACGGATGACTCCGGCTCTGATCTGGGTAGCTCCATTTATACAAGCTTCTTTTCCCTCTTTTGACTTCAAAAGACTAAAAGTCCTCTCCGCCATATTTATTTGCCCGAAACCTTCGGTAACTACCAAAGTTATTCCCAGCTCCTCAGAGCCGGTAATTGCGACTCCTAAGTCATAACCCAAGAAATCCCTCAAATCCTTATCATCAAATCCACCCACCACAATCCCTTTAGCTCCGCAAGAAACAGCCTTTCTAATGGCTTCAGCAGTAACCAGGCTCCCTCCTATCAATACCATCCCTTCGCAGCTTTTGTCGATCTCTTTATCAGTTAAAATCGAAGTATTATCTTTGGAGACTACTTTTATCTTACCATGGGTTTCCCCACCTATCCCGAATATCCCTTGAACAAAAGACCCCCAACTGCTCACCGCCACCCCTTCATTGGGAAAGACCTCCACCACCTCTCCATCCAAATATGCTTTTATCTCCACTGGTTGAGGATTGCCTCGGATTAACACTTGGCCGGTGATGGAAGAGATACTCTCGATAGTTCCTTCGCTACTGGATTTGCATTCGGAGGAGAAAAGGCCGAAAAAGCTTTTGCTTTTAGCAATCACTTCATTCTCTTTTACTCTTTCCCCTTCTTTCTTCAGCATATGGTGGATCACATCCTCCGGCGGAACCCCTAAGATATTAGCCACATTTACCGGCTCAACAGCTCCCGGAAGAAAAGTCCGGGCAACCACCGTATCGGGCTTGACTTCATCTCCAACTCTAACAATTACCTCCCCTTTTAAAGGCAAAATCCTTTTCTTGGTCAACAAAACCCTTTCGGTAACTTTCAACCCCGGGGTATACGCATGACCCATAAAAACTCCCTTATTTCAAAAATTTAGCCGATCCCTAATTCCTGCAATACTGCAGTGGTTTCAATCTCCACTTTTTGTCTGATCGCAATTTCTTCTACAAAAAACTTCAAAGCTAAATCCAACGAATCGGATGTTATTTCAAGTTTTTCTCCGCTCTGGCCGAAAAAGGAAAATAAGGAAAAAGCAGAAGCAAGTTTTAAAGCATTTCTCTGCACTCGGGCGCTGAAACGAACCTGCTCTTTAAGCTGATTTAAGATTAAATTGGTTGCTTGCTCTAATTTTTTGAAAGTCTCTTCCCGAATGATTATATTTTTTTTCTTAAATCTATCTTTTACTAATTCGTGTTCGGTTTGGATTGCATAGACTAATACCAAATGGTCTCTTATCTGATCCGCAAATTCCATTTTTATTCTGCCCATGGCCAATTCTTTTTGGCTACGAGCTAATTCCTTAAATCTTTCCTTGGTCATCCTGTGCAAGCGAACCAGCATCCGGTCTTCAATCGCATTGAAATTGGGGTCAGATATTGTAACTGTATAATCAAACCTCCCCGCTACTTTGGTATTATAGTTAGTAGAAAAGAAAGAGCTGAACTTATAAGGACCCACTGTTTCGTGTTTGGTCTCATAGCGGATAAGACCTTGTTCTAATGCATTTTTTAAAGGCTCTACCATCCCTTTGTATCTAAACCAATCGTTAAATTCTGTTACAACAAAATTGAATCTCTTTCCCTGGTATGCCTCTCCAATCCTGATAAAATTAGCTGGTGTCATTCCTCCACAATAACGGTTTAGACCAACCAAGCCATGACCTTTTACTCCTTTATCAGGATCTCCTATCATTAGGTCTTTTACTGCAAAGGTCTTGCCTGTTCCGGGAGCTCCAAACAGAGCCAAGTGAAATCCTGTTTTAAAGGCCGGGCCACCTTCGGGATTCACTACGGGTGTATCAGTCATTGCATATTGATGGGCTAAAGCAAGAAGATGGTCGAAATACAGGATTTGACCGAACATCCTCGTCAAGTATTCAACTATGAACGACATATTGAGTTTTTTACCAAATTCTATAGTCTCCTCTATGCGGTCGGTAACCAACTCCTTGAGATAGTCATTGAATTCCTCCTCCATTTTTTTTACTTCTATCAATTCCTGCTGGGCAGCTTCGGAGCGGATAAAGGGCATTGAGGTGACAGCCTCTGACGCAATAACTTCCCTATATAGCGGAGCTAATTCTTTGTATAAACTATATTTAGTGGTATCCTTCACGGTTTCTTTTTTTATTAGACCATAACCATGTAATTTGTCTAAGGCGTTTCTAAATCTGGCGAATTTAGCTTTGAAAGTAGTAAAGTTAGCTTCGTATTCGTTCTGGTCTAAAAGATATTCTATTACCTGCTTAACTCTATCTCCCTGGTCTGAACCCAAACACTCCAAAATGTCCATTCTTATTTTTTCCCTTTGACTGCCTAAAAGAACTTTTCCATTCCGAATGGTGTAAAACCGTCCATAGTAGTTTTCTGGAAAAGTAGCCGGCTTTTTCATTCCCTTTTCCAGCATTCCTTCAAGCATGCTATTGAGCATCTCTACAAATTCTTCATCCCCAAGCTTCTTGGAATACTCAATTGCTTGAAAGACATTCATTCCACAGCAGAGTCGCAAAAGCTCTTCTCTTTCAGCCAGCTTTTCTGGGGAGAACCCTTGTTTGTTTTCTTCTTCCATTCTCTACACAACCTTACGTTTGATTTTAGAAAAATCTATTTTCTCTATGTTTCCCTTAATGTCTAAATCATCAAAAAGAATATATCCTATTTTCTTTGTAAGACCATTTTTCACGTTAGCAGGTGAACTCAACTTCTTTTCTGCCTCTTTTTTTCTTTTATTGGGAACAACTATATATGCTTCTATAGTTGTATTAGGCTGAACAGCAAAAAGATTTCTGAACCTATTTATACCACTGTCAATAGTAGTGGATCTTTCAACCTCAAAAGCGGCTACTATGGCATCCCCTTTTAACCACAAAACATCTATTTGAGTTACGATTTCAAAACCTTTTTTATCCATCCCATATTGAATATTGCTTGCCATAGGTATAGAGAGTTTTCTGAAATCAAGATATTTTTTCTGTTCAGTTTTTCCAATATGCGAAGCATACTCCTCTTTTGCCCCAAATTCTACCAATCTTCTAATTATCAGGTCGTGTTCTGACTCTTCGCTTGTTTTCACAATCTCACTGATCTTTTCTTCAATTAAGTCTAACTGTTTTTCTCTCTCAATATCTTCTTTCAATTTCCACACTTTCCTTTTATCCTTTGGTCCAGGGACTAACTCAGCAATCCTATTTAAAACCCTGGTTATCTCACCATATTCTGCCGCATTGCTGTTGATTAAATTGGAATAAATCTCATTAAGTATCTCATCTTGGGTAGCGTAACTCTGTTTGTAAAGCAATCGGCGGATTAAATACTCCAACCTGGCTTCCACTGGAACAAAATCCAAAACCCGGTAATCCTCTTTGTAATGGCTCTTGCTATAATTAGACAAATGGTTTCTCAAAGGGTCGCCAATATTTTCTTTCAGATACCATTTCCCCTCCCTTTCTTCAAAGCTATCTTTAAGATAAGGCGGCAGGTCTCTTACCTGGATTTTCTCTAACAAGTTATTATTAAGTAAAAAAGGCATAATCTTATTATAAATCGCTGAAAGTGAAGCACCCTGATGATGCAACACCGCCTCAGCGGCCAACTCTTGGATTCTTTTTTCGACCTCTACATAAGGGATTATCTTTTTTTCAGGTGGTTTTTCGGCTTTTTGGAAAGATAAAATAAAATCACCCTGCATTGCTCCGCCTGCCCGCAAATTATATGTGGTTGTATATTGTTGAATCGGTGGTTGATAAATCATTCCATCTTCTTCGGAAAGAATAAAACCAGCATCGTGAGCAGCCAAATGAATTGCATTCCAAGTCTGAAAATCACGGTTATGAAACGTCATCACCATCCATCTATTTGGTTTCAACATACGGTAACATTCTTTGAAAATTTTATACATTAGGTCTCTGTATTCCTTTTGCCCTTTCCCTTGATACTTATTTTCAATTGCTTCCTCTGTATTGTTGATTAACTCATCCGGCTTTAAGCCCAAAATATCTTTAATCCAGATTGCCCAGAAATCCGAAAGCTCAGTGTAATTTACATTTCCGCCATAAGGTGGGTCTGTGATAATTACATCAATTGATGTATCTGGTAACGGTAATTTTGTTGAAGATTCAGTTAGTAAAAGACAACTTTTATTGTTTTCTAACTCCTTAAATGTTTTTGCCTCTTTATAAAAACCATTTAATTCCTCTATGGACTGTTTTTTTCCTTTCAGGATTTTTCGGTAGCAACGACAAAAATAATCCCAGACTGGCCATTCAAGCGGAAAAACCGGGACCCAATAATCATGACCCGGCCAATCAGAAGGCGAACCTCCCTGCCATTTCTCAGGTTTAAAACACATCCTATTTGTTCCTCTCAGCGTAGAACTAAATGTAAAAATAAGCAGCTCTTCTATTTCATTAATCCACTTTAGAGACCCGATTGTTCGCAAAAGCAAGGCCAAAGATAGCAAATTCCTTACTGTAAAAAGCTCTGAAAAATATTTGAATCCCTTATTTAACAATTCCTTGGTTTTTTCTCCAACAAATATCTTATCTTCTGGGTACCATAGTTTTCTTTCTTTTACTATCTTTACAAAATTCTTATTAGTGAATTTAACTTTTTTTAAATCATAATTATCTGGCTTTTTCTCCCCTTTGAAAGAACACTTCTCACAATTAACTTTAAGACGAATTGGAATCTCGCCAATTCTTTTTGCACCTGCTAATTTGAAAAATTCCTTACATTGAGGACACTGAAATTTTGCACCCCTTAATTTTTTCACTTCTGAGAGTTGAATTTCATTTTCACAATTTGGGCAGTCATAAATATAGCTCCACTCGAACCACTCCGCCGGCGTTTCTTTTTCGCACTTGGGGCATTTTGTCATATATAATTCTAAAATCTCATCCTTGACCTTTGCCTCAATTTCCTCAAACGCTCTTTGCAGTTCCTCTAAATCAATATCAATCACTTCCATCCGTGTAATGAAAGTCGCCATTGGGTTTATATCTACACCAATGACTTTTCTCTTGAGCTTCAATCCCTCTACTACAGTAACTCCACCGCCGCAGAAGGGGTCTAAGATGATGCTGCCAAGGTTGGAGTAATGCTTGATTAACTCGCTGAAAACCGAATAAGGTCTTCGGGCAAAATAGCGATGCATCTTATAAATGGGAGTGTGCGGCTTAGCGATTGTGCCGTGGTCAATAGGTCTGATATTATCTAAGTCTTTTATAATCTCTTTTTCTGCCATTTTAAGAAAAACTTTCTACAATCTCTCCAGCGCCTCTTTGGGATATATATCCAAGGCTATCATCCATTCTTTTAACTTCTCAATTCTGGTCTTATGCTCTGAAGGGAAATTAAATGGTCTTCCTCTACCATCGATGATTATCCCGGAGACCCCTCCAAAAATTTCTCTCTCCACTTTCGAACCTTTTCCTTCACCCACATCAAATCCGCGCAAAGGCTCTAAAATAGCTTTGCAGGTTAAGGGAACCCCATTGCTCTCATCCAACCCCAAGGGAATTCTTCTCATCTCCCCATACTTGATTATCCCTTCTATTTTCTCACCATTGGGCATCTCAAATCTGTATTTCAAAATCTCCCTGGGCTCTTTTAATTCTCCAACCGGGGCAATACAGGTTCCCAGATGAATCAAACAATCCTTTTCAAATACCTGAGTCGCAGCCTGGGGATGGACTGTGGATAAGACCCCTAACTGGGGCATCATAAAGATGGAATCGACAGCCAGACGGGTAATCCCCTCAGGCAGAAATCCATCGATCAACATCAAAGCCGCCTGTTGTCTTCTCGGTGCGTGGGAGAGTACCCCACCAGAGCCTATGAGCATATTCAAGGTCATCATATTTACCAGGGTCAGTCCTCCCATAGTCTGCTCAAATGCATCGGCTATAGTCCTTTGCTGTTGGACCCCTTTCAAGACGGTGGCAAAGGATTTGTGCTGGACAAAGGCTAATCTCAAAGCCTCTTTGGCAATGGCTTGCTCGAAGATCAGCTCCTCCATAGTCTGGGGTATGGTCGTAGGTCTTATCATCTTATTTTTTACCCTGTTTCTTAAATCCCTTTCATCCATATCAAAGGGGACCCATCTCATCACATTGGGCAGAGTAGCTTCAGCAAAAACATTGGATACTGAATAGCTCATCCCTAAATTGGCGCTTACCGTTCGATTGAATACCCCCTGGAAGACTGAGAAAATATCAGTTGTAGCACCACCAATGTCAACCCCTACTACCTGGATTTGTTCCATATCCGCAATAGTTTTAATAATCAAACCGACTGCACCTGGAGTAGGCATAATCGGAGTATCGCACCAGGACATAAGTTTTCTATATCCCGGCGCCTGAGCCATCACATGCTCCATAAAAAGGTCGTGGATTTTTTCTCTGGCGGGCAGAAGATTTTCTCTTTCCAAAACCGGTCGGATATTATCTACAATGGATAAATCGACTTTATCCTTTAAAGTATCTTTGATCGCCTCCCGGGCATCTTTATTCCCGGCATATATCACTGGCAATTTATAGCCGATCCCCAATCTGGGTTTAGGATCCGCTGCAGAGATCAGCTCAGCTAATTCAACCACATGGGTGGTGGTTCCACCATCTATTCCGCCGGACAGAACTATCATATCCGGTCTTAGATGCCTTATTCTTTCTATCTGCTGGTGGGGAAGTCTCTTATCGTTGGAAGCGATAACATCCATCACAATGGCACCCGCACCCAAAGCCGCCCTTTCAGCCGATTCAGCAGTCATACTTCTGACCACCCCCGCCACCATCATCTGCAGTCCTCCTCCAGCTGAAGAGGTGGAGATATAAATGTCAGTCCCCACATTCCCTTTAGCTGGATAGATAATCCTTCCTCTTTCATCCAAAAGTTTCCTTCCAGTTAGTTCCTCAACCTCAGCCACCGCATTCAAAACCCCCATAGTCACATCCTCAAAGGGAGACTCCACTGTAGTAGGCGCCTCCCCTCGAACAATCAGACGATATTCTTCACCCTTTTTCTCAATCAAAATCGCCTTAGTCGTAGTGCTACCACAATCCGTAGCCAAGATAACATTTATCTCTTCAGGCTTTAGATCTTTCATAGAACTCCTTTACCTTCATTTTTCATCTGTAAAGAAATGGTTAAACCAGTTGTCAAACAATTCAAAGTATTGTCTTTGTTTTTCATCCTTTCTGTTATCAAAGTGTTCGTAAAAGAATGGATGACCTTCTAATTCTATGCGCCCGTCTCTTTTTTTCCACTGACAAAGCGACAGGAACAAATTATCATTATTCACTAAATACCCATGTATACAAGGTCCGTATTTATATCTCTCTACTTTGATTGAAATCTTCTTTTCTGACAAAGTGTCTTTGTTAGACTCTTTATAATCTTGTATATCGCTATGGATATATTTCGATTCTGTTTCCCATTTACGATTAATATATTGTAAACGCTCCAGCTCAGGATCAACCTGCAAAAGCTCGATGTCAACATTTCTGTAATCTTCTTTTTCTAACATTTCTTTAATCCGAGGCCACACTGTTGCAAGTGTCATTGCAAAGATTTTGACATTTTGTTGCCTCTTCTTTCCAGCACGCAGTAATTCCACAACTTTCGGCAGAGCCTCATTGCCAGTTTTTAAAATGACTCTTCTCTCCGGTTTTTCTTTTACTTGTTTATGAATATCGAATAGGATATTAATCGTTACGAATAACCATGCGAATACAAACCAAACTAATATGTCACGATTTTTATAAAGATGTAAATAATAAACCACTGGGATAAGCAGAACAGCCAAGAAAAAAACAACAATTTTCGTCTTATCTAAAACTTCTCCTGCTATTTTAATGATTTTGTTTATTGACATGCACCATCACCTCAATCCTGATTTATTGATGTTTTTATTGTTCTTTCAGCTCTATACAAAGACGACCCTTGAGGCTGTCCACAATGAGGACAGGGACAAACCCTCTCCCTACATTATCGCTTTGATGCCTCGGCATTAGGAAATGCCGATTCTCTTCAAACCTAAAAGGTCTATCCATACCTCTTATTATTCTTGGTAGGTCGAATATATCCGAAAGGATTGCTCGACATTTTTTGGTTTTCTATTTCTTGCCGTTTTTATCTAGACCCAAGCTATAATCTTCAGCTAAAGTTCTCATTTTCAAATATTCTTTAAATAGTCTACTTGCTAATTCGTACTTGCCCTTTGTTCCCCTAACCGATTTTATGGCATTTCTTTCGCGTAACGCATTTATTGCATTAGTAAGTTTTGTTTCTTTTCCTTTAAACCTTTCTTTGATAAACTCTTTAGTAACAATCTCTATGCTGCAACTGGCCATGATTTTAAGCACTTCACGATAAGCATTGCTTTTGAATTCATCTATATATATTTTATTGAAACGTTTTCTGGCGAGTTGTTCTAAAGCCGAGTCTTTTACATTTATGTATTTTCCAATTCCCAATCCTTTTGCATAATCTTCTTCATCAATGAAATTATCTGTATCTGCATTAAAGATGCTGTAACCGACTTGTTGGACAAAATAGGGCATTCCTCCTGTAATATGTGCTATTTTGTCTAGTACTTTAATATCAATTGACACTTTAGGATTAATCCTATCTAATGCTTTTAAAATAATTTCCTTCAACTCCTTATCACTCATATATCCTAATTCTATTAATCTAAAAGCCCTGTTCAAAGATTCGTGTTGCTCTACCAAATTTTCATATGCTTTGTTTAGACCACAAAGGAGAAACATTATTCTTTTATATGAATCCAAATTTAGTTTTTCAAATAGACTTTTAAAAAATGAGCCTATTTGTAACTTGTCAGAAATACGGTCAAGTTCGTCAACTACAATTAGAATCCCATCAAAACTTTCTTTTACACCATCAAAAAATTCTTCTAAAAGAAATGGAAATTCCTTTGATATATCTATTTCTTTTTCTTCAACGGCAGTTTTAGCAGCAAATCCAAAATGCCAAATTTTTAGTTCAAATTCTGAAAACTTTTCTTTGAATCTGTCCCAAATGGTGTTATCAATATTTTTCTTTAAATCCTTTAATATTTTCACGCAAATATCATCGAGCGAATCGTTGCTATCACAAGTACAATTAACGGTCAAATAATTAAAGGTGAAACTCTTAATTACATCTTTCTTAGACATCGCCATTGTAATTTTTGCTAAGGAAGTTTTTCCTATTCCCCTCTCGCCAGTTATGAATATATGATGTGTCATATTCTGTTTGGTCTGAAATAAGCAATCCATGATTGCTTGAAATTCTTCTTCTCTTCCAGCAAAATATTCCCAATCCACTGGTTGGTCAGGTGAAAAAGGATTCATTCTACTAGTAACTTCTATAGGCATAGGCCTATTTCTCCTTTAGTTTTGTAGGTCAAGCATGTCCGCGGGACTGCTTGACATTTTTTTGGTTTTGGGTGGACCTAAAGGTCCGCCCCTACATTTTCTAATCTTTTCCTAATATAATCTTCCAGATACTTCTTTTCCCTTTCCTTTTCCTTTCCTCTTTTATTTTTTTCTTTAACTCTTTCTCTTTTGTTTCTGCCTCAGCTTCGAATTTTTCTATTCTTTGTAAAAGAAGCTCCACCGTTCCCCTCTCCTCCATCATCTTCCGGAACTCATCATAATCTTTCCAGGAGAAAAGGGTCTGGACAAAGGGCTCGAAAAATACCATCATCTGCGAGCCGATATAATTTAAGGGCTTCATCGTCTCCAAAAATAAAACCGCCGGAACAGACATCTTCCATAAGACCACTTTTGAAGCGATCTTGTTTAAGATCTCCTCCTGCTCGGGAGTTAATCCTTGGTCCTCTTTTTCTTTGGGACCCAACGAAAAAATATCTCGGAATGGCATAAAACTAGTTACCAATCTTTGAACTTATGAAATTGACTACTTCATCTTTGTTTTTATCAAAACGCAAATATATTCCCCTGAAATTCTCTAACCGGGAAGGCTTTTCAAAAGGTGAAAGCAGAACCCCATTTCGGTCAATATAAAAGCTTTTGTAATCCCCCCAGCTTTTCTCTTTATTGCTTAAAAAGAATTTAACTTTGATTTTTTCGGGGGTCAACTCATATTCTGTAGGGAGGAAAAATGGGGATAAAGCTCCAGATAAAATCACAACAGAGATAATCAAAAAAAGGATACTTTCAGTAGAGAACCAGACCAAGATCCAGAATAAAATCATAACCAATATCAAAAAAATCGTTCCCTTTTTCTTGGTTTTAATGGGGTGAGACGACCATTTTAAAATTTTATCTTCCATATGGATTGTCCCGCCTTTGGCGGGACTCTGATAAAGTTAAAACTTTATACTCCAAACTATCTCTTTGGTCCCTCATCTTTGGATCTATATCTTTCTTTTCTAACCTCCTCCATCTCCTTCAAAAGCTCCTCAGATTTAAAGACTTTCTTTTTCACCAAAAGCCTCACTAAAGCTTCCTGGGCTAAGTTGTTGGATAAACAGAGCTCCTCGTAGGTAACCTCTCTGACCTTATCCCCGATGAATATCTTCAAAGCTACTTTTTTATCTTTTTCTTCAGCCAAATTTTTCCTTTTTCAAAACTAAATAAATATAATAAATTTGATATCTTAAAGCAATAAATAAAGACAAGCCCCGCCCCTATTTTAGTCTTTTAAACCCACCCTTTTCAAAGGTATAAGTAGGGACAAAAAAATTTCCTCTATCTTCATCAAAACTCAAAGGTAAAAACAACCCTTTGAAATCTTTTGTGTTAGCCAATTTATCTCTTATCATCGCCGGGGTGGAATTTTCATCCAGAGAAGAGACTAAAAGCCTTGTCGCATCGTAGCTTAGCCCTGCCACTTTATCTGGGGTTTTTTGATATTTGCTTTCATATTCATTTTTGAATTCGATCCAGTTAGAATCCTCTTTTTGGGGCAAAAATTCTGAATAGAAAAATATCCCCTTTACATAATCAGAATCTGATGCCAAATCCAAAATCTTGGCCTCTCCCCATCCTTGAGTCCCGAAGATCTTTGTTTTTATCTTGTGAAAAGCTATCTGAGGGAAAAAAAGAATCGCCTCTTCTGAGTAGGCTGGCACAAAAAGCCCATCCAGATACAAAGGGATCTCTTCTTCAGGCAAAGGATTACCTTCCTCATCTACATATTTTGTGCTATCTATTTTCACTAATCTTGTCAAAAGGATTTCCCTTACCTTTTCAAGATATAAACCAAAATCGGTAGTTCCCCTGGGATAAAAATCTGAGGAGAGGACTTTTCCACCTAAATCCCGAATCCGATTAGTAAAAGCCACAGAGACTTCCCTACCATAAGAGTCATCCGGCGAGAGAAGGGCAAATTCTTTTAAGCCTAAATCGGTGAAAGCAAAAGTAGCTAAACCCTCTTCTATCCTTTTAGGCGTAGGTAAAAATTGAAAAGAATATGCACCTAATCCTGCATTTTGCGGGACTTGCGATGCGGTTGGAGAGATTATCGGAATTCCCAATGAGTTTGCTACCTTCGCCGCCTCAACAAAAGCTTCACTGGTCAATGGACCTAAGATGGCTGAAACACCCTCCTTTTGAATCAGATCCTCTGTATTTTTTGCCGCCACTTTTGGATCACTTTGAGTATCTTCGATGATGAGCTTAACCTTATCAGCATCCAACCCCATCTTTATCCCATTGACCATATTCGAGCCATACTCAGAATATTCGCCAGTAAGAGGAGCCAAAACCCCTATCTTCAAAACCGGTTTTGACTGCATCTGCTTTAAAAGTTTTACAACTTCTTCCGAATGGGAACTTTTAGGATAATTTACCAGATAATTTTCGAATATCTTTTTGGCTTAAAAGAAGTTTTTATCTTCCAATTCTCTTTTTCCCCAAAAGAAAAATGTCTCGGATAAAAGTTCTGAGGAGTATTTCTGACCAGATAATTCCTCCAACTTTTTTTTATCCAATCCCTTTTCCAAAAGGGGAGCTAAAGATTTAAAAGCTAAATCTTTGGTCTTTTCATCTCCGTTCTCGTAAGCCAGAATAAATTCCTGGGCAGAACTAATACTATCTTTCTTTAAAAGATAGATATTTCCTAAATAGAAATGAGCAACACCAACAAACCGGCTTTCAGGGAATTCGGTCAAAAAATCTTTGAAATCTTTCTCTGCCCGTTGGTAATCTTTTAAATTATAGGTGCATTTGGGTACCATCAATCTGAAGATGGAATATTTTTGGTCATCGGGAAAATCCTGAATTAATGACTCAAATTCCTCTTTTGATTTCAAATACTCTTTCTGGGAATAAAGTTTTAGTGCAGTTTTGTATCTTTCCTCTTTAGTTTGGGGAAAAATTGGGTTCGGGGAAAAAAGACTGAAAATCAAAAAAAGGGCAAAAGTATTAATGAAAATAAAGGCTTTTTCTTTTGCAAAAGCTGACATGCTTTTTAAAGTAGGGCAAACCTTTAGGTTTACGAAAAAAACTTGCAAGGCTTTAGGGTGTGTTGAAAAACCCTTTTTGTGTCATTGCGAGGAGTCCGTAGAAACGACGAAGCAATCCCTAACCCATTGACCCATATGGAGTGAGATTGCTTCCCCCGCCAAAGGCAGGGTCGCAATGACCAGCCTTCTGAACTTTTTCAACAGTCCCTAAAGCGCCTTGCCCTACCTAATCTAAAAGAAATTTCAATTTCCCTCTTTAGAGTCTATTATCTGATAATGGTGATTCAATAACTCACAAGGAATACTTACCAAAATCTTCCGGATTTATCCTTTTCAATCTCTCTTTTAATGATTCGGGAGCATAGGAGTCAGGGGCTTTTCCCCCTTTGCTTTTGATCTCAAAAAGCTCATCTGCTACATAGATAGGGACTTTGGTCTTTAAGGCTAAGGCAATTGAATCTGAAGGCCGAGCATCTACTTCCAGGATGGTATCGTTCATCTGGATATAGATTTTGGCATAGAAGGTCTGGTCGACCAACTCGGTCACTTCGACTTTAGTCACCTTACCACCCAGAGCTTGAATCACCGAACGTAAAAGGTCATGGGTCAAAGGCCTTTTGGAGGACAAACCCGATAGCTCCATAGCAATAGCCCAGGCTTCGTAATGGCCTATCCAGATGGGTAAAAGCTTGGTATCCGAATCCTGGGCAGATAAAATAACCACCGGGGAATTAGTGGTTACATCTAAAGCTAAACCATTTATTTTTGCCTGAATCATCTATCCCTCAAAAGTTAACTCGTCTTTTTCACTACCCAGAGCTTGAGATTAGCCACTACATCCTTAGAGACTTTGATCGGAATGGTGTAAACCCCTAAAGCCTTTATCGGCTCCTCGATCTCGATTACCTTTTTATCGATATCAAACCCTTTTTCTTTCAAAAGCTCGGAAATATCCTGGTGGGTGACAGTACCAAAAATTTTATCCTCCTCCCCCACTTGCACCTCGGCGGTGCAGGAGATCTTCTCGATCTGGATTTTGAGCTTTTCATCCGTTCTTCTTTTCTTATTTTCCCTTAATTCTTTTTGCTTGGTAACTTGATCTATCGCTCTCAAGTTACCCTTGGTGGCAGGAATGGCTAAGTTTCTGGGGATAAGATAGTTGCGTCCGAATCCATCCTTGACCACCACCACCTCCCCGCATTTGCCTAATTTCTCCACATCCTCTTTTAAGATCACCTTCATAATCTCACCTTCCGAGCTCTGAGGTATAAGGAAGCATAGCCAAATGTCTTCCTCTTTTTATAGCTTGGGTCAATTGTCTCTGATGCTTGGCACAATTCCCGGAGATCCTTCGGGGGACGATCTTCCCCCGCTCGGTAATAAACCGGCGCAAAAGCCTGTCATCTTTATAATCGATGACCTTTATCTTTTGCTCGCAAAATCTACATCCTCTTTTCTTTTTAAACTCATCTAACACTTTCTATCCTCCATCAAATTGAATCGCTCAAAAAACCTTCTTCACCCTCCTCTGGGTGAAAATCATAAAGGCTCTCCTCATCTTCGGATTCTTTCCTTTTCTCTCTATCTAAAAATTGAATCTGGGAGGCTTTTATCTCAATATAATTCCTTTTCCTTCCGTTCTCTACTTCCTTGAATCTGGATTTGAGCTCCCCTTCCACTAAGACCGCACTACCCTTTTTCAAAAATTCGCTACAGCTTTCAGCCAGCTTCTGCCAGGCTACCACCCCGATATAACAAACGTCCTCTTTATAGGATCCGAAATTGTCTTTATATCTTTTATTGGAAGCGATCCGGAAATTTACCACCGGAACTCCGGAGGTGGTAAAACGCAGTTCTGGGTCCTTGGTTAAATTACCCCCGATTAGAACTTTGTTCAAATTGGGGAGTCTGGAGTTGAACATCTAAAATATCCTCCTTAAGCTTTCCTAACCTTTGAAGTTGGTTCCCCACTTTTTTCCTTCTCTTCTTTGGAAACCTCTTCTAAAGAAACGATGGTTAAATACCTTAAGATCGATTCATTTAAACGAAAACTTTTTTCTATCTCTTTGGGCAGACCTGCCTCCGAATCATAGAGGATGAAAACATAATATCCCTGGGTTTTTTTCTTGATGGGATAAGTTAGCCTTCTTAACCCCCAGCGATCTGTTTTCACTATCTTACCTTGCTGGGCTTCGATCAGCTCTTCCACTTTGGTTATCTCCTGTTCGATCTTCTCCTCACTTAAAGTTGGGTCTAAGATAAATGTGGTCTCGTATCTTCTCAACTCTCCTCCTGTTGGTTAAAACGATTCATTCCATTTTCTATTCCATACAAAACAGACACTTCAACCGCCTCTGCGGAGGTCTTAAGCATCTTTTCTACGATATCTTTTTCCCCCTCTTGAAAATCTTTCAAAACATATTCCTCTAAATCAATTTCTCCTTCGGGCAATCCCACCCCCAGCCTCAATCGGGCAAAATCTATAGTGTCCAACTGGTAAATTATCGACCTCAATCCTTTATGTCCTCCATCCGTTCCTTTTTCCCTGAGCCTTATCTTTCCCAAGGGCAAATTAACATCATCACATAATACGAAAAGATTTTCTGGTTTAAAACCAAAATCTCCCAGACAATCGACCACCGCCCAGCCGCTCATATTCATAAAAGTAGTGGGCTTAGCCAAAATTATCTTTTGATCATCTATTTTTATCTCAGAGTAAAAATACTCACCTTTTCCCGGTTTTAACTTACCTTTTTTTCTTTTGACCAATAAATCAATTAACCTGTATCCCAAATTGTGCCGGTTATTCTCATATTCCTTTCCCGGATTACCTAATCCTAATACCAGCTTCAACATCTTTGGTAAAAACAAAATAGGAAAAAATTTAGATTTGTCAAGGGAAAAGAGTCAAAAGAAAATGGTGATGCAAACTGAATTTTTATAACGGTAATCCCGCCTGACCCTCAAGGCAGGACGATTGATTTGCCCGATTCTGTAGGGACAGAACAATGTTCTGTCCCTACAATTTTGTGTCCATTGCACTAATATAAATGGGATCAAATATTTTGAATAATCAAAATAAAAGCCCCCGCTTATGGCGAGGGCACCCCCTTCTCAGATATTTGGCTACTCCTCAAGATTCTCTGACGAACTATTAAAATAAATCGGTCAAAGCCAAATTTCCTTTAGCCATTATTTTGTTTTTTCCCATTTGAGATATCCGGTAACACAAGTTGTCAAAACTTGTGTTATCACAGGTTGGGACAACCTGTGATACCTTGGGAGTAGCGACACACCTGTCGCGTCAACGCAGAGGAAGGTGATTTTGTAGGGGAGCCCCTTCCTTCGACTTTACTCAGGACGGTGAGCTTGCCGAACCGTGTGGGCTCCCGAAAGACGGGAGGGGACAAGCCCCTCCCCTACAAAAAACTCCGTTACTCCAAATGGGCATGAGATTTTTTAACTTGCCCCCTTGCCCGAAAAGACGGCTGGGATCGTTTTCAACAAAATCTTGCTATCCAGCCATAAAGACCAATTGTCTATATATTCCAAATCCAGCCTCATCCAATTTTCAAAGTCGATATTATTTCTCCCATTCACCTGCCACAGGCAGGTGATCCCCGGTTTTACCGAAAGCCTCCTTCTCTGCCATAATTCATATTGGCTCACCTCTTCAGGTAAGGGAGGTCGGGGACCGACCAAGGACATATCCCCCAAAAAAACATTGAAAAGCTGGGGGAGCTCATCCATGCTGAATTTTCTTAAAAATTTCCCCACAAAAGTCACCCTCGGGTCATCCTTTATTTTAAAAGCGGGACCATCCATCTGGTTTTGACCTTTAAGGAGTTTTTTCATCTTCTCTGCATCTTTAACCATAGTCCTGAACTTATACATAAAAAATCTTTTCCCATTGAGCCCTAATCTCTTCTGCTTGAAAAAGATCGGACCCTCTGAGGAGGCTTTAATCAAAAAAGAGACCAAAAGTAAAATCGGGGAAACTAAGATAATCCCTGCCAAAGCAGATAATCGATCGATAGAGGATTTAACCAGGGAGAAAAAGCTATCCCGGGGAGCAAAATGAAAAGATATAAATGGTTTTTCTCTTTCATTTTTGCATTTATCCAGAGGGAAAAAGTCAGCTAAGACCCAAGTTTTCACCCCCATCTTTTCACAAATCGAAATGCTTGGTTCTATTTCGCTCAAAAATTTTTTACATACTGCAAAGACCACCCCATCTATCTGGCTATTTTTTATTATCCGGGGCAAAGAATCCAAACCGGATATAGCTGTAACATTAAAATATCTCTGTCCCAATCTTTTCCTTTCCCAATCTAAAATCCCCAAAATCTTATACCCCCATTCCGGATGAATTTTTATCTCTTTGATAAAATCCAAAGCCGGCTTTCCAGTTCCTATCACCAAAATCTTTTTCAAATTATATCCTTTCTTTCGAATATATCTGAGAAAAGAATGAAAAACTTTTCTAAAAGTTAAAAGAAAGAAAAGGTTTAACCCAAAAAATAGAAAAAGAAAACTTATAAGCTGTTTATTGGTTTTGAAAAGAGAAAAATCTCCAACATTTTTCAAGAAACCCAAAAAAAATACCAAAGCTAAAAGAACCGAGAATGCTTTGAGAAAAACCGGAATTAACTTTTTACCGGTCTTAAAGAGCGAAATAAATCGAAAATCGTATAGTCCTTTATGAGAATAGAAAAACAAAAACCAGAAAGAAAGGATAAATAAAAGTAAAATATGACCCCTTTGAAATAAATTGAAGTTAAAAGGTTCTGGGGACAAAGTTTTTTGAATGACGAATAAAGCCAAATAAAAAGCTAAAATCGTGAGGACCAAATCGGCTAATACCCCTACCCGTTTAAAAAAGACTATTCTTTCTTTGAACATACCCCCTACCTTTTCCCAGCGTATCTACCGTAGGGGCGTATTGCTATACGCCCCTACAAATCTTTTGTAAAATGATATTGAAATAAAAACCCCAAATTTAGATTCTTCTCTTTTCGATTTAAGATATTATCTTTATTGGTAACTTCAGAATATTGTAAAGACAGATTTAATCTTAAAACCGAATCGTAGTTATATCCCAGCCTAAATGAGAACTCATTGGTTTTTTCCACCACCCCAGAAGGAAATTTTTCTTTATAGTCACCTTCTACATAAAGCCACGGTTCCTCCCAGACAGAGTAAACGCTTCCCTCTCCTTTTCGCAATAAACCATAACTTATTTCCCCCTCCAATCCCCTGGTGAGCCATCCCTTAATTGATGCCTTAAAATAGTCTGAATTCGATCCCAATTTACTCCCGATTAATCTATTTCTATTCAGATACCTGTTCCAGATGTTTTTCTGATTATAGGTCCGGTTACCGATTCGATCATACTCTAAATTCATCTGGTAACCATCTAATTTGAAAGAATTGGCCCACGAAAAGCCCACCACATAACCCAACTCATTGGGCTCTTTATCCGATTTTGATTTTTTCTCGATCTGAAAATCATCGATCAAAAACTCACCATAGAAAAGCAAGTTTCTCTTTGGGGTAAAATTGAAATCGAAACAGATGAAAGTATTGTCATCTCTTTTATTATTGAGCTGGGCTCCATGATACCAGAACAATGGATTCAGATAATAGGGTTCTAAGTTTCTATTCTCGCCTCCATAGACTACCGTCTCGGAAAATCCGAGTTCTGCCAGAGATAGGATTTTGAAACTAACTCTATGCCCTGAGAAATATCTTTCTATTTCTTCCCCCTCATCAGAAATCATAGGATCTAAAATCCCAGCAAAGGCAGTTCCCTGAAAAAACCCCCATCTTTTTTGAATCTTGAGCATATCAGCAGGCGAAGAATCCTCAGACATTATCAAAGAGCTGATCTTGCTCTGCCCCCAGCTTAACTTCTCCCTTCCTAAGAGAAGCTCGAAATAAGGGAAATGAAAGGATAAATAGGCTTGATGAGCTTCACCGGCAAAACCATTCCAAACTTTTCCAGTATAATAAGGGTCTTTAGCCAGACCCTCATCGATATTATATCTTACCAAGAAAGAGAAACCCTTTCCCCATTGGCCACCCAAAAAGGGAAGCCCTCTTTCTAAAAAATTTGATTTTTCGGCTTTCTTAAAATGGGCATTTTCTAAAAAATCCAAACCTAATTTTAATTCTTTTCCATCTTCATTTTTTTCTCTCAAAGCAGAGATCTCATAAGAAAACTCCTTTTCCAGCTCTCCAATCAACCATTTTTCAGTCTGAGTGGGTTGAATTTCTTTCCTTTCGATTTTATCTTCCAAGGAAAAAATCAAAGAAGCGATCTCCCCTCGATAAAAAGGCTTTGTCCCGATATGCAGTTCTCTAAAATATCCTCTCAGATAGAGCTGATCGATATATTCATACACCCATTCGTAAATATTATCTCCAACCGGAATAGTTTCTGTCTGTCCCGCTTCTGCTACAACAGGTATCAATAGTGCTAACGAAATCAAAAAGACCCATAGGATGTTTTTCATCATAATGTTCCCCCCCTTTTTTCAAAATTCTTTCGTAGGGGCACGGTAACCGTGCCCCTACCAATTGAAAAACAATCGATGAATATTTTTTCTAAATCATCTGCCGTTTTATCCCAGGAATAATTTTTTCCGATATACTCCATTCTTTCTTTGTTTTTAGAATTCACCAAATCTTTTCTGGCTAATAAAAGTCTTAATTTCTCTTTTAAGTCAAAAACATCTTTGTTCTTAAAATTGATCCCCCAAGGACCTGATGCCTCCCTATTTTCGGGAATGTCGCTGGCCAGAACGCATTTTCCGTAGGACAAAGCCTCCAGAACTGTATGGGGTAAACCTTCCATCTCTGAAGGGAGAACAAATAGATATGTGGAAGAGAAAAGCTCCTCTTTTAATTTCTCATCCACATACCCACCAAAGATGATTCTATCAGATTTTTTCTGGTGTAATTTTTTTAAATATTCATCAGAGAAACACCCGTCCCCGCCGATGAACAGCTTGAAATCTGTATCTAAATTCTGGAAAGCCTCCAAAAGATAATGACACCCTTTTTCCGGAACCAATCTGCCCAAAAAAAGAATATATTTATCCCTCTCCAAGCCAAATTCTTTAATTCTATCCGGCTCTCTAAACTTTGCTGGCTTTATTCCCGGGGTGAGTTTTTCCACTCGGACATTAAACTTCTCTTCAAAATATGATTTTAAAGCATCAGACACCACAGCCACTTTATGGGGAAAAAGTATCGATGGGTACTCAGCCATTCGAATCAAAAACTGGGCTACTTTCCCCCATTTCTCCCTTTTCCAGTCCAAACTATGAATCAAGGTAAAAACTTTGGTCTTCCCTAAAAATCTGGGGACAAAACAAAGAGACGAAGGACCCAGAGCTTGATAGCAGATTATGTCAAAATTGTTTTTCAAAGAATCGAGGCTACAAAGAAAGGTATGGGAAAGGGCATCTAAGTGCTTGGTCTTTATACTTTTTATTTTTTTCAAATCCACCCCTCGGTATGATCCTTCCCAAGAGGTGTAATGGGGACGGCAATAGACGGTTACCCGATGCCCTTTCTTGGCTAATCTTAAAGAAACCTCTTCGGTGAAATTTTCGATCCCACCGTAAGTGGCTGGGATCCCTTTTTGCCCGATAAAGGCTATTTTAAGAATTTGGCTTTTTTTCATTTCTTTACAAAGGATAAAGAAGTTCGACTATGCTTAGGGTGTTGAGTCTTTTGAACCACGTCCTGTCTTCGACCCTGAGGCTCAGACCCGAAGGGAACTTTTCGAAGAGGGGTGGAAAAAACTCTCTCTTTAGGCTCCAATCGAATTGCCCCAGTTTCTCTCATCTCTTTCCAGACATTATTGAACTCTTTTACCGTAGCCTCGGTCTGAAGGTTTTCGGTCATCATCTTTAAGAATTTGAATGGAACGGTCACAATATCTGCCCCGGCTAAAAAAGCCCGATTAATATCTAAAAGTGTCCGGATGCTCCCCACGATGATTTTGGTGGGGACTTGATGAAGCCGGAAAAGTTCTGTAGTCTTTTTTATCACTTCAAAAGCATCATACCCCAGGTCACAGACCCGACCGTAAAAGATGGAAGCATAACTTGCCCCGGATAATGCGGCTAAAATAGCCTGATTGACCGCCATTATAGCTGTGACATTGGTCTTAATCCCTTCCTTTTCTAAGATATTAACCGCCTTCAACCCCTCCTTACCCATCGGGATCTTTATCACGATATTTTCATCCCAGGAAGCATATTCTTCGGCTTCATTGACCATCCCTTCAAAATCCTCAGCTGTAACCTCCACGCTCACCGGATTTTTTACAATCTGGATGATCTTTTTGATCTTCTCTTCAAAGCTATATCCGGGTTTCTCATAAGACATTATTTTGGGATTGGTTGTAGCGCCGGAAACACAGCCCCAGCTTACTGCTTCTTTGATCTCCTCAACATTGGCGGTATCTAAAAAGATTTGCATTTTTTACCCCCTCTTTTTATGGTTAAGAATCCAACCATTTTTTGAATTATTTTTGTTGCCTGATATAAATTGGGAACAATAAAATCTGGCATGATCTTTTTTTCATTCAGGAATCTACATAAATCGCATTTATGATTTCCTAAAAGAAAAGTAATACATCCTACCGATTTTCCAGCTTGTATGTCAGTTATTCCATCCCCGATCAGATATGAATTCTTCAAATCCAGATTAAAATCTTTGGCTGCTTTTAGCAAAAGCCCAGCTTTAGGCTTTCGGCAATTACATTTTTTTCTATATTTTTTTAACCTCCCTTCTGGATGATGGAAACAGTAATAAGCTCCATCCAATTTTGCATTATCTCGGTTTAAACTTTTAATCATCTTTTTTCCTATAGCTTTAAAGGTTTCATAATTAAAATGACCTTTGGCTATACCTGGTTGATTGGAAATTAGGATAGTTTTAAGTCCTAAACTATTTAATATCTTTATGCTTTTGGTTACCTCCGGCAGAAGTTCAAACTGCGATGGAGCAAATGGGGTATCCAAAATCCCTAAGTCCTGATGATAAACTATTCTATTTATCACTCCATCCCTATCTAAAAAAACCGCTCGATTCATATGCGAAGCATTCATTCGAATCTTTCTATCTTCTCCTTCAAACAGTTGCAGATCAAATGTTCCAAAGCCAAGTGAAAGGACTCGACTTGCGGAGTGGAATTAAATGGAACCACAATGCAAGCATCTGCCAGCTCTTTCATCGCTCCGCCATCGAAGCCGGAAAATCCTATGGTAGTGGCAGTATATTCCTCTTTGGCTAAAATCATCGCCTTTAAAAGATTTAAAGACCATAAGCCGGCTTTATCCTTTCCTTTCCCCCCATGCACACTTATCCCGATCAAGAAATCATTTTTTTTCATCAGATTTTTCAGTTGCTCCGAGAAGAGACTATCGAAGCCTTCATCATTGATCAGGGCGCTGGTTAAAGGAATATTATCATTTAAACAGATGACTTTGAATCTTTTCTTTTCTTGCACAATGGTGCATTTGGATAAGTCGCAAGCAAAATGAGTAGCGGTGGAAGCTGAGCCACCATTACCCATAATGAAAACTGTCCTTTCATTTTCCCAGGCAGAGAACAAAAGCTCGATAACTTTATCTATATCCTCCCGGGAAATCGCTGAGATAATTCTTTTCATCTCCTCAAAATAGGTATCGATATAGGATAAATTGAAAATTTTTTCTACTTTCCGCTCGATTAAAGTTAACTTCATTTTGAAACCCCCCTTTTAATGGATCTGGAGTATAAAGCCTTAGCTTTGTTTATTTTTAAATTTTGGTCCCGCCAAAGGCGGGACACTCCAATCTATATATTAACTAAAACCTTTGCACCTTCAAAATCGATATGAAACCTCATTTCCGAAAGCCCCTCTTTTTCCATTGTCTTTCTGAACCCATTTTTCCCGTTATCGCAATAGAACATAAAAAATCCTCCACCACCAGCCCCCATCAGTTTTCCGCCCAAAGCACCATTTTCTTTGGCTTTTTCATACCACAAATCGATCTGATTGGCGCTGATCTTATCCGAAAGATTTTTCTTGGTCTGCCAGTGCAAATCTAAAAGCTGGCCGAATTTCGAAAGATCCTCTTTTTCAAAAGCTTCTTTTATTTCTTTCCCGGTATTTTTGATCTGGTGGAGGCTTTGGATAACCTTCTCTTTGTCCAGACTGGACTCTTTATTTTGCAAGCTCAATACCGAAGAGGCGCTCCTTCTGATTCCGGTGTAAAACAATAGGGTATTACTTTCTAACTGATCCAAAGCATCTTCGGAAAGATGAAGGGGATAAGTCTTGACATTTCCCAGTCTATCGATCTCCAGACAGATTATCCCTCCCAATGAGGCTACATATTGGTCCTGTTTTCCTATGGGTTCGCCTAAAAGCTCAATCTCGATATAGCAAGCTTCCTCTGCCAGCTCTCGAGCACTTAATTTTTCCTTTTTGTAAGTATGTAAGGCATTCAAAAGTCCCACGGTGAAAGAGGATGAGGTCCCTAAGCCGGTTTGAGAGGGAATGTCCGCGATAGAGGTTATCTCAAGTTTCTCCTGGAGATTTAATAATTTTAAAGCCTCTCGGACAATGGGATGTTTTATCTGTTCCACATCATCGGCTATCTCGGTCTCCGAATAGCTAACCCGGATGCTTTTTTCAAATCTGGGGTTAACGGTGATGTAGATATACTTGTCAATTGCGGCTGAGATTAAAAACCCCCCATATTGATTATAATAGGATGGAAGGTCGGTCCCCCCTCCTCCCAAGGGTATCCTCACCGGTGTTCTGGTAACTATCATAATTCCCCCCCTTTATTAAATTCTCAAACTCTTTTAAACCCTCAAATGAACCAATCTCAAAAAACCTCTGTTTGGTTTCATGCGCCCCTATCTGTTCTTTTTCAATTAACTTCTGATATACCTTTTCTAAATCGAAAAAAGTGTTTTCCGGAATCATCTTCAAAACTTCTTTTCTCAAAATGGATAGACCCGAATCGATATAAACCATCTCCTTGGTCTGATTTTTTTTATCATAAACTTTTATTCTTCCGTTTTCTACTACCACATTGCTTCTATCAAATCTATTTTCGTTTTTATAGACCACCATCATCGCCAATTGGCTCAAATTGTCAAAATATTTTTTAATCTCTTGATAGTCGTAGGGCAAATAGGAGTCTCCATATAAAAGAAAGAATTGCTCCTGCAAATACTTTTCAGTTTTTTTCAATGCCCCTGCTATGCCCAAAAGTTTTCCCCCGTCTTCTGAATATTTAATTTCCACTCCAAATCTTTTTCCATCTTCAAAATATTCTCTGATCTTAAATCCCAAATAGCCCAGGCATAAAACTATATCCAAAACCCCATTATCTTTCAAAAGCTCTATCTGATATTCCAAAAAGGGTTTTCCACAGATCTTTATCATTGATTTAGGGACTCTTTCTGTAACCGGCCTTAAACGAGTTGCCAATCCACCTACTAAAATCACTGTCTGCATAAAACCTTTTCCCCCTTCTTTGCAAAATCTGAAATTATCTCCGGAATTATTTGTTTAATGGCTTTGCAAACCGCCTCATCAGAAGTAAGTTCTGGCTCCCAACCCAATCTTTTCATCTTTTTTATATCAAATCTAACCTGGGGAATATCCCCTCTCCATCCTCTATCCCCACCGGTATATCTAAATTTAACTTTTTCTAAACCCATCTCCTCACAAACCATTTTAGCGATAATATTCACTTCGGTAGAGGTTTCGCATCCTAAGTTAAATAGATTGACCCTTTGGTTAGCATTAAAAAATCCGAAAAGCATCCCTTCTACACATTCTTCTACATATAGATAAGGTTTTCTCTGTTTTCCATCCCCTAAAATCTCTAACTCCCCAGGATTCTTTTTGAGTTTATGAATGAAATCATATATCACCCCATGCGTGGCTCGGGGTCCGACGATATTAGCGAATCTATAGATCCAGGACTGCATATCGAAAGTGTGACAGAAAGAAGAGATCAAACCCTCGCAAGCTAATTTCCCCGCTCCATAGAGGGATATGGGTAAAACTGGACCATAATTCTCCGGCAGAGGAATAATCGGGGTCTCTCCATATATGGTTCCACTGGAGGAAAATACTATCTTTTTGATATCGTTTATCCGCATAGCTTCCAAAACATTATAAGTAGCAATAGTCTCTTGGTTCAAATCCAAGGAGGTATCCTCAATTCCTAAGCGGGCATCTGGATTAGCGGCCAGATGAAAAACCACATCGTGCCCCTTTATAGCCTCTTTTAAATCTTCCAAATCTAATAGGTCTTTTTGTATAAATACAAAATTTGATTTGCCGAAATGATGAGAGATAAACTCAACCTTGCCGGAGGAGAGATTGTCAAAGACTGTGACTTCTCCATTCTGGATCAGTTTATCCACCAAATGACTTCCGATAAAACCAGCTCCTCCAGTTACAAAAAATCTCATTTAACCCTCCTATAATGTAGGGCAAACCTTCAGGTTTGCGAATAAAACACGCAAGGCTTCCCGCCTTTCGGCGGGATCCGCCTATGGCGGAGAAGCCTTGCCCTACTAAAATTCAAAAGTAATTTCAATCCTCTCCTAAGACCCTATCATCTGATAATGGCTTTCTTTTTTATTCTTTATATCTTCTTCGTTTTGAATATCTTCTCTATCTTCAATATCCCAGATAATATCTTTTCCTAAAAAAAGCCCTATCTTATTTTTTAAAACCCACCTGCTTGGTTTCCATATATCTTTTCTCATTGCTGGTCGTGATGTTCCCACCATCCAGCAATTCTTTTGGCATTGGGCGACCATTTCTCGAATTTTTTGTGCCTTAAAACCATTCCACATCTCCTCAAAACTCATCTCCTTTATATTCCCCATCGATTCGGACAGGGCATTACAGGGATATACCTCTCCGTAAGGATCGATGAACACTATATCTGTCCCAGCACCACAGGGAAGAAGCCTTTTATCTCCTCTTATAAAATTGATAAAACCACAATTTAAATAAGCCCGGTACCAATCTTTAACTCTTAAAAAATAATTTCTCCGTTTTGAAAGAAGTAATTCTCGGATGAATCTTTTGATCTCATTTACAACTTTTTCTCTATCTTCGATCACATTGTCCGGTACTCGAAACTGCCAAGCATTATGGACCACACACTGACTGAACTCAATCCCCATATAAGCACATAGATGATATAAATCGGCTAACTCATCGGCATTACGATGAGAAATGGTTATAGCAAAGCCAATATCTTTTACCCCCAACTCTTTTAGTTTGAGCATGCTTCTCATTGCATGGTCAAATCCGTTTTTTAATCCACGGATCTCATCATTTTTCTTTGGCAAACCCTCTAAACTTACCCTTATTCTGATATCCGGATGTTTTTCGGCAATGGAAACTAATCGTTTAGTGAAATAACCGTTGGTGCTGATCTCTAGATGGTCTGTCTTTTTTGACAGGATATCTACTATTTCTAATATATCATCCCTCAGGGTAGGCTCTCCTCCTCCAACATTAATCCGCGCAAATCCTTCGGGAAGCTTATCCATATCTTCGAGGGTTATCTCATCCTCTCCTCGACTCGGATACTGCCAGATATGACACATTTGACAACGAGCATTACATCGAAAAGTGGGCATAATGGCGAGTTCTGTGTTTTTAAACATGATTTAACCCTTTCTAATAAGACTATTGTATATCCCTAAAAGCCTGTTATAATATCCCTCTTCCGAATATTTTCCCTCAACTTTTTTCCTGGCAGAAATCCCCATCTTCTGAGCTAAGAGTGGATGACAATATAAGTATCCGATCTTCTCTCTTAAATCCTCAACATTTTTAGGCTCGAACAGAAGTCCGTTTTCCCCATCCTCAATCAACTCCGGAATACCTCCTAAATTAGACCCTATAACTGGTTTGCCAAAAGCAAAGGATTCCAGTATAGACATGGGACAGTTGTGATAACAGATTACTGGAAAAACTGTGAACAAAGAATTTTCAATGGTCTGTTCAAGTTTTTTGCCATTTAGAAATCCTGCAAAGGTTACTCTATCCAGCTTTTTTTCTCTGACATACTCTTTCAAAGTAAAGAGAAGTTCTCCTTCCCCTGCCACTATTAGGGGTACTTCTTTTATTTTTTCCATTGCCTGAAGCAGTGTAAAAACTCCATTTTTCTCGGAGAGTCGACCTGAAAAGAGAACATATTCTCCTAAATTTTTCTTAAAGCCATTAGAGGGGAGCTCTATATAATTGGGCAGAAGCAAAAGTTTTTTTTCCGGTATCCCGTATTGAATCATCTTCTCTTTGGAGAATTCACTTAGGGCTATAAATATATCCACAAAATCCTGATAGATTTTTAAGAATCGGTGAAAATATATCTCTAAAGAGCAGATCAGGCTTTTCCAGTAGGAGTTCTTCACACATCTGTGAATTACCGCTTTGTAAAAGTGTTTTCCCTGACAGCTTTCACAGGGCTTTCCTTTCCGCAGGAATGTATAGTTAGGGCAGACTAATTTGAAATCATGCAAAGTCATAACCACCGGAATATTCTTTTTCTTTAGAACCGGGAGGATGGAAGGGGAGATCTGATGATAGATATTATGGATATGGGCGATATCCGGTCTCTCCTCATTTAAAAGCCACTCCATTTTCTTTTTGGCTTCAAAAGAATAGAAGATATTAGATGCCATTCTGGCTTTATTTAGAAGAGAATTAGAGCCATTGTAATCCACGTTGGAGACAAAGTATCTGGAGTAAGGGGTGGCAAGATTTCGGGGATGTTGCATAGAGAAAAAGATAACTTTATCTCCCAAAGATTCCAGTTTCTCTTTGGACTGTAACAAAACCTTCTCTGGCCCACCGCTGGGATGACAGTACTTGTTTACCAATAAAATTCTCATAATAGATGCGTTTTCAATGTGAATTTTTGAACCGAGGCTAGCGAATTCTCAAACCGCGTAGGCAAGCCTTCATGGCTTGCCAGCCCAACCATGAAGGTTTGACTACGCGATAAGACCACAATATCAAAAGAGTTATTGAAAATTTATCCCCCCGTTCTTAAAAGAAGATATTAAACCCCCACTTATTCCTATATCGTCAACTATTGGATTTATCTTCACCCTATGATCACATTTGGTATCTTCGAGAATCCTTTCCATAACCTAACTACTCTAGATTAGATTTTTCTCTTTTAATCGGCGATAGATAGTCTGAGCCATTCTATCTTCTGTGAAATTTTTCTCAACTTTTATCTTAGCCCTTTGACCTAATTGAATTGCCAAATCCGGGCGATCTAAAAGAGTCTGCATCTTTTCTCTCAAAGCCTCTGGATTGCGAGGTTCAACCAGAATAGCTTCCTCTTTATCTTTCAGATAATCGATGACACTTGATACCTTCGAGACAATCAGCCCTTTTCCTAAAGCCATGCAACCAAGCAAAGTCATCTGAGCGAAAGCATGCCGTCTCTCCGGTAGGGAAAGGACTACGAATTTGGCCTTAGAGGTGATCTGGTTTAAAGTTTCCAGATCCGTTTTTCCGATAAATTCAACACCTAAAGGGATCTTCTCATAGCCCATCTCTTCTGTTTCAAATTTCTCTTTTCCTAAGATTAAAAGCTTTGTTTTCGTCTTCAACTGACTGTAAGCTTTTATTAAGGTTTTCCAGTCCCTGAAATTGGAACCTTGATACCCTATGGAGACGATATAATCTTCCTCTTTGACTCCATTACAAGAAAATCTGGAGAGATCCAATCCGAAAGGTAGAAACTGGCTTCTGTTGATAATTTCCGGAAAATATCTCTGGTAATTCTGTTTCTGGATAGTGGTTAAATAGAACAGATAATCAATTCCGGGAATAGCCCTTCTTATCAAGGGCAAAACATACCACCTATTTTTCCTTCCCAGACCCTCCACGTCGATCAGAACCAGAGGAGTCCTCAGCTTAAAAATGCTTTTGAATAAAGCCGGGATTATCCCTATTTGTGAATGAAAGAAAATCAAAAGGTCATATTTTTTCATCTTGGGCAAAACCCTTAAGGATTGAAAAAGATGAAAATGCAAAACTTTTTTCTCGATTATGCTTAACAAAGGGATCTTCTTATAACCCATAACCTCTACCTTTAGGCTATCCTCCGGCCAGTATTTGAAAAACCAGTATTTCTGATCTGGTAGAAGAAGATCGGCTGGATATTTTCTTTTGTCATCTTTTTTCACCACTCTAACCGGCCAACCCACCACTATCAGGATTTTCTTAGATTTTGTCATTTTCTACTCTTTTTTTTCTAAAAGAATCGATCCGATAAATTGCAGTCACCACGCCTGCATAAGCCCAAAAATACCACTGGATTCCTCCATGATTGAAAAGATTATCTGAGAAACTCATCACCATATAAGCAAAAAGCAAAGCTATAAAACCAGCGGCAATATTTCTATGAAAAGAGTTAATAGCATTTTTAAAAGCTTTGATCCCAATCCTCTGAAGACTTATCAGAATCCAGATGAATCCTAAAAACCCCAGTACGCCGGTCTCAACTAATATCCTTAAATAATCGTTATGAGCAGCCGCGAACCAGTTATCGATCTCATATCCCACAAAGATGAAACTTCCAAAACCATTTCCAAAAACTGGATGAGCTAAAAAATAGGGTATCGAAGAGGTCCAGATATTTATTCTCCAGGCAAAAGAGGTATACTTTTGGAGATCTGGATTGAAAAGGGGCTGAAAGCGTTCAAAGATCAAGGGGAGAGTCAAAATTAAAAATGCAATGACCAAAGGAGAGAAAATCAGAAGCTTTCGATGTTGTAATAAACCTAAGATAAACACAGCAAAGATCAGTCCCAGCCAGGCACTCCGGGTGAAGGTATAGATCAAAGATGTTAATAACAAACCTAAAAGAGTAAAATACTTAAACTTTTCAGATAAATTCTTTGCCCCCATCAAAAGGCTCATAGTTAATACTGAAATGATCACCAGATAAAAAGCATAAGCATTGGGATGGGTTAAAGTAGAGTAGATCCGATGTGATGGTTCTAAACCTATGCTTACACTTAGATTATTCGCGATCTGAATCAATCCCACAGTCAAAGGGATTATAGCAGATAAAAGTATACAATTTACCATTCTCTTAACATCTTTTTCAGAACGGATAAAGTCTAAAATCAAAATGAATAATATGATAAAACTGAAAAGTTCTAAAAGCTCACTTAAGCTGTTTGTTAAATTCTGAGAAAAAGGCAAGGACAAAAAACAGCCCAGGATGAAAAAAACGACCGCCTTAACTAAAGGAAGTTTCAAAAAGTTTGCTTTTCTGGTCAAAAGATACAATACACCAACAGCTAAGATGAAAAGGCCCAAAAGGGATGGAAGAGATAAAGATTTATATTCTCCCAAATTAAAACTTAGCTGTTGATGAAAAGCATCAAAATTTACTCTAAGGAAAAGTAAAACTAAAAGTGTCTTCTCCATTCCTAAACCATAGTAGAACAAAAACAACAAGGTGAGAAACAAAAAAGGCATACCTAACAAAGAGTTAGATACTAAAGAATATGAAGTTGCTATTCCTAAGGAAATAATTAATGAAATCTGCCAGAGAGAAGAAATTCTTGTAATTCTATACAAACCAGTTTTCTCCATCATCCCTTCCATAATTTCTCCGCAGAATGATAGCTTAGGTTAAGTTTTCTCGTTGCCGTGTCTGAACTCATAAGTAGCCTATCATAAAGCTCGATCATATCCTGTGCATGATCTTCCATCGTCTTCTGTTTTTTTATATTTCTTTTGAAAGCCTCCACCAAATCGGGAGATTGTATTACCCTTTTCATCTTCTCCGCTAAATCAGAGGCATTTCCTGGCTCAAACAAAAGCCCATTAACTCCATCCTGAACAAAATCAGGAATCCCGCCGATATTAGCTCCAATTATCGGCTTCTTAGCAGAGAGTGCCTCTAACACCACTAAGGGGGAATTGTCCGGCCAGATGGGTGGAACCACTGCCACATCAAATTCGGTAAGCATTTGAGCTAAATCATCAAAGGCGCCTTTAAATTCAACAAAGGGGTTGGCTTTGCTCATCAATCTCTGATAATAACTTGAAGGACCTGTGCCAAAAATCAACAATCGAGCTGAACCTAAAGGCAGTTTGCTAAAGGCTTCAACCAAAATATGCACACCTTTATAAGGCTGCACCGGTCCAAAGAAGCCAAAAATCAGAGGGTTTCGGGGTTTTGTGTAATTTTTCTCTGCAAATGCTTCCAATTTTTCTGCTATTTTGATTCCGCTATGTAAAACCATAATCTTATTTTCGGGAATTCCATTTTGCACAAAGATATCTTTAACCGCATAGGAGACTGCAATGATTAAATCTGCATTCTTAGATAACTGATCTCTTAGATATTCCTGACGGAATTTATACCCCCAGACCATTAGTGGATCAGGTGTGGGTGGTATAGAAGGAATATCTGTTACCTCATTGTTAGAAGCGATAAATCTATTCCTTAATTTATTTATATTCAAAATAATCTTTTGTAATCTTCTTTTCAGCCAGATATTTTTCTTAAGCTGAGTTTTAAGGATGTTATTTGCACTCCTAATCTTTCTTTTCCAAGGTTTTTCCACTGTAGGGACACAAAGGGCACAGTTTAAACCTCCTTCTGGTCCTGAGCAGAGCCTGTAATCCGGGGGTATAAGAAAATCTCCTCTGGGGCAGATGAACCAATAGTTATGGAGAGAAACGACCGTTGCGATTCCTTTATTTTTGGCTACCTCAATCAAGGAGCCGGAAAGACCTATCAGGCTATGAAAATGCACAATCTCCGGTTTTACTTTTTCTAAAAACTGTCCGAAAAAATGCTCTACTGTGGGTTGTTTGCACTCATTCAGAGGAAATCCAAAATTTGAATATTGGTTAGGACTATTGACTAAACTGGCTAAGTTGACACTTTCCTCTTCCCGGTATTCCAGATAACATTTTCCTTTAAAATTTGAATCTCCACCATAGAACATATAGACCTGATGACCATATTTTACTATCTCTTTGCATAAATCAGCCGCATAACCTATTGGTCCACCAGTCTGTCTGGGAGGCCAGCCCCAGTTAACCATCGCTATCCTCATCTTGATACCTCCACAGGCAAGCAGACCAGATCCTTTGAAAACTTGATTGCTTTTTCCTTTTCCATCCAGTCTACCTTTGCTTTTTTTGCAAAGTCGATACTTGCGATCATCAGTTTTAAAACCTCCCTATCTTTAATTTCTCTTTTCTTCTGAATCAATTCGCGGTCTTTAAAAAAAACGCCAAGCTTCCTAAAAAAGGCGAAGTAACCTTTAGTATAAGCCAAGACCGATTTGAATTTTTTCCGTTTTAAGTAAACCAAAACCTGCCATAGATAATTACAGAAAAGGATCGGTAACATAAGAAGTAAGGTGGGTATTTTAAAACATATAAAACAGGTGGCTATAGTTGCCCTACCCACGTAGTAAGCCTGTTTAGGAGAATAGGGATATTCAAGAGAACCGGAACTATGATGGAGAAAATAACACTTTTTCAGAACCTTGGGCTTCATTTTCTTAAGATGCAATCTCCAGCCCCATTCTGCATCCTCATACATAAACAGATTTTCATTCAAAGGATTGTTTAAGATCAGATCTTTGGTAGTAAGACAACAAGCCGTGCTGGGGGAAAATGGGCTGTCACCTTTCACTTTTATTATCTTATAAAGAAATCTTCCAATATAACTTGAGGGACAACCGGAATTTGAATATTTATATTCAAAGGAGAGCTCTGCTGGGTTGAGTACACAATTCTTGTCTTTTTCTAATTCCTTTACCATTTTCTCAATTAAGTCTTTAGGTAAAAAAACATCATTATTTAAAATCAAGATATATTCCCCTTGTGCCTTTTGGCAGGCTAAGTTGATGGCATAAGGGGGACCTAAATCTTTTTTTAACTCTATCACTTTAGCCCCAGGGTAGTTGCTCTTAATGAAAAAGACACTTTCATCTTTACTGGCGCAATCGACCACTATCACTTCTAACTCCTCATAGGTCTGGTTGAAAAGTGAAGATAGGCAGGTGGGCAGAAACTCCCTTCCATTCCAGTTTACCACTATGGCAGTGACCTTTTTTTTGTGTTGCAACTTTCTCTCCTGTATTTTTTATGCCGTTCGGGCTAAGATTAAATCTCTCAATTTGTAAAAATTATAGCCATACAATCCCTTCAAAGAGAAAAGAACAACAAAATAGCTTACTATACCTGCTCCCGCGCAGAAGAAGAGGTTTAATTCTTTTGTTAAATACAAAACAATGCTTGTAACCAGGGTGGCGAATATAACTTTTAAAAAAGGAACGAAAAGTCTTTTTAAATCAAAACCCAAAAGCTTTCGTCCATAGAACATCGCAGCCATCATTACAAAAAACTCAGTGGTTAAAATAGCAACGCTGGTCCCCAAATGACCGAACCTTTGAATCAAGAAGAAGTTGAGCAAAAGGCTGATCCCCAAGCCTATCCCGGTAATTGCAGTATTGAACCTCTGATAACCCTTAGCGATGAGGCCATTCCCCATTACAATACTTAAATACATACAGAACATCCCCCAGATAAGTATCTGTAAAGCCAGGGCTGAGCCTGAAAATTGAGTGCCAAAAAAAAGATTTATCGTTTTATCAGCCAAAAAGGTGGTGCCCACGCTTATGGGCAAACCTAAACAGAACATCAAAGTTAAGGATTTTCCTAAAAAACGGTCAAATTCCTCTTTGGATTTTTTGGAGATCTCGGACATTATAGGAAACAGGACTGGGATCATTATTCCGGGGATCATCTTCCCGGCTAAGACCAAACGGTTAGCCGCATTGTATAAGCCCACTGCCTGATCGCCTTTAAAAAATGATAGAAGTACGGTATCTAAGTTGAGGTATAATCCGGTAAAGACCAACATCAAAGCAAAAGGGATAGAACTTTTCAAAAGTTTTCTAAAGAACTCAAAATCGATCTCAAAACTAATCGGGGTGAATTTTTTTGAAATTAAAATCCAGGAGGAAATCAAAATCAAAATCCACACAAAAATCTGAGTATATCCTATCCCATAAATACCCCACCCCAGCCTTAAGACCAGGTAACCTAAGCCTAAACTGAACATATTCTGAACTATACTTAGCATCGAGTCATACTCTAATTTCAGATAGACTTGGAAAATCCATCTGATCCCGAAAGAGATATTAGCGAAGAAAGTAGCTGCTGATAAAAGAAAGACTATCCTTATGGTTTTTGCCGGATAGCCCAAAAAGACTACTATCAACATCACCAGCAGAAAAGCTAAAAGAGCTAAGAAGGTTTTAAGAACTGGGAGGTTATTCAGATATTTATTAGTTAAGCTTTTGTCTGCAGATACTTCCCTTACTGTCAAAAGGTTTATTCCCAAGTCATTAATCACAGAAAACATGGCAATGAAGGATAAGGCAAAAGTGAACTTACCGAAAACGCTGGGTCCAAGATACCTACCTATAAGGACAAGCAGCGAAAAGTAGAATAGTTTTCCTAAAACTGCAGAAAAGCCCAATGCTCCAGAGTTTTTCAATAAGATTCTGGCTCTGCTTTTAGGCTCTGGTGTCTTTACTAATCCAAATCCCGTATTGTCTGCCGACGATGTCATCATCTAAAAAAACCTCAGAATTCACTCTCTTTTAGGTTAAATTCAGTTTCTTCAGAGCATTTACATGTATTTTCCATAAGTTCACGCATCGATTTCATATTATTATTTAATAGACTTTCATAGATCTTGAGTAATTCATCCGCGTGTTCTTCTATTGTTTTCAGTTTTTTGATCCCCTGTCTAAGTTTATGAATTAGGTCCGGTTCGTCTATGATTCTCTTTATTTTCTCGGCTAAATCATCCGGGTTGCCGGCTTCAAATAGTAACCCGTTAACTCCGTCCTTAATGAAATCTGGGATCCCCCCTGTATTTGAAGCGATGGTTGGAGTCCCGGATGACAAAGCCTCCCAAACTGTTCTGGGCGAAGTATCAGGGATGATGGGAGGGATAATCTGCACATCTATTTCTTCATAAATAGAAGGAAGGTCACCATAATTAAATTCCCCTTTAAAGATTATATTGGGCATACCCATTTTTTTTATTAATCTCTTCATAATGTGACCATAGTTTCCCATACTGATTTTACCATATACATATAAATTACATCCTTTGACCTTACCCATCTTTTGAAAAGCCTTTAAAAGAATGTGCAATCCCTTTTCGCGCCAAATAGGTCCGATATAGGCAAAATTTATAAAATCTTTTTTCTTTTTCGTGAAACTGAAAAAATTATCTGCAAATTCAAAGCCCGAATGTAACATTTTTATTTTCTGAGAATCTATGTCATTTTGTATAAAAATCCTTTTTGATCCATTGGATACAGCAATTATAAGATCTGCATATTGATTAAGCATCTCCCTCATAAAATTGATTCTGAAATTCCACTTTTCGATATTTGCGGGCTTGGCTTCTTTGTCCTGCAAAATTTCTTTGTTTTTATAATTATTTAAAAGATTCTCAACATAAGATTGCTTATTAATAAAATGGGATAAGCCCTCATCTCGAATATATTTGATAACGTTTATTAAATTTTGCGGTAATAGTTTCCTGAATTTTTCTTTAAAGCCATAAATAGGAACTTTATGCACATCGCAATATCTGGCACAGTTTACTCCGTTATTCGGCCCCTCACACACCTCATTATTCCACCTACATAAAAAACCGGTATTACATAAAAACCAATAATCGTGTAATGATACAATCACAGGGATACCGAATTCTTTTGAGATTCTTATTGTACTGGCTGGCCTGGCCGCATGAAAATGAATTACATCCGGATTAATTTTTTTTAGAAACTCCTTAAACAACTGTTCTTCTTTTGAGCTTTCACAATCTAAAATGGGTTCTGGGCTACGAAAGTAATAAAGCTTATTGTTTATCAATTCGTAAACTTTTGCGTATTTAAAATCAGTATTCTCAGCTCTCTTTATGTAAGAATCCTTAGTTCCAAAAAACTGTGTAACCGGAGCCAATATGAATACCTCATTTCCTCTGGAGTAGAAGGCTTTGGCTAAAGCCTGCTGATAGTATGCTACTCCTCCTCCTCTAAAGGGATGAGGACCAACAAATAATATTTTCATAAGTTTTTTACTCTTCAAACATTGCACAACTCACCTTAAATCGTCTTTGAAATAAAACTTTCTTCTTTCATAAGCCTATTTCTTTTGAGTGACGATCATTATATTTTCCATGAACCTCTCTATAGGATAATCTTGAAATCTTAAAAAGAAAAATCTTGTTCGCAGAGGCAATGAAAGCTGACCTATCGACTTTCCAGACCAATGAAAAGTAGGTTGAATATTAATAAAGTCGTTTTCGATTAAACTTTTTTCCAGAGCATCGAAATCGATTCCTCTTTCCTTTTCTTTTGTCATATTATGAAATTCAGCTTTAGTGTTAATCTCCTTTAAGTCTGGTCTGATTTTCAGGAAGTCGATAGGAGCTTTTTGGGGATCATCCGCCCTGGAGATAGACCTAATCTTATCTCTAACTGGTCTGAAAAAGGAGAATAAGGTGTGTACAAGTTGATATATCCTCCAGGAGATCTTTGTTTCATCTGGTGATGGTTTTTTAGTTGGATCCCAATCGGAATAAAGATAACCCCCTTTCTTCAAGACCCTTTGTATCTGATTAAAAACCGAATTATAGTCATAAATATGATGTAGCACGGAAAAAATGGAGACTACATCAAAGAGGGAAGATTTGAAAGGCAAAAAAAGAGTATCTGCTTGAATGACCTCCAGATTATTTCGTTTGGCTTGTTTCAACATATTGAAGGATATGTCAATGCCCACAGCTCTTCTGAAATACTTTTTACCAAATTTCAAGATATTCCCCGTTCCACAGCCTAAATCTAAGAATAGTTCTTTCTGAGTTTTCTCCGCTAAGCTCTTTACCATTTGGTCCATTCTTCTCTGGTTTAATTCGCTTTGATGAACTGCTTGTTCTATCTCATTCTCATAGACTTCAGCCACAGAATCATAGTAAGTTATATTAGCCTCCCTGACCTCACAGTGTTTAAGATTTAACTCTCCCTGGGGGTCTTTTTGGAGTCGGGGTATCATCATTGGGATACCCTCTCGGATGGGATAGATTTCATTACAGGCAGAACATCTCAATTCACCTGAAAATATCTCGTCCCTTTCTTGTTTAAAGACCCTCAAATTCAATGAAGAATCTGGACAACAAGGGCAGGCTAAGATCTCGAGCAGATCATTTTTCATAAAAGTTATCCCCCTTTTTTGAGACTCAAGAAAAACTCCT